>Ga0335069_10004630_pt1 | contig 20296 bp, 16 predicted proteins | sample Lox_Sample_11_FD_206714 | JGI IMG/M metagenome (GOLD analysis project Ga0335069, IMG submission 206714) | Soil microbial communities from Loxahatchee National Wildlife Refuge, Florida, United States - Lox_Sample_1.1 | ecosystem: Environmental > Terrestrial > Soil > Wetlands | place: USA... | reverse complement strand
AGTGTTCCGGTTCTTACGTATTGGCGATCGGTGCTGCCGGATCGATGCTCAGCCAGCACAACGCGGCGACCAGGTAGCCAGCCGCGACCGTGATCAACGGGACGGTCCATGAATCCCACATCTGAAGGCACAGCCCCACAACCAGCGAACTGAGGGTCCCGCCCAAATTTCCAAAGGTATTCATGCCGCCGCTGACCACACCGGCGTGCCGGCCGCCGATTTCGAGGCAGACGGCCCAAGCCGGGCTCACACCGAGCGCCGCCAGGCCGGCGGCACTGGCCAGCAGCAGCGCCGCAGTAAGCGGCGTCTCACTGTACAACGCCGCAACGATGGCGACAGCCGCAAGCGGTAAGCCGATAAGCCCGGGCGTTCCCCGTCCAGCGCGCAGTCCCCAATGCCGTGCGAGCACATCGCTCAACCACCCACCGACCAACACCCCCACAGCGATGCTGACCAGCGGCAGCGCCGATAGCCATCCCACGCGCACCAGATCGAAGCCGCGTGCGCGCAGCAGATAGGTGGGCAGCCACGTGATGTAGAAATACCAGCCGTAGATAACACCGAAGTACATCGTGCAGAGCGCCAGCATGCTGCGATCGCGCCGCATCTCCCGCCAAGGGACCGCGTGGTGTGGAACGGGTGGTGCGGCGCCGATCAGGTGCAACTCTGTCGTGTTGACGCCGGGATGGTGATGCGGATCGTCACGGAACCACCGGAACCAGGCCAGTGCCCAGACCACCCCCACCAGCCCAAAGATCGGGAATGTGTAACGCCAATGCATCAAATCGAGCATCGCTACTACCAGAGGCTGCGTCACCGCGCCGCCGAGTGCTGCGGTCATCAATGCCAGCCCGAAGGCGCGGCCGCGCTCCGGCGCCGGCAGCCAGCGAGCGTAGGCACGTGCCATACTCGGGAAGGTTCCCGCCTCGCCCATGCCGAAGAGAAAGCGGACCGCGACCAGGGATACAAAGCCGCCCACCGCACCGGTCGCTGCGGTCATGGCGGACCACCACACGACGATGCGTGTCAGCATCAGCCGTGGCCCAAAGCGGTCCGCGAGCCACCCGCTCGGCACCTCAAACAACGCGTAGGCGAGCGTAAACGCGCTGAACACGTAGCCCATCTGCGCATCGCTGAGCTGCAGATCAGCCTTCATGGCGGGTGCGGCCGTCGCGATGCACACGCGGTCGAGGAAGGCCACCGCAGTGAGGGCGAGGGTGAGGCCGAGGACGCCGTGGCGGACGTGCGACGGCGACGGTTGTATTGCTGACACCGCCGGCTGTGGGAGGAGCATGCGACGTTCCTACCCCGCCCGCGCCTGCCGACGCAACCGCGGATGGCACGATGGAACAGGCGGCGATGCCCTTCGAGAGGCCGATACTCACCTCGTGTCATCCTCGAGGGGGCACGTGCGCCTGCCCGTGCGCGCCAATGGCAGGACCTGCTCGATGAGCACGTGCTCGAACGTCTGGGGCTCTTCGAACGGCGGGTAGTGCGCCGACTGCTCGAACCACACCAGCCGTTTGCAGGGGGCCTCGACCGTGGCGAAGTAGTCTGCGGCGACACGTGCCGGCATCTGCCAATCGTGGCGGCCGAGGAGGAAGAAGACCGGCACGTTGAACGAGCGGTAGCCCCGCAGGTCCAGGTCCGACAGCTCGGGCCACAGGCACTCCATCGAGAAGCGGCTGCCCTGGCGGAGACGCCACAAGTCGACGAGATTGGTTTCGTCGCTCATGAGCACTGCACGGATGAGGTCGCCCATCGAGACGTCGCCGTAAAACGAGCCACCGAAGCGCTCAACCCACTCCCGCATGACGAGCACCTCCTCGAGCGTGCGCGGCTGCGGACCGAAGGCACGCAGCTCGCGGGCGGCGCGCCGATTGCCACGCTGTTCGGCCTGAGCGAGGGCGTAGGCCCAGGAGAGCCGCGCGCCCTCCCGGACATCGCCGAACTGACCGACGCCGACATAAACCGCGACTTTCTCAGGGTGCTCATACGCGTAGATCGTGCCGAGCACGGTACCCCAGGAGTGCCCAACGAGGACGACGGTGTCCTTGCCGAAGCGGTGGCGCACCAGTTCCACTACCTCGTCGAGGTCGCTAAGGAACCGGGCAATGGTCATCGACTGCGGTGGAATGTCAGGGGCGTACGATCGCCCCGCGCCGCGCTGTTCCCAGTACACCACCAGGAAGTGCTGTTCGAGGCCGGCGTTGTAACGACGGAACATCGGCGCTTCACTCACGCCGGGGCCGGCGTGAAGCAGGATCAGCGCCGGAGCGTGACGGTCCCGCCCGCGAAACCAGAGGTGCTGCCGCGTGCCGCCGATGGTCGCGTACTCCGTCGTGGCGACACTGTCGGGAAGGATCGTGCCGTCCGCCGCACGGAAGGGTCGTGTGTAAGCGCAGCAGCCCGATGCAAACACCGCAAAGACGGTCAGCAGAGCGGTGCGCTTCATCGCAGCACGACGTGAGGCCATCGATGCACGGCGATTCCGGCTCGCATCATCCCGCCTGCCGCGGTGGATCAACGGTGGTTGAAGCGTTGGTCACCCGCCTGCCCTTGAGGACTATGCCGGAACACGTGGGACGACGCGACCCGCTACATGGGAATCCCCGCTTGCCCAACTGCCGCGAGTTGGGCTAATCGATTGATTGACCACAGTGAGGAGCCAGCGCCGCGGCAGTCAGTGTCACGGCCGGAATGGGAGTAGTAGATGGATCTGAGCTATAGCGCAGAGTACGAGCAGTTCCGCACCGAAGTGCAAGAGTTCCTCAAGCAGAACTGGAGCGAAGAGGACATCAATAGCGCGCCGCCGCCGGACCAACGCGCCATGATGATGGGCGCCATCATCCGCACCGACGAGCGCGCCACCGCGTTTCGGCTCAAAGCCATTGAGCGCGGCTACCTCTACCGACACGTACCCAGACGCTACGGCGGCGGCGAGCAACCTCCCGATCCGCTCAAAGCCACGATCATCGCCGAGGAGTTCCGCAAAGCGCGGGCGCCCAGCGAGCTCGTGGGCCAGGGACCGAGTATGCTCGTGCCGACGCTGGTCGAACACGGCACCGAAGAGCAAAAGCAGAAGTTCGTTCGCGACACCTTGCTCGGCAAGATCACCTGGTGTCAGGGCTACAGCGAGCCCGGCTCAGGCAGCGATCTGGCCTCACTGCGCACCCGCGGTGTGCTAGAAGGCGACTTCTGGGTGATCAACGGGCAGAAGATCTGGACTTCGAATGCTGATACCTCGGAGTGGATGTTCTGCTTGGTACGCACCGAGCCCGATGCACCGAAGCACGAGGGCATCAGCTACATCCTGATCGACATGCAGACGCCGGGCATCGACGTGCGCCCGTTGCGGCAGATGACCGGTGACGCCGACTTCAACGAAGTTTTCTTGGACAACGTGCGGGTCCCCGCGAAAAACATCGTCGGCAAGCGTGGCCAGGGATGGGTTGTCAGCCGCTCGACCCTCAAACACGAGCGCGCCCTGATTGGTAGCTCGGCGCTGAGCCGCCGGACGCTCGACGGTGTGATCATGATGGCGCAGGCGGTGAACCTGCGCGGCAAACCCGCCATTCAGGACCCGCAGATCCGCAACCGCATCGTCGAGCTGGAAACCAAGGTGTTGTGCAGCGAGTACCACGGCTACCGCTTGCTGACCATGCAAGCGCGCAACGAGGAACCCGGCGTGGGCGGCCTGGTGAGCAAGCTCTACGGTACGCAACTCGGTTACGACATTGGCAAGCTGGCAATGGACATGATGGGTGACCGCGGCCTGTTGGCGCCTGGCGAAGACAGCGCCCCGGCCATGGGCATGTTCGTCACCGCGTATATGTGGTCACTCGGCATCCTCATCGCCGGCGGCACCGCCAACATCCAGCGCAACGTGATCGCCGAGCGCGGCTTCGGCCTGCCGCGTGACGCGGCGGCGAGCCGGAAATGAGAAGGGCAGGATTGACTCGATGAATTTTGGTTTGTCCGAAGAACAACTTCTCCTCAAAGCCACCATCAAGCGCTTTCTCGAAGAGCAGTGCCCGACATCGCGGGTGCGTGCCATCATGGAAAGCGCCAGCGGCCATGACAGCGGGCTGTGGCAAGGGCTCGTCGACCTTGGCGTGCCGGGATTGACGATCCCCGCGGCCTACGGCGGCGCAGGGCTCGAGTTGCTCGATCTTGCGCTCGCGGCCGAAGAGCTAGGCTATGCGGCAACGCCCGGGCCGCTTCTCGGTTCGGCCATGGCAACGACTGCCTTGCTCGAAGGCGGTGACGCGTCGCAGCGCGAACACTGGCTGCCGCGGATTGCTGAAGGCAAGGCGCTGGTCACGATCGCCCTGGGCGAGGCCGACAGCGAATGGCATCCGGCGCGCTACACCACCACGTGCAACGACGGCCAGCTCACCGGGAGCAAGCCGTTCGTGCCGTACGCTGGTGTTGCGGACGCGATCATCGTGGCTGCACGCGACGGCAAGGGCCCTGGGCTCTGGTTGGTCGAGCGCGGCGCGCCGGGGATGCAGATCACGCCGCTGAAGGTGGTCGACATGACTCGCCGCGTCGACACTGTGCACTTCAAGAACACGCCGGCCACCAAGCTCGGTGGCGCCAGCGTCGCCCTGCAGCGCAGCATCGATGCCGGCTGCGTGCTCATCGCCGCCGACGCCTACGGCGGCTCCCGGCGCTGCCTCGACATGGCGGCGCAGTACGCCATGCAACGCGAGCAGTTCGGCCAGGTCATCGGCGCCTTCCAGGCCGTGAAGCATCAGATCGCCAACATGGCGTGCGAGCTCGAACCGGCGCTGTCGCTCTATTGGTATGCGGCACACGCCTTCGACCGCATCCCCGAGCAGGCCGAGCGTCATGCGGCCATGGTGAAGGCGCACATGACGGATCTGTTCGACCGCATCACCCGCGACGCCACCGAGCTGCACGGTGGCATCGGCTTCACCTGGGAGTTCGACCTGCACCTGTGGTTCCGCCGCGCCATCTTCGACCGCAGCTTCCTCGGCGAAGCCCCAATCCACCGCGCACGTGCGGCAGAACTCGCCGGTTGGTAGGCCCGATGGTGAGCGCAATGCAACTGCAGATTTCAGATCGGAGATTGCAGATTGAGAAGGCGTAAACTCTGAAGTCTAAAATCGACAATCCGAAATTTTCGGAGGATACCCATGGCAAACGCCCCCATGCGCAAGACCTATCCGGTATTTGACTGCGACGCGCACATCAACGACCCGTTCGACATCTGGACGAAGTATGTCGAGCCCGAGTATCGCGACCTGGTCAAACGCAGCTACTGGCAGGACGAGAAACAGGCCATCCTGAACGGGCGCACGGTGTGCATCGGCGGCGCCAGCTACAACTTCCCCGGCTACAACCCGATCTGCATCGCCGGCCCGGGCATGAACAAGAAGGTGATGCGCAAGCTCCAGCAGACGCCCCTGACTCCGGAGCAAAAGCGCTACCTCGAACACCGTGGCGCGTACGATCCCGCGGCACGGCTCAAGGACATGGACCTCATGGGGATCGATCAGGTGATGATCATCCCCACCATGATGGTCGCCAACTTCCCGTACATCGAGAACGCCGAGGGTGCCTACGCCTTCGCGCGCGCCTACAACAACTGGGTGACGGACTTCTGCTCGCACGCGCCGGAGCGGCTCTACGCCGCCGGTTGGCTGCCGCTGCAGAACGCCGAGTACACCGTGCAGGAGCTCGAGCGCCTCGCCAAGAAGGAATTTCGCGTCGCGCTGGTGCGGCCGATCGATGCCCGCGGCAAGTACCCGAATCAGATTTTCCCGACCCTCAACGCCGGGACGATCAGGAACACCATGGACAAGGTCTACCGTGCCTTCGAGGAGACCGGCATCGTGGTCGGCATGCACACCTTCCCCGCCGTGCCGGCCGAGCTCAGCCCGACCGTGGTCTCGCCCGGTGAGCTGATCGGCCGCACCGGCGAGATGCAGCTCGGCGGCCGCATGGTCGACGTGCAGACGCTGAGCTTCATCTTCGAAGCGATGACCTGGCTCGCGCAGATCCTCCTCTCCGGGTTCCTCGACATCTATCCGAAATTGCAGATGGCTATTTTCGAATCGAACTCCAGTTGGGTACCGCAGCTACTCGAACACTGCGACCGCTTGTTCAAGCTGTACGCCAACGAACGACGCGTGAAGACGGATCGCCTGCCGAGCGAAGCGTTCTACCAGCAGTGCTTCGTCGCCTTCGAGTCGGACGAGGTTCCGACCTTCCGCCAGTGGGACCGTTTCGAGAACGTCGGCCTGTGGTCGTCCGATGCCTACCATCACGACGGCGCCGATTCGTGGAGCGCCATGCGGGAGATGAACGGTGTCGGCGTGCCGCAGGAGGTGCAGGCCAAGCTGCTCGGCGGCAACGCACGGCGCCTGTACAAGATCGAGGGCAAGATGTTCGTCACCGAAGAGCCCAAGGAGATCCCGCGGCCCGACTGGTGGCCAAAGCCCGACGAACTGCAGGAGTTCGTCGAGTTCCAATCCAACCCGCGCGCCCACGGCCGGCCGCTGCTCGATGTCGGCAAGATGGACCCACGGTTCATTCTGGAGATGCTGCGGACGTTCTGATCCGGGTCGAGAGTCGACAGGTTAGAGTCGAGAGCGCGTACAGAGGCGAAAATCCCCATGACGACGAATCACATCCGAGTGTTCGACTGCGACAGTCACGTCCTCGAGCCCACGGACATCTGGACGAAGTACCTCGATGCCGACTACCGGATCAGCGCGCGGTCGGCGTTCTGGCATGAGGTGGACGACCTGGGCGGGCCGCTGACGATTCTCAATGGCAAGCAAGCCAAGGAGATGAATCCGGGGCCGCTCAACCGGCAGGCGATTTGGAGGCCGGGGATGAAGCCCGAGGACATTGGCGCACTGGATCCGACGGTGCGCCACCCGATCACGCCCGGGGCGCAGGACCCAACAGCGCGCCTGAAGGATATGGATGCCATGGGCATCGACCAGGCGCTGCTGTTCCCGACGCTGTTCGCGGAGTACTTCCCCATCGTCGAGAATCCGGACGCCGCATTCGCATTGGCGCGGGCGTACAACGACTGGATCGCCGACTTCTGCAGTGCCGCCCCGCGACGCCTGGTACCGGCCGCGGTCTTGCCGCTGCAAGACGTCAGCTTTGCGATCCGCGAGCTGCAGCGCGTCGCCAACAAGGGATTCCGCGCCGCCTTCATCCGCCCGGCGTTCGTCAACCAACGCTTCCCGAATCACGCCTACTACGCCCCGCTCTGGAAGCAACTCGAAGATCTCGGCGTCGCGGCCTGTATCCACCCGTCGACCGGCAACACCAATCCCGAGTGGACGTCGCAGGGCTCGTACGTCGAGCGCGTCGCCAGCCACCTGCGCATCGGCCACTACGTCGCCGAATCGGTGGCACCGATGATGGACAACGCCATGTTTCTCAACGCCATCTGCTTCTACGGGTTGATGGAAGAATACCCGCAGCTCAAGCTGAGCTTCCTGCACTCCAGCGCCTCGTGGGTACCGCTGGCACTGGAGAAAGCCGAGACGTACCTGTGGTTGATGAGCAGTACGCAAGACGTCAGCCTCGAGCCCGAGGACGTCTTCTTCGAGCGGCCGTACCTGGTCGGCTTCAACAGCTGGGAGAGCAGCGTGGCGCGGCTCACCGATATCTTCAAGGACGTCGCTGCGTGGGGCTCGCGCTATCCGCATCATGACGCCTCGGACGTCGCCGAAGCGCGCGGCATGCTGCAGCAGTGGAAGGTGCCGGAGGACGTGGCCGCCAACTATCTGGGTGGCAACGCGGCGCGGCACTATGGGATACAGTAATCAGTAATCAGTGACCAGTGACCAGTGACCAGTGATCAGTAACTAGAGACCGGAAACCAGAGACCAGGGACCGGAACTTACTGATCTCTATGACAGGAGGGACCCCGTGGGTTGGTTGCATTGGTTCATTTTGATTCCCTTCTACTTCTTCGGCAGCCTCGCCGCCCTGCCCTTGCTGATCCTCATCTGCCGGTTGCTACGCCTGAAGGTCTCGATCAATGCGCTCGTCGGCACGGCGATCGCACTGTCCATCGCTGGCATTGCCATACCGCTGGCCTGCGATTGGGTTGATCTGGCAGCCCTTCGTGGCCGGCACATGCTGGCGCTCGGCGTGCTCTCGATTCTCCTCGCTGCCGTCGATGCAGCGCTGGTGAACACCCTGCCGCTGCCGCTCGACCAGGAATTGCAAGATCTCTGAAGCGGCGCACGTCCGGCGCTCCGGTCCACTCACCAATCCTCTTCCAGTCAGCCGCCGCCCTACTCGAGAAGGTGCGCTGCAATCAGCGCCAGCGCGGGCGCTTCGGGGGCATGCCGGATGCATAGCGCCTGCGCGCGCTCCGCGTGGTAGTGCAGCGGGTGCTCGACGACGTAGCCGGCACCACCGTGGAGGTGGTGTGCGCTGAGCGTCAGGCGCTTGAACGCCTGGCCGACAAACACCGCAGCCGCCTCCAGCTCACCGCCCTCTTCAGTTGCCGCCGCCACACGCGTGATTGCCTGCCACGCCAAATGGCGCCCTGCGGTAAAGGCGGTCGCCATGTCCGCAACCTGATGCTGCACCGCTTGGAAGACGGCGATCTTCTGCCCGAACTGTTCGCGTTCCTTGACGTACGCCACCGTCATCGCCAGGACCGCATCCATTCCACCAACCATCTCCGCCAAGGCGAGCGCCGTTTGCTGGGGTCGCACGCGATCGATTCTCACGCCGAACCGTTCGGCCGCCGGCACACCGACGTAGCGCACCACCGCCTGGCGCTCGCCGTCAAAGGTGCGCAGCGCTGAGACTTGCGCGTGATCGGCCGGCACGAGCACCAGCGCTGCGGTGCCCTTGTCGCGAGCGGCAACGAGGTGCCAATCCGCATGTGCCGCGTCGGCGACATACCACTTCTCCCCGTTGAGTACCGTCACTCCTCCTTGTTGGTCGATCTCGGTCGCGTACGCTCTGGGATCACGGACATGCTGTTCGTTGAAAGCGAGCGCCACCGTCTGCTCGCCACGCGCCACTGCCGGCAGCACCCGCTGCTGCGGCGCAAGCTGCCCCAGTGCGTACGCGCCGCAGATGGCATTGATTACGCGACGCGGAATCAAGCCGCGCGCGCACTCTTCCAGCACGCACGCGACCTCGACGAGGCCGAGCCCACTACCCCCGGCAGCGACCGGCACGCCGAGCCCGAACCAGCCGAGCTCCGCTATGCGGTGCCAGCACGCGTCGTCGATCCCACGTGGCTCCTTCTCCCATGTTGCTAGACGCTCCGGCGTGACCTGCTCTTCGCAGAAGCGACGCACGGCGTCCTTGAGGGCTTGCTGCTCGTCGGTCGGGGTCAAATGCATAGATCGCGTCCACCGTTCAAAGTCCAAGGTCCCCTGTCTCACCTCCAACGTCGAAGAGCCACTCTGGCCGGCTCTTGACCTTGGCCGTTGGACTTTGGACTTTGGACTTCATCATTTCCTCGGCAACCCATACCCCAGCATCGCGATGATGTTGCGTTGCACCTCGTTCGTGCCGCCGCCGAAGGCGAGCAACGGGGCGGTACGATACAGCCACTGCAGGCGGCCGTGCAGGGGGGCCGACGGCTCGTCGGGATGGAGTTGCCCGGCCATGCCGAGGATCTCAGACCCGACATCGGCAACGCGCTGCGCCAGCTCGCTCACGAAGATCTTGGCCATCGACGACTCCGCCGCCGGCACGCGCCCTTGATCCAGCGCCCACGCCGTCTCCAGGCCCAGCATGCGCGCCGCCTCGATGTCGACGGCCAGGCGCGCCAACCGTTCGCGCACCCACGCATCGGCGCGCAGCGGGCGGCCATCGATCTGCGCCTCGCGCACGTACGCGACCAGCTCGCGGAAGTAGCGCCGCGTCATTGCCACTGAGCCGATGCTCAGGCGCTCGAAGTTGAGCGCCATCGCTGCGTAGTAAAAGCCCATCCCGCGTTCGCCGATGAGGAAGTCGCGCGGCACGCGCACGTTGTCGAGGAACAGGGCATTGGTGCGCAGACCCGGCCAGACGTAAATCCCCTGCACGGTCACACCGGGCGCATCCATCGGCACGATCATCATCGAGATGCCCTTGTGCTTCGGCGCGTCGGGCTCGGTGCGGATGGCCAGCCAGTTGTGTGTCGCCATGTGCGCCATGGTGTTCCACATCTTCTGGCCGTTGATGACCCAGTGGTCGCCGTCAAGCACGGCGTGTGTCCGCAGTGCCGCCAGGTCGGTTCCCGCTTCCGGCTCCGAATAGCCCAGGGCGAACTCGACCTCGGCTGCTTTGATGCGCGCGAGCCAGTGCTGCTTCTGCTCCTCGGTCCCGACGCGCATGATCGTCGGCGCCACCGACGTCACCGTGAGCGGCAGCATCGGCGCGCCCGCACCTTCCAGCTCATCGACGAACATCCACTGTTCGATCGCCGAGCGTCCTAGCCCGCCGTACTCCTTCGGCCACGGCAAGCCCCACCAACCGCGGTCGCGGAGTTTGAGGATGAACTCGCGCGCCAGCGGCCCCTGCCCTTCGTTGCCCGATGCGCGCAGCTCATCAAGCAGCGCCGGCGTCAGGTGTTCGCGGATGAAGGCGCGAACCTCGTCGCGCCAGGCGAGCTGTTGAGGTGTGAAGTCGTATCTCATGAAAGCTCTCAGCGGTCAGCTCTCAGCCGTCGGCTTCAGATTTCCTCGCAGAGGCTGAATGCTGATGGCTGATCGCTGACGGCTTCTCTACTGCCACCGCCGCAGTTCCCGCCGGGCAATCGTCATCTTGTGGACTTCGTCCGGACCGTCCGCCAGGCGCATGGAGCGGCCGTCGCGCCACATGCGCGCGATCGGCGTGTCGTCGGAGACACCCATGGCACCAAAGGTTTGGATGGCGCGGTCGAGGACGGTCATCATCATGTTGGCGGCCACGACCTTGATCATGGCGATCTCTTGCCGTGCCTCCTTCTTGCCGACCGTGTCCATCTTCCATGCGGCATAGAGTGTGAGCAGGCGCGCCTGCTCGATCTCCATGCGCGACTCGGCGACCCAGTTCTGGATGACGCTCTTCTCGGCGAGCAGGCTGCCGTGCGTGTAGCGCGTGTTGGCGCGCTTGCACATCAACTCCAGCGCGCGCTCCGCCGCACCGATGCAGCGCATGCAGTGGTGGATGCGGCCCGGACCGAGCCGCGCCTGCGCGATGGCGAAGCCGCCGCCTTCGACACCGAGCAGGTTGGTTGCGGGCACCCGGCAGTCCTCGTACCGGATCTCACAGTGGCCGCCGCCGCCCGTGTGGCCCATCACCGAGACGGCGCGAATGAGGTTGAAGCCGGGCGTATCAGTTGGAACGATGATCATGCTGGCGCGGCGGTGCGGCGGGGCATCCGGGTCTGACACCACCATCGCAATCGCGAAGGACGCTCCGTACGCACCGGAGGTGAACCACTTGTGTCCGTTGATGACGTAGTGGTCACCGTCGCGCACAGCGCGTGTCTTCAAGAGCGTCGGATCCGAACCGGCGGTCTCCGGCTCGGTCATCGAGAAACAACTACGCATCGCGCCGGCGAGCATCGGTTCGAGCCAGCGTTTCTTCTGCTCGGGCGACCCGAATTCGGCGAGGATCTCCATGTTCCCGGTGTCGGGCGCGGCACAGTTGAAGATGCGCGGGGCAATGTAGCTGCGGCCCATGATCTCGCACAGCGTGCCGTACTCCCAGTTCTTCAGACCGGCGCCGTACTCTTCGTCCGGCAGGAACAGATTCCACAGCCCTTGCGCCTTGGCTTTCTTCTTCAGTTCCTTGACGATCGGCGGTTCGAGGTGCTCGTCACCCGACGCGTGCACCTGTTCAGCGGCGACCTTCTCGTTAGCGTAGACGTACTCGTCCATGAACGCGATCAAGCGATTGCGTAGGTCTTCGACCTTCGGCGTCAGTGAAAAATCCATCGACTCTCCTCTTCCTTCAGTGCCTTCTGCTTATCTCAGATCTTGGTCAATGCAAACGGCCCGTAACGTTTGCCCGCCAGCTTTGATGTGATACGGCGACGCTATTGAGGAGCCTCCGTATGACCGCACGCCGGCAGAAGTTCTGGGGATGGGGATGGGAAGACGAAGGACCCACGGTGGAGCAACAGCAACGCATCGCGCAGCTGCTCGCCGCACGCTTCGGGTTGAGCGAGGTGACCATCGACCCGCCCCCGCGCATCCACGACATTATGCTGCGTACTCCCCGCCTCTCCCCTCCTGCGCCGCTCGCCGGCATCTGTTCCACCGAGCCGTTCGAGCGTGCCGGCCATTCGTACGGCAAGTCGTTCCGTGACGTCGTGCGAGCCTTCCGGCGCCAGTACCCGAACCCGCCCGATGTCGTCGCGTTCCCGCGCGACGAGAGCGACATCGTGGCGCTCCTCGACTGGTGCACGAGCGCGCGCGCCGCCGCCATCCCCTACGGAGGCGGCTCGAGCGTAGTCGGTGGCGTGGAACCCCCCGGCGGCAACGCGTACCGGGGCGTCGTGTCGATCGACCTGCGCAAGCTCAAGCGTGTCATCGAGATCGATCGCACGTCGCGCGCGGCGCGTATCCAGGCTGGCGTGTACGGCCCGGCGCTCGAAGAACAACTGAAACCGCATGGCTACACGCTGCGCCACTTCCCGCAGTCGTTCGAGTTCTCATCGCTCGGCGGCTGGATCGCCACGCGTTCAGGCGGCCACTTCGCGACGCTGTACACGCACATCGACGACTTCGTCGAATCGCTGCGCGTGGTCACACCGACCGGTATCGTCGAATCGCGGCGTCTGCCCGGCTCTGGCGCCGGCCCGAGTCCCGACCGCATGTTCATCGGCTCCGAGGGCACGCTCGGCATCATCACCGAAGCGTGGATGCGCCTGCAGGATCGCCCGACCTTCCGCAACTCCGTGTCCATCACGTTCAGCGACTTCAACGCGGCGGTCGCCGCAACGCGGGCCATCAGTCAGGCGGGGCTCTATCCATCCAACTGCCGCCTGCTCGATGCTGCCGAGGCCGTCAACGCCGGCGCCGGCAGCGGGAGCGAAGCGGTGCTGATCGTCGCCTTCGAGTCGGCGGACCACTCGCTCGATGCGTGGATGGCGCGGGCGCTCGAGTGTTGCCGTGATCACGGGGGCAACGTTCCCGCCGGCGCCGGCACGACGCGTACCGACAAGGATGCCTCGCGTGAAGGCGCAGCCGGTGCGTGGCGGCAGTCGTTCCTGTCGGCGCCCTATCTCCGCGACGCATTGGTGGCGATGGGCATGCTCACCGAGACCTTCGAGACGGCGATCACGTGGGACCGCTTCTCCGAATTTCATGCGGGCGTCATGGCTGCCGCGCAAGCTGCGGTGCAGCGTGTGTGCGGCGCGGGGCAAGTCACGTGCCGCTTCACGCACGTCTATCCGGACGGTCCGGCGCCGTACTACAGCATCATTGCGCCGGCGAAGAAGGGCAGTCAGATCGAGCAGTGGGATGAGATCAAGACCGCCGCGTCCGACGCCGTGTTGCGACTCGGCGGCACGATCACCCACCACCACGCCGTGGGCCGCGATCACCGTCGCTGGTACGACCGCCAGCGCCCGGACGGCTTCGCACGAGCGCTGGTGGCGGCCAAGGCTGCGCTCGATCCCGCCGGCATTCTGAATCCGGGCGTGCTGATCGACCCCGTGCAGACCGGTTCGCGGTGACAGGTCGGGCTCTGTCTGAATGCGCTCGCAGGGCCATGAAACCTATTGCACCCTTGCGCTCTCCGGAAGATAATCCGGTCCGTCTCGACTGATCGCATGCCAAATCGGCTGATACGGAGGTGACCCATGGCGCAGGACCGTTTCTCCGAATTTCCGCAACTTCAGGAGGCCTTCAGCTTCCCGTTGTTCGAAGCTATCTACGGGCGCCGGTCGCGGCGCTTCGGGGTCGGGATGGAGATCAAGGAAGGCCCCAACCTGTTCAAGTCGACGCATGAACCGCTGCCGCTGACGCCGTTGGAGGAGGCGCTGCTGTTGAGCGCCGGCACCGGGGTCACCGGCTTCAACCTGGCCGACATGCCGCACACGCCGCGGCCGGACGTTGCCGACGAGCGCATCCTGCAGTGGGACGGCATGTGCAACACCATGGTCGAGCACGTCGGCCGCACCTGGGGCAGCCCGTGCGGCAACCACGGCACCGAACTCTTCTACACCAACGACGACGGTGTCTACATGCTGCAACTGCGCGAAGCTCAGCCCACGAAGATGCAGGAGTTGGCCAGCACCGACGACCGCGAAGGGCTCCTGAAGTGGGTGGAGACGCATCGCGTGAAGCTGCGCGACGGCCGCCTCGACCTGCCGCGCAACACCATGGCGATCATGTCGTTCAACCTGTGGAACTGCAACATGCCGGGCACGACCATGTTCATGCCGGTCACCGACCTCACCGAGGAGATGATCAACGGCATCATGCTGATGACCGATCTCGGCGGCTACGTCATCGACGACTACCACGACTATCGCCCGTGCGGGAACGAACGGTGGGTCAAAGAGAAGCACATCGACGAGAACAACCCGCTGCCGCTGTCGTGGGTGGAGAAGTCGCTGATGCTGGCAACCTGCGTCGAAGCCGGCTTCATCGGCCACAACGTTCTACTGGCCGAACAAGCGCTGGGTCTCGGTGGCTGGCTCTACGGTGGCGTCACCAGCATGGTGGCAATGGGCGGCACGCCGCTCACAGAAGGACTGGGGTTCCGCTTCGAGCACGTCGGCGACCCGCGTGGCATGCCGCACCCGGTCGGCGTGGACGAGGTGTTCCAGAGCTTTCGGCCCCCGTACTTCCCCGACATGCGCGCCGCGGTCGATGCGGTGGTCGCCAAGAAGTTCGGCAGCCACGGCACGTTCAATCCATCGAGCGACAAGGGCGCGCCCTATCTCAACCGCGGCGACTTCCTGCGCGGCGTACCCAAGACGCCGGAAAAGACGGTCGAGTGCACGAAGGACATCTGCACCTACATCTGGAACACCTACGGCCGCTTCCCGGCCACGGTCGATCCGATGATCCTCTACGCCTACATCCAGGCACAGCACATCGAGCTGGATTTCTACGACAAGTACTACCGCCCGGGTTCGTATCTGACCACGCATCGCGATCACATGAAGAAGTGGCACGGGGCGAAAGCGGCTGCGGGGAAGAAGGCAGCGTAGAACATCAGCGCCCCTGCCCTGGGCCACCCTTCAACCAGGCTCAGGGCAGGTTTCCGGTGGTTCGGGTGGGGGTCGTTCTGGAAACGGGACACGCATGTCTTGAGAGGAGGAGATGATGGAGTACCAGGAGTTGATCGGCAGCCGCAGGTCCATCCGCTACTTCGAACCGGACAAGCCCGTCGAGCAGGAGAAGATCCAGAAGATCCTGGAGGCGTGCTTGATCTCCTCCTGTGCCGTGAATGCGCACTGGCTGAAGGCGGTGGTCGTGAAGCGCGCCGACGTCTCACCCGAGGATCTCGAGATGATGAAGAACCCGGTGCAAGCGCTGGTCATCGCGCTCGCGCCGGTGCACATCTACTTCTACTGCGACCTGGGAGTAGTGAACGAGGTCAAGGGAGCGCGCCTCAAGGAGCTGGTGGACGCCGGCGCACTCAATCCGACGCACGGTTGGAGCCACAAGTTCGTCGACGAGCTGGTCTATCCGCAGATCCTCAAACCGCTCACCGAAAGCCCGGCCTATCCGATTGCATCTGCCTTCGACTGCGGCGTCGCCGCGAACCAGGGGCTGCTCATGGCCTTCGAGCTGGGCCTCGGCGCTTGCCTGACGGCGTTCAACGCCGAGGTCGTCGCGCGTTACACCAAGCCGCCCGCCAGCTGGATTCCCTTGTACGTGCTCAACGTCGGCTATAGCGCCGAATCAAGGGAAGCCGGCGGCCAACGGCCGCGGCCGCCGTTCGAAGGACAGTACTTCCTCGGCCAGTACGGCAAGCCGTTTCCGCGCGACCCGAAGGTAATCGAAGAGCTCAAGCGCAGCAAGCTACTGCAGACACCTGCTCCGTTGCCGAACCGCAAGCAAGAGATTCGCGAGCTGGCGCGCCGGCTGAACCTGCCCGAGTGATGGCGTGCTGAGCCGGCCGATCACCGCATACCAGTCGGTGAAGACGTGGGGGGACGGGCTGCGCAACCAATGGGGCGGTGACCCGCTCGCCGAAGAACCCGAGAAGGTGCAGGCCCTGGAAGCCTTCTGTGAATTCGTCGGCGAAGAGCCCGACGCAATCATCGGCCACTGCTTTCGCATCCGCAAAGCCGACGGCGCGCGCGTCCTGAGCACCAAGTGGCGCGCGCACTACGCCGACAAGATCAAGGCGTTTCGCGCGCAGCACGCAACCGACGGCCCACGCCGTGCCGCCGCAGTCCTCGGCTTCCTGATCCACAACGGCATCCTCATCCAAGCGTAGGGGAGCATCACCATGAAGCTCGAATACGAATTCACGTATCAGGCGACGCTCAAGGATCCCGTAGTGGTCGGTCAGGGGCCGTACGGCACTCGGCTGATCTACGAGGTCACGGGCGGCAGCTTCGAAGGCCCACGGCTCAGGGGGAGAGTGTTGACCGGCGGCGCCGACTGGCTGCTCGTCGGCCCAGACGGCTGGGGACGTCTCGACGTGCGCGCGCAGTTCGTCACCGACGACGGCGCGGCCATCTACCTGGTCTACTACGGCGTGCTGGAAATGAACGAGAAGGTACAAGCTGCTACTGCTACCGGCAGCGCCACCGACTACGGCGATCAGTACTTCCGCACCAACCCGCGCTTCGAGACGGGCGATCCGCGCTACAGCTGGTTGAACCAGCGGCTGTTCGTCGCCGAGGGCCGCGTCTTGCCGCACGCGGTGCAGTACAAGGTGTACCGCGTGATCTGACAAGCCCCGAAGAGGATACTCACCAGAGACAACGCACCGAACGATCCCGCATGACGTGCGTCAACTCTATGCTGGGCCACTCGCTCGCCATTACTCCCCACTCACCGACGGGGTGGCACTAAGATGTGCGCCCGGTTGGAGATTCCCTCTGGTGCCCGGCCTATGCGTTGAGCAACCGGCGAATCAGGAATGTCAATCACTCTCGCTGCTCTGACCCCGAATGGTCGGTTCGCATACAGGTGCGTAGTCTTTATCTCCCAGATAGCTTTCCTTTTCCTCCGCTGTCAGGTCGCGATTGGCAATGCGGCAGGCGCGGGATTTCCACGATTCAATATCAATGTCCCACAGAAAGACGCTACCGTTGCGAGCACCGGATGCAAGCAGCTTTCCGTTGTGGCTGATCGCGACATCTGTCACCTCCCCCCCATGATCAAGGAAGGAGGGTCCAATACGCTGCCGACTTCCAACGTCCCACAGGATCACCTGGTTATCCGCACCTCCGGAAGCCAGTATTTTTCCGAAGGGGTCGAACGACACACTGGAGACAGGACCGCCGTGTTCAATCGGGGTCCCGATGCTCCTACGGTTGATCACATCCCACAGATAGATCTTCCCGTCCGTGCATCCCACCGCGAGCATCTTGCCATCAGGGCTGAAGGCCAAGCCAAGAGAGCCGACGGATTTCTCGGATAGTGGTAGGGCAAGAGGCTCGAAGCTGGATAAATCCCAGAGGATCAGCGTTTTATTCCAATGCCCCGAAGCCAATAGATTGCCATCTGGGCTGAAAGCTACACGGGCAACAGGCTCAGAGGAGTCGCCTGTAGAAAGTTCCCTCTTGAGCTTATGGGTAACCATATCCCACAACAGTATGCGGCCCTGCAATGTACCGATGGCAAGCGTCTTGCCTTTCCGGTCGAAGGCCAAGCAGGAGATAGTGCATTTTCTGCCCGTAAGGAGAGGATTCAAGCGTTTCCTGTTGGGAACATCCCAAAGCTCGACAATCCCTTCCTGACTCTGCCTCCGACCATAGGTTGCTTGAGCGAAAACCTGCCCATCGGGATCGCTGAAAGCTAGGCCCGATGCGCCTGCGGCAACCGCTAAATTGAAGGGCTTCCGCTTCGGCACTTCCCAGAGGAGGGTGTCACCTTCATTCCCTGACGCCAGTATCTGGTCATCAGGAGTGAAGGCCACAAGAGTCGCCGTACGAGACCTGATGGGAAGAGGCTGTCCAATGTGAAGACGATCGGCCACGTCAAGAATTGCAACAGTACCATCCGACAACCCGCGCGCCAGCCGGTTACCGTCCCTGCTGAATGCCAGACTGGTTGTTCCGCCACCAAGGCAATAGAGAGGTATGTCCGTGATGCGCTCGTGCGTAGTCATGTCCCACAGGACAGCTTCGCAATCGTTGTTGCCCGATGCCAATCTGTCCCCCTTGGGACTGAATGCCAGCGTTGGCGTATCGAGAGGCGGCGGGGATGCCAAGGGGGGCGCAAGTTGTTTGATGCGATCGCGGCCGTCCACATCCCAGAGCACAATCGCTCCATCCTTACTGGCTGAAGCGAGCACCTTGTCGTTGGGGCTGAAAGCCAGACTCAAGACCGATGCATTGTGGCCGAGGGGCAGGCGGTCCTTTCTCTTCGCGGCAACATCCCATAGTTCAACGGCGCCGTCGGTGCTGCCCAGCGCCACTCTCTCGCCGTTTGCACTTAAGGCCACGCTTTTCACCTGGTCGGTGTGGTCTGAGGAGATCTGGTCAATAATTGTTCGATCTTTTACATTCCAGAGCACGACACTTCCGTTGTAACTCAGCAGCGCCAGTGTATTACCGGCGGCGTCGATTGCTATGGAGACGACGGGAAAAGTGAGGTTGGTAGGAAGCGCGGGTAGCGCCTTCTGAGTCTCCACCTCAACAATGGTGGCGGTATGATCCAATCCACTCGACGCCATAATTTTGCCATCTGCGCTGATGGCAATTGCTGTTGCCTGCTTGGGATAGGCAATAGAAGTAGTATCGGTAGCTTTAGAGTCAATCTTCTTCTTGTTCTCCAGGTCCCATGTGACAGGTGGCGCAGTGAGGCTGCAGGAGATTAGTTTACCCCCGTCCGAACTGAAGACTAGGCCTTTCACCGCATCGCGATGGCCATGCAGAAGGGTGAATAGATTGCCATAGGTTTTGAGTTCCTCAAGCAAAACGCTCCTTGCTTCAACCGTATCATGAACCCGGTTGGCGGCAAGGCTGAGCAAGAAGGCAAGGTCGATTCGCTGGTTTTTCAACTGGCTTCGGCTTTCCGCTGCCAGATGACGTGACAGCGCCACTTTGCCGCGCTCAATCGCCACGAGTAGCTGGCGGACATACAATCCGAGAAGGCTGAGAACGGCTACGAAGACAGCGCTAACTGATCGCCAAAAGACTTGCTTGCGCCTGGTTTCAGCTTGGCGACTGGCGAGGATGTACTGCGTTTGGATAGCGGTGGGCTGGGGTTCCTTCTGGCTGCCCTGGGCCAACCAGTCCTCTGCCCTTTTGAGTTCACTCCCCCGGAGCAGCAGGCTCTTATCCCGCCTTTTCGCCTGCCAATCGCGGCTCTGCGTCAGACGGAGGGTATGCTGATCCACCCACGCATGATCGATATCCACCTCTTTCAGGAGCGTCTCGACAGAGGCTTCGAAATCATTGGCGTTGAAAGCGAGCCAGTTCCACTTGTTCAGCTCAGGCGCTTCGTTGGGATCCACCTGGTGATAGACTAGTGGGATCAAGCGCTTGTGGCTTCCGACCGCTTGGGCAAGTTCTTTCTGGCATTCAATCGAGATGATGGACGCCGGACTGATGACAAAGACAAAAGCCCTGGCCCCTTCGAGGCCCTCACGGATCTTGAGGCGCCACTCCACGGTGGGCGGGATATCGTGCAGGTCAACCCATACCGTGCGCTGTCGTCCGACCAGAGAGTCGTGCAACTTCGTTACAAACTCTAGATCCTTACGCGAGTACGATATAAAGACGTCCGACATCTCAGCCTTCATGAAGGGGATGGGCCAACATTGGCAACGAGCCGGCACATCGCGACCAAGCAGACTCAGCAAGTGCCTCGATGGGAATGCGCAGCGGGGAAGCGTTACCCATCTGTCTGACGCACCACGCAACCGTCCCGAGTTTCAAGTGTGCTGAACAAGGGTGAGAAGGCAGACTATCTCATCACGTCCCTCCTCTCCCGATGCTTCCCTTGCTTTCGCCACGCAGCCCTCAGTTGCGCTTCGCCTTCCCCCGCTGGCTCTGGTGTCGTCCTGATTCCATTTTCAAATTCGGCCTCCATGTCGCTCCGCCCCCAGCCACTCCCGTAGCTCCCGGGTGGCTCGCGAGCGTTACTAAGCAACAATCAGACATCACCCTCTTTGGGGTTCTCGCCTGGCTCTCCGGTAGCCTTAGGATCAGCTG
>Ga0335069_10004629_pt1 | contig 20297 bp, 24 predicted proteins | sample Lox_Sample_11_FD_206714 | JGI IMG/M metagenome (GOLD analysis project Ga0335069, IMG submission 206714) | Soil microbial communities from Loxahatchee National Wildlife Refuge, Florida, United States - Lox_Sample_1.1 | ecosystem: Environmental > Terrestrial > Soil > Wetlands | place: USA... | reverse complement strand
TCTCGACCACAGCCGGGGCGATTGTGATGAACTCTTCTCGTGTCGGAAAGATAGTCTCGCTTCGCCGTTCGCACCAGACGTACGGGATGCCTCTGGCGTTTTCAATTGGCCGAGCAAGCGTTGCAGCGATCCTGCTCAGTTCGGTTGCTGCCGCTTGTTCAGCTTCAAACACGGAAAGCTTTTCGACGGCTCGATCAGCCGTCGCCTTGGCCGAGTATATCCGTCGGACTCGGTAGACGGCCCATTGTCCCGAGTCAATCCGTTTTCTGTACCCCAGAATGGCCGCGCCGTTCGCGGCGTCGTGAGTGATCTCTATTAGTGACCGCCGCTTGTACAACGTGCCGCGCGGATTCAGGGCAATCGACACGTGCTCAAGGGCCAGGGCGTCCGCGACTTGGTCGGGATGTGCCCGATGACGCTCGATCGCCTCATCGCGCAGGGCATTGAACGGGCAATACACGCAAGCTGACTTCTTCCAGAGGACGCCCAGGGTGGAGCGCAGGTAATCAACACAGGCCGTCCGGTTCCAGTTCCATTCCTGCAGCGGATAAAATGCTTGCCGGGAAACACTGTTGTACTCGCAGCTCCGGTCAATCCGTCGCTGCTCCTCGGTATTGAATCCGAAGGCAATCCGCTCGGAAAACGCGTGCTCGCTGCGTTCGATCCGCCCAGTCTCTTCGGCGTTGTAACCGAAGGCGTGGCGCGCCGGTGCCCGAAGGTTGGCTTCGAGCCATTGCTCGATGACCCATGCCTTGAATTTCAGCGCGCACCGGTGGACTCCGCTGAACTGCGGCACAGTCCCGTTTCGTCTCAGTTCATCCGAGAGCTTGTAATCCCCGTCCAGAAACACCTGCTCGGAGCTTCGCGAATCGTCCAGTACGGTGATGCCATCCGTCTCAAGGTGCCCGCGGCGTGCGACCTGCACGTATCGGATTCCGTGCCGCCGCATCAGCGGAAGAATGTGATTCTCGACGTCCCGGCCGGTGTCTTGGTATTCGTCTCCGACCTGCGCTGTAATGACAATCAGATTTTTTAGCTGGCACGGCCTGGTCGGGGGTTCCGAGATCCAGCGGACCAGGATCGCTGTCGATTCCACACCCATCCCGTACGACAGGATTACAGAATTCATTTTGCTGCCTCCCGATTGGTGAACTGCGGCGGTGTTCCGGCCATCACTTCCTTGCGGTTGGCCGCTTGTGGGGGTGGAACTTCAGCGCCACCAGGCTGTCAACGAGCTTCTAGGCTCACGACCGGTAAATCCATGCCCACGAATTTGGGATAAGGCAGCGACTCTGGCAAGAATCGCCGTGCGCTCCTCTGTAGCGGCCATGCGTATTTGAAGTTGCCGGAGTGTCGGAACGGACGCGTTATTCGTGGCAACCACGTCTGAAGCCACTCGGCACGAGCATCGAACTCCACGCGTGTGCCGCCGAACTTCTCAATCAGTGCTGCGGCGTACTGCCAACCCTGTTCCCCAGCCCGAACTTTCTGGATCGTCCGATCGTTCAGAACGCTCCCGTCCGGCAGCAAACGAACGGTTCGTGGCGCCGTCCTGCCGAGAAACGTTGCTGAGGTGGCCTGCTAGCACGTTCCGACATGCCCCCGGTGAATCACGTGTCCGTCCGCCGCCATGCGCGGAACCGGATCGCAGAAGCTCAGTACACCAGCCAGCCCATCTTTTCGCAGACAGTCGAACGCCCGGGCCAAGAACCAGCTCTCGCCATTGGCCTGGACGGAATCGAGTAGCACGAACCGGCCCAACTCCACCGTCTCGAGCGGGCTCACCGGGAACACCGACGTGAGGACGCGGTCGTTGCAGGGATGGCTGAAGACCGCGACGCCTACCAACTCCCCATTGGTGAACAGCCCGAACCGGAATCGAGCGCTCGGATATGAGCCCAGATAGTGATGCCGAAGAATGAACTCTTTGGCCTCGCGGTCGGCGGTGAGTTTCGCAATCTCGTAGAGCCTTGGATTGATGGGCTCGCCTGCCGGCCGGTAGCTTTCGCGGCGTTCCCGCCACCTCTGGTTGAACAAACACAACTGCATGGCTCGGCGCCTCCCATTCGGCTATTCGTCGTTGTTGCTGTTGTTGGTGCCGCGATCCACCAAAGGGCCACTAACGAGCTGAAGGCACTCGACATCACATGCCACTTCCGAGGCCGTGTCCCAATCACGGACATCGCACCTCTCCCCGCACTCCCGGCAAATGATGTACTCTTGCTCGAACCTTTCATACGGCCCGCAATCGAGTCCGTGCGTTTCAACGGAACTGGCAATCCGGTACTCTCCGAGTGACGAACCACAGTCTGGACAAGCCATTGCTCATAATCCTTTGCAACCTAATCAATCAATTGCCACCGGGACAGTCGGCCCAACAGACCTCGCCACGCGCTTCACAATCATGGTGGGATGACCGCGGCCGTGGCGCCGATACGATGGCCTTCGTCCCGGAAAGCGGACGCTGGCCGGCTGATTACAACGCCGCACTTGATTGAATGCCCAGCGACCGTAGCGTGGCCGCCATCAGTTCAAGAGACCGCTTGTGAATCTGTGAAACGCGGCTCTCGTTGATCCCGAAACGATTCCCGATTTCGCGCATGGTCAGTTCCTGGCGGTAATAGAGCTCGATGATGTTTCGTGACCTGTGCGGCAAGGCGGTCATCGCACCAACCAGCAGTTCTTGGAGACGCGATCTTGCACATATCCGGTCTGGTTGGCGGCGCGGATCGTTTAACGCCTCACCGGCAATGGCTACTTCTGTCGCACCCTTCTGATGCCCAGCGCCCAAAGCTCTCAAATGGGATAGCAGCTCTCGCAAACGCTTGAGATCAAGCCCCAGCCTGGCCGCCACCTCGAGATCAGTTGGGGTCCGCCCAAACTCGGCCGCCAGTGTCCGGGTGACAGCTTCAATGTCTTTTTGCTGCTTCCGTAGGCCGCGCGAGGCCCAGTCCGCCTTTCGTAGACTGTCCAGAATTGCCCCGCGGATTCGGTATTTCGCGTAAGTCTCGAACAGGACGTTCTTCCCGGTGTCGTACTTGCGGGCAGCGTCAAGGAGTCCCACGGCACCAGCCTGGACGAGGTCGTCCAAGTCCACGTGTGCTGGCAGGTTCCTTCGGATTCCTAAGGCGACTCTTTTTATCAGGGGCAAATGCTGCATCACCAATTGGTCCCGGCCCAGCTCCTGCCTGGCCGATCGGCACTTGGACACATTCCGGCTTTTCATGGTTGGACTCCTGATTCAGGCCGCGGGGAAAGCGAGCCCATATGTGGCTGAACGAGTTGAAGGGTGTGTTGTTCGTTATCCGTGTCGGATCAGCTATTTGCAGGCCGAGCCCGAGACGCGCGGGTTCAGTATTCGGGGCAGACGCCTGCCTTTTTTGGCGCACGCCCAATCTGCATCTAGACTTGAATCAGCGAGGAAGAGGAGCTTGCCCGAAAATGCCGTGCCCCGAATGCGGATTCAAATTCGATCCGGACAATGAATCGCAGGTGGTCTGTCCCGCGTGCGGCGCCGATCCGAACAATCCCGTGCGGCGGGACGATGATGCTAGACTCGCCACCGCATTCGAAGATGCCGCAGCCTTCGCGGAAGCACCGGTGTCCCCGGTCGAAGTTCTTACAGGGGACGCTCCCCTGGAGCCGGAGATCGTTTATGTTGCTGATCCCGACCTGGACTTCGTGATCGCCGACGGTGCAGCCCTGAGGGAAGCGTTGACCGAAGGCCCGGTTCTTGTTGCCGGGAACAAGCTGATCAATTAAGGCTGGCCTATGCCCGAAGCACATGCCCAGGGAACGAATCGCCCGGGCCAGGCCACCCCGGCATTGCGGATTCGGGGTCTCCAACCGGACGGTCCGTCAGTCCGATGCGCCACTGATGCTGAGGACATCGTGGTGCCACGCGTACCGGCCATTTATCTGCGCCCGGGAGATGACATGTGCGTTGACGCTCTCAGCTCGCCGATCCGTGAGTACCTGGTAACGCAAAATGGCCTTCGCCGGAAGGCACGACAACTCTACTTTGGCCGGATAGGCTATGTAACGCAACCGAAGCCCGACAAGCGCGCTCGGTACTTCGTCCGCGCAGAGGTGATCGAGAGCGCCGTTGGCGTTCGGACACTGCATCTGCCAAACGACGCCGTCCGCGATTACTTCTACTCTTTGACCCCGTCTCCCTCCGCGAATAGACAGCCGACACTCTACGAAGTCCTGCGCACGCGGCCAACAGCGACGCCCGCCGATTTGCGGCTCTCCTACAGGATTTGTCGCCTGGAGCATGAATCTGACAGGCAGCCAGATCTCCGGGGTGCAGAACGGGCTTTCAATCTCTTGGCCCATCCTGATCTCCGCTCCTGTTACGACGCTCTCTTGCAAGACCCGGACGCTCCGGCGCTGTTCCCCTACGGCGGCTTCGGCCAATGCGTCGTCTCTGGCGAACTCGCGGAGGATGGAAACACCTTCTTCGTACGACGCCTGCTGTTCTATCTACCGGACCAGCGGCAGCGCGAGTTTCGCGCTCCGCTGCGCCGTATTGATTACCTCAATGGTTTTGCGCTTTATCGGGATAGCCGCCGGAAGGCCGAGGTGTATATCGACCCCTCGCTTCTGCCGCTCGGGTGGGATCCGAGCTGGAACCGATGGAAGCACCTCGTAGCCACGAAGATCGGCATCACGGCAACCTTTGTTGAATCCGGCAAATATCGCCACACGAACAGCGAATGGCATCTCGTCAGGTGGGAGACCGCTTTGCCCAGCCGTTTGTCTCTGACGGTGCCGGCAGGCGCCCACAAGTCTCTTGCCGAGGCCCGCCGCTCCTTTGAGCGTTTTGGCGAATACCATGACGCCATAGCGAATGTTCGAGCGCGTCTTCAGCGGGAACCGCTGGATCAAAGCGAACTTTTGGACCTCTGCCGCCGCCTTGGAATTCCGGCGGATTTCGATATCGCTCAATTTTGCTGGAAGCCGGATTACGATCCATATTTTTACCAACAATTGAAGAAGCGGAGCCAGAACGTTTATCTCTTCCGGGATGAATTCATATTCCAATTACCCAGCGTCATCGTCGCCGAAGTCCCTCAACTGGGGCACGCCACATACATCTTTGCCAAAGCCGGCGATGTCCGTGAATTCGTGGATAAGTACGCCAGAACCTCAAGAGACGACATTCGCAAGAACCGCGGCAACGTAGCTCAACAACTCTGCTTCATCGGGCGTGTCATGCACGGCAGTAATGGCCGTACATGGAATCGCGAATTGCGCTGCCGAATCGGTGAAGCGGTAGACTACTCTCTCTCGATTCCGTGATCATCCCTCCGCATAGATCTTCCGTTGTCATCAGCAGTCCTTCCCCTCGGAAACGAGATAGGTGCCAGATCGCCTGTCGCACACGGACGAGGGACAATGATCAATGCTGGGGGCGTCTTGCGGACCTGGCGACAGTGGCATCCGCCTTCAATCAGCGCAAGTCCGCTTCTGACAAACCCCTCCCGAATCAGATCTGCGGTTCGTCCGCTTTCGCGCAGGTAGGATTCCCGGCGTGCACGCCAACGTGTATTGGACATATGGATGGTCTTTTGGAACGATGCCGTTCTGCAGTCCGTTTCATGCAGCCGGAGCGACCCCGTAGTTCGGAGCCACTTCAGGCCGCAACCATCCGGGCAGGCAGGTTATTCCGGTTCGTTCCGACCGAAGGGCTAATAAACCTAACCCTTGGTCCCAATCGCACGAGTCAGTCGGTACACCAGCTTGTTTCCTATAACCTCCGGACCTTCGATGGCCGCGGTCGTGATCTCAGGATAAGTAGTGGCGTATAGGTTGATCACTTCCCCCACGGTTAAATTCGGATCCGGATCAGGCAAACGCAGTCCGCCGCTGTAACGAAATTCCCGGGCCAGCCTCTCGACCTTCATAGTCCACCCCCTGCTGCTGCTTCTTCTTCTTCAATTCCGGGCAGTTGCGATGCCGCCTTCGCGTCGCCGCCGTTCGATTTGCATATCGATTCCGCAGACTCTACCGGCGGGGTCCCGTTCGCTTGCTGCGTGGGATCTGCTCGTTCCTCTACCGACTCTTTTGACGCCGTCGCCACATGCGAATCGAACAGGCTCGGCGTTTCTACCGTGCCTGTCTTGGTGCCGAACACCGGCTTACCGTCTTTCACCACCGGCCCCGGCTTCGTCTCGGCGGTCGTCGAGGCAGGCTTGGAGATGGCTCCCTTGCGCTTGCTCTCGATCTCCTTCTTTCTTTCCGCCTCGACCGCTTTTACAGCACTCGCGTGAGCGGCTTCGATTTCGGAAAGGTTGGAGCCAAGCCTCACAAAGGCGTCGCTGAACCCGACCACTTGGCTGGCGAACTCCCGGTCCAACTCGTCGGGCGTGCCGGTAACCGTCAGCGGTGTTGTTAAGGCGTTATCGCCAGAATCGCCTTCTTTTTGTCGCTTCGGAATGACGTTTACTTGGATCGCTTTTTCGCCGACCAGAGCGAGCGTAAGCATGAGGGGGCGGTTTCTGAGGATCGGCAATAATTCGACAAACATGTTTCCTCCTTCTTGACGTGATCGAAAGGCAGTCGTAGCCGAGGCTCGTGCCGCCTATTGATTGCCGCGCGCCAGCGTCTGAGAAGTGCGGGCGAGATACGCTCGTTCCCTTTGAGCCTGTTGGCGCAGTCGCAGCCAGGTGGCTGGATCAACGGCTAACGGTGTCACTTGCCCGGTCGCCAGATTCACAAACCCTCCGTGATAAGCGACGCGCCCGTGCCTGAATAGCCGGGCCAGCAGGGCCAACACATGATTGGCGATGGTGCTGTTAATGTAGGGCTCCTGGAGCTGAATTGCCTCCGCGGCGCTGCATGCTGGCTGACGATCCCTTCTGTCGGCCCGTGCGTGAACGATGGATGGAAATAGTTCGTGAACACACGGCAACCGTTTGGCGCGATCTTTGCGGTCCCTTCGCAGCGGTTGGCCCAAGACGAACTGACCGCGGTCGGATAAATTCCCGGCGTCCAACCAGTACTGAAATCGCCGCGATTTCAAGCTCACCACCCGGGCGATTGCTGCACGTGCTGTCCGCGTGTCCACACAGGAGATCAGGAAGTCGGAGTCGGGCACGTCTTGCCCGCAATGAACAAAGTGCGGTACGGCCTCCCAGTCGAGGCCCCAGAACATGTTCAACCTGTTGATCAAGACCACTACCTTGTAAAGCCCGATTTCCGAGCGGCTGAAGGGCTGTCGCACGCAGTTTGTGTCGGTGATCCGGTCTCCGTCGACCAGGAATACCCTCAGCCCATACGGATGTCCGGAGGCCAAAAGCGCTTGATGCAAAAATGGCATTCCCACGGCGATCTGCGCCCCGGTTCCGCCACACCCGACGATAGTTATCACGATGCGGCGGTTCCGCCAATTCACGATGGGCACATGCTCAGTTAACGCCGGCGGCACAGCCATTCCTCCAACGTCCCCGCCGGAATCAGCCATTCCTGCGGGAACGCCTGCAACCCGGCGAGGTCCCGCCACAGCCCGAGATGACCCTCGCGGTGGCTTGTGATCTTGACGTTTCCCGGATGCGTGAATTCGCTTAGGAAGAAGCCCTCAACCCACTCCCCCAGGCTCGCCAGCCCGGTCGAGCGCGGTGTGGCCATCGACCCAAGGCAGACTGCACCGCCCTCGTTCACATTCCAGTACGGGGCAATTGCGACTGCGCTCCGCGGCCCCGGACGGCGATTTTCCATCAGCGCGCGTACGCTGAGCCCGTGCTCGCCGTCAACCACGAACACCAGCGGCGGATGCGGGTATGACTTGCCATTCAGCGTTCTGCCGTCCGACGTCTCGGAAAAGAACATCGGCCTGACGGCCGTCGGCACCCACCACGCGGTCACCTCCGGCGTTCGCATCACGACGCTCTCTGGCAGGATCTCCGGCGCCATCCCCATGCCCAGCCCTCGGGCCAGTGTTCGCAGGAAATCGATGCTGATCGGCCTGCCCGCGTCGAGGTACGGCGCACCGCTCTCCGCATCGCGGTAGGGCTCGTGTACGGATGCAAATGCTATCCTCTTGCTTCCTCCGTACAGCAGGATCGCAGCTTTGAGCTGAACCGCTTCGGCATCGCCGAAATGAGCGTCGAATCTCATTTTTGCTCCTCCAACACATCGCAGCCTGGCAGAAGCGCCAAGAGTTCGCCCAATGCTTCCATCATGCGTAGGAAGTGGCGTAGCTCCTCAAATCCCCCGATGATCGATTCGCGATCATTGGGACTGAAAGCCGTTGCGAAGGCCGGACTCTGCTGCTCACCGCCGTTCATCCAATCTTCTTCGTCGCTCTGGAAAGCCTGGCACACCAGGTCCTGCTCGTGGAATGCCAGGATCGTGAACGGAACCGAGAAACTGCCGTGGGGATAATACTCATCCCACATATCGGAGTAGGGACGCGTGCGTTCACGAGCTTTCGCGAGAGTCTGGAGACGGCGAGTTGCCTCCAGAATTCGGCACGCCCGCGACCCCGTCTTCAAAGCCCGCATGGCGGGCCCAATCCTGTGAGATGGCAGCGGCCTGAACCGCTTGGCCAGCCAGGGCCCTTTCGCGCTCGCAATTCTCTGCGGCTTCTCCAGACCCTCCTCACCGGCCTCCTTGGCCTCCAAATACGAATCCATGCTCCACTCGTAGAACGCCTCGCAGGCCGACTCGTCATAACACAGGATCCATGACGACACGCCTTCGAGAAGCATGTGATAGAAGGTGGCCGGCAGCCGTGGATTTTCCCTTCCGAGCAGTTCGAGCGTGGGGCGCAAGTAGATGATCGAAATCTGAGTGGCTTCAACCGCGAGGAACACCCGGCCCGGATCGTCGAATTCGTTCTCGTGCCAGCCCGATATGTAGGGGCTGGTGCCGAACAAGATATCCGTGTGGGCGACCGCATCGATAGCCTTGCGATTGAAGGCGGCGGCGGTGCGCTCCACTGTCCTGAGCATGAACGCCACCGGATCGCCCTTCGATTGCGCCCAATCCTCAGGCATTCCTACACCGGCCAGCAAGAGGTTACGCGCCAATCCGAAGGACCCAGAATACGTGTTGGTGGGCAGCAACGGTTCCATGCACGCGGCTGCGAGCCGCGGAATAGTCAGCCCCGGCCCGGGAGCCATCAGCCTGGCGGCACACTCGCGGGCGGCAGTGCGATGGAGGTCCGCCGCCGGTCGGCGTACAGAGGGTCGCGCTTCCGAAGGTGCTCGTAAGCCTCGGCCAGAAGCCGGACAGCTTGCTGGGTATCGCGGCATGAGACCTCCTGTTCTGCGACCGACGGTTTAGTGCGCCCGTGGCGGCTTGGCTTTTCGATATCTGCCAGAGCTTCCTCGATTGTCATTATGGTTGACCTCTACTTCGCCACTGCGCACGCGTTTTCAAAGTCCAATCACGTATTCCGTGAGCGAATCGGGCTGTGCGCTGGCCTTGGATGGTGTAAGGATAGAGGCCGTCCCGGTGTGGTGGCATTGGTCTATGGTAGGCGACGAGGCAGGAGTGATCTCCTCTAACGCCGTTTTCCGCACCAATCCGAAGAAGACCGATCAGGACCGTCTCGACGCGTGCCTCTGCCTCCTGGTCGCCGTACTGCTGCACCAGGGGAGGGAGTGCCTCATGGTGGGGAACCTTTGCGACCGGCTATATCGTCGTGCCGCACGAGCCGGCGCTGCTCTCGGAATTGGCCAACCGCTGCATAAAAACCGACCGCGCGCCTGTGAACTGGCTCAGGGTCTTCCGCCTTTTGGCACCCTCTCCTGGGGCTGGACCGGTGCCGCAAGGCCCGCAGTGCGGCGGGACCTCGCGGCTGGCCAACACCGAAAAACCAATTCCTCCGCCAGTTTCGGCGAACGAGGCTAGGGGCGGGGCCGCCGCAAAGGTCGCGTGGACACTTCCAAAGATCGCGGATCTGCTCGACCACCATCGTCAACGCGCCACCTACGGAGCGGTAGCCGGGATACTTCGCGTGCTCCCTCTCGGCGTGATGAGTGGGCGCACTAAATCGCCAGGATACTCCTGGATCGTGGCGGCCTCAGGACCCGACAGAGGAAAGCCCACAGGCTACAGCGACCATCAGGTCCATCCGGAATGCCTCCGCCAAATCCACGAAGGACGCGGACGCGTGATCACCCGGTCCGAAGAGCTACGCGACCGGCTTCACCGCTCAGCATAAGAGTAGTCGACGTGGAAGTGAGGCTACCTGGCCGTTTCCGGCCGATCACGGGGGGGACCGGGCAGTGGTATCGATCTGGGCTTTGTACGAGTGAGCGATCGCCCCAGCGGCAATCGTGACACCGACGCGTCCGAAGGTACTCATCCGCGGGGTGACACCGGTATGCAAATAGATCGGTAACAGCTCAAAGAGCAACTTGAGCTGCGGGAGTATTTGCAGGCGCGCCACTGGACCGTGCGTGGAATGGCGACAAGGACAGTAGGACTGGGGAGCAACTGCCCAATGTGTCGCCAGGGACAGCTACCGCCCAAATCGAGCCATGCGGCCAATTACGTCGAACGTTGGAATCGGTCAGACAAAACCGAAGCTCTCGCAAAGGCGCGTCTCAATTCGGGCAAGCTTTCAATGACAACTGGCCTACCCACATTTCTGCTCCTGCGCTCGGATGAGTGGCGGCAGCACCAATGCTGATAACTATCGATCGAATGCTGGCGACATTCACGCGCACCAGGCGGTCGCGGACGATTTTACTGAGATCAAGCTCCTCGTGAACTTTCTTGTCGTTGGGCTCCTCAAGAAAAGCTGTGACTTGAGTGTCCTTCGGCCCCTGTGGTACTCCCGCGAGGCCGGTACCCTCGAAGATATTGTGCAGGTAGTTGCCCGTCCAAATCGTTCCGAGAACACCATTTCTTCCATCCAGCAGCGATAAGCTGATGCCTGCGATGCCGGCGCCTGTGAATCCCGCGATCGGACCCTCCCAGGTGTGGAACCGACCTTCGTATGAAAACAACAGGCGCCCAATGCCAACGGGCACGACCTGGATGAGCTCAACCTCAGACTGGCCGGTGTGGCGGATGTGGAGTACGTTTCCACCGGAATCGTGCGTTACTTCCGTGACATTGGCCCCGTTTCCGCTATACCTTCGCCTCCATGCGACCGGCCAATCACTTGAAAAATCTCCGTTTCTGATCAGATTAGGCGTACACGAAGTCAGAGCCTGAACTCCACCGCTTCCCCGCGGTGCGTTGCGTGAAGGCGTGGGCTCGTCGCCGAACTTTCGCCACCCTGATGTCTCTGCCGGGCGCACGAACGCATCGGGCGTTTGTTGCTTCCAGCCTATCCTCGACATCCAAACCTCCTCGAACGTACCTCCGATTCGAGTGTATAAAGATGCCGTTACTCCGCCATCGCCGGGCGATGTCCCTGGGCTCATATTAAGCACTAGGGCGGTCGCAACTCCGATACTGTTGCACAACCTTCCGATGGAAGCGGAATCGACGACCGCAGACCGGCCGATTTGCTGAAGAGCTTCTGCTTGAACATCTTGTTCCTGGGGCGTCCGGATCGCGAACGCACGATTTCGGAGCTCTGACGCCGCTGAAGAGACTATCGCCGCCGATGACGGCGAAAAGTCCAACTGACCACTCCGAACCGAAAGGATGACGAGCAGCGTGTGGGGGGATAGCTGCGGCATCACCTCGCGAGCAATTTGCTGGCCCGTAACGGGCTGAGCAAACGCGGGGGCGAGCCAAAGGGTCGCTCCGCAATACAGCACGCCAAGGCCGGCGAGCTTAACTTTCAAGCTGATTCCTACTCTCATGCCAGACTCCCATCCCGAGCGGCGAATCACAGCCGTGCTCTTCCTGGCATCTGCGCAGCCGCCGCCGCTGCACGCCCTAATCGTAGCGCAAATGATTGCCTGGGAAGCTTGGTCGGCCAAGTATGAAAACGGAAGTGTTGAGCCTTTTCAAAGCAGGCAACGACGAGGCGCTGGTCCCGGCGTTGAGTCGTATTCGACACGGCGAGGTGGAAGCGTTTTACCCGAAGTGCGGCGCCTGACAGCCGCGGTCGATCGAGAGGCAGTCTAACATCGATTGCGACGTAGAACAGGAAGTGCGATCATTTGGTTACGGAGACTCACCATGAAGTATTTGTGTTTGTTCGGGGTTCTCTGTTTCGCGCTGGTGTCGATCGGATGTGAGGCCGCCGGAGCTGGTGCTTTGGAAGCGGGCGCTGCCGAGGGGATGGCGGCGGAAGCCGCCGGTGAAGGCGCTGCTGCTGGAATGGCTGAGGTCGCTGCGGAAGGGGGCGTCGAAGGTTCCCTCGCGCGTGGTGCCAGGGTTGGGGCCGCCGAGGGCTCCCTCGCGCGCAGTGCAAGAATTGGAGCGGCCGAGGGCGCGGGTGCGAGGGCAAGCGGCCTGACAGAATTCGGGGAGGACGCCAGGGCGGGCGTCCGTGCGAGGGGCTCGGCCTCCGAGGCTCCGACTGGGTGGAGGCGTTTTGGCGATGAATCTCCTCGCGGGGGGGCGACCGCCGCAGAGTTAAGGGCGCGGGCTTCGCAGACCGAAGGGGCGGGGCGGGTTGGTCAATTGAACAGCTACACTGTCCGCGTGCGGGGCGCGCAACCCTTCGATGGAATCACGCGGCACTTCGATCGCCAAGGCGAATATCGGGGCTACTCCGTTCACAGCCGGGACGTGTCCTACCACTATGATGAGGCCGGCCGGTTCGATGGCCGGACGGAACATCGGGCAGACGGCTCGCTGGCCTGGGACGCGCAGGGGAAATTTAAGGGGCGGTCTCTGGATTCCGGCAATGCGACACAGGTTTACGATGCCGCCGGAAAATACAAAGGATACAACACGCGTCTCGCGAGCCGAATCTACTATTACGATGAACACGGGACGTACACTGGCTACAGTGTCATCGAACCCGGAAAGAGCGTGCCGACCCGAATGCCCGTCGTCGTCGTTCCTGCGGGCAATGACTGCAACAACCGACCCCGGACGGGGCCCTGTGCTTCTGTTGGTCGGTAGATGGAATCTCGCCGGCCGTTGTGGCTTTCGGTAGCGCCGCTGCCGCTTGCCCTTCCACTGAATTTTCTGCGGCGGCGAACCGCCACGCGGCTCAATCGTTTCTTTTCGGTGGTTACCGTAGCTGCCACTTTTCTCAGTTCCATATTTCTGCTGCTGGTTCTCGCCGGCACAAATGGCGCCAATATCGAACTGCGGAACAAGATCTCGGGGCTGGATTCACACGTTCTCGTGCGGCGTTCCAACAGTTACGAGACCGTATGTGACGTCGAGGATGTATCGCGGAGAATCAACGCGCTGCCTGGCGTCACCGCTGTGGCTCCGTATGTTTGGGCGGATGTCCAACTTCAGACGGCCTCGGGTTTCGTTGCGCCAGCTCGGATCAAGGGCATCGTGCCCGCGCAGGAAGGGCGCGCTACCGATATCAACGAATACGTTAGTTCGCACGACGTCTCGAAGGTCCTGCCAGCCGGCGGACCGGAGCTGCCAATCGTGCTAGGGAAGAAACTGGCGAGCCGATTGGGTCTCAGGCCCGGCCAGAGCATCACGATCATGAAGCCGGGGATGTCGACGCGTTTTTATCCCGGAACCGTGACGGGTATTTTTGCATCTGGCACGCTCCATGACTCCGAACTCGCCTATACAACGCTCGGTGGCGGGCAGAACATTCGGGGGTTGACCGCCACTTGCGTCAACGCAATTGCGGTCAGGACAGCCGATCCGATGACATCGTTCCGTGTAGCGCACCTGATCTCGAAGGAGTTGGGTTCCGAGTTTTATGCCGCAGACTGGAGCACGTTGTATCCGCAGTTCCGCGACATGATAGGGCTGCTGGAGCGGTGGATCTTGGTGTTGAACTTGGTTCTGCTCTGCTTCTCAGTCATGTTTTCAGCTGGTGCCGTGCTGCTTGTGATCTATCAAAGGCGACGTGAACTCGCTTTGCTCCTTACGATGGGGATGAAGGTCGGAGAGGTACGTCTCTCCGTGGCGCTTGTCGGCACCCTGATAGGCCTAGTTGGCGCCGCCGTTGCGGTTTCGATCGATCCTGCGCTCTGCGGATTCATGACAGGCCACCGTGTGATTAGCCTGCCGGAGTCCCAAGCGAACATCTCTTACATACCGTTTCTTCCGCGAGCCATTGACTTGGTGCTAGTCGGCATCCTTCAGGTTTCTGTGCCCACGCTGCTCGGATGGTGGGTCTCCGGCGATCTGAAACGCATTGAACTCGTTGAGGTGCTGCGGGATGAATGAGACACCGGCCGTTGTGGTCGAAACCGTCTACAAGAGCTACCCATCGCCGGGCGGGCGCCTGGAGGTGCTCTCGGGTGCCAGCTTGCGCGTCGCGCGCGGCACCAAGGTCGCGATCCGTGGGGCCTCTGGGTCTGGCAAGAGTACGCTGCTGCACGTCATCGCCGGCCTCACCAAGGTTGAGCGTGGCGAGGTCTTGGTGAATGGCCGTTCGATTTGCAGTCTGAAGGCTAAGGCTCTCACCGAAATGAGGAGGACCGATCTTGGTTTTGTCTTCCAGCGGCCGAATCTCCTCACCGGGCTCACATTGATTGAGAATGTCCTGCTGCCTCTTCGAATCAATGGAATCACCGGCCGTGCCGCTTTGGCGCGTGCGGCCGAGGCACTGGACCAAGTGAACCTCGGCACACGAGCACAGCACCGGGTCTCAGAGCTCTCCGAAGGGGAGAAGCAGCGGGGGGCGATTGCTCGCGCAATCGTTCATAGGCCCGCGATCGTGTTGGCGGACGAGCCGACCGGCAGCCTAGATCCGGTTAACAAGAGGGCCGTTCTTGATGTATTCGATTCCCTCAACGGGAGCGCGCTAATCCTCGTCACACATGACAATGAAGTGGCGGCGCGTTGCCCAGCAGGCTATCTCCTGAAAGACAGAGTGCTCACAGCCTATGATGCGCAGACTGCTTTGGATTTGCTGCCTGGTGACAAGTTGCACGGCGCAACCCCCACAAGGTGATGCCCTCTTTCAGAAGGCGATCGAAGAGGTGCATGGCGGAAAGTTCGCACAGGCCGCGGCTGACTTACGGAGGCTTGAGCAGTTGCATCCCGCCGATCCCGCTCCGCCATTTTTCCAGGCCCTTGCGGATCTATGGCACATCTTTTATGTAGGTTCTGATACGGAACTTCTCCGGTCGCTGAACGCGAACGCTGATCGCGCGGTGTCGAAGGCCAACTGGATTCTCATGGGCAGGACAGAACTCCCGGCCGAGGTCCATTTCTGGCGAGGCATGAGCCGATCCGTGAACATCGCCGGTAGGATGGCCGCGAGGGCGCTTGGTTCGGAGGGGCGCCAACTCGATTTCCGCGCCCTGGTAACGGGGCTATCAATACTTTCCGACGCCCACGCAGCCGAGTTGGACTTCGACCAGGCGCTGGCAGGCAACGCACGGCTTACGGATGCGCGCGTCATGCTAATACTCTTTCAAGAGTGCCGAGGTGCTGACAAGACGCAGTGCATTGCCGATCTGTGGCGGCGGGCAGACGACGTTCAGTGGGTAGGTACCGAGATCAAATACATCTTGCTGAACCTTTCTTACAACAGGCGATCGGCTGACGATTTGCGGGCTCGCGCGGTCCCTCTAGCGATCGAGTTGCATGGCCGCTATCCTACGAACGGGCTTTTTCATTTGGCTATGGCGAAAGTCAGTTACGAGGTGGGTGATCCGGCGACAGCTGAGGCGACATCCCATGAGATCCTATCCGGAGTAAATGCGAGTGCCTTCGGGCCGGAAGCGCACTATCTGTTGGGCATGATAGCGGGAGACGATTCCGATTGGCGCAAGGCACTTGCGCAGTTTCAAGAGATCATCGCGGCTTCGCCGAGGCACCCATCGTATCTTCTGCCGTGGGCTCTTGTGCGGGCGGCGCAATGCGAAGAAGCGATTGGGAGCCGGGACGCGTCTCTGAAATACGCTCGCGCCGTCCTAGCGTCCGAGGCAGCTGAAGGCGCAGCACAGACTGCAGCTCGGCGCATCATCGCCCGCTTCGGACAGGCCCATCGATGAAGTCTGGAAAGAGTTCCTTGGGCTGCTTGGTCGTCGGGTTGGTGCTCGGGGCGGCCGGGCTCTATGTTGCCGAGAGACTGGGTCCTACACTGCACCGTGCAGCTACTAGCCCCATTAGGGGAGCAGAAATCGGCAAGATCACCGTTGAGGGTAGAGTGCTGGGTGAACTATCCCCTGTTCCCGTGGCTCCGTCGTGGCTCAGACAACTTCTGCACGGCCGCTCCATACCTGAGGACGATCTGCCCTTGCGGGATGGATATGAGATTCGTGACCGTTGCCCTGGGGAGAGTTGCGATTATCGCCATCCTTGGCGAGCACTGAAGGAAATCCCGCTCTTCGCGACCAGGGTAGACGCCGGTGTCGACGACGCCGTGTACACTCTCGGCCCCCGCGAAACCGTTACGCCTCTTGGGGGCGTGTGGACCGTCACTCGCCCTGGAGTCGTCGAAATAACCGCACCGGCGACAGTTGCTGGGGAGGAACTCAATTCCGGCGATTTGATTTACACCCTGATGGATCTTGGGGAGGGCTGGAGTCGGGGGTACTTCAAAGGGCGATTGGTCGACTTCGATCTGTTGACTCTGTCAGGCCCAAAAAGAGCCAGAAAACTAAGCGATTATGAGATCGTCTGGTGGGCCCAACTGGCTACGAGTATCGGTGTCACTGGCTGGACGAACGAACCCGGATACCCGGCATTTGACGGGCAGACGAGCCTCGGGCTCGCGCCATATATCGCCCTGGGGAAAGGCCGGGAGGAGGATGGTCTTTGGGGGTACGAACTCGAAATATACACAGCAGGCAAGGCAGCCATCCTCACCGTGGGCGACACCGCGATCCCTTGCTCTCCGCTGGACGGCCCCCAAAGGATTCGGACGGGATTCGTCTTTCCACAGGATGAAATGCGGCCGTTGGAGCTAAAGGCGGACAACGGAGAAGTTCTAGCGCGCGCCTTCATTCAACCCGGGGCGGCAGCGGGACCGCTGCCCGAAGACGATACGCCTCGATTTGCTTTGTGGCGCACGCTGCAGGGCCATCAGGAGCGTGTTTACTACGCACCGTTCAGCCCTGACGGCGCTCTTTTGGCAACTGCCAGCTATGACCGGTCTGTGAGACTTTGGGATGTGACCTCGGGACGGGAGGTGAGTCGCCTTGATGGCCATGTGGACATGGTGTTCTTCGCCGTGTTCAGTCCTGCCGGGCAGTATCTCGCATCCGCGAGCCGCGACGGGACAGCAGGGATCTGGAGACTCTCGGATGGTGTCGAGGTCCGTGTCCTGCGCGGGCACCAGAACTGGGTGCATTCGGTTGCCTTCAGCCCGGACGGGAGTCTGGTTGCTACAGGCAGTGACGACCATACGATAAAGCTCTGGGATGCCACGAGCGGGAGCGAGATCCGGACTCTCTCGGGCCATAACTGGTCGGTCATGTCGGTTGCATTCAGCCCCGATGGGAAGTACCTGGCCTCTGGCGGAATGGACAGGCGCATCTGCGTATGGGAAGTGGCTACAGGAAGACAGATCTATGGCGGGAGCGCTCACAGTGGGCCGATCCTAGGCCTCGCATTCAGCGCCGACGGTAGGCGCCTTGCATCTGCGAGCGACGATGGTACCGCAAGGCTCTGGGACACGGCCTCGCGCCAGTTGGAGAGAACGATAAACGCGAACGTTCACGTCAACTCGGTAGCGTTTTCCCCGCGGGGGCGATTTTTGGCTGGCGCTTGCTTTGACGGTTCAGTACGAATCTGGGAAGTTGCAACGGGAACAGAAGTAGCGCGGCTGTCGGCGCATTCGGGGCGTGTCTTCGGTGTCGCGTTTAGCCCTGATGGCAGGTACCTGTCGTCGGCAGGCGAGGATATGGTCGCGCGCGTATGGAGACGGGAGTGACGTGGCATTCATTGGTCACCGTTGCTTCTGACACCTCTGCAGCAGCGCTCGATTCTGGACTAGATCGGCGGGACGAAAAGCGCAGGATCTTGTCAGGTGGTCCCAGCGGACCTCGGCTCTCCGCCGGATGTGCTTGGAGATACGTTAGCCAACTTCTCAACGGATGTATGAGCGTCGCCTCTCGGAACGCCTGCCAGGTAAAGTCAAAAAGTATCTTCGTCGGCAGCCGGAACACCGTTGTCGGGATGCCCTGGAGTGGGTCGGTCAGATTCGCCAGCCTTTCTGCCCTTCTCGTCACCTTTCGCCCGATCGAGGAACTGTACGGTTTCGGCGATGACCTCCGTCACCCACCGCTTTGTTCCGTCTTGGCCATCGTAACTGCGTGTCCGGTTTCTGCCCCTTACGAAGACTCGACGGCCCTGGGACAGGTAGTTCCCACAGGCCTCGGCAACGCTATTGAAGCAGACGACGGCGTACGACTCGACGTGCTTCTGCACCTGATCGTTTCGATCCTTCCACTCTTCATTGACGAGGACCCGAAAACGCGTTTTGGGCGTGCCGTTGGTCTCGGTGTATTTCGTTTCGGGATCGGCGGCCAGCCGCCCGATGAACTCTGTTGCGTGATAGTCACGGCTCATAGTGAGAGAGCCTCCTTTCTTTCTGAAACATCCGGCGAGGCGGCAACCCGGCCAGCTACCTCCTGATCGAGGGAGGCCTCGATGCGCATGCGAAGCGCCGCTACCTGGCTTCGAAGCGCGTCGAACTCCGCGTTCAGCTGCGGGTTTTCGACACGCCCAACGACTTCATCGAGCGTTCCTTCGAATCCTTCCAGGACGCCGGCGACAAACAGTGGGTGGAGCATCATAGGTGGTCATGCCTCCGGTGATTGGCCTAATCGTCCAGGCGGAACTTGCGGGCGCCTTTCCGTACGACCATCGTGTCGAGCTGGGCAGCGATCTCGTCCATTCCGGCGCGGACATGGCTCCGCAACTCAGCAGCGGTCTTCAAATCCTTCGCGCTCACACCGGACAATAGGCCCTTGGCCCGCTCCACGAGGGTCTTCAGCTCGGCGTCATCCGTGACGTTCCGGAAATCGAAGCTATCCAGGAATTCCACGAGCTTTGAAACCGTAGTCTGATGAAACCGCCCGGGCTTTCCGTCCGGGCCGTCCTTCAGCCGGTCACTCATGTGGTGAACCAGGTCGGCCATGGCGCTCCGCATGACGACCTGCACTTCGCTCAACGCCTCCGTCATGATCCTCGCCGTCTTTTCCCGCTCCTGGTCCCAAATCTGTGACGAGATTTCTCGTAGCTGGTCCGGGACCCCGAAGCTGACGTACCGCCAACTGAAGTCGAAGGCGGCCCTGACCTCGTCAACGGGCGGGTAGTCGAGTGGGTTGTGGAGCGCCCGCAATTGCCCAGGAGCGTGCTGGCAAAGCTCCGGATAGACGGCCACGAATGCCTCGACCAAGCCCCTGCGCTCCTCCGCAAAATCGCGCATCTTTCGCTCGACCTGTTTCAGCAGCGGCAGTGGGCATAGGTGAATACCGCGTTCGAACGGCAGACACGTGCTCTCCAGGTAACGCGTGACTTCGCCATCGAAGTTTCGAATTGCGGCGTATTCGTTGGACGTGAATAGCCGCTTGGAAACATTGATCATAGTCTTGTCGGTATCGACTTCGACTTGAGAGCTGCTGACCTTCTTCGAATTGCCCAGCCGGCTTCGTTGGATCTTGATGCAGACTGTCCGGCGAGCCAGATCCTGTCCCGCATCCTGAATCTCCAGGACCGGCTCTGCGTAGGTTGCCATAGTTGCTGTTCTCCTTCTGTCGGTTGTGGCATTCAGCCGCGAGTAGCATGGTGAGGGGCATAGATGCTGAATAGACCTGCCGCCTCCATGGGTAGACTGCGGGAATCGAACGTCTGCAACGCACCAAAGACGATGCTGCTTTCCCGGCGTGTGTAGAGTTGCTGGACCAGCAGATGAAAGGATGGTGTTTGCAGCGTCACGCTGAGGCCCTCGCTCTTCTTCCCGAAACCGGATCGGACCAGCGCATCAATCCCGGCGTCCGCGGCGGCACGTACCAGCCGTGGATTCGCTTCTTTCATCGCGGCAAAGTCAGGGATGAAGCAAGTGCTATCCAAGCCCATAAGGGCTCCACGCGCCCCGGTTTTATGGGCACGATTCCGGAATGCCCTTGCGACAGCCGCTTTGCCCTCTGCAGATGCGAAGAGGCGCGGCGAAAAAGTGAGAAGCTCGCAGTCGTTGTCGTGCAAGAGGATGAAGGCGGGCTCGACAGTCCTTCGGTCAGCGAGTTCCTCCTTCAGCACACGCATCAATTCGTGTGCGCACTCCACCAGTGCATTCGGCTCCATAGGCCCTCCAAAGCTGTAACTGA
>Ga0335069_10004628_pt1 | contig 20299 bp, 17 predicted proteins | sample Lox_Sample_11_FD_206714 | JGI IMG/M metagenome (GOLD analysis project Ga0335069, IMG submission 206714) | Soil microbial communities from Loxahatchee National Wildlife Refuge, Florida, United States - Lox_Sample_1.1 | ecosystem: Environmental > Terrestrial > Soil > Wetlands | place: USA... | reverse complement strand
ACCTCCGCCGATTCTTCCTCGCGCTCGGCGTCGGCCACCGTCAAGGGCAAAGCCAGCTCTTCGAGGGGGCGTCGTTCGGCCGCGACGCCGAGCCACAGCTCGATCAGGCCCGCGGTTGCCATCACCGCCGCGCCGATGAGGAACGACCAGACCACCTGACCGCGCTGTCCGGAGTTGATCAACTGCCCGAACAGCAGGGGGCCGGTGATGCCGCCGATCGCCGTCCCCACCGCGTAGAAGAACGCGATGGCCAGCGCCCGGGTCTCCATCGGGAAGATCTCGCTGACGGTCAAATACGCCGCGCTCGCGCCCGCCGAGGCCAGAAAGAAGGCCACCGCGAGGACCGCGATGAACGTCCATGCGCCGCCGGTACCGGTCACGAAGAGGACCGCCAGGACGACGGCCACGACGGCCGAACCGACGTAGGTCGCCGTGATCATCGGCTTGCGGCCGACGGTGTCGAACAGGTGCCCGAGCGCCAGGGGGCCGACGAAATTGCTCAGCGCCCAAAGGATGAAGAACAGCGGCACCTTCGCGGACGGGACGCCGTAGAAGCCGCTCAACAGCGTGCCGAGATTGAACGTGACACCGTTGTAGAGGAACGCCTGCCCGATGAACAGCGCCAGCCCGAGCACCGCGCGCCGCGGGTACAGCGTAAACGCCACCCTGGCGATCTCCCGGAACGAAATCGTCTCGCGCTGGCGGACTTTGAGCGGGCGCCCGGCCGGCTGCGGCAGCGCCTTGCCGGAGAGCCGTTGCACCTCCCCCTCGATTTCGCCGACGACCCGTTCGGCCTCCTCCGCGCGCCCGTGGATGAACAGCCACCGGGGACTTTCCGGAACGTTGCGCCGGACGAGCAGCACGAAGATGCCGAAGATGGCACCGATGCCGAAGGCGAGCCGCCACCCGATGTTCGCCGGGAAATTCGAGGTGTCCAGGAGGACCAGTGCGCCGGCCGCTCCCGCGGCCGATCCCAGCCAGTAGGTGCCGTTGATGATCAGGTCCACGCGACCGCGCACGCGCGCGGGGATCAGCTCGTCGATTGCCGAATTGATCGCGGCGTATTCGCCGCCGATACCGGAGCCCGTGAAGAATCGGGCGATGAAGAAATACCAGGGCGCGAAAGCGAATGCGGTCGCGACGGTGGCGATCAGGTACACCGCGAGGGTCAGCATGAACAGGTTGCGCCGTCCGAAGCGGTCCGTCAGGTGCCCGAAGAACAGCGCTCCCAGGCAGGCCCCGGCGATGTAGAACGCCGCCGCCACCCCGATCTGCGCCGGGGTGAGTCCGAGGCCGCTGCCCTTCTCGGTCAGCCGGGACGACACGTTGCCGACCATGGTGACCTCGAGCCCGTCAAGGATCCAGACACCGCCGAGGCCGATGACGACGCGCCAGTGAAACCGCGACCAGGGCAGCCGGTCCAGCCGCGCCGGCACGTGGGTGGTGATGGTTCCGGTTTGCACGCCCGCGCTCATCTGACTCCTCTCCGGGTGAGCAGAGCACTACCCAAACAAGCGGTACGGCAAGCTTCAGTCCCGGTCCGGGCGGGACTCCTCGGGGGTCCAGGCCGGTGGCTGGCCGGGCTGACCCGGGAAAAGGTAGTCGATGAAGGCCGCGGCGGTGGGCTGGGGTTCGTGGTTGGCCAGCCCCGGTCGCTCGTTGGCCTCGATGAAGGCGTACTCGGCGCCGGTGACGTCGGGGACGAGCAGGTCGATGCCCGTCACGGGGATGCCGATGGCCTCGGCCGCGGCCACCGCCACGCGGCACAGTTCCGGGTTCACCACGGCGGTGACGTCGTGAATGGTGCCGCCCTGGTGCAGGTTGGCGGTGCGGCGGACGCGGATTCGGGTCCCCTGGGGCAGCACGTCGTCCAGCGTCCAGCCGGCCTCGGCGACCGTCGACTCGGTGAGGTCGTCGATCGGGATCTTGGACTCGCCGCCGGTGGCCGCGGAGCGCCGCCGGCTCTCCGCCGCGATCAGGTCCCGGATGGTGTGCTCACCCGTGCCGATGATCTCCGGCGGCATCCGCAGCGCGGCGGCGACCACCCGGCCGTCGATCACCACGAGCCGGAGGTCGTCGCCCTGGACCCGCTCCTCGATCAGCACCTCCGGGTAGTGCTGCCGTGCCCGCGCCACGGCAGCGGCCAGCTCGTCGGGACCGCTCTCGGCGGCCACGCCCACGGTGATGCCCTTGCCCTGCTCTCCGCGGGTCGGTTTGACGACGACCTCCCCGACCTCCTGCAGGAACGCGTAGTCGCCGTCGTCGAGGGTGGCCAGGCGGGCACGCGGCACGGTGATCCCCGCCTCCGCCACCAGGCGCCGGGTCAACCGCTTGTCGTCGCAACGGCACATGGCGACCGCCGAGGTGAACTCGGACAGCGATTCGCGGGTGATCACGCTGCGCCCACCGTGGGTGAGCCGCATCTCGCCGGTCTCGGCGTCCAGAACCTCGACCCAGATCCCGCGGCGCATCGCCTCGTCGGCGATGATCCGCGCGTAGGGGTTGAGATCCTCGACGGTTTCCGGGGGCGCGGTGAACAGCGGCTCGTTGATCGCGTTCTTCCGCTTGATCGCCAGCACCGGAACGCGGACGAAGCCCAGCTTTTCGTAGAGGCCGATGGCCGCGGCGTTGTCGTGCGCCACCGACAGATCCATGTAGGCACGGCCGGCGCGGCGGAAGTGGTCGGCCAGTGCCCGGGTCAGGGCCTCACCCACCCCGGGCAGCGCCGCAGCGGGATCGACGGCCAGGGTCCACAGGCTCGACCCTTCCTCCGGATCGGAGAAGAGCAACTCGTGGTCGACGCCGGTCACCGTGCCCACCACCGCACCGTCGTCGTCGCGCACCGCGACCAGGTACGTCACCGCCGCCGCGTGCAGATGGTTGTCCCAAATCGTCTCGACCGGCGCCGGCACCATGCCGCAACGCACGAAAACGCGGTTCATCGCGTCGGCGTCTGCCGGGTCGTTGAGGGTGCGCACCGTGACACCGATCGGCGACGGGACCGACTCTTCATCGTCCGGGTGAAAGCGCAGCCGATAGGTGTGGCTGGGGTCGATGAACAGCTCGGTCGGCGCACCGGCGACCACCACATGGGACTCGCGAGCGTAGATGCAGATGTCGCGCCGGCCCGGCACCTCCCGCCGCAGCGTTTCGGCCAGCGTGTCCGCGTCGGCGAAGGTCTGGCCGAAAATGAGCCTGCCCCAACCCATTTCTAGTTCGACGTCCTTGGCCATCGCGTCGACCAGCTCGGGCGGTGACGCGTCGTGCAGGCCCATGGTGATGGCCTCGGTGTGGTCCTCGGAGGGGTCGACGGCGGTCATGCAGCCGGTCCGCTCACACCGTGACGCTGCAACCACAGCTCGAGTAGGCCGATCTGCCAGAGTTCGTTGCCGCGCAGGGGGGTGAGCTTGCCGTTCGGGTCCGCCAAAAGGGCGTCAACCGCTTCGGAGTTGAACAGCCCGCGCTCCTTGGCCACCGGCGCGTAGAGGGCGTCGCGAACCATTTCCAGATAGGGCCCCTCGAGGTGGGTCAACGCGGGAACCGGGAAGTACCCCTTGGGCCGGTCGATGACCTCCGAGGGAATCACCCGTCGCGCAGCCTGTTTGAGGACGCCCTTGCCTTCGTGGGCGATCTTCAACTCCGGCGGGCAGGTCGCCGCCAGCTCGACCAGCTCGTGGTCGAGGAAGGGAACCCGGCCCTCCAAACCCCACGCCATGGTCATGTTGTCCACCCGTTTCACCGGGTCGTCGACCAGCATCACCGTCGTATCCAGCCGCAGCGCACGGTCGATGCCGGTTTGGGCGCCGGCACGCGCGAAGTGCTCGGCGACGAAGCGCTCGCTGGGGTCGCCTTCAGTGAAATACGCCGGTCCCAACAGGTCTCTGACGCCCAGCGAATCGCGGTCGAAAAAGGCACCGCGGTATTCGGCGACCGCCCCCTGTAGGGTCGCGGCCGCCGGCGAACCCATCGGGGGGTACCAGTGGTAGCCGGCGAACACCTCGTCGGCGCCCTGACCCGATTGCACCACCTTCACGTGCCGCGCGACCTCCTGGCTGAGCAGGTAGAACGCGACGCAGTCGTGGCTGACCATCGGCTCACTCATCGCGCCGATGGCCCCGTCGAGCGCGGGCAGCATCCGGTCGGTACCGATGCGGATCTGGTGGTGGTCGGTGTCGAAGCGTTGGGCGATGATGTCCGACCAACGGAACTCGTCGCCCTCGACACCACCGGCCGACTCGAAGCCGATGGAGAAGGTCGACAGCCCGTGCTGACCGGCCTCGGCGAGCAGCCCGACGATCAGGCTGGAGTCGACGCCGCCGGAGAGCAGGCAGCCGACGGGGACGTCGGCGACGAGCCGGCGCTCGACCGCCACCCGCAGCGCGGACAGCACCGCGTCCTCCCAGTCGCGCTCGGACCAGTCGGCGCGGTCGTCTCGCCTGGTGAAGTCGGGCGTCCAGTAGGTGGTGGTGGCGCGCCGGCCGTCGGGCTCGATGGCGACGAGCGACCCGGGTGGGACCTTGCGCACCCCGCGCAGGAGCGTCAGCGGCGCCGGCACCACGGAGTGGAACGTCATGTAATGGTGCAGGGCGACCGGGTCGATCCGGGTGTCCACGCCGCCGCCGGCCAGCAGGGCCGGCAGGGCCGAGGCGAACCGGATCCGGTCGGTGTCCTCGGTCACGTACAGCGGCTTGATACCGAGCCGGTCCCGGCCCAGCAGCACCCGGCCGCTGTCGCGTTCGACGATGGCGAAGGCGAACATCCCGTGCAGGTGGCTGACGAAGTCGTCGCGCCAGCGGTGGTAGGCCTTGAGCAGGACCTCGGTGTCGCTGTGCGAGAAGAACCGGTAGCCGTGCCCGGTGAGCTCGCGCCGCAGCTCCTTGTAGTTGTAGATGCAGCCGTTCCAGGCGATCGTCAGGCCGAGTTCGGCGTCGACCATCGGCTGGGCGCCCGCTTCGGTCAAATCGATGATTTTGAGGCGACGATGACCGAGGGCGGCCCGACCTTGTGACCAGGCCCCCGCCGCGTCCGGCCCCCGTGGCGCCATCGCGGCGGCCATCGCCGATACCGCCGCTAGATCGGGAACCCGGCCGTCGAGTCGAACCTCACCGGTGAGTCCACACACTCCTTTGACCCTACCGGGGCCCATTCCGGCACGTACAGTCCAGCCCTGGCGGTAGGTAGCCAACGCCGAACAAATTGCCCGCTTTTCGGCCCCTGGATAGGGCCTGACGGCTTATTGTTTCCTGGACCACAGTTTGCTGGGAGGCTGAGTGGACGGGACGCCGTTCGGACGGTACCGCCTGATCGATCCGAACCACCGCCAATACGCCCGGCCCCGCTGATGCTCGTCGACCATTACCTGCGGATTCTGCACCTGGATCGGCGGATGCCGCTCAACTTCGACCTGGGCCCGCTGCACGTGCACCTCCACGCCCGATCCGTGTTCTTCATGTGGGTCACCCTGGTGATACTGGTGATCGCCGGCGTCGTGGTCCTGGCGTCGCGCAGGCGCGAGCTGATCCGGCGCTGGACCACGTGGGTGATGATCGCACCGGTGGTCGGCATCCCCATCTGGATCGGCCGGGGCACCACCGCGGCGCTGGCCGCCGCGCTGGCCGTCGTCGCGGTGTTCGAGTACGCGCGCCTGGTGAAACTCGGCAAGGCCGATACCTATCTGCTGCTGGCGCTGGCCGTGCTGTATCCCATGGCGGCCTGGCTGCATCCGCCACTGTTGCGGCTCGCGCCCATCATCGTGCTGGCGTGCGCGCTGCCCTCGGTGTTCAGCGGCGACGTCGAACATGGTGGCAGGCGCACCACGTTCACCGCGTTCGGTTCGGTGTGGATCTGCTGGTCCCTCGCGCACCTGGTGACCCTGTGGTCGGACGCGTATCTGGTGTGCTTCGCGGCCGCGGCCACCGACGTCGCGGCGTGGTGCGGCGGGAAAGGGCTGCGCCACTTCGGGTGGGCGCGAAAGCCGTTGTCGCCGTTGAGCCCCAACAAGACGGTCGGCGGGTTGGCCGGCGCGGTGGTGGGGGCGTTTCTCGTGCTGACCTTGCTGGGCACGGTCACGATCGGTCTGCTGGTCGCGGTGGCGTTCGGTGGCGTGCTCGGCGACCTGGTCGAATCGATGGTGAAGCGGCAGGCCCAGGTCAAAGACGCCGGCTCGTGGCTGCCGGGCTTCGGCGGTCTGCTCGACCGCATCGACTCGCTACTGCTGGTTCTCCCGCTGGCGTATCTGCTGGGATGACCCGGCCGGTCACGCGGCGTGCGGCAATTTTCTTGGTGCCGACCCCCAGCGCCCGGCTCCGCCGCGCTTGCGATCGGCACGCCCGAGCGGCTTCAGCGCGGCGTCGTCCCGCAGCGCCATCACCTGCGCCCGCAGCTGCGGCGCCGACGTGCTGTGCGGGTCCACGGGTTCACCGATGCGGACCTGCATCGGCGCGTGGGAGATGAAGCTGGCGCCCTTGGGTAGCACCTCGGCGGTGCCCAGCACGGCGACCGGAACGACGGGCACGCCGCAGTCACGCGCCAACCGCAGCGCGCCGGAACGGAATTCGCCGACGGCCCCGTCCGTCGAGCGGGTGCCCTCCGGGTAGATGACGACGGTGCGTCCGGCCCGCAGCGCCGGGCGCGCCGCCGCCAGCAACTGGGCGTAGGTGTCGGCGCCGGACCGCCGCACCGGCAGCACGCCGATCAGCGAGGACGCCACGAAGCGGCGCACCGGCACGTCGAACCAGTAATCCGCCGCCGCGGCGAATACCGGCTGGGCGCCGGCGGGCAGCGCGGCCAGCAGCACCGCGGTGTCGGCGTGCGAGGAGTGGTTGGCAACCACCACGCAGCCGCCCGACACGCGCCACCGCCCGGTCACGGTCAGCCCGCCCGAGGCGGCGCACACCGCCCGCCACAGCCGGTGCCGCAGCCCACTGGTGATTCGGTTCGCGGTCATGATGCCAGCACCCCCGCCAATTCCCGGGTGGCCTCGGTGGCCTGGTCGCCCCGTCGCTTCGCCACCAGCTCGCGGTGCGCCGCCCGAAGCCGCAGCGCGGCGGTGATCAGCGAACCGTTCACCAGCTGCGTCGAAACCACGGGCAGAATGACCGGGAACGCGGTGGCCAGCAACACGAAAACGCATCGTTCGGTCTTGCCGAGCGGGCCGCCGTTGCGCCGCGGCGCGCCGGCCGCCGCCCCCGCCAGCGATGCGAACGTGGGCAGCGTCGCGGCCAGCGCGGCCACCAGCACCATGAGCACCGGCCACGACAACCAGTGCAGGCCGGGGCCGCGCTGCCGCGCCGCCCACACCGCGAGCCCGGCGAAGGTCAACAGATCCGAGGCGCGATCGCCGACTTCGTTGACGACGAATCCCCATGGCCGGCTCACGGCACGGGCGCGAGCCACCGCGCCGTCGAGATTGGCTCCGGCCAGCCGCAGCGCGAGAAACAGCGCCGCCAGCGGCCACCATCCCAGCGCGACGGCAACGCCGGCCGCGGCCGCCGCAAAGACCCCGGCCACGGTGAACACATCCGGTGAAATCCGCCGGGCCACGGCCACCTTCACGATTGGCGTCAACCGGCGGGTGTACCACGGCTTCAGCGCGTAGAGGCCCTGCCATTTCCGGGGAGCGTGTTCGAGGGATGCCGTGGGTAGCGGGACAACCGCGGCGGTGACGACCTCGACCCGGGGAAGCGTGGGTGTGTCCGTCGCCGCGAGGGCCCGCGATCCCGACGTATGGCAACCGCGGTGGGCGATGCGGGGCTCGCTCACGGCGGTCAGCGTGCTGATGCTCCGCGTGCGCAGCGTCGGCGCGTTGTCGAGGTCGGTGCTCACGGGGGTGTTTCCTCTCGGTTGGTGGTCTGTCGTTGGGTGCAAGTCGACCCCGCTCGCGCGGCTACCGGTCCCAACATCTCCGACCGCGGACGCGCGGTGGACCGCTCGCACCGGTAAGAGCCACCGCTCCCCCACGGTCGGACACTTTCTTGCGAACTTTCTCGCGGCCGGCCGCTGTGACCGGCAGCACATACGTTGCTCCCCACCGCTTGCCGCTCTGTCGCGAAGTTCTTGCGGAATTCTTGCGGCCGCTCGGCGAGAGGAATGTCTGGATTTCAGCTACCGTTCAACTGAGTTGTTCTTGACTCGAAGCCGATTCACCTGCATTGGGAGACGCCATGGCCCGGACAAACGTCTGTCGCGCGAAGTGGGCGGCGGCCTCCGCGGTCATGCTGTCCGCCACCGCGACGCTTTGCGCCGCGCCCGCAGCGGCGGACCCGACCGATGATGCGTTCGTCGCCGCCCTCTCGAAGAACGGGATCGCCATGTCCGACCGCGCCACCGCGGTTTCGATGGCCCACACGGTCTGCGCCGGATTCGATAAGGGCGAACCGTCCACCCGGCTGGCGATGGGGATAGTGAAGGACACCGATCTCTCGGCGAAGCAAGCCGGCTTTTTCGTCGGCATTTCGGTGGCCGCCTACTGCCCGCAGTACAAGGGCAACACCGACAATTCGTTCAACTGGGCGGGGCTGTCTCCCGCAATGCAGTGAGCGCGCCTGTCACTTTCGTCCAGCGCGCGGCCAGGCTATTTTTGAACGGACGCAATTCGCCGGCACAATGAGGAATCATGGCCCACACGAGGGTAGGTCCCCGGACGTGGCCGACACTGACCGCGATCCTGCTGTGCGCCGCCGCGCCGCTCTCCGCGGCGCCGGCATCGGCGGATTCTAACGACGACGCCTTCATTGCGGCCCTCACCCGTGAAGGGATCGACGTTTCTGACCCTGACACCTTGATTGCGAGAGCCCATGAGGTGTGCGACCGACTTGACAGGGGCCAGGCGGGATCTTTGGTCGTGCTGGAGGTACGAAAGCAAACGAATCTCTCGGTGAGAGACGCCGGCTATTTCGTCGGGGCTTCGGTGGCCGCCTACTGCCCGCAGCACAAGAGTCTTATCGACGGTTCCTTGATCTGGCTGCCGCCGTCTCCCCAATGACGTGAGCGTCAAGACCGTGCCCGCCCGGCATCGAACAATCCCGCCACCGCCTGGTGACATACACGAGACGCTTTGGTCTGAGGTGCCGCCGAGTTGCCTTGGGATGGACGCAAATTCACCCGCACGAAGAGGCGCTATGACCCGTGCGAGCGTACGTCTCGGGACGTGGTCGACATTCATCGCGATCCTGCTGTGCGCCGCTACGCCGATCACCGCGGCGCCGGCAGCAGCGGACCCGACCGATGATGCTTTCATCGCAGCCCTTGTGGGCCAGGGCATCCCGGTCCCCGACGGCAACGCCGCGATCCAGGAAGCCCGGACCATGTGTGCCCTACTCGACCAGGGCGTAACGCGACCCCAGCTAGCGGTGAGGCTGATGAGGGACACGAGTCTCTCGGCAAGGCAAGCGGGCTTCTTCCTGGGGATTTCGACGTCCGCTTACTGCCCGCAATACAGGGCCACCGTCGCCGGATGAACTCCGTGACCCGAGCAGTCGCGCCGCGTCCTAGCGACCCCTGACTCCGCCGTCGACGACCTGCACCGGCTTGTGCGGGTAGCGGCGTTCGGCGTGGGCCTTTGCCCGCGAGCTCGGCAGCACATATAACGTTTCCCTCGTGTCCTGCAACGGTTTTAGCACCAAGTCCATGAACGCTTTGCGGTTGTCGAGGTACGGCTCGATGATGTCCTCGCCCGCCGGGCACACCGCCAGGCAGTAGGCGGCCTTGTAATTGGGTTTGAACGCCAGGCTCTGCCACATCGAGGCGTTCTCCGAGTCGCTGACCCGCGAACGGAAGTCGGCCGCATCGGCGCTGTCGGCGATGGTCTGCACCCAGTCGGTGAACCCGCCCATGAACTCGCGATAGTTGTGCACCGAGCAGGAGACGAAGTCGAAGTCGCCGTCCTTGCCGATCGCTCCGACGGGGCACGCCGCCACGCACAACTTGCATTCCAGGCACGGGCTGTAGTCCAGCGGCCTGCCGTAGCCGCTGATCGGTACGTCCACCAAGATCGTGCCGAGCAGGATGAAGTTGCCGAACTTCGGGTGAATCACGTTGCGGTGGATGCCCATCACGCCGAGGCCCGCGGCCACGGCGACGGGCTTGTGTGCCACCACCCAGATCCGGCCGGGGAAGTTGTCCATCTCCATCGGAAAGGTCGCCGACGGGTTCAGCGCCCGATAGCCGGCATCCTGCAGCCGGCGCACGATGCGGTGGGCCGCTTCGTTGAGCACCTCGCCGCTGCGGTGGAACTCCTGGTTTGCCACGCTGCGCGCCGTCGAGCGGACGTTGTCGCGGTTCATCCTCACCACCAGCGAGATGTAGCTCGCGGTTCCCGGTAGCGCGGCCTCGACGTACTCGACCTCGGATGCCAGGTCGGGGTTGTCGACACTGGCGAACCCGACGTCGTCGACGCCGGCGGCCAGGCATATCTCGCGCAGCCAGCCGGCGTCCAGCACACGGGGCCGCCGCCTCTCGCGTGAGCGCACCCGCCGCACGGTGGGGTGCTGGGCCAGTCGGCTGGGAAGTTTTTCCGCCGTGCTGAGTATGGTACACGATACTTAGCTTTGGCGAAGAGTTCGGCGAGCTCACGTTCGTGAACGAGGTTTGACTTCCGTATGAACGCATGCGAGCCTGTCGCCGTGATCGAGTTGAGCGAGCAGCAGATCATCGACGGGGTGGCCGATCGATTGACCAGGAAATATCCGACCGTTTCAGCAGATACCGTGACTGCGGTCGTGCGGGACACTCATGCCCGCTTCGACGGCCGGCCGGTCCGGGAATACATTCCGCTTCTGGTGGAGCGGTTCGCGTCGCAGGAACTGGAACCGCTGGCGTCAGCAGCGCCCGAAACCACGGTCGATCAGGCTATCGCCGTCTGATCGATAGCCGAGCATGACGGCTGCGTCACGTTCGCGCCATGTCACCGGCCGCGCGGTCTCGCTGAGGGCCGAACAGCATCCACACCGGCGTGGCGGCCGCGAACTGGCCAGATGCCAAGCGAGACCAACCATTTCAGCCGTGCCCCTTTTCCGGTGTCACGATTGACATGCCGCGCGCCCTGCATTCGGCGTCACCAGCCGTTACGATCCGTACACGGTCACCTACCCCTCCACATGCCATTTCGTGTTGGCTCTGCTGGTCGCTGAGAAGACCCCAGGGCAGCTTTGTCGGATGCGCGGTCTGACCGTGTGTGATCGCCGGCCGTGTACCCCTTTCGCGGCTTTGGCGGATCGTTTGCGATCGACACCCGCCCCCCTCGCTTCGGAAGGTGCCCGGCATGTATCGCCAAATCCTTGACCCCGTCGCCCACTCGCTGGCTTGGAGCTCACTGGTGGCGGTGGTCCCGCTGGCGACGCTGTTCGTGATGCTCGGCGTGTTGCGCATCAGGGCGTGGACGGCATCGGTCGTGTCCCTCGCCGTTGCGATCGCGATCGCGGTCGCGGTCTACGGGATGCCGATTGGGCAGGCGGCCCTGGCGGGCAGCGAAGGCGCGGTCTCCGGCTTCTTCCCGATCCTATGGATCGTGATCAACGCGATCTGGGTTTACCAGATGACCGTGGAGACAGGCCATTTCGACGTGCTGCGACGCAGTTTTGCGGCGGTCAGCGACGATCACCGCATTCAGGCAATCATCATCGCGTTCTCCTTCGGCGCGTTGCTCGAAGCCCTGGCCGGATTCGGCACGCCCGTGGCGGTCACCTCCGTGATGCTGCTCGCCCTGGGCTTCAAACCACTCAAGGCGGCGGTCCTGGCGCTTGTCGCCAATACCGCGCCGGTCGCATACGGCGCGATGGCGACGCCGATCATCACCCTCGCCAAGACCGCCGGATTGCCGACCGACACGCTTGGCGCCATGGTCGGGCGCCAAACCCCGATCCTGGCCCTCTTCGTCCCGCTGGCGCTGGTCGGCATCGCCGATGGCTTGCGCGGCGTCCGCGAAACATGGCTCATTGCGTTCACTGGCGGTGTGGTTTTCGGCCTCGGCCAATACGCCACCTCGAACTTCGTGTCGGTGCCGCTGGCCGACGTGACCGCCTCCCTGCTTTCCGCCGGCGCGGTGGTGGCGATGGTGCGCGTGCGGCCGCCGCAGGCCGAACACACGCGCGCCGCCGTCCCCGCGGGCGGCGCCGCCGATGCGCCGGCCCCCGAGTTCGGCGAGCGCGTCGCGAACCCCGACTCACGCGGCGACGTGCTCCGCGCCTACGCGCCCTACGCAATCGTCATCGCCGTCTTCGTGATCTGCCAGATCTCGGCGGTGAAGAAGTTGCTCGACCATGCGACCTTCACCGTGCACTGGCCGGGACTGCACCTCTACACCGCCAAGGGCACCGCCTCGACGCTTCCCAACTTCACCTTCAATCTGCTCACCACACCGGGCACCCAGATGCTCGTGGCGGGCATCCTTACGATGGTCGGCGCTGCGCCTGTCGCCGATCAGGGCGCTCAGGGCCTACGGCGCGACGCTGCACCAGCTGCGCTGGGCCATCGTGACGGTAATGTCTGTGCTGGCACTGGCTTTCGTGATGAACGCGTCCGGACAGACCATCACCCTGGGCACCTGGATGGCCGGAACCGGGGGCGCGTTCGCGCTGATCTCCCCGATACTCGGCTGGCTCGGTGTGGCAGTGACGGGGTCCGACACCTCCTCGAACTCCCTGTTCGGCGCACTGCAAGTGACCGCGGCGGCCAAGGCGGGACTGTCCCCGGTTCTGATGGCCGCCGGCAACAGCTCCGGCGGCGTGCTCGGCAAGATGATCTCGCCGCAGAACCTCGCCATCGGCGCCGCGGCGGTCGGGGTGCACGGCAGAGAGGGCGACATCTTCCGTCGCGTGTTCATCTGGAGCCTGGTATTCCTGGCATTCATCTGTGACCTATCAGGACTGCAGGCCTCGGTGCTGTCGTGGATGGTGCCGTGATTCCTGCCGCCGGCGCAGTCCGACGATCTCAGCCCCTCTTGACGATGTTGTCGGTTCCCCCGACCGAGATCTGTGGCGCTCCGCCGTGATAGCTCACAGCGCGGCCGCAACGCGATGATCGCGTCCCCCGATCGCCGTGCGACCGGTCTGGCGGATCCCATCTCGTCGGGGCATGAGAGCCGAAATTTCGGGACGATTCGGGCGCGCCAGCCAACAAGAATTCAAAAAGATTGCCACAGGCTTCGCACACGCCATTAGGCTGCTGTTCGTGGGCAAAGGTGTGTTAGCCATCGGCAGGAGCCGCTGGTTGGCATTGGCGGCCTCCCTCGTGGTCTCGGCCGCGATCATTTACGCCCAGGGCGCCAAGCCCCTGCATGCCGAAAACGCCAAACCCCCCTGCTGCGTTGACAACCCGGCAGCCGGCCCGGCCGCGCCGGCGTCCGCCCCGGCCGGCCCGCCGTCCATGGTGGCCGGCGCGCCGCCGGCGGCCGCGGGCCCGGCGCCGCAGATTGCCACTCCCGCGGAGGTCGAAAAGCTGGCGGCAGGCGCTCCCGCCGCTGCCCAGCAATTCCTGTTCCCGTTGTCTCCCGGCGTCGCGTCGGAGCAGCGGTTGCAGGTAAAGACCATCTGGGCGGCGCGCGCGATCAGCGTGCTGTTTCCGGAGATCACCACGATCTACGGGTACCGGGAGGATCCCTTGCCGTGGCACCCGAACGGCTTGGCGATCGACGTGATGATCCCGAATCATGCCTCCCCCGAGGGCATTCAGCTGGGCAACGAGATCGCCGGGTACGCGCTGGCGAATGCGAAACGGTGGGGAATCAACCACGTGATCTGGCGGCAGAAGATTTACCCGGGCGTCGGCTCGCCGAGCTGGACCGCGGACTACGGCAACGAAACCCTCAACCACTATGACCACGTCCACATCGCGACCAACGGCGGCGGATACCCGACGGGGCACGAAACGTATTACATCGGATCGATGACCCCGGCGCCGCCACAGTGATCGATTGACGGCTCAGGCCCCAATCCGGTTCGGCCTCAAGGATTCTGCAAGGCCGGTCCGGCTAACCGCCGAGCGGGCCCAGCAGCCCACCGGTGAGCACCGGAGCCACGGTCAATTGCCCACCGCCGAGGCTCGAGGGCAGCGTCACCACGCCACCGGTGAGAATCGAGGGGATGCCGACGTCCCCGCCACCGACCACCGGCGGCAGCGTCACCACGCCACCGGTGAGGATCGAGGGGATGCCGACGTCCCCGCCACCGGCGATGGGCGGCAGCGTCAGCACACCACCGGTGAGGAGCGAGGGCACGCTCAGCTGCCCACCACCCAGGACCGGAGGCAGCGTCACCGCGCCGCCGTTGACAACCGAATCCACGACACTGGTGATCGGCGGCACGGTAAAGGTGCCACCGCCGAGGCTCGAGGGCAGACTCAACAGGCCACCGGTGAGGATCGAGGGCAGGCTCAGGACCCCACCGCCGAGGGACGCGGGCAGGTCCAACGCACCGCCGGTGAGGATCGACGGCACGTTCAGGTCCCCACCGCCCAGGAAGGAGGGCAGGGCCACCACGCCGCCGTTGATGATCGGGCTCATGGCGCTGAGGACGGAGGGCCCGACGCCGGAGAGAGGGGGCACGGTCAATTGCGCGCCGCCCAAAACCGGTGGCAGATTCAGCACACCGCCGGCGACGAGTGATGGCACGTTCAGCACACCACCGCCCAGAATCGGCGGCAGGGTCACCACACCACCATCCAGGGACAGGCTCGCGCTGCCGCCCAGGATCGAGGACAGGCCGAGGTCGGCGGCGGCGGCTTGGGTGGCGCCGGCCGCACCGCTGAGGGACTGGCCAAGCAACCCTTGGACTGGCGCGTTTATCGCGCCCATCGCGGCCGCCGCCGCGTTGCCCGCCTCGGTGCTGAGGTAGGCGTCCGCGCCCGCCTTGATCAAGCCGACAAACTCGCCGTGAAACGCGTTCGCTTGGGCGTTGAGGGTTTGGAAATCCTGGCCGAAATCGTTGAACATCGCTGCGACCAAGGCCGATACCTCGTCCTGGGCCGCCGCGGCCACCGCAGTCGTCGGCGCCGCGGCTGATGCGGCGGACCCGGCCAACAACGAGCGAATACCTGCCAAATCTTGGGCCGCCGCCCCGACCTCGTCCGGAGCGGTCACCAGATATGACACATGCGCCTCCTGCCAATCGGATGCGATGGCCGCCCGACGACCTAAGAGACATGAGCCTAATAGGGAAGTTCCGGAATAGCCACGAAAATTCGGCTTTTCAGCAATGGCCTTCCCAAGTGGAATACGTCTTGTTGGTCATTGACTGTTTAGCGCCAATTCAGGAACTCTTACGCGCCGTCATTGGGCGGTCCAACCCCCGTCTATCGAATAACTTGCGCCGGTGATGGTCGCCGCCGCGTCACCGGCCAGGAAGACTGCGAGGGCGCCGATGTCTTCCGGGCTGGTGTAGCGGGCCATCGGCTGCTTTTCGGCGACGAAGTCTTGCTTGGCCTCGTCAAAGGGCTTTCCGGTCGCGTTGGCACGCGCTTCGACCTGCTGGGCGACCAGAGGAGTCATCACCCACCCCGGGCAGATCGCGTTGCATGTGATGCCGTGGTCGGCGGTTTCGATTGCCACCACCTTGGTCAGTCCGACAATGCCGTGCTTGGCCGCGACATACGCCGCCTTCCCGGCACTGGCGACGAGGCCGTGCGCCGAGGCGATATTGATTATTCGGCCCCAGCCCCGGCGTTTCATCCCCGGTAGTGCACAGCGACAAGTGTGGAAAGCGGCCGACAAATTCGTGGCGATCACGGCGTCCCACTTCTCGACCGGGAAGTGCTCCACGTCCGCCACGAACTGGATGCCCGCGTTGTTGACGAGGACATCGATTGCTCCGAAGGTGTTTTCGGCGCCGCTGATCATGTCGGCGATCTCACCCGGCTTGGTCACGTCGGCGCCCGAATAGACCGCCGCAACCCCGAACGTCTCCTCGATGCTGCGCCGCTGTTGCTCCACGGCCTCCGGGTCGCCGAAACCGTTGAGGGTCAGGTTCGCGCCCTCCGCGGCGAAGGCGCGCGCGATGCCCAGACCGATACCTGACGTCGAACCCGTTACGAGAACAGACTTTCCGCGGATCATCAGCTATCGAGGATTGTTGCCGGTGCGTCAGTGTTCTGCGGGCGGCGCGGGCTCGGTGCTGACCAGCTCGGTAAGACCGCTGATGTTGAGGATCGGCATCAGCAGCGGGTGGGCGACGAGACGGATCTCGTCGGCGCGGGCAAACAGGGCGTTGATGGCGGCGCTGTCCAGGTACTCCACGGCGCTGAGGTCGACGGTGAGCGTTTCGCCGTTGCCGCCGGCTTCGGTGCTGGCGGTGGTGAGGGCCTGGTTGAAGGCGTCGATGTTGCTCAGGTCGATCTCCCCCGCGGCGATCAGTACGAGATTCCCGTCGTCCCGGCGCGCGGTGTCGAGGGTGAGCGGCGTGGTCATCAGGTGATCCTCGCGGATAGGTGGACGGTGGTTCCGGCGGTGCCGGGTCTGATCGTGACGTCCTGCATGAGCCCTCGCATGAGCGCGATGCCCCGGCCGCGATTGGTGCCGGCGGCCGGCTGCGGAGGCTTCCACGAGCCGGTGTCGGTGACGGTCAACTGCACCTGGTCCACCAGTGCGGTCGCGCCCAGGACAATCGTGCCCTTCGGAGAGTGGCGGTGACCGTGCTCGATGGCGTTGGCGACGGCTTCTCCGGCTGCGACGAGCACGTCCACAGTCTGCTCCGGGTCCACCCGGGCCTGGGTCAGCCAGGTGCGCAAGGCGCTGCGCGCGGGGGCGAGCTGGCTGACGTCCGCGGGAAACTTCAGCTCCAGCGGGGCGGGATGGCGGTAGAGCAGAAGGACGACATCGTCCTGATATCCGCCGCTCGGTGCGAGACCCGACATGATCTGGTTGGCCAAGTCGTCGAGCGTGCAGGTGCGGCCGTCCTGAAGCAGGGCGGCGGCGCGGGCGATGCCGTGGTGCAGCGCGCTGCGGCGGCGTTCGACCAGGCCGTCGGTGTAGAGCAACAGGGTCGCTCGCGCCGGGATGGTCACACGGGCTTCCGGGCGGGGCCAGTGGGACCGCACTCCCAGGGCGATGGTGTGGCCGTCGTCGAGCATCCGCGTGGTGCCGTCGGCGTGGACCAGGATGGGCGGCGGGTGCCCCGCGCTCGAGTACACCAGCTCACCGGTTTCGCGGTTGAGCACCGCGCAGACGGCAGTGGTGCATTGGGCACCGGGCAGCCGCGCCGCAAAGCGGTCCATCCCCGCGAGGGCGGCAGCCGGGCTGGGGTTGTCGAACAGCAGCGCCCGGCAGGCGCTTCGCATCTGCCCCATCACGGTGGCGGCGGCGAGGCCATGGCCGACGCAGTCGCCGACAATCAACGCGATGCGCCCGTCCTCCAGGTCGACGATGTCGAACCAGTCGCCACCCACTTGCAAAGGCCGGCTGGCGGCCTCATAGCGCACCGCGAACCCGTGCGGTAAATCGGCGGGGCCGAGGATCGCGTGTTGCAGCGCCAGGGCGGTTTCGCGCTGCTGGTCAACCTGGTGCACCCGCTGCAGGCCCTGACCCAGGCGACCCGCCAGAACGGTGAGCAAGGTCTGGTCCTCGAGGGTGAACGGGCGTTGCTCGGCCAGATCCATCCAGACGACGAGCACGCCCTCGGGATGCTGCAACGCGATGCCGGCCGTCCCGGGCTTCGTCGCGTTGGGCGTGAGTAGGTCGCCGTCGCGCAATGAGCGGAGCATCGCTCGCGTGTCGGGAGGCAGGTCGGCCCACTGCGCGGGCTCGCCCACCGACACCACTTGCGGTGCGCTGTAAGCGGTTTCGGTGGAGGAACCGTGGGCGGGGAAGGTAACGGCCAGCACGCGGCGCGCCCGCCACAGCCGCCGCAGTTCCTCCGCTACGGCGTACAGTGCGTCGTCGACGGTGTCGGCTTGGGCGAGTTCCTGGTTGAGCGCGTGTTCCCGGCCAGCGGCCAGCGCCAATGCGATAGAGGCGTGTCGGGCGAAGTCACTGACCAGTTCCAGGTAATCGTTGCCGAATGGCGGCTGCTGCGGGTGGCGCGCGACCGCGATGACGCCGAGCACCCTGTCGTCCGCAACCAACGGCATGACGATCGCCGAGCGTTCACCGACATCGGTGAACCCCTCGATCGGATACTGGAAGGAATCGGTGATCAGCGGCAGACCTCGACGCGCAACCCCGCCCGTGGTGGAGCCCTGCATCGGTACCTGCCGCCCGATCACCTCCGAGGCGTAGCGGCCCGCCGTGGCGGCCACGACCAGAGTGTCGACTTCATCGGCGGGCAGATCCGGCTCCCTTGGAACCAGCAGGATCGCCTGCTCGGCATCGGCGAGCTCCAGCGCCCGGTTCACGATCAGCTGCAGCGGGCCCGTCTGTGGCGCCCCGGACAGCAGCGCAGTCGTGATCTCGCGGCTGGCCTTCGTCCATTTCGCCGATTCACGTTCTCGCTCGAACAGTCGTGCGTTGTCGATGGCGGCGGCGGCCGCCGTGGCCATTGCCCGCACGGCGCCCTCCTGGATGTCGGAGAACACTCGGCCGGGCCGGTCGTCGGCCAGGTAGAGGCTGCCGAAGTCAGCGGCCCGCACGGTGATCGGTATGCCGAGGAGCGCCCGTATCTGCGGGTCGTGTGGCTGCAGGCCGCCGGCCTGCGGGTCTGCGCTCAGGTCATCGACGCGGAGACCGGCACCGACCGGCAGGTCGCCGAGCCGCCGCGCCGTCTCGTTGTCGATTCCGGCGTAGACGAAAGAGACCAGGGCGCCGTCGGACGCGCGGATACCCAGCGCTGCGTATGGCGCACCTGTCAGTTCCATTGCTGCATCGACGATGCGATGCAGCGTCACATCCAGGTCCAGATCGGAACCGATCTCGACGATGACCCGGACCAGTTGTTCCATCTGGTCGCGTGCCGCCACCAGCTCGTCAAGCTGTGCATGCACGCGGCTCACCAGCCCACGCCGGCCCTGCCAGGTGAACGCGGATTCGTCCCGGTCGTCGTCCCCCATGCATACAAACTTAGTTGCTGAATCGGGGCCACCTTCCGTTTGGGGCCCTCGGGCGGCCGGCGAAGCGCTACTGGGTCAGGGGCGGGTTCCCCGGGTAAGCCGTGTGGTCGGTTTCGCCGGCGGCGGGCAGCGCCGTGCTGATCACCCGCTGCGGAACGAAATGGACGCGCCGCCCGGTCTGGCCGTCGTCGCCGGCGGCGCCCCGCTCGCTCCAGCGGACCGCGGCGGTCCCGGAGAGCTGAAGGGCGATGCCGGCGCGGAAGTCCAGGAACAGCAGGGCCGCGGTGGGATCTGCGGACAGGTTGCCCAGGCTGTTGAACATGTTGTTGCCGGGATAGTCCGGCCACCACAGCTGCCCGCGTGCGACGTGGACGAATCCGCGAGGGCCCCCGCGGTGCGAAGCGTCGTTGCCGGAGGTGGCATGGGTGGTGCCAAAAAAGAAGGTGTCGGCGACCTCAATGAGGCGAATATCCCCCTGGCGCAACGTATTTCCCGAATACAGCGGCACCCGACTGTCCTCAGATGTTTCACCCACCCGGATGCGGCGCTGCTGGATATATTGCGGGCAGTTGCCGTAGGCCTGGTCGACGTCGATGGTCAGCGCGCCCTGAGTGGAGGTGAGGCGACCGTTGATCCGGGCGCGCCGCCGGATCAGGAAGTTCATGGCGATGACGCCCACCGGCTGCCCGTCAGACAGGCCGTGCAGGGGATCCGCGCTCGGCAGCGACGTGCGGATCTCCAGTGTGGTGGGCGATGCGGCCCGCAGGAAACCGGGCGGCCCGAGCAGCGGTGATGTCCACAGCCGCCCGGCCGTATCGCGGGCCGCGATCGCCGCGAAAATCGCCTCGGAGAGGAATGCGGCCATCCCGGCGCGCAATTCGCCGCGGGCCATCATCGGCGTGAGCCGGGCGGCCTCCGCTTCGACACCGGCTTGTCGTTGGGTGGCCAGCTCGCCGCCGTGGAAGCCCTCAGCGGCGGGCTCGCTTCGAATCGCCATCTGCTCAACGGCCCTGGGGCACTTCGGCGAAACCCGGTTGTCCGGCGTCCACAACGGAATTGAACCGGTACCGGGTTTCGAGACGCTCGTTGATCTCGCGGATCGCGCTCTCGGGAAGCGCGGTGACATCGAAATTTTCGCGGATGCGCGCGGGCGTCACGGACGCCGTGAGAACTGCGCTGCGGCGCTGGATGCCCCAGGCCAGAAGCACTTGCGCGGGAGTCTTTCCAACTCTGGAAGCGATCGAGACGATGAGGGCGTCGTCGAGCAGTCGCGGTTCCAGCGCGTGCCCTAGCGAGGCGAAGGCCAGCAGGATGATTCCGTCTGTCTCGC
>Ga0335069_10004627_pt1 | contig 20300 bp, 15 predicted proteins | sample Lox_Sample_11_FD_206714 | JGI IMG/M metagenome (GOLD analysis project Ga0335069, IMG submission 206714) | Soil microbial communities from Loxahatchee National Wildlife Refuge, Florida, United States - Lox_Sample_1.1 | ecosystem: Environmental > Terrestrial > Soil > Wetlands | place: USA... | reverse complement strand
GAAACTCAGTCGAACCGCAACGAGAACAGATGATGGTCACGTTCAGTTTCCTCAGCGAAGCCAGCAATGCATGAACGTTCGTATGTATGCGTGCCCGGATCGTTTATCCGCCAACGCTGCGGGACCTCGTACTCTGCGGAGCCTGCACCCTGCACCGCATCCTCTTCGCACGCGTGCGAATTCACCACTGTTTATTTGATCGCTCGCTGCCCCGGCCCAGCCTAGGAAAGACCGATTACGGCCAGCCCTTGCGCCAGTCGCGCTTCTACAATCTCTTCCGCTGCCTTCACCACCTGCTCCAGCGTCATCGCGGTGGAGTCCAGCAGCACTGCATCCGGAGCCGCCTTCAGCGGCGAGTCCGCACGATTCCGGTCACGCTCATCCCGCGCATGCAGGTCGCGAATCACTTCTTCCGGCTTGACGGCCGTTTCAGGGCCCAGCTGGTCAAAGCGCCGCATTCCCCTTACCTCCGGCGCGGCGTCCAGAAAGATCTTCGCATCGGCTTGCGGAAACACCACGGTCCCGATGTCGCGCCCTTCCATCACCACGCCACCCGCTGCGCCCATTTCCTGCTGCAGGCGCACCATCCAGGCGCGAATCGGCGGAAACACGCTCACACGCGAGGCCGCATCGGTCACCATCTGATTGCGAATCAGGCCGGTGACGTCCTCATCATCCAGCAAAACGCGGTTTTCGTCCTCGCCCGCTTCCAGCCGGATGCTGGTTTCGGCGGCCAGCGCCTCCAGGGCGCTGCAGTCGTCCAGCCGCACGTCGGCGCGCAGTGCCTTCAGTCCAAAGGCGCGGTACATTGCACCGGTTTCCAGGTTCAGCAGGCCAAAGTGCCGAGCCAGGTGCCGGGCAATTGTGCTCTTGCCCGCTCCCGCCGGCCCGTCAATGGCCACAATGATTTTGCGCGCGAATTGAGTACGCTCCACCGGGTTCATCCGCGCTTCTTCGCTCCGGGCTTGGGCCGCGCCGTAAAGCCGTAGCGCTTGCTGTTGCCCGCCTTGGCGCCTGCTGCCAGTGCCGGTTTGCGGCTGCCGCTCGCGGTGTTGCGCGTAAGGCCCGCCTTGTGCCCACCCGCCGCTGGCTTGCTCGCGGGCTTGCCGTTCTTGGTGTGGCCGTTGCTCTTGGCCCATGCTGGCGCAGACGACTTCCCGTTCCGTGCACTGCCGCTGCCAGCCGTGCGGCTGCCCGTCGCGCTGCTACGCGCTCCATTGCTGCCGGTGTTGGATGCATGGTTGCCGTTGCTCTTGCCGTTGGAACTCTTGCCCCAGCGCGAAGTACCGCTGGCACTCGCACTGCGCGAGTCCGCGCCGTGCCTCGTGCCGCGGCTGCTGCTGGAAGCACTTCCCGGGCGGCTGGCGCCCGGCTTGCGATCCCGCGCATGCGGAGCCGGGCGGCTGTGCGGACGAGCGCCTGCAGGCCTGCTCGCTCCTGCTGACTTGCTCGCTACAGCAGGCCTCGCTGCTGCTGCGGGCTTGCGCACCGGCGTGCGGGGCGCGTGCGATTCCGCCTTTGGCTCGGGGTGCGATTCCTGCGCCATGGCCCCGTGAGCAACCGGAGGCGCCATGGGCCGTGCCACTGGAGGCTCTGCCACGTGTTCTTCCCGCTCAAAATTCGAAAAATAGTAGCCAGGTGCCGACAAGTTTCCGCCGTAAAGGGCGTTGGCCACCGGAAACTCGGGCAAAGTGCCCGCCACATAGAAGTGCGGGGAGTGGCCCAGCGAAATGGTGTGAACCTGCCGCGTGGCCACCAGGCCGCGCAGCACTTCGCGCACCTTGCTGCGCGCCGTCAGCGGCGAGAGGAAGAGTTCCACATCTTCCATGCTGGCCGCAATCACCGCCTGCAGGTAGATGGAAGCCAGCACCGAAATGGCGGTCACCTGCGAGGTCGACGCGCCTTCGGCAATAGCTTTCTGGAATCGATGCTTGAGCAGCTGCCACTTGGCCGGCTGGCCGGGAGCCGCAATCACCGGAACAATTCTGAGCTGCTGCCAGAGTTCGGTAATGGCACGCACCACGCCCGACTCGCTGACCTCGCGGCCGAGCCCCTGCTTCAGTTGCGCAATGGTCTGGTCGCCGGTCTCGAGCAGCTTGTAGGCCTGCACCGCAAGCGGAGACACCGCACGTGAGCCGGTCAGTTGCGGACTGCGGCGCCAGTCGCGATCGCCGCGCAGCGCATAGACATACGGAAGCACCCAGCTGGCAACCACAAAGTCAGGTTGCTCGCCGGGCTGCCCCTGTAGATTCAGCCGCACGGCCACATCCTGCAGTTCCAGCCGCACCATCAACTCCTCAGCGGCAGCAATCTGGCGCGGGTCCGGGGTTTCGTCCCGCTTTCCCGCAATCGCCTCAACAAAAGAAGGCGCAACAGAGGAAGAAAACTGCCGGCGCGGCAGAAACAGGCAAAGCCCTGTCTCCTCGATCCACGTCCGGGCATCCTCTAAAGTCAGAGTCCCAAGTCCGTTCTGGCGCAGCCTTTCGGCACGCGCAGCTTCCAATTGTTCCGATGTCAAAGAAAAACCCTCGCTTCCAGGCTGGTGCTGGCCCCGGACGTCTCTGCTCCTGGGAGGAGGGACGTCGCTCGTTTCATTCTAAATCCGATCTAGATGCGATGGAAGGCCCGCTGGATATCCTTCCAGCTGTAAAGCAGCGCGATCGGGCGTCCGTGCGGGCAACTTGTTGGATGCTCAGTCTTTGCCAGCTCCCCCAAAAGCCACTCCATGCGCGCCGGGTCCAGCGGCATGTTCACCTTGATGGCCGCATGGCAGGCAATCGACGCGGCAATTCGCGTCCGCAGCGTCTCAAGCCCCTGATTCCGCGACACTTCGTCCGACTCGCCGCTGGACTGATCGATCACTTCGGCCAGTGTCCGCTCCAGTTCCTTGCCCTCCAGGCCTACCGGAGAGGCTTTCACCGCAAGTGTCTGTGGACCAAAGGGTTCCACCTCGAATCCGTTGCGCTCCAACTCTTCCGCAATGCGTGCGAAAACCACCATCTGCGCCGGCTTCAGATCCACCAGAAGCGGCATCAAAAGCCGCTGCCGCTGCACGCGCTCCACCTGCCTGTCCCGCAGAATTTTTTCAAAAAGCACCCGTTCGTGTGCAACATGCTGGTCAATGATCCACAGGCCGTCCTCGCCCGCAGCCAGAATGAACGACTCCCGCAGCTGCCCCATGGGCCGCAACGATCCCAGACGGTTCAGGTTGGCCGCAGCCTGCTCAGCCTCCACACGCGCCGCCCCTGCCGCGTTCTCTTCGTCATAACTCCCGTTTCTGGCGTAATTTGCCGAGCACGGCTCGGCCTCCGCCGCCGTGGGCGGAGGCAGCATCGCCTCGGCCATCTGTCCCAGCCCCGGCCCGTCAAACACCAGCCGCCCCGGCACCGGCGTCACCGGCTGTGGAACAAGTTCGAAAGCCTCCGCCGCGCTCGCTTCCAGTGGTTCGGAGTCGTCCGGCGCGCCTGGCAGCGGCGAAATTTCCGGCGGCATCAGAGACGGGCTGGCGGCTGGCGAGGAATCCAGTGCCGCCAGGAACCCCGCCGCAGGGCGTGCCTTGACCAGTGCCGCGCGCAGATTATCCCTTACAAAATCATGAATATACGACTGTTGCCGGAAGCGCACCTCGGTCTTGGCCGGATGCACATTCACATCCACTTCCTCTGGCGGCATCTCCAGAAACAGGAGCACCACCGGAAAGCTCGTCGGCGGAATCACGTTCCGATAGGCCTCAGTAATTGCGTGCAGCAGCAAGCGATCACGGATCAGCCTCCGGTTCACAAAAATATAGATGGAATTGCGGTTCAGCTTTTGCAACTCCGGCTTGGAGTAGAAGCCGCTCAGCCGGAGCGTGCCTGGCTCGCGCTTCGGCTCATCCGGGTCGCGCTTCCAAGGCGGCGGTTCCGGCAGGCCCGCGCGCTCCAGCGGCATCTCGGCGGCTACGGGCAGAAGTTGCGCCAGCGTGTCTTTGCCGAAAATCTGGTAAATTCTTTCCGCTGTGCGCGTTACTGGAGGAGCGGTGAGCAGTGTGTGCGAGGCCGACAGCAGTTCAAAGTGCTTCTCCGGATATACCAGTGCGTAGTGCGTTACCAGCGCCGTCACATGTGCGAGCTCGGTCGACTCCGCGCGCAGGAACTTCCGCCGCGCCGGGGTATTGAAGAACAGGTCCGCAACCGTAATCGTGGTTCCACGCGGAACACCTGCGTCCTCCACGTGCAGAATCTTGCCGCCGGCGATCTCGATTCGCGTGCCCGCCGTCTCTTCGCCCGTGGCCGTCTCCAGCGTCACCCGCGCCACGGAAGCGATCGACGGCAGTGCCTCGCCGCGAAAACCCAGCGTGGCAATGGAGAGCAGGTCGTCAGCCGTGCGTAGCTTGCTGGTGGCGTGCCGCTCGAAGGCCAGCAGAGCGTCGTCGCGGTTCATGCCGTGGCCGTCGTCGGCAATGCGGATCAGCTTGCGTCCGCCCGCCTCCACCTCCACGCGGATGCGGTTGGCTCCGGCGTCGAGCGCATTCTCCAGCAGTTCCTTTACCACCGACGCAGGCCGGTCCACCACCTCGCCCGCGGCAATCTGATTCGCCACCTGATCGGACAGTACCCGGATGCGCCCCATAAGGGACTAGGGTACAGCAGGGCAGAGAGTGCGCTGCTCAGGAAAACTGGGCACAATTTCTCGCGGGCAGTGGACTGCCGGCGCGGTTGCTGCGGTAACCCGACTAGAAAGCGCAAACGCGCAAAGGCCGCCCGCAGGCGGCCCTTGGCGAAATGTTGCGCGGCTAGGCTAGATGCCGACGCCGAACTCGGAGGCCTGGGATTCGGCCTTCGCGTAGAAATCGTAGGGAGTGCGGCGGTTGAACTTATAGCGGCTGCGCAATTCATAGCCCACGTATACGCCAAGAGCGGCCACGGCCATGCCCACAGAGAACCATCCGAGTACGCGGAGCGTCTTGCTCTCGCTGGGTTCTTCAGCAGACGTAAGGGAGAGAGGTTCAACCGGCATGGGGACACGGCCTCCTATCTGGAATGATAGCCCAACTTGCGTTTGACGCGCCCAGCTGGCTCAACGTCTGACTATACGATCAACCTACAACTTCTGTGGGATGTATGCAGTGATTGCCAGCACTCAAGTCACTTCCTCTGCAGCGCTTGACGCAAGGCAACCCGCATGCCAGTGCACCAGCGCTTCTGCCACACTCCCGGGCCGGAGGCGCGATCCGCATGCCGCCGGACGCCCTTACGAAGCTCTCAGAAGAGGAGAAGTACTTCCGCGACTTCAAGCTCGGTGCCATTTACGAAGGCACCTCGCACATGCAGCTTGCAACCATTGCCGAAATGGCACTGCACCAATAGTTACTTTCCCACGTTACTAACCGGTGTCCGCATCGTCACTCAAGAGCTATAGCGCGCGGTTTCGAATCTGGGTAGACTGTTCGCTTAATGACCCGCAGACTCTGGATCGCTGTATTGGCGTGCACGCTGGCCTGCTTTACAGGCGGGTCTGCTTATCTTGTTGCCCTCTGGATAAAGCGCGGTCGTGTGCCCGCGATCGGTTGGCCACTCATCGTCTCGATGCTTCTGTTCGTGTGGATCGGAATCAGCTATGTGCGCTTCAGACTGCATGAGTCCGGCACAGGCGATCTCTCAACGTCAGGCCTGCCGGAGGACCTGGGCGACCTGGCGAATGTGAGCGGGCCGGGTACGGCAGCAGCCACCCACAAGTAGGGCGCCCGCACCGCTCCATTGCGCGGCTAACGCACCATACCCCTCCGGATCACTGGAGCCTGTCCAGCAGCGGGCTTCGGCATCCCATCCCTCCCCCGAGTTCGGATAGACCACGATCGGCTTGTCCGTCGCCGCGCGTATCTCGCCAATCAGCGCGCTTATCCACTCCGGCGCCGTGCAGTTGATGCCCACGGCCACGGTCTGCGGCAGGCTGGCAGCAAGGGCCGCGCAGTCGCGCAGCCGCTCACCATGCGCCACGTGCTCCGCATCGCGGCAGGTAAAGCTGAACCATGCAGCCAAGTGCGGATATGGCGCGATGGCTTCCGCGATGGCCCGCCCTTCATCGATCGAGGGCAACGTCTCAAACGCCAGCAGATCGGGTGCGCTCCCCGTTGGCGCTGCGGCCAGCACTTCAATGCGCCCGCGGTGGAAGGCGACCAACTCGGCAAAGCTGCAATCGTAATTGCCGTGGTACTCGGCGCCGTTGTGCAGCATCGCGCCGTACGGTCCCAGCGACGATGCCACCACGATGCGGCGCTGGGGAAACTCGGCGGCAGCCGTACGAGCCAACTCGACAGCGCGGAACAGAGCGCGGTCGGCGCGCTGTGGCGTAAGCCCGAACTCGGCGTAGCCCATGCGCGACACCTGATAGCTTGCCGTCAGCAGGCAGTCCGCGCCTGCCTCAAGATACGCGCGGTGCACGGCGACGATCTTCTCTGGCTGGTCTTCCAGTACATGCGCGGACCACAGTGGCCCGTCGATCTTCGCTCCCAGGTACTCGAGCTCCGAGGCCATGCCTCCATCGAGCACGCGCACGCCGCGCAAGAGCTCTACGCTTTTTCCCGATTTTTCTTTCCTGGGTTGCACGTCCAACGGTCTACACCTTCTGCGTGCGCTTCACGTCGCGTACGCCGTTGACGCGGCGCAGGCCCAGCACCATGCGGTTCAGGTGGCGCACGTCCAGGGCCTCAACGATGAACTCGAGGATGGCTTCGCCATTGTCGTCGCGGCGAATGTCCACGCCGCGAATATCGGTGTTTTCGTCGGAGATGACGGCGGTCAGTTCCTTCAGCATGCCGGGACGGTCGTCGCAGTAAACGGTGATTTTGACGGGGTAGCGCTGCGCGTGAACACCACCCACTGCGACAGGGGCCGCCGACCACTCCACCGCAATGCGGCGGTCACTCTCGTAGAGAAGGTTCTGCACGTTGGGACAGCTGCGCGCGTGCACGGCCACGCCCTTGCCGCGCGTGACGTAACCGACGATCTCTTCGCCGCGAATGGGATTGCAACATCGGGCGCGATAGACGAGCAGATCGTTCTGCCCCTCCACCTGCAGCGAGTCAGAACCGGTAAGGTGCAGCTTGCGCACCGCTTCGGACATGGGCGCCGGTTCGCCCGACTTGGGCTCCGTGCCCGGCTCAGCCGCGGGCGGCGCAGCGTAGCCCGGCGCGAGCTTGTTCAGTACCTGATGCGCGGAGTGCTTGCCCTGGCCAAGCGTCGCCAGCAGATCGGCTGCAGTGGCCACGCCGTACTCCCCAGCGATGCGGCTGAGGTCCTGGTCGGCAATCTGCGCCATCGGCACCTTGAACTTGCGCGCCTCGCGCTCCAGCAGCTTGCGGCCGATTTCAACAGCGCGGCGCCGCTGGTCCTCGTTGAGCCAATGCTTGATCTTGTTGCGCGCGCGTGGGCTCTTCACAAACGTCAGCCAGTCGCGGCTGGGCTTGTGATCCTTCTGTGTGACGATCTCGACGATGTCGCCGGTGCGGAGCTTGGTGCGCAGCGGCACCATGCGGCCGTTCACCTTGGCGCCGACGCAGGTGTGGCCCACCTCGGTGTGAATGGTGTACGCGAAATCGACCGGCGTGCTGTCGGCCGGCACCACAACGACCTTCCCCTTCGGCGTAAAGGTGTAGACCTCGTCGGGATAGAGGTCCATCTTCAGGCTGGAGAGGAACTCGTTGGGATCGGTCATCTCCTTCTGCCAATCGACGAGCTGGCGAATCCAGTTGAGCCGCTCCTCGTCGCGCGCGTTCACCGTGCCCTCGCCGGCTTTGTACTTCCAGTGCGCGGCAATACCTTCCTCGGCGATGCGGTGCATTTCCTCGGTGCGGATCTGCACTTCAAATTGATGTCCACCCTCGCCCATCACCGTGGTGTGCAGTGACTGGTAGCGATTGGCGCGGGGGATGGCGATGAAGTCCTTGATGCGGCCCGGCACCGGCCTCCACAACGTGTGGATCAGGCCGAAGACCGCATAGCAGGAGGCCACATCCTGCGTGATGACGCGGATGGCCAGCAGATCGTAAACCTGCTCGAACGAAACTTTGGAGCGCTGCAGCTTTTGGTAGATGGAGTAGAGGCGCTTGATGCGCCACTCCACGCGCGCCTCGATGTTGTTCTCGCGCAGTTGCTCCGCCAGAGTGTCTTCTACGCCCTTCAAAAACTGCTCGCCCTCAACGCGCCGCGCTTCCACGGCCGCCGAAACCTGCTCGTAGGCCACCGGATCGGTGTAGCGGAAGGCTAGATCTTCGAGCTCGCCGCGTACCTTGCCCATGCCAAGCCGGTGGGCCAGCGGCGCGTAGATATCCAGCGTTTCGCGGGCGATGGCCTCCTGCCGATCAGGCTTCAGGTGTTCCAGCGTGCGCATGTTGTGCAACCGGTCGGCCAGCTTGATGAGCACCACGCGTACGTCCGATACCATGGCCAGCAGCATCTTGCGCACATTCTCTGCCTGGCGGTCTTCTCGGTTGGCGAACTGGATCTTGTCGATCTTGGTGACGCCCTCAACGATGTGCGCCACCTGCTCGCCGAACTGCGCGGCAATGTCCTCAGTGGTGGCGGGCGTGTCTTCCACGGCGTCGTGCAACAGACCGGCGGCAATGGCCGTCGAGTCCATCTTCATCTCCGCCAGCACTTCGGCAACCTCAAGTGGATGAATGACGTACGGCTCACCGGAGGCGCGCATCTGGCCCTTGTGCTGCCGCACACAGAACTCCCAGGCCTTGCGGATCAGCGCGGTGTCGTCTGTGGGCCGGTTGGCCTGCACGTGGCGGATGAGCTTTTCAAAGCGCCCATCGATGGCGTCGGGATCGGAGAGGAGCGGTGCGGCTAGAGGAAGCCCCGAGGCGGCCGGAACGCCCTCAGCGGGAAGGGGCGTGGCGCTTTGGATCTCTGCCGGAGTGGGTTGCCGGGCGGTCGCCATGCTTCATTATAGGCCGCTTGCGTTCCCATTGTGTGAGAGCAGGCACCGCAAGACGGCACAGAACCTTCTGCTTGCGCGGCTGCGCATCCGTCTCCGCCCGCCTACGCGCCTCACCGGAAGACTCGCAAGCTTACCCTGTTTCCGGAATAGTTATGGCTAACTTATCTTCTTGCGCACCAATGCAATAAGTAAATAAAACATGTCGCGGATAAGGTGGATTGAAAGGACAGAATTGCATTTAAAGAACCGGGCGAATGGAGATACTTTTGGGCGCCAGAGACGAGAAGAAAATGCGGGTTATGCCTTTAAATACTAGGCTTTTTCTTACTGGTACGGCAGTGTTGCAAAACTCACTTCAGTGTGTTCGCCATCACAGCCCGTCATCAACGACGGAGGAGTAGAGTCTGCTGCGGAGTAGAGGTCCAGAACGGAGGAACTTATGTTGAAACGCCTCTTACTTACAGCTATGACGGTGTCTTTTGCCATCGGCATGGCCTATGCAGATCAATCCCGTAACAAGATCACAATTCAGGTCAAGAAAACTTCGCCTACAAGCGGGCAGCAGATGTATGCCGGCTATTGCGCGCCGTGCCACGGCGTGGACGGCAAGGGTCATGGACCTGCGGCGACGGCGCTAAAAAGCCCGCCGACCGATCTGACGGAATTGCGCAAGAAGAACCATGGACGGTTCCCTGATACTCATATCGTCACTGTTATGCAGTTTGGTACCGATGTTCAGGCCCATGGTTCAGATGAAATGCCGGTATGGGGACCCATCCTCGGCAGAATGAATGCTACGAACGCTCAGGACAAGCAGCTCAGAATCACGAATTTGAGCCGCTATCTTGAGAGCCTCCAGGCAAAGTAGGCGCGGTTCGGCGGTCTGCGGCGTTCCTGAGGCTATCATTCCTTAGGACCCCCTAATGACCAAGCCGCACAAACTCAAGCAAGTCAACCACCAGAAGGCGCCTCGGGCGGCAAAGCCCGCGGCGCCTTCTGCCGCTTCACCCGCCACCCGTTCCGCCACCGTACAAACCCCACCGTCTCTGCCGGGCGCGCGCATCAGCCGCCGCGCCGCCGACCGCCTCCGCGCCGGCCACCTTTGGGTCTACGCCTCGGACATTGAGCACCTGGAAACCGGGCCGGGAGAACCGCCGGCTCTTCTTCCGGTGGCCGACAACCGCGGCCTGCTGCTGGGCACGGCTCTCTACAGCGCTGCATCGCAGATCGCGCTGCGGATGGTGGCGCACGAGGAATTGAACGAGGCCGGATGGCTTGTCCTGCTGGAGTCACGGCTACGCAAAGCAATCGACAAGCGCCGGCGGTTGCTGAATGAAGAAACCGACTCCTGCCGCCTCTGCTTCAGCGAGGCGGACGAGTTGCCCGGCCTGGTGATCGACAAGTACGGCCCGTTGGCGATTGTGCAGCGGCTGACGCGCGGCCTGCTGGCCCCCGGCGTGGCAGAAGTCTGCGTGCGCGCGCTGCGCGGAGCATTGAACCCGTCCACAATTCTGGAGCGGCCCGATCCGCGCATGCGCGAGTTGGAAGCTCTGGCCGCGCCTGATCTTGCCCCGCTTTGGTCTGCCAACGACGCCGCGCCCGTGACCAGTACACTGTTCCACCTGAACGGCATGGCCTTCCACTACGACGCCAACGCCGGCCAGAAGACCGGCGCCTTCCTCGATCAGCGTCAGAACTACGCCGCCGCCCGCGACTGGGCGCGGCAGCTCGGCACCACGGGCCGCGCACTCGACGTCTGCACCTACCAGGGCGGTTTCGCACTGCATCTGGCCGAGGTCTGCGCCCGCGTCACGGGCGTGGACACCTCGCGCGCTTCGCTGGAAGTGGCGGAGCGCAATCTGGAAGCCAATCGCGACCGCATCACCGCCGCGGTCGACTGGGTAGAAGCCGACGCCTTCGAGCTGCTGCGCGGCTGGTCGGACGCACGCGAGCAGTTCGACACCATCGTGCTCGACCCGCCCGCCTTCGCCAAGACCAAGCGCGCCGTGGAAGGTGCGCTGCGCGGCTACAAGGAGCTGAATCTGCGTGCCTTGCGCATGCTGCGGCCGGGAGGCCTGCTGATCACCTGCTCCTGCTCGCACCATGTGGGCTGGGCGGACCTGGAAGGCACGGTGGCGTCGGCCGCGGCCGATGCCCACCGCCGGGTGCGGCTGCTCGAGCGGCGCGGAGCCGCGCCGGATCATCCGGTGGTGCTGAATTTGCCCGAGACCGAGTACCTGAAATGCCTGGTGCTCGAAGTGGAGTAATCGGCCGCCGGACTCAGGCGACGCGGGCGTGCTTGCCTCGCAGCCAATGCGAGGGGAGCCACCAGCGCCGTGTTGGCGCTGGCTGGGCTGCGCCCGAAGCCGCACCCTGAACCGGGCCCCGAGCTGGGCTCTGAAACGAGCTGTTTCCGGTGCCTTCGGCGTGGCTCGGCTTTTTGGCCTCGACCAGAGCTGCACCCACCCGGAACTGCTCCAGCACCTCTTTCACGTGCGCACGAAGCGCCTCCGCCTCAAAAAAGCAGGAGCGCAGGTAGGCCGAGGACGTGAGCCCGGCCGCGGCAGCCCGCTCGCGCAGCTGCGCGCACTCTTCCTCCGTCAGGCGTATGGTTACGCTGGCCGATTTGCGTGGCTTACACGGCGAGGCTTGCGGCGGGGCTGACTGCCGCACCCACTCCGAGATGTTCACGGCAGCCGGCGCTTTGCGCCCGGCCGTCTTGACACGGCGGTCCACAGTGCGCTTTTTGGCTGCGACACGCGCTACAGGCGAAGACACGGGCGAGGGGTCGGGCACAGGACAGATACGCGCATGGAAGCGCAGCGCTTGCTCATAGCTGATGGTGGCGATATCGTCTTCAAGTCCGTCGTCCTTCAAATCGGGGTCAGGACGCGAAGGGGCCGCAAAACTCTCCAGCAGGCTGGCGAAGCTCCCGGTTTTGGCGGAGGCGGTAACGGCTGCATTTCCCGGCATGCTGGCAAGCATAGGTCGCAATCTCACGAAACGACAGGGGATAGAGCGCTTTTTTTGGGGGGCTCGTTCCGTTTCGGCACGCCTGCAGGCGCTGCTTCATGTTGGAACTGGAATGCTCAGGCGAGGCACATAACGGACAGACTAGGCGGGCTTTCGCGCTCGGGAAGGATGCGCCCCGGAAGTTGCAACAGCTCGGTCACGGCCTCTGCCGTCATCGGGCGAGCGAACAGGTATCCCTGGCCGTAGCGGCATCCCAACTGACGCAGCAGCCGGTACTGCTCACAGGTTTCGATGCCTTCGGCTACGACCGACATGTTGAGTACCCGCGCCAGTTCGACGATGGTGCGCACAATCTGGAGCGGCTGCTCGCCTTCGGTCATTCGCCCGATAAACGAACGGTCGATCTTGAGCACGTCGAAGGGAAACGAGTGCAGGTAACTCAGCGAGCTGTAGCCGGTGCCGAAGTCGTCCATCAGGAGCGAAATGCCCAAAGCACGCAGGTCCGTCAGCACGTCGCGCGCTGCGCTCATGTTGGTCATCAGACTGGATTCGGTCATCTCCAGGCCCAACTGATGGCTGGAAGTGCCTGTCTGCAGCAGCAGAGATTCAACATGGCCTGCCAGCCCCTCGCGTGAGAACTGCCGCGCGGAGAGATTGACGAACACGCGCAGCGAACGGTTGCGCGGATCGAGCCGGTTCCACACTTGAATCTGCCGGCAGGCCTCGGCCATTCCCCAGTCGCCGATGGGCAAGATCGCGCCGCTTTCTTCGGCCTGGGGAATAAAGTTGGCCGGAGGCAGCAGGCCGCGCTCGGGATGCTGCCAGCGAATGAGCGCCTCCACGCCGACGATACGCCGCGTGAGCAGGTCAATCTCGGGCTGGTAGTGCAGCACCAGCTGCCCCTGATCCAGGGCTTCGCGCAGATCGGCACCTGTGGGCCAGGAGTCGCCTTCCACCGTCCCCATGGCGCGGGGCGCGCTGCTCGGCCTGTGCCACGGCGTCGATTTGCGCAGCCTCTGCAGTTCCAACTGGGTTGAAACCATGCCGGCCATGCTCGTCAGGCGCTCGATCTGCTCCGGGGTAAACGCAAATCCGGCATCCTTGCGAAACACCGCCAGCATGCCCAGCACCCTGCCCTCGGCCGAGTACACCGGCACCCCGGCGAGGGAGCCAAAACCGAGCTGGCGCACATGCAGCTTGCGCCTTTGAAACTCCGGATGGGAGCGAACGTCCTGAACAATTACGGGGCCGTTTGCTGTGTACACCATCTCAAAGACAGAGTTCTCTCGCGGAATTTCGCGCACGGTGGGCCCGTAGTGAGACTTGGTCCAGACACGGGTCTTATCGGCAAAGCACACGGCTGCGGCGGCGGCCTCGAAGTAGTCGGCAGCGAGGTATGTGATGGCGTCGTAACAGGCCTCGGCGGATGTGTCGAGGATGGCGTAGGAGTCCAGATCGGCCAGGCGCGCCGCTTCTAGATCGCCATCGGCTTCGCGGGTGTCGAATTGCGCCTGCTGCATCTGAGCTCCATCCGCGATCCCGGCGCTATTCCGGGCAATCGATGCGGCAAGTCCCCGCGTGGCACGCCTTGATTCGCGCCATGTGGTGTCATGGGCCGATCACGCGTTTCACGCGCGAACCGGGAAATCACGGTCAACTCGGCTCCCCCATTAGTTCCGCAAATCCTTCATCGGTGCGCACGGCCGCAGACTTGAGGCGATTTCCGCCTTTCCCAAGCAGGTTGCTGCAGAAGTGGTGCAACGTGTCACCGGGAGACAGATTTCTGTGCCGTTTCCGTCCACAGAAAGCTCAGCTGGTCCGCGTCATCCTGGATCTGCTGCTCCACGCTGACACCTGTGGAGTGACCGCCCTTGAGGCTGTAGTGCAGCAGAATGGGACGGCTGCCCGCGTTGGCGGCCTGCATAAGAGCGGTCATTTTGCGCGCGTGCAGTGGGTCCACGCGCGTGTCGCTGTCCCCAGTAAAGAACAGCACGGCCGGGTACGCCGTGCCTTTCTTCACGTTGTGATAAGGCGAGTACTTGAGCAGATACAAGAACTGATCCTGGTCATCGGCAGTTCCGTACTCGGTGGTCCAGTGCGGGCCCTGCTCGAACTTCTGGTAGCGCAGCATGTCCAGTAGCGGATAGCCGCAGACAATTGCCCCGAACAGCTCCGGGTGCTGCGTCATGGCAGCGCCCATCAGCAGGCCGCCGTTGGAACGCCCGGTGATGGCGAAGTGCGCGGGCGCGGTGTACTTTTGCGCGATCAGATACTCGGCCGCGGCGAACCAGTCGTCGAAGACGTTCTGTTTTTTCTCGAACATGCCCTGCTCGTGCCAGTGCTCACCGTATTCACCGCCGCCGCGCAGATTGGGCAGTGCAAACCAGCCGCCCTGCTGGAGCCACCACGCCAAGGCCGGGTTCCACACCGGCGTCTCGCTAAAGTTGAAGCCGCCATAGCCGGTCATCAGCAGGCGCTCTGTCCCGTCCTGCTTCAGGCCTTTCTTGCCGGCGATGAACATCGGCACCCTGGTCCCGTCCTTCGAGGTGTAGAAGACCTGCTTCAGTTCGTACTGGCTCGAGTCGAACGGAACCTTGGGCTGCGCGAAGACCTCGCGCTTGCCCGTCGCCGTATCCAGACGGTAGAGCGTGGGCGGCTGAATGTAGGACTCGAAGCTGAAGAAGCCGTAGCGATCAGTCACGCGGCCGAACACGGCCGAGGCCGAGCCGATGCCGTCGTACGCAAGCGCGCCTTCGGGCTTGCCGTTGAGCGAGTAGATCTCTGTGGCTGATTTCACGTCCTTGAGACGCTTGACGTAGAGCTTGCCGCCCACGATGGAGAAGTCGTCGATGACATCGGCCGCTTCCGGGACGATGGTTTGCCACGCGCTGGGGTCCACGCCAGGGTCGGCGCGCAGTACACGGCCCTTCGGCGCCTGGTAGTCGGTCTTCACAAACCACGCGCCTTGCGCATAGATTGCCGCGAAGCGTGCGTCGATTCCCCACACCAGCACGGCGAACGGTGACTCCGGCTTGCTCAGGTCGCGGAAGACAATGTCCACGCGCCGAGGCGGAACGCCGCGCTCCACTGTAACGACCAGATAGCGCCCATCGTCGGTGACCGAAGACGTGCACAGATCTATGGGGCCAAGCTGCTCACTGTAAAACTCGTGCCCGAACAGCAGCGTGTCGCGTGCGTTACGCGTTCCCAGCATGTGCTCGTAGACCAGCGATCCTGCCTTGTCGGTGCGCGTGTAATAGAGCCCCTTGCCGTCAGGGGAGAAGTCGATGGAGTAATAGATCCCGCTGGGGAGTTCATCCTCGAGCGTCTTATGCGCCTTGACGTCAAAGACGCGCACGGCCGTCTCATCGGCTCCGCCCTGGCGCACACGATAAGCGATGAGGTTGCCGTCGCGAGAGACATCGGCCAGCGCAATTGAAGTGTTCGCATCGCGGCTCAGCGCCGCCGGATCGATGATCCGCTCGTCTTTGCCCGTCCAGCCGTGACGCACGTAGATGGAAGCCTGGTCCTCGTCCTGCAGCCGCTTCATGAAGTAGTAGCTCTCAGCGCGCTGCACGGGCATGGACCAACTCGGCACGCGCTCCAGCGCGTCCAGGTCGTCGGCGACCTGCGAGCGGATACGCGCCCCCTTGAAGTAGCGTGCGGTGTAGGCATTCTGGGCGTCGATAAACAGCCGCGTCTCCGGGCTCTTTGCATCTTCGAGCCAGCGATAGCTGTCCGGGATGCGTATGCCGCCGTAGTTGTCCGTCACCGGATCGGCCTCAACGGGCGGTGGTGCGCCCAGTGGCGCCCCATCACCCGTGTGAATCGCCTGCGCCGCGGCCGCCATTGCCGCGCCACACATCGCCATTCCGAGGAAAGCCTGTTGCACACCCCGTTTCATAGAACACAGCATACCCGGCGGCGCGCGCGGAAACCCCGCTAAAATCAAGAGGAGTGACAACTTCGCCCACAACCGGGACCGGCAGGCCGCCCGCTTCGCGCTGGGCGCGCCTCAAGGGCATGCTGCGTCCCTCGCACGCACACTCGGCTTTTTCAGCCACCGTGCTGCTAATGGTCTCCACGTTTCTGTCGAGCATCTTCGGCCTGGTGCGCAATCTGTACATTGCCTGGCTCTTTGGTCGCGGCATGGAGGCCGACGCTTTTCTTGCCGCCTTCACGCTGCCCGACATGATCTCGTACTTCCTCGTGGGCGGCGCGGCTTCCATCACCTTTGTCACCATCCTCACGCGCTACCGCGACTCCGGCCGCGAGGCCGATGGCCAGCGCTCGCTCTCCGTCATCCTCACCACCATGTACCTTGTGCTGGGCACGGCCATCGTGCTGGCGGAGATCTTCGCGCCCTGGTACGTCCACAAGTGGTTCAACGGCTTTGACCCCGCAACAGCCGCCCTTTGCGTCAGGCTCACGCGGATCCTGCTGCCAGCGCAGCTTTTCTTCTTCGCGGGCGGAGTTTTCGGCTCCGTCCTGCTGGTGCGCAAACAGTTCAACGTGCAGGCGGTGACGCCGCTCATCTACAACCTGGGCACGATCATCGGCGGCCTGCTTCTCGTCAGGCGTCTCGGCGTCTCGTCCCTGGCCATCGGCACCGTGGCTGGCGCGTTCGCAGGACCGTTCCTGCTCAACGCCTTCTTCGCCCGCCGCGCCGGCACGCGCTACCGGCCCATCATCGACTGGCACGACGAGGGGTTGCGGGAGTGGGTACGGATGTCGCTGCCGCTCATCATCGGAGTCTCATTGGTCACGGCCGACAACTGGATCATCGGACACTTTGCCTCCGGAACCAGCGGCGCCATCTCACTGATGACCTACGCGAAGCGCTTGTTTACAGCGCCAATGGCGGTGCTGGCGCAGGCAGCGGGAGCAGCGTCAATGCCCTTCTTTGCCAGCCTGTGGGCCAAGGAGAAGCGCTACGAGTTTGCCACCAGCGTTGCTGACTCGGTTTCGCGCGTGGCCTGCCTGGGATTGCTTGCGGCCTCCGGCATGATCGCGTTGGGCCGGCCGCTGATTGAGCTCATGTTTGTCGGCGGGCGCTTCTCTACCGCCGATGCTCGAGAGTGCGCGGCCTACTTCGCTGTCTTCTCACTCTCCATGTTTCTCTGGTCGGCGCAGGCCATCTACTCGCGTGCCTTCTACGCCGCAGGCAACACCTTTGCGCCCATGACGGCGGGCACTCTGGTCACCGTCGTCTCCTTCCCCATGTATGAGGGGCTCTATCACGCCTACGGCGCGATGGGACTCGCCGTCGCCTCGGACCTCGGCATTGCGCTGCAGACCGTCGCCATCGCTGTGCTACTGCATCAACGGCGCATGGTCTCGCTCGCCAGCCTGGAGTTTGCCGAACTGGGCCGCTGTCTGGCGGCAGCACTGGCCAGCGGCGCCGCCGTGTGGGCCGCATTCTCGTGGGCGGGTGGGAAACTCGGGGCGTACCTGGTGCGCACTGGCATGTTGCACCCCACCGGCCACGCTGCCGGCCGGTGGATCGATCTGGCCCTGCTGCTGGCGGGAACCGCCGCCTGGCTGATGCTGACGGATTGGGTGCTCAGGCGCACTGGCTCTGCGCTGCCACTTGTGGCGCGCAAACGGCTCAAGCTGGCTTAGGCAAACGCAAAAGGCCCCCTGCGTGCGCAGGAGGCCTTTGCGTAGGTACGACTCGATTCGGGCCTAAACCGTGACTTTGGGGAGTTCGGCAGCAGGTGCCGGCTTGGCGCCCTCAGGCTTCTTGATGTCGATGCCGCCTTTGAAGAAGGCCCCGTCTTCAATGCTGATGCGCGCGGCAGATACGTCCCCGGTGAGCGCGCCCTCCGCGCGGATGTCCACGCGGTCGGTGGCCGACACGTTGCCCTTCACCTTGCCCAGCACCACAATCTCGCGTGCGGTGATGGCTGCGTTCACCTGACCATTTCGGCCCACGGTGAGCCGGTTGCCCGGCAGATTGATAGTGCCTTCGATCTTGCCGTCAATGTAGAGCGACTCGGAGCCGGTGATCTCACCCTTGATGAAGAGACTCTTGCCGATGGTGGCCTGCTCGCCGACCGCAGGCGTGGCGGAACGGGCCGGTTCAAACGTGGGAGTAGCGGGCGCCACCGGGCGCACGGGCTCCGGCGTGGGAGAAGGAGTTACAGGGGCTGACTGGGTGGGTTTCCACATAGCGCTCAAGAGGATGTCCTTTTCTGTCCTGATCGGACAAGGGGGTTGCCAAGGCAGCGGCCAGTTGGCTGGCCCGTGTTCTCTGTGTCTTCTGCGTACGCGCTTGTTCCGCATCCGTCCGCATTCTCAAGTCCGTTTGTGCGCGGCAATCCCAAGCAACGCACTGCGCCTATTCTAAGCCGTACTCCCAAGCAGAATCGAACGCATTGCCGCGTGTGCCGTGCTGGTGCTCAATTGTAACAACAGTCCCCTTCCAGAAAACCACTGCAATCCCCGGACGGGCCCCTACAATCGCCGAAGGGAAACGAATGCGCCTGATCAACAAAGCCCTGTTAACGCTTATGAGTCTGGCCATTGCCGCACGGCGCGGCAACGGGCTGTGAGGCCCGGGTACATGCCATAAGGGCATCGCATCGTGTTCGCTCCATGCCCTACTCTTGACGTATGACTGATCGCGAACTCGTTGCGCGCATTGCCCGTTCGGCCGGTGGGAAGGCTGGCTACAAACAGCTCGTGCGCGAGCTGGGACTGGGTGGCGGGCGCGAGCGCCGTCAGCTGCTGGAGCAGCTCGAACGCTTGACCGCGCGCGGCGAACTCGCCCATCTGGACCGAGAGCACTGGAGTATTCCGCAAGCACCCCGCGGCCGCGACAACCTGCTGGCAGGCCGACTCGATCTGCACCGCGACGGCTACGGCTTCGTTCGCCCAACCGTCAAGCAGCCCTCCGGCGTGACGGAAGACATCTTTATTCCGCCGACCGAGATCAACGGCGCCATGCAGGGCGATCAAGTCCTCGTTGAACTGGAACCGTCGCGCCCCGACGGCCGCCGCTCCGGCCGCATCGCGCGCGTGCTCGAGCGCCGCAACCCGACCGTGGTCGGCACGTTTCACTATGCCCGCTCCGGCCGCGACCCCGGCCACATCGTCGTTCCTTTCGACGAGCGCATGACGCAGCCCATCCTCATCCTGCGCGGCGACGAGCTGCCTGCCGCTGCGCCGAAGCAGACCGCGCACCGCGTCCTCGGCCGCGAGGCCCAGGCGCACATCGACTACGACGACCTGGAAGGCCTGATCGTCGACGTGGAGATTACCGGCTGGCCAACGCCCTTCAAGCCCGCCGTGGGCCGCGTGACGGAGGTGCTCGGCTCTCCCGATGACTTCGGCGTTGATGTCGAGATGATGATCCGAAAGCACCAGCTGCCGCGCGTGTTTCCGGACAACGTTCTGGCCGAAGCACGCGCAGTCGCGCATCTGGATCTCGACGAAGTCGCGCGGCGTCGTGATTTTCGCAATCTGACCATCGTCACCATCGACGGCGAGACGGCGAAGGACTTCGACGACGCGGTGCTGGTGCGCGAGCGCGGCGATGGCGGCTACGAGTTGCAGGTACACATTGCCGACGTGTCCGAGTACGTGCGCGCAGGTACCGATCTCGACCTCGAGGCGCGCCTTCGCGGTACCAGCGTCTACTTCCCCGACCGCGCCATCCCCATGCTGCCGCAGGAGCTCTCCACCGACATCTGCAGCCTGCGCCCAGGCGAAGACCGCCTCGTGCTCAGTTGCCTGATGCAACTCACGCCTGAGGGCCGCATCGAGGGCTACGAAATCGTCGAAGGCGTCATCCGCTCCGCTGCGCGCATGACGTATACCGCAGTCCACGCGATCCTCGAGGACGATGCAGAAACGCGCGCGAAGTACCCTGAACTCGTGCCCGACATCGAGCGCATGAAGAAGCTCGCCGTGCTGATGAACAAGCGGCGCGAGGCGCGAGGGTCCATTGACTTTGATTTGCCCGAGCCCGTGATCGAGTTCGACGAGCAGGGCCAGATGCGCGGCGTAACGCGCGCCGAACGCACCTGGGCCAATCGCCTGATCGAAGAGTTCATGCTCGCGGCCAACGAATGCGTGGCCACCTGGCTCGAAGACCTCGGCGTGCCCTCGCTCTACCGCATCCACGAAAAGCCCGAGGCGCGCCGCGTGGTGCAGTTCGAGGAACTGGCCGCCAGCTTCGGCTACACGCTCGGACTTGGCGCGCTTCCTGTAAAGCGTGTGCAGACACGCGGCGACCGCCGCGAGGCGCAGCGCTCCGGCCGCACAGCACGCACGCACGAAGTGGCCGAGGACATTGCGGTCACGCCGCGCATGTATCAAAAGCTGGCCGCGCGCATTGAGGGCAAGCCGGAAGAACGCATCCTCAGCTACCTGATGCTGCGCTCACTGCGGCAGGCGCG
>Ga0335069_10004626_pt1 | contig 20307 bp, 15 predicted proteins | sample Lox_Sample_11_FD_206714 | JGI IMG/M metagenome (GOLD analysis project Ga0335069, IMG submission 206714) | Soil microbial communities from Loxahatchee National Wildlife Refuge, Florida, United States - Lox_Sample_1.1 | ecosystem: Environmental > Terrestrial > Soil > Wetlands | place: USA... | reverse complement strand
CGACCGGACGCGCGAGCCGTCTCGATGCGGTCTCGACCGCGACCCTCGAGGCCGTCTTCGACCTGAACATCCTCGGCGCCTTCCTCTGCGCGCGCGAGGCGGTGAAGCGGATGTCGCGCGCCCATGGTGGCAAGGGCGGCGCCATCGTCAACATCTCCTCCGGCACCGCGACCCTCGGTGGACCCGGCGAGTGGGTCTGGTACGCCGCATCGAAGGGCGCCATCGACACCATGACCATCGGTCTCGCCCGGGAGGTCGCGGGCGAGGGCATCCGGGTCAATGGGGTGCAGCCCGGCCTCATCGACACCGAGCTCCACGTCTCCTCCGGCATCGAGAACCGCGTGGCGAAGCTCGCCCCCAGCGTCCCCATCGGCCGCGCGGGCGAGCCTGAGGAGGTGGCGGAGGCCGTACTGTTCCTGCTCTCGGACGCCGCCTCCTACATCACCGCGGCGATGCTGCGGGTTGGGGGCGGGAGGTAGGGGCGCGCAGTCCCTCTCCCCACCGGGGAGAGGCTAGGCGAGGGGGCGGCCGGAAGGCCGCGCGAAGAATCTTAACGCTGGAGCACTCGCCCCCCTCACCCTAACCCTCTCCCCGATGGGGAGAGGGGATTTTGGGGACTTTTGCACTCCGCGCCGATTTTCGTTATGACTGGCGCCCCGATGACGCCCCCGCGCCTTACCGCACCTTCCGCCGAGAACCCCGAGGATATCGTCGTCGATGGGCCGATGTCGGTCTATCGCGCGCGCCGCGTCGCGGGCACGCTCCGGCCGGATACGGCGCAGGAGCTCGCGGTCGAGAAGCTGCAGAGCCTCTGGCGCGCGCTCCTGAGCTACAAGCCCAACAATGGTGCGCATGGCTGGCGCGCGCGGCTGGGCTTGGAACCCGCCGCGGAGGCGCCGCCGATGGGGCTCTACATCTTCGGCGCCGTTGGCCGCGGCAAGACCATGGTCATGGACATGTTCTTCGCGACCGCGCCGGTCGCGAAGAAGCGCCGCGTCCATTTCTATGCCTTCATGCAGGAGGTGCACGACCGCCTGCATCAGCGCCGACGCGAGAAGGGCGATGCGATCGCGGATGTGGCGAAGGACATCGCCCGCGGCGCCACGCTCCTCTGCTTCGACGAGTTTCACGTGACCGACATCGCGGACGCCATGATCCTCGGGCGCCTCTTCGAGGCGCTTTTCGCAGAGGGCATGGTGGTGGTCGCGACCTCGAACCGGCCGCCCGACGATCTCTATAAGGACGGTCTGCAGCGCGAGCGCTTTCTGCCCTTCATTGCGCTCTTCAAGCAGAAGCTCGACGTGCTCGAGCTCGATGCCGGCCGCGACTATCGCCTGGCGCGCCTCGAGGGCCGCCAGGTCTATTTCACGCCTGCCGACGACAACGCCTATCGCGCGCTCGAGCGTGCCTTCGCCGATCTAACGGACAATGCCTCCGCGAGCAGCACGACGCTCCTGGTGCAGAACCGCCTCGTGGTCGTCCCGCGCGCGGCCAAGGATGTGGCCTGGTTCACCTTCGCGGAGCTTTGCGACCGGCCGCTCGGCCCCGCGGACTACCTCGCGCTCTGCCGGCGCTTTCACACCTTCGTCGTCGAGGGCATTCCCGAGCTCGGGCCCGAGCGGCGGAACGAGGCGAAGCGCCTCAACGTCTTCATCGACACCCTCTACGAGGCGCACGGCCATCTCGTGGCCTCCGCCGCGGTGCCGCCGGACCGGATTTACCGCGAGGGTGACGGCGCCTTCGAGTTCCGCCGCACCGCCTCGCGCCTCATGGAAATGCAGAGCGCGGAGTACATTTCGGCCGGGCCGGAGTAGGGGCGGCCGCCTCTTGCTCCCCCGGGAGAAACGGGGTAAGACCCCGCCGCCTTTCCCCCGATTCGCAAAAGGATTTCGCTGATGGCACGCAGCAAGATCGCGTTGGTGGGCGCCGGTCAGATCGGCGGCACGCTCGCTCTCCTCGCCGGGCTCAAGCACTTGGGCGACGTCGTGCTCTTCGACATCGTCGATGGCGTCCCGCAGGGGAAATCCCTCGACCTGATCCAGCTCTCGCCGGTCGAGGGCTTCGACGCGCATTTCGCGGGCAGCAACGACTATTCCGCGATCGCCGGCGCCGACGTCGTGATCGTGACCGCGGGCGTCCCGCGCAAGCCCGGCATGAGCCGCGACGATCTCATCGGCATCAACGCCAAGGTCATCAATTCCGTCGGCGCCGCCATCAAGCAATACTGCCCCAACGCCTTCGTGATCACGATCACCAATCCCTTGGACGTGATGGTCTGGGTGATGCGCGAGGCCTCCGGCCTGCCGCACCATCGCGTCGTCGGCATGGCCGGCGTCCTCGACAGCGCTCGCTTCCGCTACTTCCTCGCGGAGGAGTTCAAGGTCTCCGTCGAGGACGTGACGGCCTTCGTGCTCGGCGGCCACGGCGACAGCATGGTGCCGCTCGCGCGCTACTCGACGGTGGCGGGCATCCCGCTCCCCGATCTCGTGAAGATGGGCTGGACCACCCAGGATCGCCTCGACAAGATCATCGACCGCACCCGGAACGGCGGCGGCGAGATCGTCAATCTCCTCAAGACCGGCTCGGCCTTCTACGCGCCTGCGGCCTCGGCGATCGCGATGGCGGAGTCCTACCTCCTAGACCGCCGCCGGGTGCTGCCCTGCGCCGCCTGGCTCACCGGCCAGTACGGGGTCAAGGACCTCTATGTCGGCGTCCCCGTGGTGATCGGTGCCAAGGGCGTCGAGCGCGTGGTCGAAATCGCCCTCAACGCCGAGGAGAAAGCCGCCTTCGACAAGTCCGTGGGCGCCGTCCGCGGCCTCGTGGACGTCACGCGGAAGCTCCTCGCGGAGGCGCCTAAAGCTTGAGCAGTCCCTCGCCCTCGGCATGAGGGCATTGCGTAGAGCGAAGGTCTAGGTTTTGTAACCTTTCGTCCCCATCTTCTTGGGGCGCGCCGCGCCGTCCGCGGCCGGGAAATGGCCATGTCCGGGATCGATCCCAATAGCTTCCTCACCGGCAGCAATGCCGCCTTCATTGCCGAGCTTTATGCCCGCTACCTCGAGGACCCCGCGGGGGTGGACGAGAGCTGGCGGCGCTTTTTTGCGGAGCTCGCGGACCCGCCCCCGGCGGTCTCGAAAGAGGTCGAGGGACCGGCCTGGGGCCGGCATCGCGGCCGCATCATCGTCAACGGGCACGCAGCCGAGGGGAACGGCCATGCCGCTCCCGCCGGCGCCGCGGCGCCGGCGGGCCTCGAGGAGATCCGCCGCGCCGCGATCGATTCGATCCGCGCGCTTCAGCTCATCCGCTCCTACCGGGTGCGCGGCCATCTCGAGGCGAATCTCGACCCCCTTGGCCTCACGAAGATCGAGCCGCATCCGGAGCTCCATCCCGCGACCTACGGATTCACCGAAGCCGATCTGGACCGCCCGATCTTCGTCGCGAACGTGCCCGGCCTCGACCGGCCGGCGCTGCGCGAGATCATGGCGCACATGCGCGCCACCTATTGCGGCACCATCGGCGTCGAGTTCATGCACATCCAGAGCCCCGAGCAGAAGGCCTGGATCCAGGAGCGCATCGAGACCGAGCGCAACCGCACGGAATTCACGCCGGAGGGCAAGCGCGCGATCCTGAAGCGCCTCACCGTCGCAGAGGTCTTCGAGCGCTTTCTCGACAAGCGCTACACCGGCACCAAGCGCTTCGGCCTCGAGGGCGGCGAGGCGCTCATCCCCGCGCTCGAGCAGGTGCTGAAGCGCGGCGGCCAGCTCGGCATGAAGGAGCTCGTGATCGGCATGCCGCATCGCGGCCGGCTCAACGTCCTCACGAACATGATGCTGAAGCCCTATGCGGCGCTGTTCTCGGAGTTCCAGGGCCATCCCGCCAATCCCGAGGACGTGCAGGGCTCCGGCGACGTGAAGTATCACCTCGGCACGTCGACCGACCGCGATTTCGACGGCCACGTCGTGCACATGTCGCTGACCGCCAACCCCTCGCATCTCGAGGCCGTCAACCCCGTGGTGCTCGGCAAGGTCCGCGCCAAGCAGCGCCAGCGCACCGACCAGGGCTGCGATCAGGTCGTGGGCCTCCTCATGCATGGCGATGCCGCCTTCGCGGGCCAGGGACTGGTCGCGGAATCCCTGATGCTCTCGGAGCTCAAGGGCTACCACACCGGCGGCACCGTCCACTTCATCGTGAACAACCAGATCGGCTTTACGACGAGCCCCGTCTACGCGCGCTCCGGGCCTTATCCCTCGGACATCGCCAAGGGGCCGCAGGCGCCGATCTTCCACGTCAACGGCGACGACGCGGAGGCCGTGGTGCACGTCGCGCGCATCGCGACCGAGTTCCGCCAGCGCTTCAAGACCGACGTGGTCGTCGACATCTTCTGCTACCGCCGCCACGGCCACAACGAGGCCGACGAGCCCGCCTTCACGCAGCCGCTGATGTACCGGGCGATCGAGGCGCATCCGACGACGCGCGAAATATACGCCGAGCGGCTCATCGGCGAGGGCATCGTCACCAAGGACGAGGCCGCGGCCATGGTGACGGAGTTCCAGGCCGAGCTCGAGCGCCAGTTCGAGGCCGCGAAGACCTATCGCCCCAACAAAGCCGATTGGCTCGAAGGCGCCTGGACCGGGCTCGAGGTGGCCTCGGGCGACGACCGACGCGGCAAGACCGACGTGGCGCTCGAGACGCTCAAGGAGGTGGGGCTCGGGCTCTGCCGGGTCCCCGAGGGCTTCAACATCAACCGCAAGCTCGCGCGCATCCTCGAGCAGAAGCGCAAGTCGATTGAGACCGGCACCGGCATCGATTGGGCGACGGGCGAGGCGCTCGCCTTCGGCACGCTCCTCACCGAGGGCACCTTCGTGCGCCTCTCGGGCCAGGATTGCGGCCGCGGCACCTTCTCGCAGCGCCACGCCGTGCTCGTCGATCAGGAGACCGAGAAACGCTACGTGCCGCTCAACAACCTGCGCGCGGGCCAGGCGCAGGCCGAGATCATCGACAGCCCGCTCTCGGAGGCGGCGGTGCTGGGCTTCGAGTACGGCTACAGCCTTGCGGAGCCGCACGCGCTCATCCTCTGGGAGGCGCAGTTCGGCGACTTCGCGAACGGCGCGCAGGTCCTGATCGACCAGTTCATCGCCGCGGGCGAGGCGAAGTGGCTGCGCATGTCCGGCCTCGTGCTGCTGCTGCCGCACGGCTACGAGGGACAGGGCCCGGAGCATTCCTCCGCGCGGCTCGAGCGCTATCTCCAGCTCTGCGGCGAGGACAATCTCCAGGTCTGCAATCTCACGACCTCCGCCAACTACTTCCACGCGCTGCGCCGGCAGATGCGGCGAAACTTCCGCAAGCCCCTGGTGATCGTGACGCCGAAATCGCTGCTCCGCGCGCCGGAGGCGGCCTCGAGCCTCGCGGAGATGGGACCGGGCAGCTCCTTCCACCGCATCTTCGAGGAAGCCGACACGCTCGGGCCCGACGACAAGATCCGCCGCGTCGTGCTCTGCAGCGGCAAGGTCTATTACGATCTCCTGAAGGCGCGGCGCGAGCGCGGGATCGCGGACATCGCGATCCTCCGCATCGAGCAGCTCTATCCCTTCCCCTTCAACGCGCTCGGCAAGGCGGTCGCGCGCTATCGGAACGCCGAGTTCGTGTGGTGCCAGGAGGAGCCCGAGAACATGGGCGCCTGGAGCTTCGTCGACCGGCGCCTGGAGCAGCTCCTCTCCGGCCTCGACATCGCCGCCAAGCGCGCGCGCTACGTCGGCCGCGCGGCCTCCGCCGCGACCGCGACCGGCCTCTTCAGCCGCCACGTCGCCGAGCAGAAGAAGCTCGTCGACGAGGCGCTCGCTCCGACCTGAGACAGGCGACAGGGGATCCCATGGCGACCGAGATCAAGGTACCCGCGCTCGGCGAATCCGTGACCGAGGCGACCGTCGCGCGCTGGCTCAAGAAGCCCGGCGAGGCCGTGGCGATCGACGATCCGCTGGTCGAGCTCGAGACCGACAAGGTGACGCTCGAGGTGAACGCGGCCGTGCCGGGCGTGCTCGCGGAGATCCGCGTCCCCGAGGGCACCAATGTCGCCGTCGGCAGCGTGCTCGGCGTGATCGGCGACGGTGCCGCGAGGCCTGCGCCGGCGAAGCCGGCGGCCGCGGCCCCGCCGCCTCCGGCACCGCCCGCCGCTCCGGCGGCGCCGAGCATGGCCGAGCGCTCGGGACCCGCGGCGCGAAAGCTCATGGCGGAGACCGGCATGCCTCCGAGCCAGATCGTCGCCACCGGCAGGGAAGGCCGCATCACCAAGGGCGACGTGCTGACGGCGCTCGAGCGCGGCGCTCCCGCGGCCCCGAAGCCCGCGGCGCCCACGCCGCCCCGCGAGACCGGCGCGCGCGAGGAGCGCGTGCGGATGACGCGGCTCAGGAAGCGCATCGCCGAGCGCCTGAAGCAGGCGCAGAACACAGCGGCGATGCTCACGACCTTCAACGAGGCGGACATGAGCGCGGTGCTGGCGCTCCGCGAGAAATACCGCGAGAGCTTCGAGAAGAAGCACGGGGTGCGCCTCGGGTTCATGTCCTTCTTCGTCAAGGCGTCGATCGTCGCGCTCAAGGAGATCCCCGCGGTAAACGGCGAGATCGACGGCGAGGACATCGTCTACAAGAACCACTACGACATCGGCGTCGCCGTCGGCACCGAGCAGGGCCTCGTCGTGCCGGTGGTGCGCGACGCCGACCGCATGGGCTTCGCGGAGATCGAGAAGACCATCGCCGAGCTCGGCCGCAAGGCGCGCGACGGCAAGCTCACCATCGAGGATCTCTCCGGCGGCACCTTCACGATCTCGAACGGCGGCATCTACGGCTCGCTGATGTCGACGCCGATCCTGAACCCGCCGCAGTCGGGCATCCTCGGCATGCACAAGATCCAGCAGCGCCCGGTCGTGGTCGGCGGCAAGATCGAGGCGCGGCCGATGATGTATCTGGCGCTCTCCTACGACCACCGCATCGTCGACGGCCGCGAGGCCGTGACATTCCTGGTGCGTGTCAAGGAATGCATCGAGGATCCCGAGCGGCTCCTCTTCGAGATGTAGCGAGGGGGCAATGGCCGAGAGCTACGACGTCGTCGTCATCGGAGGCGGGCCCGGCGGATACGTCGCGGCGATCCGCGCGGCGCAGTTGGGGATGAGGGCGGCTTGCGTCGAGATGCGCTCGACGCTCGGCGGCACCTGCCTCAACGTCGGCTGCATCCCCTCGAAGGCGCTCCTGCAATCCTCGGAGAAATTCGCGGAAGCCGAGCACGCGCTCGCGGCGCACGGCGTCACCCTCGGCAAGGTCGGCCTCGATCTCGGGACCATGCTCGCGCGCAAGGACAAGGTCGTCGGCGAGAACGTCCGTGGCATCGAGTTCCTCTTCAAGAAGAACAAGGTCGCGTGGATCAAGGGCGCGGGCCGGATCGCGGCGCCCGACGCCGTCGAGGTGGTTTCCGGCGGCGGCAAGACCGAGACGCTCGTGACGAAGGCCATCGTCATCGCGACCGGCTCCGACGTGGCGCGGCTCCCGGGCATCGAGATCGACGAGAAGCGCATCCTCTCCTCGACCGGCGCACTCGCGCTCGAATCCGTGCCGAAGCGCTTCGTCGTGATCGGCGCGGGCTATATCGGGCTCGAGCTCGGCTCGGTCTGGGGCCGGCTCGGCGCGGAGGTGACGGTGGTGGAATTCCTCGACCGCATTTGCCCCGGCATGGACGCGGAAGTGGCGCGGCACCTCCAGCGCATCCTGCAGAAGCAGGGCTTCGCCTTCCGGCTCGGCACCAAGGTCGTGGGTGCCAAGTCGAGCGGCAAATCCGTGACGCTCTCTCTCGAGCCCGCGCAGGGCGGGGCGGGCGAGGAAATCGCGGCGGATGCCGTGCTCGTCGCGGTCGGCCGGCGGCCCTACACCGACGGGCTCGGCCTCGAGGCCGTGGGCGTGGCGCTCGACGAGAAGAAGCGCGTGCGGGTCGACGGCCAATTCCGGACCAACGTCTCCGGCATCTACGCGATCGGCGACGTGATCGCCGGCCCCATGCTCGCGCACAAGGCCGAGGACGAGGGCGTGGCGGTGGCGGAGATCCTGGCGGGGCAAAGGCCCCACATCGACTACGACGCAATTCCCGCGGTGATCTACACGCAGCCCGAGGTCGCCTCCGTCGGCAAGACGGAAGAGGATTTGAAGGCCGCGGGCGTCGCCTACGCCGTCGGCAAATTCCCTTTCACCGCCAACGGCCGAGCGCGATGCAATGGCGACACCGAGGGCTTCGTGAAGATCCTGGCCGACGCCAAGACCGACCGCGTCCTCGGCGTGCACATCGTCGGCGCCGATGCCGGCACGATGATCGCGGAAGCCGCGCTCGCGATGGAGTACGGCGCCTCCTCCGAGGACATCGCCCGCACCTGCCACGCCCACCCCACGCTCCCCGAAGCCCTCAAGGAAGCGGCGCTCGCGGTGGCGAAGCGGGCGATTCATATTTAGCCGTTCAAACTGGCGTCTTTATTTCCGTCATGGCCGGGACAAGCCCGGCCATGACGACAAAAGGAAAGTAGCGGGGTACCCGCTACGCCACCTCTTCGCTCCGCGCTCTTTCCATCGCGAGCAGCACCTTTTTGCGCTCGACGCCCCAGCCGTAATTGTGCACGACGCCGGACTGCAGGATCACGCGGTGGCAGGGGATGAGGAGGGAGATCGGGTTGGAGCCGACGGCGCGGCCGACGGCGCGGGTGGCCTTGGGATCGCCGATCGCCTGCGCCACCTGACGGTAGCTCGCGACCTCGCCGAGAGGGATTCGCAGCAATGCCTCCCAGACCTTGATCTCGAAGTTGGTGCCGCGGAGCAGCAGGCGCGGCGGCTCGCCGGGCTGGGCGAGGGCGAAGCGAAAGGCGCGCCGCGCGATCCCGGCGGTGCCCTCGGCGTCGTAAATGCGCTCGGCCTCCGGCCAATAGCGGGCGAAGGTCGCGAGCGCGCCCTTCTCGTCGCCATCGACGACGAAGGAGAGATGGCACATGCCGCGCTCGGTCGTCCCGATGACCGTGCGGCCGAAGGGGCTGTCGTGGAGGGCGTAGCGGATTTGCAGGCCGCGGCCGCGTGCCTTGTAGTCGCCGGGCGTCACAGCCTCGCAGGCGACGAAGAGATCGTGGAGCCGGCTCGGGCCCGAGAGACCCACGGCATAGGCGGCATCGAGCAGGCTCCGCGCATCGCCGAGCCGGCGCTTGGCGTCGGCGAGAGTGAGGTACTGCTCGAAGCGCTTGGGGCTGATGCCGGTCCAGCGCTTGAAGGTGCGCTGGAAATGAAAGGGGCTCATGCCGACCTTGCCCGCCACGATGTCGAGGCTCGGGTGGTCGCGGTAGTGGCGCACGAGATACTCGATCGCGGCGCTCACGGGATCGTTTGTCGAGGTGTCGGAGACGGCAAGCGCGGTGCTCATGGCGGGCTCGGGGCGATGTCGCGGAGGGCCGCCACTCTTGCCGCGGGACCCCGCGCTCACAACCCGTTTCTTGCTGGCGTTACGCCTTGGCCTTGGCACGGGGATGGGCGCGGTCGTAGACGCCGATGAGGCGCTCGGCGTCGACCGCGGTGTAGCGCTGGGTGGTAGAGAGGCTCGCGTGGCCCAGGAGCTCCTGGATGGTGCGGAGATCGCCGCCGCCCGCGAGGAGATGCGTCGCGAAGCTGTGGCGGAGGGCGTGCGGCGTCGCGGTCTCCGGCAGGTCCAGGAGCGCGCGCAGCTGCTGCATCTGCCGCTGCACGAGGCGCGGATTGAGCGGCCCGCCGCGCGCGCCCACGAAGAGCGGCGCCTTGGGCCCGAGCGCATAGGGGCAGAGTGCGAGATACTCGGCGATCGCGGCGCTCACCGCGGGGAGCACCGGCACGGTGCGGGTCTTCCGCCCCTTGCCGGTGACGGCAAGCATGCCCGGCTCGAGCGGCGCCTCGGCGCGAGTGAGGCCCAGCGCCTCCGAGAGCCGCAAGCCGCAGCCGTAGAGAAGGGTCAGGATCGCGAGATCGCGCTTGCCGATCCAGGGCTCCTCCGCGAGCTCGGCGATGCGCTCGAGGGCGAGACCGGCATCCTCCGCGGAGAGCGGCTTCGGCACCGTCTTCGGGAGCTTCGGCGTCCTCACCGCCGCGAGCGCGGCGTTAGCGGCGAGCCCGCGGCGGTCGAGGAAGCGGAAGAAGCCGCGGAGGGTCGAGAGCCCCCGCGCGAGCGAGCTGCGGCCGATCCCCGCGCCCGTGCGCGCCGCAAGGAAGGCGCGGAAGTCCGTGGGCTTCAGCGCATCGAGCGCCGCGAGATCGGGGAGCGCGCCCAAATGCTCACGGAGGAAATCGAGGAAGCCCGCGAGGTCGCGGCCATAATTCGAGAGCGTGTGCGGCGAGGCTCTGCGCTCGCTCTGAAGCCAGCTCTGCCAATCCGAGATTGCGGCCGCGAGATCGGGAGCGGCCGCGAAGCGCGCGAGCGGCGTCAGGACGGGAGGTCGAGCCATCCCGCGATGACGACCGCGAGGCTCTTGGCGAGGAAGCCCAGGAGCTCCGTCCCCTGACCCGCGTGGAATTTGCCGGCCCTACGCGCGCCGATCGCGAGCAGCCCCGCCGGCGCGTCGGGGCTCACCTTGAGGCGCAGCAGCGCCGCCGAGCGGACGAGCCCCGCGCCGCTCCCGAAGATCGCGGGATCGCCCTCCGTCTCCGTCAGCAGCAGCACCTCGCGGTCGGCGCCGAAGAGACGGTCGACCGTGCCGCGCTCCAGGAGCTGTACGCCGCGCACCGTAAGCTCCGACCGGCCGCAGGCCATGGATTCGACGGCGAGCGTGATCACGTCGGCATCGAGCAGCACCGCGAAATCCGTCGTGACGATCTGGATCAGATGCTCGAAGCTCGGCGCCGCCAGCAGCGTCAGCACGGCCTGGTGGATGCGCGATTGGGTCGTGAGGTTCGCGCGGCTCGTCGAGATCAGCGCGCGCTGCTGGTTCTTGAGCCGCGCGATCTCCGTCTGCAGCCGCTGCAGCATGAAGTGCTGCATGTCGAGGACGCCCGCGCCGCGCTGCTGCGCCGGCGGCGTCAGCACGTGCAGCAGATCCGGATGCTCCGCAAGGAAGGCCGGATGCTGGCGCAGGAAGGCGACGACTTCGGCGGCTGCAAGCTCTGCCGCCCCCGAATGCTTGGCCGGAGCGGGAAGGGCGGATTTGTCTTTCGGCCGGTCCAAGATTTACTCCGCCGCGGTGCCCAGCTTCTTCTCGGGGCCGAGGATCGACTGCCCCGTCTTGGCCCAGTCCGCGAGGAAGGCCTGTAGGCCCTTGTCGGTGAGGGGATGCGCGAACATCTGCCGCAGCACGCTGGGCGGGATCGTCGCGACGTGCGCGCCGAGCTTCGCGGCCTCGACCACGTGCAGCGGATTGCGCACGGAGGCCACGAGCACCTCGGTCTTGAAGGACGGATATTGGCGATAGATCGCGACGATCTCCGCGATGAGGCTCATGCCGGTCGCGCCGACGTCGTCGAGCCGGCCGACGAAGGGCGAGACGAAGCTCGCGCCCGCCTTCGCCGCGAGGATCGCCTGCGCCGCGGAGAAGCAGAGCGTCACGTTAACCATCGTGCCTTCGCTCGAGAGTGCTTTGCAGGCCTTGAGCCCGTTGGGCGTGAGCGGCACCTTCACCGCGACGTTGCGCGCGAGCGCCGCGAGCTTGCGGCCCTCCGCGACCATGCCCGCCGTCTCCGTCGCGGTCACCTCCGCGCTCACGGGGCCCGGCACGACCTGGCAGATCTCGCGGACGACCTCGAGGAAGTTGCGCCCGGTCTTCGCGACCAGCGAGGGATTGGTGGTGACGCCGTCGAGGAGACCGGTGGCGGCGAGATCGCGGATCTCCGCGAGGTCGGCGGTGTCGATGAAGAACTTCATGCGCGCGTCGCTCTCCGTGCGAAAATGCCGAATGTGCGTCAGCTTTCGCTCGCGGGCGGCGCTCGCTGGCACCGCCCCTGGTTTCCGACTAAGAGTCTATCCCATGTCCGAGCGCCACGCCAGTTCCGCCGCCGCGCCGCCGCGCGATTTGGCGCTTGCGCGGCGTGTGTCAGTGCTGTTGCCGCTTCCGCTCGAAAGCGCCTACGATTATCGCGTGCCCGCGGGCATGGCGCTGGCGCCGGGAGATTTCGTCTCGGTGCCGTTAGGCTCGCGCGCGGCGATCGGCGTCGTCTGGGACACGCCGCCGGGCGACGTCTCCGAAGCGAAGCTGAAGCAGGTCGCGAACAAGCTCGACGCGCCACCGCTGCCGCGGGAGTTGCGCCGCTTCGTCGAATGGGTCGCGGGCTACACGCTGACGCCGCCGGGCGCGGTGCTGCGCATGGCCATGAGCGTGAGCGAGGCGCTCGAGCCGCCGCGTCTTCCCCTGGGCTGGACGATCAGCGAGGCGGGCCGCGCGATCCTCGGCTCGGAGGAGGGCAAGGCGCTCACCTTGATGCGCCGGCGCGTCCTCGAGGCCGCGCGCGACGCGCCGCCGCTCCCGGCGAAGGAGCTCGCGCGACTCGCGGGCTGCGGCACCGGCGTGCTGCAGGGCCTGGAGCGACTCGGGCTCATCGAGCGAGCGCCGATGGCCCTGCGTCCCGAGCTCGAGGCGCCGGATTGGCGGCGCGACGGTCTCGCGCTCTCGGCGGAGCAGGCGGAGGCCGCGGCCGCGCTCGCGGAAGCGGTACGCTCGCGCGATTTCTCCGTGACGCTTCTCGACGGCGTCACCGGCTCCGGCAAGACCGAGGTCTATTTCCAGGCGATCGCGGCGGCGCTCGAGGCCGGAAGGCAGGCGCTGGTGCTGCTGCCGGAGATCGCGCTCGGCGTGCAGTGGCTCGACCGCTTCCGCCGCCGCTTCGGCGTCGAGCCCGCGCAATGGCATTCCGACCTGAGCCAGGCGGAGCGGCGGCACACCTGGCGCCGCATCGCCGAGGGCCGCGTTCCCGTCGTGGTGGGCGCGCGCTCCGCGCTCTTCCTGCCCTTTCCCGACCTGGGCCTCCTCGTCGTCGATGAGGAGCACGACCTCTCCTTCAAGCAGGAGGACGGCGTCATCTACCACGCCCGCGACATGGGCGTGGTACGGGGCTCGCTCGCAAAATTCCCGGTAGTGCTGGTCTCGGCCACACCCTCGCTCGAGACCGTCGTCAACGTCGAGCAGGGACGCTACCGCCGCTTGCACCTCCCGGAGCGGCATGGGGCGGCGCAGATGCCGGAAGTACAGGCGATCGACATGCGAAGGCAGAAGCTCGAGCGCCAGCGCTTCCTCGCCCCGCCGCTCGTGGCGGCGCTGACGGCGACTCTGGAGACGGGCGAGCAGGCGATGCTGTTCCTCAATCGCCGCGGCTACGCGCCGCTCACGCTCTGCCGGACCTGCGGGCATCGCTTCCAATGTCCCAACTGCACGAGCTGGCTCGTCGAGCATCGCTTCGTGCGGCAGCTCCAATGCCATCACTGCGGCCATCTGGAGCCGGTGCCGGAGTATTGTCCCGCCTGCGGCGAGGCCGGGAGCCTCGCGCCCTGCGGCCCCGGCGTCGAGCGCCTCGCGGAGGAGGTGACGGCGCGCTTCCCGAAAGCGCGGCTTGCGGTGGTCGCGAGCGACACGCTGACGGGGCCGCGCGCGGTCGCGGAGCTCGTGCGCGGCGTCGAGGAGCACGCGATCGACTTGCTCATCGGCACGCAGGTGATGGCGAAGGGGCATCACTTCCCGCTGCTGACGCTGGTGGGCGTGGTTGATGCCGATCTCGGCCTCGGCGGCGGCGACCTCCGCGCGGCCGAGCGCACCTTCCAGCTCCTCCATCAAGTCGCGGGCCGAGCGGGGCGCGCGCAGCGGCCGGGCCAGGTCTTCCTCCAGACCTACATGCCCGAGCATCCGGTGATGCGCGCGCTCGTCGCCAACGACCGCGACCGCTTCCTCGCCGCCGAATCCGAGGAGCGCCGCCGCCAGGGCTGGCCGCCCTTCGGCCGTCTCGCCGCGCTGATCCTGTCGGCACCCGACGACGAAGCCGTCGATTTCGCCGCCCGCGCCTTCGCGCGCGCGGCACCGCATCTCCGCGGCGTCGAGATCCTCGGCCCCGCCCCCGCACCGCTCGCGGTGCTGCGCGGCCGCCATCGCCGGCGCTTCCTCCTCAAGGCCGAGCGCGGCGTCAACGTGCAAGCCGCGCTCCGCGCCTGGCTCGCGCCGGTCAAGGTGCCCTCGGCCGTGCGCGTGCAGATCGACGTCGATCCCTATAGTTTTCTTTGACGCTCGGATCGCTCTACTAGATCTGCGTCGGCGGCTTCTTGAGGAGGCCCAGCTTGCCGCCGGGAATGGCTTCGATGCTGGGGACAATGTCGTCGGCGGTGAAGGGAATGCCGTCGGGGCCGACGCTGCGGAGGTAGTAATGATCGGCGTCGACGCGCCGATAGAAGAAAGGCGCGGGCATGCTGCCGAGGCGCACGGTCATGGGATCGATGATCAGCAAATCCGAGTCCCTGGGAAGGCTCCGCTGGAGCTCACCGAGGGTCGCGGGATAGTTTCCGTATTGGACCTTGTAGAACTCGATCGCAGGCACCAGACGGTCGAGCGTGCTCCGCGCGATGCCCGCGCGCATGAGATCGAAAGTATCGAGACGCTCGAGGCGCTGCATCAGCCTTAAACCGCCGATCTCGCGATCGAGCAGGATGGTGGCGCCCACCGACACGGCAATCCCGAGCGCGGCAAGCGCCGCCAGCCGCTTGCCATGCGCCCTCCGCGTGTTGAGGCCCCAGGTGATCGACGCGGCCCCGAACACGACGCCGGCGACGGGCAGGACCGAGAGCGCCGCGAGCGCGTAAGCGATCGCGCCCACCTTGCGCTGCCTTGCTGCGCCTCCGAAGCCCTCGTCCATCGTTTCGCCTCACGATCCCGCGATGAGGTTCCAGTTGAGCAACCGGCTGCCGAACTCTATCGTAGCGAAGTCGACGGCATAAGGGCACGGCAAGCACATGGGCGAGGAAGAGCGGAGCCCCTCCGGGTCGCCGATCCACCGGCACCGGCGCGAGAATCCCAAGTTTCAACCGGCGGAACACGCCTCGCCCCACGGCGAGCGGCTTGAGGCGCATCTTCGGAGATTCCTGGGCGAGGCGTCCGACGTCTTTCACGAGATCGTCTCGGAATTCGTGCACATCGACGTGTACGTCTATCCCCCGGCCGCCGGGCGAGATTACGTCGTGCTCGTGAGCAACGGCATGAGCCGGCTGCCGATGACGGTGCCGCCGGAATTGCCGGGCCGCCGCTGGGCGGAGCTCACGGTCTTCCTGCCGCCGAACTGGCCGATCACGGAGGCGGCCATTCAGGACGAGCGCAATTACTGGCCGCTGCGCTGGCTCAAGACCCTCGCGCGACTGCCGCACGAATATCGCACCTGGCTCGGGCCCTACCACACGGTCCCCAATGGCGATCCCGCGCGGCCGTTCGCGGGAAATACGGAGCTCTGCTGTTGGCTGCTCGTGCCGCCGGTGCTTCTCGGCAAGGGGTTCCCCAAAGTCGACCTCCCCGGCGGCGAGGCGCTCTACCTCTACAACCTGGTGCCGATCCACCGCTCGGAGATGGAATTCAAATTGCAGCATGGCGCCGATGCCCTCGTGCGCCGGCTCTGGCATGCGAACGCGCTGGGGGTGATCGACACCTGGCGAAAGCCTGTCTCCTGAGCCGGTCACTCGGGGGTCCTCGGGGACGGCAAATCGCCGCGCTTTCTAGGGGTTCGGCCCGAGTTGCATCCCCCGGACCCCCCGTGTTAAAACCCGCCGCGCTTTCCGCCAGCGGGGCAGAGAGCTGGGGCTCGCCCAGCCTAAACCCCCGGGAAAGCGGAGGTTTCAGGGAATCGACGGCGGCGTCAGCGCTCTCGTCGGCAGCAGTCCGAGGGTTCATTTCACGTGGCATCCGAAGCGACAGCCGTGTCCGGCCTTGCCGAGCGCTATGCGAAGGCGCTCTTCGAGCTTGCGGACGAGAGGAAGGCGCTCGACGAGGTCGCAAACGATCTCCGCCAGCTCCGCTCGCTCCTCGACGAGAGCGCCGACTTCCGGCGCCTCATTCGGAGCCCGGTGCTGAGCCGGGTCGAGCAGGGGAAGGCAGTGGCGGCGGTCGCGGAGCGCGCGGGCTTCACGCCCATCACCCGCAACTTCCTCGGCGTTGCCGCGCGCAACCGGCGGCTCTTCCTGGCGCCCGGCGTGATCGCGGCCTATCTGCAGGAGCTCGCGACCCGCCGCGGCGAGGTGACCGCGGAGGTGACGGCCGCGCGGCCCTTGAGCCCCGCCCAGACCGAGGCCGTCAACGAGCAGCTTCGCAAGGCGGTCGGCCGCAAGGTCGCCGTCGACCTGCGCATCGATCCGAGCTTGATCGGCGGCCTCGTCGTCAAGGTCGGCTCGCGCATGGTGGATGCGTCTCTCAAGAGCAAGCTCGCGCGCCTGCAGCTTGCCATGAAGGGGGTTCAGTAATGGAAATCCGTGCGGCGGAAATCTCCGCCATCCTGAAGCAGCAGATCGCGGAGTTCGGCACCGAGGCGGACGTCGCCGAGGTGGGCCAGGTCCTCTCGGTCGGCGACGGCATCGCCCGCATCTACGGCCTCGACAAGGTGCAGGCCGGCGAGATGGTGGAGTTCCCGAACGGCACGCGCGGCATGGCGCTCAACCTCGAGACCGACAACGTCGGCGTCGTGATCTTCGGCGACGACAGCGGCATCCGCGAGGGCGACACGGTGAAGCGCACGGGCGCCATCGTCGACGTGCCCGTGGGCCGTGGGCTTCTCGGCCGCGTCGTCGATGCGCTCGGTAATCCCATCGACGGCAAGGGGCCGCTCAGCGACGTGAAGCGGCAGCGCGTCGAGGTGAAGGCGCCGGGCATCATTCCGCGCCGCTCCGTGCACGAGCCCGTGCAGACCGGCCTCAAGGCGATCGACGCGCTGGTGCCGATCGGCCGCGGCCAGCGCGAGCTCATCATCGGCGACCGCCAGACCGGCAAGACCGCGGTCGCCATCGACGCCTTCATCAATCAGCGCGAGGTCAACAAGAGCGGCGACGAAGCGAAGAAGCTCTATTGCGTCTACGTCGCGGTCGGCCAGAAGCGCTCGACCGTCGCGCAGATCGTGAAGACGCTGCAGGATTACGGCGCGCTCGAATACTCGATCGTGGTGGCCGCGACCGCCTCCGAGCCCGCGCCGCTGCAATACCTCGCTCCCTATACCGGCTGCGCCATGGGCGAGTTCTTCCGCGACAACGGCATGCACGCGGTCATCGTCTACGACGACCTCTCGAAGCAGGCGGTGGCCTATCGCCAGATGTCGCTGCTGCTGCGCCGCCCGCCGGGACGCGAGGCCTATCCCGGCGACGTCTTCTATCTGCACTCGCGGCTCCTCGAGCGCGCAGCGAAGCTCAACGACAAGAACGGCTCGGGCTCGCTCACCGCGCTCCCCGTGATCGAGACGCAGGCGGGCGACGTCTCCGCCTACATCCCCACCAACGTGATCTCGATCACGGACGGGCAGATCTTCCTCGAGACCGATCTCTTCTATCGCGGCATCCGTCCGGCCATCAACGTCGGCCTCTCCGTGAGCCGCGTGGGATCGGCCGCGCAGATCAAGGCGATGAAGCAGGTCGCCGGCAAGATCAAGCTCGAGCTGGCGCAATACCGCGAGATGGCGGCCTTCGCGCAGTTCGCCTCCGACCTCGATCCCTCGACGCAGCGGCTCCTCGCACGCGGCTCGCGCCTGACCGAGCTCCTGAAGCAGCCGCAGTTCACGCCGATGGCGGTCGAGGAGCAGGTGGTCTCGATCTTCGCGGGCACCCGCGGCTTCCTCGACCGGCTCGACGTGGCGCAAGTGGGCCGCTTCGAGCAGTCGATGCTCTCGGAGATCAAGTCGAAGGCGCCGGCGATCCTCAAGTCGATCGCGGAGCAGCGCGAGCTCAAGCCCGAGACGGAGAAGCAGCTTCTGGAGTTCCTGGACGGCTTCGCCAAGACCTTCGCCTGAGGCTAGGGGTTTAGAGTAATGGCCAGCCTCAAGGACCTCCGGGTCCGCATCCGCAGCGTCAAATCGACGCAGAAGATCACCTCCGCGATGAAGGTGGTGGCGGCCTCGCGCCTGCGCCGCGCGCAGGAGCAGGCCGAGGCCGCGCGGCCCTATGCCGAGCGGATGGGGCGGATGCTGGGCTCGCTCGCGGCGGGTGCCTCGAGCATGGGGAACGCGCCGAGGCTGCTCGCGGGCACCGGCAAGGAGGAGACGCATCTCCTCATCGTCGCGACGTCCGACCGCGGCCTTGCCGGCGGCTTCAACGCGACCATCCTGCGCGAGACACGGCGGGCCATCCGCGAGCTGCAGGGGCAGGGCAAGACCGTCAAGCTCTTCACCATCGGCCGCAAGGCCCGCGACGGGTTGCGGCGCGACCACGGCAAGCTCTTCGTCGACGGCATCACCGAGATCGACAAGCCGCGCCTCGACTTCACCAAGGCGGAGGGGATCGCGCGGCGCATGCTGGTCCTCTTCGAGGAAGGCCAGTTCGACGTCGCGAGCATCGTCTACAACCGCTTCAAGTCCGCGATGACGCAGATCGTGACGAAGCAGCGCCTGGTGCCCTTCGAGGTGCCGGAGTCCGCGGATAGGCCGGATCCGAAGGTGCAGGGCATCTACGAGTTCGAGCCGGAGGAGGCGGAGCTTCTCGCGCGCCTCCTGCCGCGCAACCTCGCGGTGCAGCTTTATACGGCGCTCCTCGAGAACGCCGCGAGCGAGCAGGGCGCGCGCATGACCGCGATGGACAACGCGACGCGGAACGCCGGCGATATGATCGACCGCCTCACCATCACCTACAACCGCTCGCGGCAAGCCGCGATCACCAAGGAACTCATCGAGATCATCTCGGGCGCCGAGGCACTTTAGGCACGCCGGGACAGGAAGAGGGAATTCGCGACCATGGCAAAGAACGCAGTCGGCACCATCACCCAGGTCATCGGCGCCGTCGTCGACGTGAAGTTCGAGGGCGAGCTTCCGGCGATCCTGAGCGCGCTCCACGCGCAGAACCAGGGCAAAACCCTGGTGCTCGAGGTGGCGCAGCATCTGGGCGAGAACACCGTGCGCACGGTCGCGATGGACTCGACCGACGGGCTCGTGCGCGGCGCCGAGATCGTCGACACCGGCGCCCCGATCAGCGTGCCCGTGGGGCCGGAGACGCTGGGCCGCATCATCAACGTGATCGGCGAGCCCGTCGACGAGCGCGGCCCCGTCAACGCCAAGCGTAGCTCGCCCATCCACAAGCCCGCGCCCGAGTTCGTGGACCAGTCGACCGAGGCGGAGATCCTGGTGACGGGCATCAAGGTCGTCGACTTGCTCGCGCCCTATGCGAAGGGCGGCAAGATCGGGCTCTTCGGCGGCGCCGGCGTCGGCAAGACCGTCATCATCATGGAGCTCATCAACAACATCGCCAAGGCGCATGGCGGCTACTCCGTCTTCGCCGGCGTCGGCGAGCGCACCCGCGAGGGCAACGACCTCTATCACGAGATGATCGAGTCGAAGGTCATCATCACCGATGGCCCCGGCTCCAAGGCGGCGCTCGTCTACGGGCAGATGAACGAGCCGCCGGGCGCGCGCGCGCGAGTCGGCCTCACGGGCCTCACGCTCGCGGAGTACTTCCGCGACGAGGAGGGCCAGGACGTGCTCTTCTTCGTCGACAACATCTTCCGCTTCACCCAGGCGGGCTCCGAGGTGTCGGCGCTTCTGGGCCGCATTCCCTCGGCGGTCGGATATCAGCCGACGCTCGCGACCGACATGGGCGCGCTCCAGGAGCGCATCACCACCACCAAGAAGGGCTCGATCACCTCGGTGCAGGCGATCTACGTCCCCGCCGACGACTTGACCGATCCGGCTCCCGCCACGTCCTTCGCGCACCTCGATGCGACCACCGTGCTCTCGCGCCAGATCGCGGAGCTCGGGATTTATCCCGCGGTCGATCCGCTCGACAGCACCTCGCGCATGCTCGACCCCCGCGTCGTCGGCGAGGAGCACTACAAGGTCGCGCGCGACATCCAGCGCGTGCTGCAGACCTACAAGTCGCTCCAGGACATCATCGCGATCCTCGGCATGGACGAGCTCTCCGAGGAGGACAAGCTCACCGTGGCCCGCGCGCGCAAGATCCAGCGCTTCCTCTCGCAGCCCTTCCACGTCGCCGAGGTCTTCACGGGAACGCCTGGCGTCTTCGTGAAGCTCGAGGACACGATCAAGGGCTTCAAGGCGATCGTCGCGGGCGACTACGACGACCTGCCGGAAGCCGCCTTCTACATGGTCGGCACCATCGAGGAGGCCGTGGAGAAGGCGC
>Ga0335069_10004625_pt1 | contig 20308 bp, 20 predicted proteins | sample Lox_Sample_11_FD_206714 | JGI IMG/M metagenome (GOLD analysis project Ga0335069, IMG submission 206714) | Soil microbial communities from Loxahatchee National Wildlife Refuge, Florida, United States - Lox_Sample_1.1 | ecosystem: Environmental > Terrestrial > Soil > Wetlands | place: USA... | reverse complement strand
AACCGTGTGGCCCGTGCGATTCACGAAGCCTGACTACTGCTGCATCTGTTACGAACACTTCTGAAGCTGGAATCACGAGCGTTCTCTGACACTGGGTTGCAAGTGGGAGCTGCATCGGAACGGGACGCTTAGACGAATATGCCCAGAAAGCCTGACTGAGCGAATACACCCTACGCACCTAGTTGCAATTGATTTGCTAATTTGTCGTTGACTTCCAAAAGTACTTTCCCTAAGATAGGCCGAGAACATCAGATGGCTATTCGGCTTAACTGTTGCGAATCAGTCGCAAATGACAATCTTACTCGAGTTCCGCAACCTCTATTCAGCAACTCAGTTGCGACTCTGTTGCAACTGGAGTGGGTGCAATGACCCTGCCCCTGGAACGGCGCACGTTGCTGGAAGAACTCGAAGCCAAGGGTATCCGTATCACCGCGCAGCGTCGCGCGCTTGTGGAAGTCATTCAAGAAGCGAAAGAACACCTGGATGCCGATGCGCTTCTGGAACGCGCTCGCAAACGCCACGCAAATCTCGATCGGGCCACGGTATATCGCACCATAGAGCTTCTGAAGAAGCTTCGCATGATCGATGAACTTGATCTCATGCATCTGGAAGGTGAGAAACACTACTACGAGGTGAAGACGACTCGCGATCACTTTCACCTTGCGTGTTTTCGATGTGGGCGAATCCAAGAATTCGTCAGCCCGTTGTTCGAGCAGTTGAAAACCGAAATTTCAGCGGAATCCGGATTTGAGATCCGGGTGACGCGACTGGAGGTAGGGGGTGCGTGCCGGGCCTGCGCCGTGGCAGACTCCGGCCGGGAAAATCCAACCGGCGCCGGCACAACCCATGCCGCATCCAGTCAGTAGAAACAAGGGCTCTCCGCGGAGGACTTTTGGCGAAGCACCGTGGAGAACCCTGATCGACAACCCGGAAGGCTGACGACCCCTCATTATAAGGCAGCCGGCCTTCGCACAAAGCAACGATGCAAACTTCACAACCCGGAGGCCTGATGAGGAAGAGAGTCAAAACACGTCACCAAACGAACGAGAAGCCTCGAACAAGCGGTAGCAGCTCGTGGCCCATTGCATATCGATGGGCCGCGATCGGAACCCTGGTTGCTTACTCGGCAGTGGGCAGCAAAAGGATCAATGTCGCCATGGCTCAGGACGTTACGCGCCAGGGCCGCAGCGACACGATTTCGCAGCCGCAAGATGCGCAGCCGGTTCGGCGTTTCAACATCCCGGCAGGCCTGCTCGATTCAGTGATCGCCGGCTTCGAGCAGGTGACAGGATTGACTGTCACCGTTTCCGAGCAAGGCATTCACGGCATTTCCTCGCCGGGCGTTTCGGGCACTTACACCGCCGCACAGGCGCTGCAACGATTGTTGAATGACACCGGCGTGATCTACCGGTTCACATCGCCAAACACCGTCTCGCTGGAGCTCAAAACGGTGTCGACTTCCGTCGATGTGACTACGAGCGTGGACGCGCTGGCGACCGATTCGCCGAAGTTCGCGCAAACGCCTTTGGACACGCCACAGACCATCACCCCCGTATCGCAGCAGACCATGCAACAACAAGGCGTGACCACCTTGCGGGATGCATTGCGCAACGTGGCGGGCATCAGCCTTGCGGCGGGCGAAGGCGGCGCACAAGGCGACAGTCTGACTATCCGGGGGTTCACCGCGCGCAACGACCTGTTCATCGACGGCATGCGCGATTTTGGCAGCTACTATCGCGATCCGTTTAACACGCAAGAAGTGGAGGTTTTGCAAGGTCCGTCTTCGGTGACGTTCGGCCGAGGTTCGACCGGTGGCGTCGTCAATCAGGCCACGAAAGTTCCCGGGCTCACCCGCTTCGTCTCCGGCGACGTCGATTTCGGAACGGACCTCACGCGCCGTATCGCGCTCGACATCGATCAGCCCTTGCCGCGGCTCGGCACGGGTGCTGCATTCCGTCTCAATGTGATGGGCAACGAAGGCAACGTGGCCGGCAGAGACGTTGCGGAGAACCGCCGCTTTGGCATCGCTCCGTCGCTAATTCTCGGCCTTGGTACTTCTACGCGCTGGAGTTTCAACTACTTTCACCAGAATGCGGACGACAACCCTGACTACGGAATTCCCTGGTTATTCAACGGGCCGGCGCCGGTGCCTCACGACAATTACTACGGCTTTCGCAACGGCAATTATCTGCGCACGTACGACGATATCGGAACCGCCAGGGTCGAGCACGACGTGAACAGCCACATTACGTTGCGCGACCAGGTCCGCTACGCCAACTACGCGCGCGCCGCGTTGATTACCGAAGCCCAGATTCCCGCCGGTGTGACGCTCGCTACTCCGCTCAGCTCGATCAACATCACGCGTCATGAGATCGGGGTCAACAGCGTGGAAAGCTATCTGGACGAACAGCTCGACATGACGGCTCAGTTTGAGACCGGATTCATCCGGCACGACGTGGTCTCAGGCATCGAAGCCGGGCGCGAGACGTCCGATCCCACTCGCCCCACCTGGACCAACGTGCCCACCACGCCCTTGCTCGATCCGAACCCTGACCAGGCGCTCGCCGGCACCGAAACGATCACCTCCATCGTTCATACAACGGCCGTCACGACGGCAGCTTATGTACTGGACACGATGAAGTTCGGCAAGCACTGGGATCTGACCGGCGGTATCCGGTGGGACCGGTTCGATACGAACTATTCCCAGGACGTCGCACCCGTGGCGGCGTTTCACAGAATCGACGAGATGCCGAGCTGGCGTGCCGCGCTGGTATACAAACCGGTCGCAATGGGCAGCGTTTATTTCGACGCGGGCACATCGTTTAATCCTTCGGCCGAGACGCTTTCCCTGAGCGCGAGCACGGCAAACCTGCCGCCTGAAAAAAACCGGACTTACGAGTTCGGCAGCAAATGGGATTTCCCGCACGATCGGCTGTCCATTCGAGCGGCCGCGTTTCAGACCGTCAAACTGAACGCCAGGGAGCCCGATCCCACGAATTCTCTGTTGAACGTGCTCGCTGGAACGCAGCGGGTAAACGGCGCGCAGATGGAAGTCCGCGCCCGTCTCACCAGCCGCTGGGACTTGCTGGGTAGTTATGCCAATCTCGACGGAAGGCTTGTCAGTTCCAATTACTATCCTGCCGCCATCGGCGCGCAGCTCGCCAACGTCCCGCGGAATACTTTTAACTTCTGGACCACGCAGCGCTTGCCCTGGCGCTTCGAGACCGGGGCCGGAACCAACTATGTTTCCAGCCGGACCGCCAGTTCGACGGCGCCCTTCGACCCGGTCACGGGACTGGTGAAGGAAGTGCCCGGATATTGGGTCTTCAACGCCATGGTCAAACGGCGGCTCACGGAACACGTGGATCTTCAGGTCAATCTGAATAACATCGCCGATCGCTACTACTACGACGAGCTTCACCCCGCCCACATCGTGCTGGGACCGGGACGTTCCGTGCTAGCGGGTCTGAAGTTCAAGTTTTAATCGGGGCTCGGAAAGAATGCTGCTGCCAATTCCAGATGTACTCACTGCGCAGGAGGTTCTGCGCGCCCGCCAGCTCCTTGAACAGGCCGAATGGGTGGACGGCCGGGTTACCGCCGGCCATCAATCAGCTCTCGCGAAAGACAATATGCAACTGCCCGAGGATTCGCCGGCCGCGCGCGAACTCGGCCAAATGATCTTTGCCGCGTTGGAACATAATGCGCTGTTTATTTCGGCCGCCTTGCCGGCCAGAGTATTTCCTCCGCTATTCAACCGCTATCAGGGCGGCCAGGCGTTCGACACTCATGTGGACAACGCCATCCGCCAGATAACGGGTAGTTCGCATCGCATCCGCACGGATCTCTCGGCGACACTGTTTTTCACCTCGCCCGACGAATACGATGGCGGTGAATTGGTGGTCGAAGACACGTACGGATCGCATAGCGTGAAACTGCCCGCCGGGCACATGATCCTCTATCCGGCCACCAGCCTGCATCATGTGCGGCCGGTAACCCGCGGCGCGCGCCTCGCTTCCTTCTTTTGGGTGCAAAGCATGGTCCGCGACGATGGCGAGCGCACTCTGCTGTTCGATCTCGATGTGGCAATCCAACGCCTCAACACCGAGGGCTCGCATCAGGCATCCGCCGTCCAGTTGACCGGCGTATATCACAACCTGCTGCGGCGTTGGGCCGATGTTTGAGAGCGCCGGGCCTGAGTTGCCGTCGATGACTTTGGTGGCGATCATGAGCCGAAGTGCGCGTGGAACCCTCGCACCAGGTGCAGTCGGACGCGGAAGTGCTAAATTAGCGGCTCAATCCTTCAGAATGATCCCGAACAGCCCTTTCTTGTTAAAGCGACGGAGATCCGGGTGGGCCGGTTCGGCTTCGCAGATCATGAATTGATCGGACGAAACCGCTTGCGTAAAGATGTCGAACCCAGTATTGACATCGATGTCATCCACAACGATTGCACCGCCGGGCCTAACCACAGGCCAAGCTTGCTCCAGTTCGAAAAGTACGTTACGGCGGCTGTGCAGGCTGTCGTGAATAAAGACGTCGATCTGACCCAGTCGCGATAGCAACCCCGGTAGACGTCTCCGGCTAGAGCCCTTAGTGTACGACCATCGATTCCTGAGACGGGCACGCACTGCTATGCCGATCTGCTCGTGCCAAACCCGTTCGCGAGGTGGCAGGTCAATACTCCAGAGATGCCCGTGTCCATTTCTCTCAAGCGCCTCCAGGATGAAGCGCGAGGTAACTCCGTGGGCGACACCGGTCTCGACGACATTGGTCGGCTTCAAGTGGCGAACCAAGCACCAGATAGCCCGAGTCAATCCCGCATCACCGTCATTCCAGGCCTTGAAGCTCGCCGGGCCAGGGCGAATTCCTGCACTTTCTAGATCCTCTAGCACTTCGCGCCAAACATCCCAGAACTCCGCAGCAGCCTTGGATGGCCAGTCAGCGCCCAGATGTTGATGGAGTTGCGACTCCCAGTTGCCGTTTGGCTCGCCCTCAAACAAGGGCTGTGGGCCCACTCTCCAGTCAGCGAACTTTTCTTGGACCTTGACCCATAGTTCGAATGGATCGGTGGCCATATCCACCGCGGCCGCCATCGGATGTCTTAGAAAGTGAGATAGTGACGTCCCTAACATATTCTTCTCTGCCTTGCTTTTCGCGCAATTATACTGCGTCAACGTGGCATTATGAACACGGTTGCGTTTCAACGGAGTCTCGACTGATCACAAATCCCAAGGGCCGTAAGGACTCGCCCGGTGGTAAGGCAATGGTGGTGTACGGATCCTTACTGTTCGGCGTTGGCCTTCAGGAACTCTTGAATCAGGCGGCTGGGTACCGCGATTGTCCGGCCGCTGCCATCATTGATTCCGCGGCGGCTTAGCAGTCCAATGACTTTGCCGTTCGCCAGGTAGAGGGGGCTTCCGCTCGCCCCCGGCCACGCCTCTTTATCCATAATCATGGAGCGCGGGCCACGGCCGTCGTCGCGCGTCCGGACGTATCCGGAGACATTTCCCACGGAGCTGAGAGGAACCTGGAACTGCAGTGGAAACGCGGTAAAGGCGACCGGCGTTCCATCTGGCTGTACAGAGGTTTCGAATGTAACCGGCATGATTCTATGCGCGGCGTTGACGGGGCGCGAGCTGCGGCAACGGGCGATATCGATTTCCGCGTCCCGCTTGCATTCGTCGCTTTGGAAAACGTAGCAGTTGGACGGCAGAGTGGCCTGGTCCGAGCTCCATCGTCCCGCTTGCGGCAGGCAAAAGGCCGTGTGCGAGCACGGCTCCTTCCGTGCAGGATTGAGCATGCTGTCGATGACGTGGTTCGCGGTAATGAACGTACCGTCCGCGGCCACGAAGAACCCTGTCCCTTCGACTGACACCGTTTCCGCTGTCGTACCGTTGATACTGATGCAGGCAATGGGGATCACGGAACGCTTTATCGCCTGAATGGCGCCGATAAACCCCGGGGATGCCGGCGCGGCCCATCCGGAAACAGGAACAGGCCCGGCGCAAAAAACCAATAGCAATACTAAGTGAACTGCCGAGCAAACCGTTTTCAACGAACCCACCCACGCATGGTCATTGTGAACCACGATAGCAAATCACGACGATGGTGAACGGGCCGGGCAAGAGCGCGGTCGGATACGCGAAAATAGCCGGCATGACGGAGAATACGCACTGAGAGGAATCCTGCTTGCCCTCTTGCTTAGCGGAGCGTCGCACGCACCCGCGACACGGTCCATCGTCGCGGGAACCATCGTGATCGTTGCACAGGCGAGAGACTACGTTATTTTTGCCGCCGATAGCCGGGTCGGTGCTTCCAACGGTACTGCCGTAGCCAGTGTCGACGATACGTATTGCAAGATCGGCCCGCTGCACGGGAACACGTTATTCGCCGCGGCCGGCATTGTGACGGATCCTGCGCGAAACTGGTCCGCTGATACCGTAATGGATACGGTGCTGGTAGAGAATTGGCGCGGCGCACAACTGAGCAGCCCAGATGGCGAATTGGCTCTGATCCGCTGGGCTGATGCGATGACACAGAAACTAATCGCTCTTCCGCTCAATCAATTAGAGGCTTACACAAAATCCAATGACGGCGTGGCTGCGACCGGCGTACTCGCGGGTGTCGACCTAGGCGGAAACCCCTGGGTTCGAATCAGCACCATCCGCCAGGACGCGGCACGGAGCCTGGTTCACCGGGAAAGCGATATGACTTCGCGCAGCGCGGCCACCAGATACTCCGGGCTGGGCCAAAGTGAAATTGCCGTCGAGTTCGATCATGGAAACACCACTCGCGCCATCGACGAACGCGCGCAATGGAAGGATAGAAACCTGACCGGAATCGAATTCGACCGCTTTAAGGCTCGGCGTTTGGTTGAGCTGACGATTCAGTATTTACCCAACAAGAGCGATGTCGGTGGCCCGGTCGACGAACTAGAGCTGAGCAAGAACGGCCCACATTGGATTCAGGTCAAACCCCACTGCAGGCAGTAAAAAATACAGCCCTGGCGGTATGTTCCCGGACTCCGCGCCTTCCTATCCTAAAGTTAGGAAAGGAGTGAGTCAGATGAGAGTGTCGGCTAAAGTAATGGCCACAGTGTTCGCACTGCTTTGGGGAGGATGCCTGCTTTTCGTCGGGCTCATCAATATGGGCACGCCGACTTACGGTGCGGACTTCCTGCGCATGATGAGCTCCGTATATCCGGGTTTTCACGACACGCGCACTTGGGGCGAAGTCCTCCTTGGAACGGTTTACGGGCTGGTGGACGGCGCTATCGGTGGCCTGCTATTCGCCTGGCTGTATAACTGGGCGGCGCATTGGAGCGCGCATGAGACTGCGGCCCACTGAGGGTCCGGCTGCCTCGTATTCTTATAGACTGGTTTCATACCGGACGAACTCATAGACGGGATGGGGCCAGCGGAACCGGTGGCGCAAACCAGGACCCGGCTTGTTCTTGCCGCGGGATTTGGCGGATTACTGGCGCTCATGGCGGTCGGCGGTTTCGACGCTATCCAGGTGCTGGCGCAAATTCAATCGCGCAACGTGCAGATCCGCCAGGTGTACCTGACCCGAAATCGTGCGCTCGAGCACATTCGTTCATCGCTTTACCTGTCGGGCACGGTGGTGCGCGATTATCTGCTCGATCCCGAACCGGCCGGTGCAGCCGATGAACTGGGACGATTGCGCGGCCTGCGCAGCGAGATGGCGGCGGCGATGGACGCCTATGGGAAATCGCTCAGCGCCGCCGAAGCCCAGCCCGTTCGTGATCTCCGGACGGGGCTTGCGGCCTACTGGAGCGTGCTGGAGCCGGCTTTGCGCTGGTCGCCTCAGGAAAGACGCGAGCTCGGGTACGGGTTCGTCCAGCACGAGCTTCTTCCGCGCCGTGCCGCCGTGCTATCGCTTGCAGATCGAATCGCCGCATTGAATGAGCAGGAGTTGAATGGTGGAGATGAACGCCTCGAAGAGACGTTTGGCCGATTCCGGCGCCGGTTGCTGATCATGCTCGCCGCGACGCTCAGCATGGGGCTGCTGCTGGCTGCCGTGGCGGCGTCGCATATTCTGAGGCTCGAGCGGCAATCCGCCGCCCGGTACCAGCAGGTGATGCGCGCGCAAACCGAGCTGAAGGAATTGTCAGCACGTCTCCTCAAGGCGCAGGAAGAGGAGCGCCGCGCCATTTCTCGCGAGTTGCACGATGAAGTGGGGCAGTCCCTCAGTGCGCTTCTAATGGAGCTGGGCAATCTGGCAGCCGTGGCGCCGCGCAATCTGGAACCGCTGCAGCGGCACCTGGAATCCATCCGCAGACTGGCGGAATCGAGTGTCCAGGTGGCGCGCAACATGTCTCTGTTGCTGCGTCCTTCCATGCTGGACGATTTCGGCCTGGTGCCGGCTCTTGAGTGGCAGGCGCGCGAAGTCTCGAAGCGCACCGGCATGGCCGTCAGCGTCGATGCGCCCGATATTTCCGACAACTTGCCCGACGACCACAACACCTGCGTCTATCGCGTCGTCCAGGAAGCCTTGCATAATTGCGCACGCCATGCTCACGCGCATTCCGTGCGCATCGGCGTACGCCTGACGGCAGGCCGGATCGCTCTCTCGATTCAGGATGACGGCCAGGGGTTCGATGCGCGGCGCGTCCGCGGATTGGGACTGGTCGGCATGGAGGAGCGGGTGCAGCATCTAGGTGGAACGTTCCACGTCCGATCCGAGCCCGGCCACGGCACGGAACTCCAGGTCGAGTTGCCCGTCCCTGGTGAGCCGGCCGCCATGCTCACGCGTGAAAATCAAAGCGTGGTGCCCACATGAATCCGATCCGCATCCTGCTGGCCGATGATCATACGGTCATGCGCAATGGCTTGCGGCTGCTGCTCGAGCGCCAGCCCAATCTGAGCGTGGTAGGCGAAGCTTCAGATGGCCGCGAAACGGTGCGTGCGGCCGAATCCTTTTCTCCGGACGTCGTCGTCATGGACATCGCCATGCCCAATTTGAACGGCATTGAAGCCGCGCGCCAAATTACGGCCGCCCGCCCCGAGACGGCGATCGTCATTCTCAGCATGCATTCCGATGAGAGCTACGTGATCCGCGCGTTAAAGGCTGGAGCCCGCGCGTATCTGCTGAAGGACTCCGCCGAGGGCGATCTGATCGCGGCGATCCGTGCGATCAGCGAGGGCAAATCATTCTTCAGCCCTGCCATCAGCCGCATTCTCGTTGAAGACTACATGCGCCAGTTGGAACAGCAGCACGCGGAAGATACGTACGAACTGCTGACGGCGCGCGAGCGCGAAATTCTGCAATTGCTCGCCGAGGGCAAAACAAACAAAGAAGTAGCTTCCATGCTGAACCTCAGTGTCTATACGATCGAAACTCACCGCACGCATATTCTACAGAAGCTGAACTTGCACAACGTCCCGGAACTCATTCTCTACGCCGTACGCAAAGGCATTATTTCGTAAAACGTACGGTTTATTGCGGTGGCGCTTCCCTTGCTCGTTCCTCCACCAGGAGGATCTCAAGTTGAAAAACACCAAATACTGGGTTCGTACTCTGCTCCTGGGAGCGTCAATTGTTGCGCCGGTTCTAACCGCCGGTTGCGCCGCGCGTGTTTCGTACTATGATCCGGGCTATCACGATTACCATCATTGGGGTCCCGGCGAAGATCGCTACTATCGCCAATATCTCGGAGAGCGGCACGAGCAATATCGCGAATTCAACAAGAGCAGCAAAGACCAGCAGGCGGACTACTGGAAGTGGCGCCACGACCACCCGGGCAACTAACCGCGAAAATAGAGATAACCCGCCAGGATGCACGCCAGCACCAGGCCGGACGCCGCGACTTCTCGCCAACCCCAGCTCGCCCGCGTGCGGCTGAGGTCTTCCGCGGTTTCCGTTCCGAAAGTGAGACTCTTGATGCTGGCGGGATCCTGCGCGGCGGTCGCATAGCTTACCACGACCATGACGATTGCTGAGACAATCGTAATCAGTACGCTGAAGTATTGGAAGTAGATATTATTTACGATCCAGAGTAACGAGCCCGGCGCGTACCCGTTTTCAAAGCCTGCGAGTCCCAGGGTGACTGGCGTATCCACCGCCATTCTGAAAATGCCGAGCACGAACCCGACGATCATCGCCCACAGCGCTCCTTGGCCGTTCATGCGCTTGAAGAAAACGCCGAAAAAGAAAACCACAAAGATCGGCGGCGCCAGATACCCTTGAACGGATTGCAGATACGTGTACAAGCCCTTGGCATTCTTGATCACGGGAATCCACGCGAGAGCGATCAACACCATGATTACCGTGGCGGTCCTGCCGGTACGGACCAGTTGATGCTGGGAGGCACCCTTTTTCCACTTTTGATACAAATCAACGGTAAACAGCGTGGAGCAGGCGTTAAAGACTCCGGCGAGCGATCCCATCAGCGCGGAGAGCAGGCCTGCGACCACGATGCCGCGAATGCCCGGTGGCAGCAAATATTGCACCATCATGGGAAAAGCGCCATTCGAAAGCGCCGGAATGGACTGGCCGTCGGGGCCGATCATGGATGCCAGCTCCGGAACCTTCCCGCTGCGTGCCAGGGCGAAGCAGATCAGGCCTGGAATGATAAATAGATAGACGGGAAACAGTTTCAGGAACGCCGCGAAAATACTGCCACGGCGCGCAACCGTCTCGTTGGGAGCGCCCAGCGCGCGTTGCACGATGTATTGGTCTGTGCACCAATACCACAACCCGATGATGGGCGCGCAAAACAGCATACCCAGCCAGGGAAAGTTGCCATTGAAATACCAGGCCTGTTTGACGACCTGGCCGGCGGCGTTGGTCTCGACGACCGGCGCCCAAGTGCCCTGGACTCCGGCGGGAATCAGCGGCTTCCAGAGATTGAACATGTCGGATCCGCACCAGTGGCGGAGCTCGCTCCAGCCGCCGAGGCGAATCAATCCATACGTGGTGAGCAGCGCCGACCCAAGGATCAACACGCTCACCTGCACAGCGTCGTTATAGGCAACCGCGCGCATGCCGCCCAGCGTGGTGTAAAGGCCGGTAAGGACGATTACGAGCACGGAACCGATCCAAAAACTGTCGATATAAACGCCGCCGATATTGAGGCTCATCTCCGGGAAGAGCGTACCGAAGACCACGCCCCCGGCGAAAATGCCGACAGCGATCTTGGAGATCACGAACGTAATCAGCGAAACGATGGAGAGGATGTATCGCGAGTTCTCGCTGAACCGCCGCTCCAGGAATTCCGGCATGGTGAAGACCATGGAGCGCATATAGAAAGGCACGAAGACCCAGGCCAGCACCAGCAGGCACCAGGCGTGGAGTTCGTAGTGCGCCATGGCCACGCCGCTAGTGGCGCCGGAGCCCGCCAGGCCCACGATATGCTCCGACCCGATATTCGAAGCGAAGATGGACGCGCCGATGATCCACCATCCCAGGTTGCGCCCGGCGAGGAAATAATCCGCAGCCGAATCCTTACCCTTGCGCACCACCCACGCGGCCACACAGAGCAGGATGCCGAAGTAGAGCGCAATCATGATCCAGTCGGCGGTGGTGATGCGCGAACTGCCGGTAGCGGTGAGTAGCAGAAGGGCTGCAGGCATACAAATATGACTCTGCATGATACCTTGAGAGGCGGAAGGAACGGTAACCGTCGTGGCAAAGAGCTCCGCGGAGGACAAGCGGCTGACGAGGCTCACCAAGATCTGCCTCGCGCTCCCAGAAACCTCCAGGCGAACCGCCGGGTCACATGCAGCCTTCCTGGTTGGGAAGAAGAATTTCGCTTATTTTTTGTCCGACCATCACGGCGACGGCATCGTAGGCGTCACCTGTAAGGTGCTGCCTGGCGACAACGCAAGGCTGGTGGCAGCGGACCCGAAGCGATTCTACATGCCCGCGTATGTTGCTTCGAAGGGATGGGTCGCCCTCCGCCTGGACGTGGGCTTAGTGGATTGGGATGAAGTGAAGGAGCTGATCAACGGAAGCTATCAGCTCATTGCGCCGAAGAAGCTGGCGGCGCTGGTGAAGCACTCGGAGTAGGTTTGCGGGCCAGGGTTTACTTCTGGAGTGACGCCATCCAGTAACCGGGGCGGGTGCGGACTTTCACGTCGCGCCGGTTCACATCGACCTCAATTTCGTGGAAACCGCCCTCCTGGAGATTATTCGGCGTGTACGTGATGATGTATTGGCTGTGGATCTCACGCCCGATGCTTTGAATCGCCTCTTCGAGGCCTTTTTGCTTGGCGAAAGAGAACTGCGTGCCGCCGCTGCCCTTCGCGTAAACTTCCAACGGATTATCCACGAAGATGGCCTTGGTGTCTTTGTAAATCTCCACTAACATCGGAACGAACTGCACGGAATTTCCCTGGCCGCCGTAGGCCTGCATGACCGTGGTAGGCGTGGAAGGCTCGTTCGGCAGCGGCATCATGGCCGGAGGATTGTTGTCGGGGCGCGGGATCGGCCCGGGGGATAACAAGCCGGCCATCATGCGCGAGATATCTACCGAATAGAGTTCCACGTTATTCATCTGGATATCGAGCAGCCCCTCGCGCACCTTACCTTCACTGCCTTTATCGCGCACCTCCGAGATCACCAGCAGAATACGCCTGCGGTTTGCGGGACGCCCGTGCAGCATGCGCACCGATTCGACGACAGCGTCTTTCAGACGGCTGGTCCGGCTCCCGGGTGTGATCTTCTTGATAGCGGCTTCGATCTTGTTCGGATCGGAGGTGAAGTCCTGCATCACGCGAAACCGGTGGTCGAATGCCAGCACCGCGGCCTCACCCTGTTCGCCGATCAGCACGGGCTCGATCATCGACCCGATCCGGTTGATCTTGGGAAGGATGCCCTCCACCTGATCGCTCGCCTGAACGGCGATCACCATTGAGATCGGCTGATACGTCACGTCCACGTGGATGTTTTGCTCTTTTCCGTTGTCGAAGAGCTTGAAATCCTGCGGCTGAAGCCCATCGACGTAAGTGTCGTTGTGCTTATCAATCACCGTAACCGGCGCTTGCACCACGTGGGTGGTGATGGTGAAAGGTTTCTCAGCGGTCGCTTCGGGAGCCTCCGGGGCGGATTGCTGCGCCGGCGTTTGCCAGGCGGCAAGCCACCCGGCGGTCAACAGCATGCATAAAATCAAACCTGTGCGCAGCATATATTTTGGATGCTTCCAAACACTCCGGAGTTACGGAATTGCAGGGTGTTCCGTTTGGCCACTCAGAAGCTGAAGCACGTGTGGCACCAACTCCACGATAGCATCGAGTGACTCGACCGCGCCTTTGGGCGATCCCGGCAAGTTGACGATCAGTACGGTACCCCGGGTTCCGGCAATGGCACGGGAAAGCACGGCGTAAGGCGTGGACCGCAGACCTGTCGAGCGCATCAACTCGCTCAGCCCCGGTATTTCCCGGTCGATAACGCCGCGGGTCGCTTCGGGCGTGACATCGCGCAGCGCAACGCCCGTGCCGCCCGTTGTGAAAATGGCGCACACCTCGCCGCTATCGGCGAAGGCAATGAGTTGTTCACGGATGGCCGGAATATCGTCGCCGACCACCGCCGTCGCCGACACATGCCAACCCAAACGCTCGAGACGTGCGCGAACCGCCGGCCCGGAGGCGTCGGTACGTTTTCCCACGGACACAGAGTCGCTGACGGTGAGGACAGCCGCAGTCTTCATTTCCGGTCCTTCCGCCGGTAGTCGCCACTCTTGCCGCCGGCCTTTTCGATGAGGTGAAGGGCTTCTATGGAAATTGACTTGTCGAGCGCCTTGGTCATGTCATAGACGGTGAGCGCGGCCACCGCTGCCGCCGTAAGCGCCTCCATTTCGACGCCGGTCTGAGCCGTAGTGGCGGCAGTGGCCGTGATGCGCACGCCATCTTTCTCGACACGTACGTCCACGTCGGCGTGCGAAAGCATCAGCGGGTGGCACAGCGGAATCAGATCCGAGGTTTTCTTGGCCGCCCCAATTCCGGCGATGCGCGCGATTTCGAGAGGGTTGCCCTTCGGGTTTTCGGGGATCTTGGCAAGGATCTCCGGCTGTATGCGAACGAACGCTTGGGCGCGCGCGGTGCGTTTCGTTTCGGCCTTAGCCGAGACATCCACCATACGCGGGCTGCCGGCGGAATCGTAGTGAGAGAGTTTCTTCATTTCAGCAGGACCGGCATCAATTCTCCGGCGGACCATTCTGCGCGATCGGCATCCGCAACCAGAAATGCATTGGCGCGCGCGAGCGCAGCCACATCGCTGGAGCCGCTCCAGCCCATGGGCGTCAATTGGGGATCGGCGCCCGACCAGGCGAGCATGGCCGGAAGGAAACGCGTGAGCCCGGTTTTGTGACGGAAGTCGCGGGTGAGGCGCGCCCAAAAAAGCGGCAACTCGGAATGTGCCTGGCCAGCAAGCAACTCGAGCGCAGCCCGCGCGAACAGTTCGAAAGTCACCATGGTGGAGGCAGGGTTTCCGGGCAGACCGAAAAAGAACCGGTCGCGGGAGCGTCCAAAAACCAGCGGCTGGCCGGGTTGGATGAGCACACGATCGAAGAAGAATTCCGCGCCGGTTTCGGCGAGTGCGCGCTCGACGACGTCGTACTTACCCGCCGAAACGCCGCCGGAAATGAGCAGAAGATCCACCTGCAAGCCTCGTTCGACGAGTCCGAGTGTGTCGTCCAACTCATCGCGCGCGACGGGAAGAATCACGGGCACACCTCCGGCGCGCGTCACCTGCGCGGCAAGCGAATAAACGTTGGAGTTGCGGATCTGGTGCTCGCGCGGCGTCTGAGTGACTGGCACGATCTCATCACCGGTGGCGAGCAGCGCAACACGCGGCTTCGGACAGACGGCAACCGTGTTCTTGCCAACCGTGGCCAGCACCGCGATGTCGGCGAAGCCTAGCCGCTTGCCGGGTGTGAGCAGCGTCTCCCCGGCACGCGCTTCGGAACCTTGCGGGTTGACGAACTGCCCGACGCCCGCTCCACGGTCGGTCGAGACCGTACCGTCCGCGCCGCGGGTAGTGTACTCAACCATCACGACGGCATCCGCGCCGCGCGGCACCGGAGCACCAGTCATGATTTCGACAGCTTCTTGGGCGCCGACCACGCCCGCGAAGCGATCGCCGGCGCGCACTTCGCCAATAATGCGCAACGTTCCCGGCACATCCTGCGTGCGAACGGCGAATCCATCACGAACCGATCGTGCGACGGCAGGAAAGTCGCGGTCGGCACGGATCTCTTCCGCCAGAACGCGCCCCGCCGCGCATTCGAGTGCGACACTCTCCGGCGCTCCGAAAATCCGGCCGGCCAGAACGCGCTCCATCACGCACGCACGGGCGCGATCGAAGGAGAGAGTGGGCACAAGGTTATTCTACAAGTTCGCGGTTTGGGCTACTGCTTGGAACCGTCACGAATCCGGTACAGGTGCTTTTCGCCGCGAATGTAAACGGAATCTCCCACTAATGCCAGTGACGCGAACATCTGTTCGCCCAATGGATTTGTGCCCAACACCTGATGTTCGGGCCCTGCTTTGACGACGTAGGTATCGCCATCCTGGCTGCTGACGAGCACCTTCCCATCGAAGGCGACCGGAGAGGCAACGAACTGCGACGGCGCGGGGAAACGCTTGCCCTCGTACTTCGGTTCGCCGGTGCGCGCATCCAGACACGTGAGAAGCCCCGCGCCCGTCAGGAGGTAGAGATAGTCACCGTACAGAATCGGCGACGGGATGTAGCCGGTTCCTTTTTCATATTTCCAGGCCACGCGCGCTTCGCCGGGAGCAGGATCGAGCCGCACCGCCATGGTCTTCTTATTCGGGTAGCCGGTTGACACAAACACCATGCCATGACCCACCACGGGTGTGTGCACCACGTTGCCGTCCAAACCTTCGCTACGCCATAGTTCTTTCCCGGTTCGTGGATCGTAGGCCACAACGTCCTCGGTAGAAGGAACGATGAGCTGCTTCCGTCCGTTCACTTCAACCAGCACGGGCGTAGTCCAGGTGATCTGATTCTTGCGCGCCAGCTTCCATGCGATTTTGCCGTCGCTGGTGGAGACCGCCGCGAGGAAGGAGTGCTCGCCTTCATCCTGATCGCAAAGCACCAGAAGCAGGTCTTCGAACAGGATGGGAGATCCGCCGTAACCGACACCGAGCGTGGCAATTTCGCCGAGCGACGCCGACCACACCAGGTTGCCATCGAAATCGTATTTGTAGAGGCCCTGCGAATCGAACCAGACATAGACGAACTTGCCGTCCGTCACCGGCGTCGGCGAAGCGTAGGTATTGAAGCGGTGGGTATTGTCGAACACCTTACCTTCGTACGCAGTGCGCTCCCAAAGCAGTTTCCCACTGGCCGTGCCGTACGCGAGCACCTTGAGAGTGTGTTTGTGAGTGCCGCCCACGCTGTCGGGATGGACGAAAGGCTGCCCCTCGAGCTTATGCTTGACGGGCTCGGCGCCCGCGATCACGTCACCTTCGATATCGGTGGTGAGGAAGATGCGGTCACCCCAGACAACCGGCGAAGAGTGCCCGCGGCCAGGCACATCCGCCTTCCATGCTACGTTGCGCTCGGCAGTCCAGGAAGACGGGAGGGTACGAAGGTTGGAGACTCCATATGCCGGGCCACGCCAGTTAGGCCAGACGTCGGGCGGCGCCGCGCCAACAACGGCCGCAGTCAGAAGCAATAACGCGAAAGACCGGTGCATAGGTTCAAGAAATGATACAGCACAGGACGTGTGAGCTAACATAACGTCACGTTTTGCTGTTTCGATTGCTAGAACGGTAAGCGGCGCAAAGAGCGGTGCAACTGGCAATGCGTTGGAAAACGAAGATCCGTTATGGGCGTCCGCAGCGTGCGTGCAGTGCTCGCGAACACATGACCACGAGAATCAAAAGACACGTCCCAACGAAGCCCACGCTCGATGGCTCCGGAACCGTGGCAGTTTCTGGCGCGGTAACGATGCGGATATCGTCGCCCGGGCTTGAGACCGTATCCACGAAGCTCACAGTTCTGAGGTCTGTCGAAAGCGTGACGCTGTCACCGGCTTCCTGGCCTCGATTCGGTAAAGTGCCGCTGTAGAGCGTTCCAGGATGGCCCAGGATCGAGTCGGAAGCGGCTAGATCCGCGGTGCTGAAGATGAGCCCCAGAACATTTGTGTCAAATGTGATCGATCCCGTACAGGTCGCGGATCGACCGCCGGAATCGCATACCACCATGAAGCTATCCACCGTGATTCCTGCCGCCAGGTCTGCGCCGGGTCCTACTCCGTTGTCATAAGTTCCCGCCGCGGTGGCATTCACGGCGAGGGAGCTCCCCAGATCCGCTCCCGTGCTCTCTGGGAACACTTGTAGCACGTCGGGATCCACAAGATCTCCCAAGCGCGCGTCCGCGGGTGGGGCAATGATCACAACGGATCCTGAAGTGCCGATGATGTCGGCCCACGCTGCCGATGCAGAAAAGATGGCGGTGGCAAGCCCTACGAGCGCGACCCGCACGATCGCTCGCTCCCAGGCGTGATGCTTTTTCCCTTGAAAATCCGGCCGTATTGTCATGATATTCTCCAAATTATCTGGGAATATGGCTCAGTATGCGGTCGGACATTCTATTTTTTATAAGAAGATTCCGTTACATTCTTCTTTCAGCGTGTGATTTCGCACTGGCCACATGTAAACCGCGGGAAAGCGTCGATTGGAAGGCCGCTTGCCGAATGAATGGCGGTTATCTATGCAACGGTGCTCCCGCTACCTCATCGGTTTCTTCATAACGCTTAGCCTGCTTCGTTCATTTCCTTCCTTCGCGGGCGCCATCGGGGTCAAATCGATCGCGGTTGTCGGTACTCGTTTTCCCGTGAACCTCGCGACACAGGCGGGCCAACCATTCGACGCACTGGTTGTCGAAAGCGATGTTCGAAAGCTCTGGTCCACCGGACGCTTCGATGACATCCAGGTGGAATCTACTGACGACGCGGATGGAACCGCCATTGTGTTTCGCGTGCGAGAAGCACGGCCGCCGCGTTTGCGAGAGATCCACATCGAGCCGAATCGCTTTGGACTTCATCCGAAAATCGAAAGCGATATGCCAATTAATCCCTTCCGAGCGCATGAAATCGCGGTGGAAGCACAGAAGCGGCTGAATACAGAGGGTTACCTGCACGCGAAGGTGGAACCGGCGCTGGTGCCGGTCAGGCCCGGCAAAGTAGACCTGCGCCTCACCGTTCACGCGGGCCAGCCGGTCGATTGGAAACGCGTTGAATTCCAGGGCGAGCTTGGCCTCCGCGTCAACGAACTTCGCAGTGAGCTCCGTGCGGCTCGCATACGCCGCGTTTTCCCACCGATCCCCGGCATATGGGCAGGATGGCGGTTGTTTCCCGCGTATTATCAGCCGGCGCTGGACGGAGATCTCGCTCGTCTCCGCTCGTTGTATTTGTCCAAAGGCTATCTCGAGGCAGACGTCCGTCTGGGTGATGTGGAAATAGACGGCAAGGCAGCCAAGCTCGACATCCTTGTGCAATCGGGGCGGCAATACCCAAATTCCGGAATGGCGAATCTCTGCTCCTGCTTGATGGCCGCGCGCCGCGATGCCGAACGGCAGGGCATTCTCGATTTTTCCGCTACGCTCGACGCAACTCTGGCCGCTCATGTCACCGAAGGCGTTCCCTATCATGTCGGCCGCATCGAGTTCAGTGGCAATCGCCGCTTCAGCGATTCCGCCGTTCGCCGGAATATGCTGCTCGATGAGGGCGCGCCGCTCGACCGCATGCTGCTCCGCCAGAGCATCGCTCGTATCAACCGCAGCGGTTGGTTCGATCCGGTCAGCGAATCCGCCATCGCGATTCGCACGGACCCGGCAACCGGCCTGGCGGACGTGACCGTGGCGTTGAACGAACGCGGGCATCGCGCGTGGTCGATTTCCGGGCCGGTGGGACCATTCAGCATGGCGGGGCCGCTCCAGGCATCGCTCAATTCCAGGCTACCCGCGTGGGGCAGCGGCCTCTTGGAGCTTTCGACCTACACCACCTCATTCAGCCTGGTTGCTTTCGCTCACCCGCTATTACCGTTTCTGGCCGTCGCTTCGAAGAGCCCGGTCCTGCCCGTTCTCGCCATTCAGCGGCCGTTCACTCCCGGCGAAGGGTGGTTGTCCGGCTTCGCCATCGCACCGCAGCTTGGCTGGCAACGCACCGTACTTGGCTATGCGACGGCACAAACCCAACAGCGCCTTCTACCCAATGCTTCTGAGGAAGAGTTGACGGTCCCGGTCGAGCGTCCGCAAGGCGAAACAGCCTTGATTTGCGATCCGCCCAAGCCACGCCTTGCGAACCTGCGCCGCGGCGTCAGCCTTTGCCTGCGTCTGTTGGGTACAAGCTAAACTCGAAGTCGTGTCCTCCGCCGCTCCCGCGCTAATCGAGTTCCAGAAAGTCTCCGTCGCTCGGGGGAGCCGCCTGGCGCTCGACCGTATCACGCTGCGCATCGGTGTCGGTGAACATGTCGCCATTCTGGGACCGAACGGCTGCGGTAAATCCACGCTGATCAAGACGATCGCACGGGAGTGTTATCCCCTGGTCCAGGCTGGCTCGGGCCTCCGCATCATGGGCCAGGAGAGCTGGAATGTTTTCGAACTCCGATCCATGCTGGGCATCGTTTCGAACGATCTGGCCGGCACATTCCATCGCGAGGTGACCGGGCGCGACGTCGTGCTATCGGGCTTCTTCAGCAGCATCGGCATCTGGTCGCATCAGCATGTCACCAAGACAATGCAGGAAAAGGCCGATCACGCGATGGCTCGATTAGAGGCCTCGCATCTGGCTGAACGGTTGACGACGGAAATGTCCTCGGGCGAAGCACGGCGTGTGCTGTTGGCACGCGCGCTCGCGCACGAACCGAACGCGTTGCTGTTCGACGAACCCAGCACCTCGCTGGATTTGTTCGCCCAGCATGAGCTGCAAACCATAATGGGGAAGCTGGCGCGCTCGGGTATCGGCATCGTGTTGGTTACACATTATTTAGCGGATATCATCCCGGAGATCGATCGCGTCGTACTGATGGAACGCGGCAGAATTGCGGCCGACGGAAGCAAGCCGGAAATGCTGACATCCGAGCGTTTGTCACAGCTTTTTGGTCTTGCGGTTGAAGTGAAAAGGCGCAACGGCCACTATCACTTGTGGTGAGAACACCCCGGGAACTCCCCCAACTGAGTGACCTCACCCGCCTCTAATGGTTACTGATTACGTCTTGGGCTCCAGAAATCAACGACTTAGTGTTCCGGCCACCGGACTGCACCTGCGCGATAACCGTGCCCGAGAACTGGGATAATAAGAATCTCTTTCTGGCGCGGA
>Ga0335069_10004624_pt1 | contig 20311 bp, 18 predicted proteins | sample Lox_Sample_11_FD_206714 | JGI IMG/M metagenome (GOLD analysis project Ga0335069, IMG submission 206714) | Soil microbial communities from Loxahatchee National Wildlife Refuge, Florida, United States - Lox_Sample_1.1 | ecosystem: Environmental > Terrestrial > Soil > Wetlands | place: USA... | reverse complement strand
GCCACGCCCGATTTTACCAAGGATCGCCGCATTTCCTGGCTGCCTACGGAATACATTTCGCCCATGGAACAAACCTTGGACAGCGACTACAATGATGACAAGCCCATCATCGATGTCGAAACCGTTTACTACCCCTTCGAGTACGCCCACCCGGTGGAAGAGACCCGCGCCGAAGGGTGGTATGGCATGGTCGGTGGGCTTGCCGGACTGATCCATTTGAACAGTGAGTTCTCCACCTTCAATCCATCCGCCCAGGGGACCAGCACGGAGAAGGAGATTCTGCCGCAAAAACGGGTGTTGGCGGACTTCATGCGGAGCCTCGATTTTGTCGGGATGACGAAGTTTACGGGATTTCAGAGGACCGACTCCACGGCAATCGCCAGAGGGATTGCGGAACCCGGAAAGCAATACGCGCTTTACTTCTTTCATGGAACAAGAAAATGGGAAGCTTGGCCGCAGGGCGCGACCGCCAACCGCTTCAACGTCGATCGGAATTGGTTCACCGACACGGTGCACCTCTATGTCCCGCATGGAACCTATAAGATCGACTGGATCAACCCGGCCACGGGCGCGGTGATGGAATCGGGCTCGCGGGACTGCCAGGGCGACGAGTTGGTCCTTCAGACCCCGCGCTACTACACAGACATCGCTTTGAGAATGACGCGCTTGCCTTAGGCGTGCTCCCTAACCTGCAGCACGCGGCGTCCTTCACTCGCTTGCTCAGTCCGGGTCAAGCCCACTGCCGCCATGCGAAGGTTCTATAATACGAACTGCTCCTCCGCCCCAAGGTGTTCGCCGAACTCTCGGACGGCGCGTTCGCCGATGGTGAGCAGCACGCTGGGGTCGCCCGATAACTGGTAAGAGGCCATCTGCCTTTCAAACTTGTCCAGGTCGATCCCCAGGCGTTCGTGTGCGGCGCGGAATGCCTGGAGCTTCGCCGGCGCGTCCGGCCCGGCCGCCAGGTTGTGTAGAAATCCATTCTCTTCGCGGCGGCAATGGTCCATGGCAAAGGTCTTGAAAAAGTAGAGAGTCATACGCAGGGCGGCGAGGGCCGCTTGCCGCTCCGTGATGTCTTCTCCGGGATGCATGACCAATCCCGCCAGGATGGCCTGCCAATCCTGCAAGGCGGCGCGGATTTTCGCGTGCTCTTCCCGCCATTTCGCCACGTCCGGCGAGATTGCTTTAGAAGGGGGTTCGGGCGCCGGCGGCGGTGTTTCCGCTTCCAGATACAACACCTTGAGACCGCGCGCCGCAATCGTTTCGGCCACCTCCCGCCGCGAAGGGAATCCCTGCGTGGAAAACTGCCCCGGGGTGTTGGCGCGAAGGTAGCCGCCCGGAAAGGTGTCGCAGTCCACGGTAAAGAGATCGCCCGCCGCCACCATGGAGATGTTCATTTCGTAATTCTCGCGGGTGTTGAAGAACAACCGTGAGCGCGGGAAGGCAAGATGATAGAGGCTCAGGATGAAACGGTAATCATCGTCGGAGACAGTGAAGCGCGAGGCCTTCTGCGATGCCAGCACCCCGCGCGCCGGCTTGAGGCGCGGAATGCCGATGGCGTGCGGCTCCAGACCGTAAGTGCGGCGCAGGTAGTTGCCCTGCTCGATGGTGGCCAGCGCGTCGAAGCGCCAGTCGTATAAACCCAAGAGCGCTCCGAGAGCGATCTTCTTGATGCCCGCACCGATGACGCGGTCCCATAAATCCAAACGATGCTCGAAGTCCCGCTTGGGCGAACCCGTGACGTGCCAGCGGTCGAAGTGCGGCTGGTGATAGGTTTCCTGCCACTCCACCACCCATTCCAGGCCCGCCTGTCTCAGCCGCACGTAGTCGGCACTCTCATACACCGGCGAGCAAAGACCCACCACGCCGCCGCCCACCCGATCGAGCTTGCGGCGCGTCATCTCTACATAACGGGCCACCACCTCGGGGCCAAATTCGGGGTCTTCCGAGAGCACCAGTTCAATCTGCCGGTGGCCCCAGGAAAGAATCAGGTCGAGTTCACGGTTGAATTCCTCCAGGCTCAACCGCACACGCTCGGCCAGCGCGTTGCTGTGGCGATACCCGCAGTAAAGGCACTCATTTTCGCAGAAGCTGGTGAGGTAAACGGGGATGACAAACTCCACCGTGTGCAGAGCCACCTGGTTGCGAATCCGCCGCGCCGCTGCATGGATCTGCTCCCGCCGCTCGACGTCGCGTCCCCAGGCAATCAGCGAAGCCGCGTCTTCCACGTCGAGCCCGGGGGTTCTTTCTGCCACTTCGCAAATGGCTGCGAGAGACCGAGCGGGTTCGGGCAATGCCGCCAGTGATTCAATGCGGGCGCTCGATACTTGAAAGACTTCGCTGAACGTGGACACTAGGCTCTTACCTCCTCAGGCAAGCAAATTGGATCCCGATGGGTCCCAGAGAAATACATTGTAATACCACTTCCATTACAGATCGCTGCTACTTCGCCCCAAATCACGACGAAAATCGCCGATTTTCGTCGAAAAAGCCGGGGTTTTCGATGCACATTTTGTCGCCTGGGGCTGTGTTTTCATGAAGATAGTCGGTTCATCCTCCATTTTTAACATCTTTTTTGTGCGTGGCCTCCTTTTCCAGCTCCTAACTAAATGGCTTTTTTTCAATAGCTTGAAGCCTTGCACCTTCGGGCTTATTGCCCGACTTTTCCCATATCCCATTGTCTTTTCATCAACATATTCGGATCGCGCCGCGTATGGACACAACCCTTTCCCCGGAGCTGGCGGTCGAGCGCTTACGCCCCGACTTACTTTGGGCAAGAGCAGACCTTTCCGTCTTGCGACTTGCCCATTGCACGATGCACATAAGCTCAGGCTAGTACAGAGCCCAGGATACTTGTCAAGCGAATTCTGTCGATTTTTCCTACCGGTAGGAAAAGATTTTACAAATCAAGCCGCAAATTTCCTACCGGTAGGAAAGCCTGTTTCGAGATCGCCGGCCAGACGGACAAAAGGTCCGGCTCGTGGTGAAACGCAAGGGTGGTGTAACGCGTCGTTGCGAAGCTCTGGAGTGCGGCCGCGCACCTGCCGCTTTTTGGAGCCGGAATTTCGCTTCCGGTAATTGTGGCACGGCCATCCTGGCCGTGTCCCTTCACGGGCAGGATGCCCGTGCCACGTTGCCATGGCCATCCTAGCCGTGTGGGCGTGATGGCGAGAGTCTGCTACCTTGCTCTCCCTGTCCCGGTCCGCCGGCTGCCTCCCCATCAGTGGGGTGGTTGTGGGGGCGTGCCGACTGCCGCCGGGTGGTAATCTTCCCAGGCAAGGAAGTCCCACATAGGTTGGTCACGATCAGGGAAAGGGGTGGGATGCCACAGTGTTTCAGTCTGACGGAAGCCCGTGGGCGTGAGCTCGGAGCTGTTCGAGAATGTCACCACCCACATTTTGTGCTCGGAGACATCTACGAGTTTATCCAGGGCCTCTCTGACGGTCAGACCTCGGAGCGCGAGGGTGAGCGGCCTCTCCTCCAGCCCCGTGGCGTAGTCGCCTCCCACACCCGCGCCGGGAGGTAAATTACGTGGTGAAACGATATTTTGCACTACTTCGCGGAGCTGCACGTTAACGAACCCACCCGGCTCCTGGCTCACCCCAAAGAAGTCGGGAACCTTGAGATTCAGAAAATTGTGGCTGTCGTTTAGCAGATCGGGCCGGGACACGTGGACGATGCCACGCTCGACCCGGAAGGAGTACGGAGGATACCTCCTGACCACCGATCTGATGATGTCTCCCACCGTGGTGTCCTTCCAGGCAAGACCCAAGCCCTGGAGCGCCGGCTTGTTCTTCAGCCACTCGATGCCGACCGGCAGCTCGAATTGCTTCGCTACCCTTAGAATGGCATCCGCGAGACTGTTCGCGGACAGGCTATATTGGCTTACGCGGGCATCAAGCTGTGCTTGGATCTCGGCGGTCTGTCCGTGAGCGGGGATGACAGAAAGTGCAAAAAGCAAGACCGGCACGAATAGTGCGACGCGCATGAGACACCTCAATTTCCGTTGACCAAAATCGTATTGCACTTGAATGTGATGCTCTTGACATCTGAATTCAACGTGTATCCGTCTACCGTCCAGGTTTGGTTAGCAATGGTTTGTCCAGCAGTACAGCACGTCCCTGAGGATATGCACGCCGGTGCGCAGACCGGAATTCTCTCGTTGAACTGTCCGTTCGCATCAGTATATTGACTGCATGGACCTGCCGTGCCCCAGCACGAACCTGTTTGACCACCGCACGTTGTGGTGTAGCTCTGCAGATTTAGCTGGTTCGTCGACGTGTTGCATATAACGTCTCCGAATCCCATGTTGGCGATCCGAATCGGTTGTCCACTTTGATCGTTCACCTGATATTTGAAGGCCCTCGTGACTCCACAGCCTGCCAACCCACCAGTCGTGCAAGTGGCCTCCGAAGTCGTCGAACTAGTCCCAGCAACAATCGAAAGGCTGGTCGGCACCTGCACGCCCGCTTGGCTCTGCGCCATGTGTTCGAAGTAGCCCTGTTGGAAGCAGCCGATATTGGGCGAGAAGAGCCAGCGAGCCGCAGAGTGGTCGGCATTGGCGTAAGTCGCACCACCGCTCACCCCCGTGACCTGGCCTTTGTGCGTGGTGTTATTCACCGTGGCGATGGCCGGGTTCCCCGAGGTCCAGGTGGACGCGCCCGTAACGTCCTGATAACTGATCAACCCGTTGCAGTCGCCATAGCTGCCGGTGGCAATGACGTTTACCACGCCATTCACCAGGATGTAAAGGATCGACTCGGTCTCCTCATCCAGGTGCCAGGGGTGGGCGCCGGAACCCCTCCAGTAGTCGCCTTCGTTGGCAACATGACTATCAATCACCCGTTGGCCTCTGGATTCGACGCTGGCGACTTCCCCGATCACGGTTCCGGGCGCTCCGCTATATTGGATGCGGATCGAGCTGTAAGGGACGGGAAGAGGCAATAGTCCAAAAGCCGTGTCGAGGGGGGACGTCTCTTGTCTCATACGGGCCCAGCACCAACGGCGCCAGGGCCTGCCGTGCAGGACCGTCCTTCGGGGGGTATTCGACCGTGATGACGACATTCTGAGTGGACTCCACAAGGTTCCGCAGGATGACACGGGGAATATAAACGCCGGTCCCGGCATAAGGCGAATCCTTGCTGGGCATTCCGATGGGCACCCCGCTGGGGTGCAGGGCTCTTACCCGTTGAAGGGCGGGATCGGGAAAATAAAGCGTGGTCGAGAATCCCGAAGCAACATCGGTGATCCTCCCCTGGGCAATGAGGCTGGGAATGCTGCCTTCCGAAAGGTCGCCTGCGACGTCAGCGGAGAGTTTACCGAGCACTTGGGCCAAGTCAAGCGCGAGCTTTTCTTGCGGCTGAATCGTCTGGGAAGGCGCGATGAGCGTCTGCCCGGACCGGCTGTGAATCGCCAGCACGAAGTCCAGCGGATGGGGCGAAGCGCTGACGAGGAGCAGGGTGGAACTGAAGCCGTCGCGCAACGGGTAGTAAAGGAATTCCAGTTGGCGGGGGCAGTCGCGTCCGCGCCTCCGCAGCATTGGACCGCACCGGCCGGCTCAGTTTGTGCCCGAAAATACCTTGTCGAATTTGAAAGGAGGAGACACACGGCTGCACTGATGAGGAGGAGAAGCAAGGAGAGCCGGGGCTTCACAGTGGCCTCCGAAATATAGAGTTGTTACTGACGAACTCGTTTTTACCCCCCTTGTTGGTCTGTCAAGCATATTCGGATATGACATCATGTCTACCCAACAAAATTTCGCCCCATAAGCCGCGTCGGTCTAAGCGAGTACACAAAAGCGGGGCGGGGTCGCAACCAAAAGTGGTAGACCCGAGCGGTCCTCCTCCAGATCTCCGCTACATTCCCGCCGGATTATCCAGCCAATACATCGTCAGTCCGGAGAGCAGCTTGGGGTAGAAGTCAGTGGATTTCTGGGGCATGGGGCAATCGACGAGGGCGTTTTGGTAAACGGCCGCCACGGGGGTGGGATTCAGGAGAAAGGCGACCTGCCCCCTGCCCTCCTCCACCGCTTCGCAGGCGAGGGTCGCATCGCGAAAGTACGATAGGTTCTTTTCCTCGCGCACCGCCTGTCCGGTGATGCCCAGCAGGCGCTCCAGCACCAACCGGTGCAGCAGGACCACATCGAGGCGGCGAAGCGTGGAGGCAACATCGGCGAGCATACCTGCCAAATCAAAATCCGCACGCAAGCGTAGCAAGGCGAGTTTTCCCCTGCCCGCGTAGGCGGCCATCGCCGGGTGCTCGCGCCCCGCGGCCACGAGTTTGGGGAGGAACTGTGCCGTCCATTCGCTGGCCGACCCCTGTAAGGCGACATCTTCCCAGTCGAAGACGGCACGCGATGCGGCGGCAAACTTCGCCCGGTCAAACTGCGCCAAACCGTGCACCAAGCGGTGGGTGGGCAAGATGGTAAGCCCATCGGTCTCCATGCGCACCAACGTCACCATCACGTACTCGGCACGGCCATCCTGCCGGCCGGATTCCCGGCAATGGTTGCGATAGGCAAGCGCCGTTTCATAGCGATGATGCCCGTCAGCGATTACCAGCCGCTGGTCCCGCATGGCGGCGGTCACTCTTGCTATGGTGACGGGATCAGCAGCCTGCCAAACGGTGTGCCGCGTGCCATACTCATCCGTAACCTGCTCCCAGGAAGGCTGAGCGGCGGAAGCGGCCAGCAGGCCTTCGATCGTCCCGGCGGGGTCGCTGTAAAGCATGAAGATCTGGCCAAAATGCGCGCGCGTTGACTTCAGCAGTTCCAGGCGATCGGCCTTGGGACCAGAGAGCGTCTCTTCGTGGCGATGCACCACGCGTGAGGCGTAGTCCTCCAGGCGAAGCAGGGCGATGAAGCCGCGCCGCTCCTTGCGCACGCCGCGCTGCCCCGGCACTTCGTACTCCTGGTAATAAGGGTACAGGGCGGGCTCGGGCTGGCTGGCCAGAACCCCGCTATCTATCCAATGCCGGAAATCATGCGCCGCGCGCAGGTAGACGTTGTCTGCGGGTCCGTCTCCCGCCAGAGTGCGCCCGCGAATGATTCGCGCCAGGTTGTGCGGGCTCAATGCGTAGTAGCGCGCCTGCATCTCGTGAGAAATCTTGTCGTAGGGCTGCGTCACCACCGCGCCGAGCTCTGGCGTCCTCCGGGGATCGTAATAGAGGGCGCGAAAAGGGACTATTTCTGCCATGGGCCTCGTTTCCAGCAAGTGATTGGACTGAGTTAGAAACTACCACAATGCCCATGCCACGTCGAGGCTTGTGCGCGGCGTTTGGTTCGCCCCCCCGGCGATACGTTCGACACTCCGCTCTTTTCATCCCGCATGACGCCGAAAGCAATCCAAGCTAGAATAAAAGACTCGGACACAACAGCCGCCCCGATCGTTTTTGGATCGGCGCCTGAGCCATTGCGCTGAACACCCGAATTATTCCGACAGGCTGAACCCATGGCTGAACTTCGCTTAGACTCCTTCACCCGGCGCTGGGTGGTTACGGGCAAGCGCCCGGTCATGCCGGACGTGCACGATAAAGACGTGGCTTGCCCGTTCTGTCCCGGCAACGAGGCTTTGACACCTCGCGCCATTCGCGAGTCGCGTGACGCCAAAGGCGCCTGGATGGCCCGCGTGTTTCACGATCGCGCTCCCCTTTTCCGCGTCGAGGGGGGGACGGACCGCCGGGCCGAAGGCATGTTCGACCTCATGAATACGGTGGGGGCTCATGAAATTGTCGTGGAGACGCCCGCGCACGGTTTGACCCTGGCGCAACTTCCCGAGGCGCACTTTGAGCACGTGCTGGAACTCTTCCGCGACCGCATTCTGGACCTCAAACAAGACCGTCGTTTGCGGTACGTTTCGGTTTTTAAGGATCAACATTCGCCCTCCCCCACCCTGCGCGGCCACGCTTACTCCCAGATCCTGGGAACCCCCGTCCTGCCCCAACTTCTGGAGATTGAGTTTCGCTGGAGCCAGGCGCATTTCCTGAAGCGCGAGCGTTGCATTTACTGCGACGCCTTACAGCAGGAATTGCAGCAGGAGAAACGCCTGGTGGATCAGAACGCGGATTTTGTCGCCTTCTGCCCCTTTGGTTCGCGCTGGGCCTACGAGGTGTGGGTGGTCCCTCTGCGCCATTCCTCGTCGTTCGAAGACGATTTGACGGGGGCGGGGCGAGTGACGGCTCTGGCGCCATTCCTCAAGGCCTGCCTCCAGCGAGTGGAGAGGATCTCCGATGCCCTGCACCTGGTCGTCCACACGGAGCCCAACCTGCAGGCGTGGAAGCCCACCAAAGATTGGTGGAACACCATCCACGACGATTATCACTGGCACATCGAAATCCAACCGGACATCGACGGGAGACGGCGATTCCTCGGCACCGAGGGTTTCTACTTCAACCCCATTCCGGCGGAGCAGGCTGCATTGGTTTTGCGCGCCCTGGAGCCGGGCGTTGAGCCCCCACCTCCCCTTTAAACATGGACAAACCCGTGACCTCAGACTGGAAACAAGTTCGACTGCTGGTTTTTGACCTCGATGGCACCCTGGTGGACAGCAAGCAGGACCTGGCCCTTAGTGTCAACGCCATGCGCAGGGAGATGGGGCTGGCTGCCCTGCCGCTGGATCAGATTGCCTCCTATGTGGGACACGGCGTCACGCTCTTGGTGCGCCGCTCTCTGGGGACTCTGGCCACCGACGAGAATGTCGAAAAAGGGCTGGCTTTCTTTCTTTCCTACTATCGCGACCATATGCTTGATAACACTGCTCCCTACCCGGGTGTGGGCGAGGCGCTGGAGAAACTCGCTGGACACAAGATGGCAGTGCTGACCAACAAACCGGTTCATTTCAGTCGGGAGATGCTGACGCGGCTGGGATTTGCGTCCCATTTCGAGTACATTTACGGCGGCAACAGCTTCCCGCAAAAGAAACCCGATCCCGCCGGGTTGTACAAACTGATGGAAGATCTTCAGATTTCGGCCCGCGCGACCCTGATGGTCGGCGATTCTGACACGGACGTGCTCACGGGCCGGAACGCCGGAGTGTGGACGTGTGGCGTCACGTATGGATTCGGGGCGCATACCCTGCAAGCAGTTCCTCCGGACCTGGTCATTGACGATATGAGGGAACTCCTGCCGTTGCTGAATGGCCATGCCAAGGCGTGACAAGGGGAGGCCGGGGCGCCTGCGGACTGCACGCGTGCCCGATTAGCCTTTCCGGTCTCCCGGCGGACGGCACGGACCGGTGGCGCAAGGCCCAACTTGTGCCGGAACTCTAGCATCCAAGCTGAGACGGATTTATCTATGTCGAATTTGATCGATACAACCGGGCGGCCGGCAGCTGGCGGGTCGACAAGGGGAAAACGCGCTCCCTGGGCAATAACCGCAGCGTTGACCCTGGGGGCGAGCCTTTGCCTGTTTTCCCCAGGGAGAGGACTAGCCCAGCAGCCACCGGCAACTTCGCAGAAGGAACAGGCACCGCCCCCCTCGCCGGCGGTTGCCGGGACCGAATCTGAAGAAATCCTCCCGGGTGACCTGGGTTCGGAGTTGCTCTACGGAATCCTTAGCTCCTCGAACGAGGAGGCCCAATTCGAGTTGCTGCGGGCGACCTTTGCGGCGGGGCCCGCCATCGTTCCCCAGCTCACAGCGGCGCTGAAGGACGACCGGACGGCGGAGTACGCCGCGCAGGCGCTGGCCTATATCGGGGGCGAGAAGGCCCTGAACGCCCTCTGGGGCCTGCTCTCCGACCCGCGCGACCTGAACTTGCGGCGATTCACCTATGGCGCGCTTGCGGAATTCGACTCGCCCCAGGCTACCGACCTTCTCTTCGAGGTCATCGACAAATCCGATGCCGAACCGGACCGCACCGTGACGGAATCCGCGGTGATTGCTCTCACCGCCCGCACCGATACGAGTCTGCTGCCACGGCTTCTGTCCTCGGAGAAAAAGCTCGAGGATGTCGTCATTCGCGACGATCTGGACAACGCCCGTGAGGTCATTCAGGCGCGCGCCAAATACCTGGCATCTCCGGAGGGAAAGAAAGCTGGCGGCTCGATTGAAACCGCGGTGCGAACGTATTTCATACCGGCTTTGGAACCGCCGTCAGCGACCGGAGTGGCAGGTGGAACCGCCCCCGCAAGCGCAGGGAAGCCACCCGCCTCGACTGCCTCGAAAGGTGCGGGAACACCGCCCGCTGCCGCCACCGCGTCTCCCGCGGCGAAAACGCGTCCACTGGTATCAGTGGATGTCCGCAGCGTCACCCTTTCGCCCGACCAGGACCGCGCCCTGGCGAGGGTAGTATTCGAGGACCCGTCAGCCATCGCGTTTTACGATTTCGTCCTGCAAAAGCGATATGGCAGTTGGACGCTCGTCAGCGTCTGGCTGGGCCCGGAGGTGGAGAAGTCGGGATCCGGGACACCGGAAACGGGGCCCGAATCGCCGCGCTAGGCAATCCGTGGAATTCAGGAGCCAAGAGTCGGAAGTCAGGACACCGGAGGGGCAGTGTCATTCTGACTTCTGACTCCTGACTCCTGGCTTTGGACTCCTTTCACATATGCGCCACGTTATTGTTGGAACGGCCGGCCACATCGATCACGGAAAGTCGGCGCTGATCCTCTCCCTCACCGGCACCGATCCCGACCGCTGGGAGGAAGAGAAGCGCCGAGGCATTACCATCGACCTGGGCTTCGCCCATCTCGATTTGGGCGACGACCTGCGCATCGGGTTCATCGACGTTCCCGGCCACGAACGCTTTGTCAGAAATATGCTGGCGGGAGTAGGCGGCATTGACCTGGTCATGCTGATCGTCGCGGGCGACGAGTCCATCAAGCCCCAGACCCGCGAACACTTTGACATCTGCAAACTCCTGGGAATCCGGCGAGGGCTGATCGTCATCACCAAGTCAGACTTGGTGGAGCCCGAGGTTTTGGACCTGGTGCGCCTGGAAGTCCAGGAATTCGTGGCGGGTTCGTTCCTGGAGGCCGCGCCAATCGTGGCGGTGAGCGCACGCACTGGCAACGGGTTGAGAGAGCTGAAGAGCGAACTTCGGCGCATCAGCCTGGAGGCACCACCGAAGCCCACCGATCTGCCATTTCGACTCCCCATCGACCGCTCCTTCGTGATGAAAGGATTCGGCGCAGTCGTCACCGGCACGCTCATCACGGGTACGGTGGAAAAGGAAACGGAGGTCGAGATTTTCCCCCTGGGAAAACGCGCCCGGGTGCGTGGGATTGAGGTTTACAATGCCCCGGCCGACCGCGCCACCGCGGGCCAAAGGACGGCGATCAACCTGGCGGGAATGGAAGCGCGCCAAATCACCCGCGGCATGGTGCTGGCCGCACCCGGCTTGTTCCAGCCCACGACTTCTCTGGATTGCGCGCTGAGCCTTCTGCCCGGCGTCCGCCCTCTGAAGCATTATGCCCGAGTGCACTTTCACTGCGGAACAGCGGAGATGCTGGCCCAGGTCGTCCTGTTGGAAGGTAGGGAAATGGCGCCGGGTGCAGCCGGCTACGTGCAACTTCGGCTCTCGGAACCGGGTCTATTCGTGCCGGGCGATCGCTTCATCATCCGGCAATTCTCGCCGGTCACTACCCTGGGTGGTGGCGGAGTCCTCGACAATGCTCCTCCCCGGCACCGCCCTGGAGATTCGACTACCATCGACTCGCTGTGGTTGCTGGAACACGGCGAACCGGAGGCGCGGCTGGAACTCCTAGTGCGCCGGGCGGGTGAGTCGACTCCTGCCAGCTTGGCCGCCAAGACCGGGTGGAATCCCACGGATGTGATCCGTGTGGCCAAATCCCTCGAAGCCCAAAAACATCTATTTGTCCTGGGCCAGCCACCCGCTCTGCTTGTCCACAGCGAGCACTATCAGCGTCTGACTAAGCTCCTGCTGGCGGCGCTCGCGGATTTCCATGCCGCTAATCCCCTGGCAGGTGGATTGCCCAAGGAAGAGCTTCGCGCCAAACTGAACGACACGGGTGGCGCGGCTCCGGCCTCGAAGCCTGTGACGGATCGCGTACGCTCCGCCCCCTATGCCCCTTCCGCGAGTCTGCTCAACACCCTGCTCACCTCTCTGGCTGCGCAGGGCAAGGTTGGCCTGCAAGGAGAAGAGGTCCGCTTGGGGGGGCACACGATTCAGCTTACGGCAGAGGAAATGGTCGCGCGCGATCATATTGCGGCAGCCTTTGAAAAGGCCGGGTTGGCGGTGCCCAGCCCTCATGAGGTTCTAACCGACCTGCGCCTGGACCGGCCGCGCGCCGAGAAGCTATTGAAGATGCTGGTAAAGGAGAACGTTCTGCTTAAGGTTACGGAAGAAATGATTGTCCACCGGTCGGCGCTGCGTAAGCTCCGCGATACCCTGGCGCTCCGCAAATCCCGGAATAATCGCCTCAGCGTTCCGGATTTCAAAGACCTCACCGGTCTCTCCCGCAAATATGCCATCCCCCTGCTGGAATACCTTGACCGGGAGCGCGTGACTCGCCGTGAAGGCGAGAATCGGGTTATTCTATGAGGGTGAGGGCGGGGCGAGGCGTAGTTGTGGGATTCAGCTTACCGATGGCACCTGTCACGGGGAATTTTGCACCGAGGTAACACATTTCGCATCAGGGGCGTCAAACCTTAATGGGGCAAGCGGTCTACGGTAAGGTCGTGAAGGTTGGAGCCGGCATGATTATCTACAGGAAAGCCGCTTGGCGGGCGCTTTTGGGGGCTTTACTGTTGACGAATGCCTTGCCGCTGGTATTTTGCCAAACGACGAGCGCCGCCGGCTCCGGTTCTCAAATCCCCAGCGACTCGACAGCGAATATCCAGGCCCCGGCCCCAGCGACATCGGAAGATGATAAGAAGCGCCTGAGAGTGAACCCCTTGACCGGTCAAACGACGGCTTTGTCTGGGCATTATACTCCCTTGACCCCGGAAGAGCGGTGGAAGCTCTATCTCAAGCAGAGTTATTGGTCGGTCGGGGCTTACTTCGGTCCGCTGTTTGCCGCCCTGGCTCTGGACCAAGCGACTGGAACTCCCCCGGAATGGGGAGGAGGGCTTAAGGGCTACGGGCGTCGGGTGGCTTCCCGTTACGCCGCCGGTAATTTGGTCCAGAACAGCTTTCAATTTCCCGTGGCAGCTCTCCTCAAGGATGATGTTCGCTATATCGGGAGTAATCAGCACGGCTTCGGGCGGCGGTTTGGCCACGCCGTCCTCTACAGCTTTATGACCTATAACAACCAGGGTCATCGAACCCTGAACGTGGCCAATATTGGCGGCTATTACTTCGCCGCGGCCGTATCCACCACGTGGCTGCCAGAATCCCAGAAGCTGGGATCCTACACCCTGAGCAATGGCAGCGCATCCCTGGCGCTCAGCATCCCTGTCAACATGCTTCAGGAATTCTGGCCGGAAATCAGCCGCACCGTGTTCCGCCGGAAATGAAAATTTCCTCATCTTGCCCTGCTTTTGGGTCGATGAATTGTGTGCAAGCACAAACTGCTCGACCCAAGGAGGCGTCATGCAATGCAAAATCTTCAGTATTCCAATTGAATCTGAAAACGCGCTCGATGCGGAGCGAAGACTGAACGACTTTCTGGGCGCGACCGATGTGAAACGGACCTTCGCATCGGTGGCGAATCAGCCGGATGGCCCCGTATGGTCTGTCCTCTTCTTCTACGAAGGGACAGCAGAGGCGGTGAAGAAAGATGCCACCCATCCTACCGCTGTGGCGGCCGAAGGCGTTTCTCTGACCGGGGAGCAGGTGAAGTCGATTATTGCCTTGAAGAAGTGGCGGGCCGATCAAGCCGCTCAGGAGGGGGTCCCGCTCTATATGGTGGCGCAGAACAAGTGGCTGGAGGAGTTCGTTCGCATGCCGGTCAGAACACTGGACGATTTGAAGAAGGTCAACGGGTTCGGTGAGTGGCGAGTGCAGAAGTACGGCTCCAAAGTGGTCGAGATTCTGAACGCAGCGCAAGGGGCTCGACGCTCCTGGCCGTCATCCTCTTATTCCGCCGGGCGCGCTTGATCCAGCTTCACGAGAATGCCGCACCGCGCTCGGCCATCAGCTTTCTCAGAATGGATCGGTGGCACCGCTCCTCGTCCTCGCAGTAGCAGCCTAACGAGATGTTGGTTTGGTGTGAAAGCGCGGCCAGCAGATCCATGAGCCGGGCGGCATCGGGTTTGTTCATCTCTGCCCGAAATTTCCGCTCAAACGTTTTCCACGACTTTTCATCCCGCGACCGTTGGGCGACGGCCACCAATTCCGGGCTGGGGGACAAATTAGCGAGCCAGACATCGTAATAATCCAGTTTGGCGAAGTCCGCTTTCGGCACTCCGCGCGGAGGCCTTCGAACCGTGCCCAGCCGTAATCCCTCGTTGGGTTTCCTGGGAGACCCGAGCCTCACTATAGAAGTCGGCATTTCCCACTCCTTATCGTCTCTATGTTATTCCCCTATCGTTTTCCCAGTCCGTTTCCGAAAATCCTGCAACACTCCAGTGAGAAGGGCAATTGGAAGACCCACCACGTTGAAGTAACAGCCGGAAATGCGCGTTACAAATTTCGCCGCCAAGCCTTGAATGGCGTAAGCTCCGGCTTTATCGAAAGGCTCGTGGCTGGCCACATATTGGCCGATTTCCCCTTCGCTCAGTTCCCGGAAGAACACCTCGGTCCTTTCATGTTCGAGAGCCGCAACCTGGTCCGGAGCTAAAACCAGGCAGATGGCTGTAATCACATGGTGCGTCCGTCCGGAAAGCAGGCGCAACATGCGGGCGGCATCGGCAGGTCCGGTGGGCTTACCCAGGAGGAGACCGTCGATGGTCACAACTGTATCTGCGCCCAATACCAGGCTGTCGGCAGGCGAGCAGGCCGCCACGTGCAGCGCCTTGGCGCGAGCCACACGGCAGGCGTACTCTTCCGGAAGTTCCCCCGCATTCGGCTCGCCCTCGTCAATCCTGCTTGGAACAACATCAAAATCAAAACCGGCGTTGCGCAGCAACTCGCGGCGGCGGGGTGAGTTGGAGGCAAGAAGCAATCTCATGACATAAGTTCTCAGCTCTCAGTTCTCAGTTTTCAGTCTTCAGTTATCAGCAGCGGAAAAAGGCTATCACTGACAACCGGCGACTGACAACTGGCGAAGCTCTTACTTTGTAGCACCCAGTAATCAACCTCCCGAAAAGGCTACTGCTGATAACAAACCACTGACAACTGAGGACTTCCCTATTGATGACTTCATCCCTGACGACTTCACCCCGTGTGACAGATTCTTTCCATCTTACCCCTGTGAGGACGCAATATGCTAAACTGGCACATTCCACCTACTTCCAGAGTCAGTATGGGGAACGCCGAACGTGGATGAAATCGCCAAAGTACTGCCTTCAGTGTTCAGGAAGCAGATGCACCGGGCGGAATCGCACCTGCTTGATATACTGGTCCCTCTGTGGCCGCGTATTGCGGGCAGGACCATGGCGGAACACTCCCAGCCCGCGTTCTTTGCATCGGGCGTCTTGACGCTTAACGCTGATTGCGCCGCGTGGGGCACGCAACTCCGTCACATGGCAGACGAAATTCGAGCCAAGATCAACCGCTTCCTCGGCCAGCCCATCGTGAAGACGCTAAGGGTTAAGACAGTGACTCAGCCCGACCTGTTTGCTCCGCCGCGTTTGTCGTACGCCACCGGACTTCCCGCGCCGCCCCCGGTGAAACCCGAAATCGACATGGGTTCAATTGCCGACCCCGACATTGCCGCCCTATTGGCTGGTTCCTACGCAAAGTATTTTAATCGCCCTCGGAGATAGTCACGCTTATGGCTTTCACGGAAAAGGACGTACGATACGTTGCCGATCTCGCTCACCTGGAACTTACCGAGGAGGAGGTGAAGAAATTCCTGCCCCAAATCGGTTCCATCTTGGAATATGTCCAGAAGCTGGACGAGTTGGACACCTCGCAGATCGAACCCATGGCACAGGTCACCTATCCCGGCTCCCAGAATGCCTCCTTCCGGGCAGACCAACCACGCCACAACTTCTCCCAGGATGAGGCACTGGCCAACGCTCCGGAGCCGGGCGCAGGCAGTTTCAAGGTTCCGCGGGTCATTGAGCGGGACGAGTGAGAGCATTTTCGATTTGCGATTTCGGATTTCCGATTAAAGACTGCGCGAGAACTGCAGTCTTCCAACTCCAACGTCAACCGGCAAGAAGCTGAGGCAATTAGGCCCAATGGACTTCACAACGCTGACTATTACACAAATACAGACCTTGCTGAAGAGCCGGCAGGCGACGGCTGTCGAAATCGCCCAAGCCCACCTGGCTCGCATCGGCCAGAACGACGCGGAAGTGCACGCCTACCTCAGCCTGTGCCCCGATCGTGCTATCGCCCAGGCCAGGAAAGTAGACGAGGCGATTGCTTCCGGACAAGCGCTTGGCCCCCTGGCCGGAGTGCCGGTCGCTGTCAAGGATGTTATCCTGACCCGCAGTATCCGCACCACTTGCGCCTCGCACATCCTGGAGAATTTTGTGGCGCCTTATGATGCCACTGCGGTCGAGAGGCTGGAGGGCTCCGGCGCCGTGGTCCTGGGCAAGACGAATTGCGACGAATTTGCCATGGGATCATCGACGGAAAACTCAAGTTTTTACCCTACCCATAATCCGCGCGATCTGACCCGCGTGCCCGGCGGTTCCAGCGGCGGTTCGGCGGCCGCGGTCGCCGCGAATTTTGCCACCGTCGCCCTGGGTTCGGACACGGGGGGGTCCATCCGCCAACCCTCCTCCTTCTGCGACATTGTCGGGATGATGGGGACCTACGGACGCGTGTCCCGATACGGCCTGGTGGCGTTTGCCTCCTCGCTCGATCACATCGGCCCCTTTGGACGCACCGTGCGCGACGTGGCGCTGGTGCTGCAAACCATCGCAGGGCGCGACCCGCTGGATTCCACCTGCGCCGTGCTGCCGGTGGAGGACTATATCGGGGGATTGAACGGCGACATCCGGGGGATCCGCGTGGGCGTTCCCACGGAGTACCTCAAGGGATTGAGACCTGATATCGGCAGCAACATTCAGAAGGGCATCGACCTATTCGGCAAGCTCGGCTGCGAGATCATACCCATCAGCCTGCCGCACACTGACTATGCGATCGGCTGCTACTACATCATTTGCACTGCGGAAGCGAGCTCGAACCTGGCCCGTTACGACGGCGTGCGCTATGGATTCCGGCCTGACCGGTACGAGGACTTGCAGGACATGTACCGCAAATCGCGCAACCTCGGTTTTGGAGCGGAGGTGAAGCGCCGCATCATGCTGGGTACCTATGTGTTAAGCTCGGGCTATTACGATGCTTATTATTTGAAAGCCCAGAAAGTCCGGACTCTCATTACGCGCGATTTCGTCGAAGCGTTCGACGATGTCGATGTGATCGTTACCCCCACTTCGCCCATTCCGCCCTTCAAGCTGGGCGAGAAGATGGATGACCCGCTCCAGATGTACCTGGCGGACATTTACACCGTCACCGCCAGTCTCGCCGGCATCCCCGGAATCAGCGTGCCCTGCGGCAAGACCCCCAGTGAGCCCCACCTGCCCGTGGGCATGCAAATCCTCGCCAAACACTTCGACGAGGCGCGGTTGCTGCGCGTGGCCGATGCGTATGAAAAGGCCGGCGGATTCGGGATTGCCTGAAGCTCCTACTTGCCCGGTTTCGCCGTGTTGAAGGCGTCGGCCAACGAAATCACTCTCAGGTTCTTCTTCAAGGAGTCCAGCGGTTCGCTGCTCTTCACCACCAGCAGGGCATTTTCACCCGGCAGCAGGTCAAAGTAATTGTCGGACGACTCTGCGTTCGCATTCCCGAAGTTCACGCAGACACTGCGCGCCAGCACAGGCGACGAGAGCTTCAGGTGGAATCCATCCGCCGCCTGCGTCAATTCTGTTGCGATGCGCGCCGCAGGCAATTGCACCTGCTTGGTCGGTACAAGATAGATCAGGTTACGCGACACGCTCGTGCCCTCTACGGCCAAATCCGCTACCGCGACGACTTTAGCGGTGTCTACTTGATTGGCCGCCCCAAGATCCGACATCGGCCATCGCAGGTATACCTGGCTCGACAAGGCGGGGATGTTCACCTGCTGCGTGGCCTCTTTCAGCACCTTCCCGTCAAAGTCGATGATCCGCAGGCTCAAGACCCCATCCACTGGCTGTACCTTGTCAGAAACCACGTAAGTCTTCAAGATGCCGTCCTCGACGTGGGGAGAGACGAGCAGAGGCGCGTAGAACCGACGCGCGTAGTATTGCAGCGCCTTCCAGCGTCCGAAGTAGTCGATGCTCGACCACGAAGCCACCTGCCAGCAGTCGTTCAGTTGCCAGAAAATGGAACCCATGATCTCGGACCGGCTGCGACGGAAATGCTCAGCGCCGATCTTGATTCCCTCGGCTTGCAGGACCTGGCTCACGTAGAGAAAGGAGGCAAAGTCCTTGGGCTCCGGGTAATCCTTGAGTAGGTAATCGTGGATGATCGAATTACCTTCGTTATTCTTTTGGTGGACAAGCATCACGGGCGTGAAGATGCTGGTGCGGTCCTCCGGCACAGTGAAGGACTCAATGGTCTTCATTTCCGGGAAGGATTGGAAGCCGTACTCCGTTACAAAGCGCCCGTGGTGCTGTTCATAAGTTGAGAAGGGTACGCGCCCATGCCATACATCCCAGATGTGCACGTCGCCGGTTTGAAATGTCGGTGTGGTTTCCTCGTAATCAGCGCTGGGGGAGCTTGGCCAATACGCGCGCTGCGGATCCAGGCTTTTCACGACGGAAGGAATCAGGCCGCTGAAAGTGGAAACATAGTCCTGCCACATCTGGATGCGCACCTCCGGCGGCAACTGCTGGCGACCGTTCCAGAAAATCGCTTCCTCCGTCTCGTTGTTTCCGCACCAGATGATGATACTTGGGTGATCGCGCAGCCGCTTTACCTGATCCTCAATTTCCGCGGCCACGTTCAGCTTCCAGCTGTACAAACCCGGCTGCCAGTCGTTACCGAACATGAAATCCTGCCACACCATGATGCCGAGTTGGTCGCAGATTCTGTAGAAGGTGTCGGTTTCATAGTAGCCACCACCCCACAGGCGGATCATGTTCATGTTGGCATCCACCGTCGATTGGAGAATCCGGCGGTAATTCGTTTCGGTCACCCGGTTGGGAAAACTATCGAAGGGAATTACATCCGCGCCCTTGCCGAAGACCGGGATGCCATTGACCACGAACTCGAACGATCTCCCCCATTTGTCCAGGTCCCGCTGCAGGACAACGGACCGTAAACCCGTGGTCACGCTGCGGGCATCCTCCAGGCGACCCTGTATCTTAAGTTGGGCAGTAAAGATATAGAGGCGCTGCGCGCCGTAGCCGGCGGGATACCAGAGATCGGGCTTCGCAATCTCCAGCGGTAGATCGATATGATTCAGGCCGGGGTGGAGCGCCACGCTGCGAGTGGCCTCTGCCGGCGGACTCCCGTGGGAATAGCGCAGGGTGATTTCCGCGTTCGCGTTATCCGTCGCCATCACCTCCACCTCAGCGTTCAGGTGGGCAAGCGCAGCCGTAACGTCAAGCTGGCGGATGTGCAGGTCAGAAATGCGCGCGGTGTCCCACGCTTCAAGGTGCACCGGCCGCCAGACGCCGCTGGTCACGAAGGTCGGACCCCAATCCCAGCCATATTCATACGCAGCCTTGCGAACGTAGGTCTTCTCAGCCACTCCGGTCCTCAGACGCCACGGATCGGCGGCGGCCGCCTCAGCCGCGGCCTTGTCGGGCGAAGGGAAGACGACGCGCAACTTATTGGCGCCCGCGTGCAGAAGCGGCTTGGCATTAATCCGCCAGGTGCGAAACATGTTATTCGCCGTAAGCACTCGCGAGTCATTCAAGAAGACTTCCGCGTAAGCGTCCAGACCGTCGAAAACCATTTCCAGGTTCCGCTTTTGCAGGGTGTCCGGCGTGATATTGATGGTGGTGCGATATTCCCAGCTCGCACCCTGAATCCATTGCAGCTTTGCCTCGTTGTCGCGGTAGAAAGGGTCGGGGATGAGCTTGTTCCGCAGCAAGTCGAGATGCACATCCCCGGGAACCTGCGCGGGATGCCATTGTCCGCTAATTCCACTCGCCTCCGTCGGCAGTTGCCGGAATTCCCACCCCTGGTCGGTTACGGTGTCGGTGCAACCCGCTTCCTGTTGCGCCGCCGCCGGGTCGCAACCCAGGAAGATAGACAGAGCTGTAAACAGAATTGCCAACATATTTCGCTGCATAATTTCTCCTCGATGAAAGAAGACGCTTCGAGTTTGGGTATGCGCCGCGAATGACGTAAGCGGCGTGAGTTATAGTCGG
>Ga0335069_10004623_pt1 | contig 20313 bp, 10 predicted proteins | sample Lox_Sample_11_FD_206714 | JGI IMG/M metagenome (GOLD analysis project Ga0335069, IMG submission 206714) | Soil microbial communities from Loxahatchee National Wildlife Refuge, Florida, United States - Lox_Sample_1.1 | ecosystem: Environmental > Terrestrial > Soil > Wetlands | place: USA... | reverse complement strand
AGGGCGCGTAGAACAGGGAAGCGAACCCGCGGAAGACACTGTTGCCGCTAACGTCCAAAACCACCGACGAGCTAGGGTTGGTATTGTTGATGCCGACGGTGGTGCCGGTGTCGGTGATGATCGAATTCCCCAGCGTGTTGCTGGTGTCGATCCACTTGGCAACGAAATTCTTGGTACCCGTGCTGGAGGGGAGATCCATGGCAATCGGCGGGTTGTTGTTGGGTGCGATGGGCGCCCCATCCGCGGCGACCATCGTAGTGGTGGAATTTCTTGCCGGATTCAGTAGGAACGCCGACAACGGCTTGCCGCCTAAAGTTTCCGCGTCACCAGCCTTCATCGCATAGGGAACGCTCACCAGCAGCACGCGTGGCTGTTCGTCCTGGCCTTCGGGCTTAATCCCCAGCCAACGGGCTTCGTTGGTGGCGAACAGGTCAGAGGGAACGCCATCTTTGCTAGCGGCTCCGAGCAGAACTGAGTAGTGACCCGCTGCATCAAGCGACACGTTCTGGGTCTCTAGCCACAGGGGTGAACCGCCGGTTTGGTCACGATAAAGCGCAAACGTGACGCCAAGTGTCGATTGCGACGAGTCGGTTCCGGTGATCGTTCCAGAGAAGCGAATGAAACGCGGAATGGCCGGTGTCGATGGCTGCGTTGTGGTTTGGGAGAGACCGCTGAGTGAAGCAATGATGCACAGCCAGAGGACAAAGCAAGACGTCGTGCGCATAGATCGCCTCCTTGCCCGAAGATCCACGCCGAACGGCGCAGAGTTTACGCCGCTACAATTTATGGACATATCGGGGGGGATGGGACATCGTACTTCAGGTAGTTACGATTAGGCGAGAGCTTTGTTATTCAGATCGGGTCAAAAACACTCGAACGGTCATCATCCGGTGTCACTTGCTTCGAGTGAAACCCGGTTAAGAACTCAATGAAAAGCCAGTTCAAACGCTGGTCGTACGCTGTATCTCGTACTGACGAATTTTGTATAGAAGTGCCTTGTAGCTGATTTTTAGAAGCGCTGCCGCTTTCTTGCGGTTCCAGTTGGTTTGCTCCAGGGCTCGGCTGATGGCCTCAATCTCGGCTTCATCCTTCACGTTCCGGACGAGGCCCTTAAGTCCTGCCTCGGATGTACCTGCGCCCGCACCTGAAGAAAGTGGTCCGCCCGCCTGCAGTTCGTTGATGGCCATTTCTTCGTCGGCGAGGATGAGGAAGCGCTTTACAAAATTGCCCAGCTCGCGAAGGTTCCCGGGCCAATTGTAGCGTTCGCACGCATCCAGCAGACGCGGCGAAACCGCCATCGATGGGCGGCCATAACTCTCGGCTACCTGGCTGATGAAATGACGCAGCAGGATGCCGATTTCCTCGCGACGTTCACGCAGTGGAGGCAGGGTAATGGTGAATCCGTTGAGACGGTAGTAGAGGTCTTCGCGCAGTTTCTTTTCGACGATAGCCTTCGGAATATCGATGTTGGTTGCGGCAATGATGCGGACATCGACCTTGATGACGTTGCGGCTGCCCAGACGCGAGAACTGCTGGTCCTGCAAGACGTGCAAGAGCTTTGCCTGCAACTGCGGCGGCATTTCGCCAATTTCGTCGAGCAGGATGGTGCCTTTATTGCAGAGTTCGAACTTGCCGGGCTTTGAGTGCGTTGCGCCGGTGAATGCGCCGGGTTCGTATCCGAACAATTCGCTTTCAAGCAGATCTGCCGGCACCGCCGCGCAATTTACCTTAAGGAAGGTGCGGTGAGCACGCGGGGAGTACTTGTGAATCAGGCGTGACACGACTTCTTTACCCGTGCCGCTTTCGCCGAGCATTAGGACAGGGATGTCCACGTTGGCGACCAGTTTCGCCTGAGAGCGGATCTTCCTCATCGCGGGGTTGGCGGCGACAAAGAAGACGTCATCGCCTAGATCTTCGATGTCGCCCTGAACTTGCGTCGGATGATCTGACTTGGTTCCGATGCACTGCTCGATGACGGCATCGAGATCCGCCTTCTGAAATGGCTTCGTCAGGTAGTCCTGGGCGCCGAGGCGAATAGCTTGTACCACCTTCCGGGTATCACTGACGCAGGAGAGCATCACAACTTTCAATCCGGGATGGTGAGAGCGAACTTGTTCCAGGGCTTGTAGACCATCCATCACTGGCATCAGCACGTCGAGAAGCAACAGATCGGGCATCGGCGCCTGCTGCAGGCGCTGCATCGCCTCCGCCCCATTGGTGGCGGTGTCGACGCGGAAACCTTCGACCTCCAGGAGCGTGCGGAGATATCGCAACATGGTGGGTTCGTCGTCGACGATGAGGATCAGCGGAGTTTTAGTTGTGGTTCGCGTCATGGAAAATGGGTCCCTGTAACCTTAGCTTCTTTTGAGGGGGAGAAGGAAGGAAAACTTGCAGCCGCAATTGGGTTCGCTTTCGACCCAGATCCTGCCGCCGTGTGCCTGCACCAAGCGCCGCGCGATTGCCAGTCCCAGGCCCATACCGTTTTCATCGGAAATTCCAGAATCGGGAACCTGGAAAAAATCGCCGAAGATCTCCTGGTGATACTCGGGAGAGATGCCCGGACCGGTATCGGCAACGGTGATGCGCACGGCATTGGGAGTGAGTACGTTCGCTTTGCGACGCTCCTCCGCGGCTACCGGTTTATGAGCGTTACGCCGTTCCCAGAGCTGAGGTTCTGCGTGTAACCAGACCGTTCCGGTGGGAGGAGTGAATTTAAGAGCGTTTTCCAACAAGTTTGAAACGACACGTTGGATTTTGTCGTAATCGAATTTGAACGGTTCGAGGTTGGGATTTGCGAGGTGATAGAATGCAACGCCTTTGTTTTGGAAGCGCGGCATCCAAAAGCCAGCCAGTTCCTTAAGGCAGGCGTTCATGTCTTGAATATCGTTGGCGCGGATAGGAATCGTATCCGTTTGCAGCGTGGCAAAGGTCAGGAAGTCGGTGACCAGTCGCTGCAGACGCACACTGCTAACTTGCATGTCCTCAAGCACGACATGTTGTTTTTCGTTAACCGGACCAAGTTTTTCATTGATGAGCAGTTCGACGTAGCCGGAGATGACTGCCAGTGGAGTGCGGAGGTCATGGGCCGCGGTGGCGAGCGCCGTGGAAGCGCGCTGGTACTTGATGCGCAATTCGTCGTAGGCGCGCCGAAGATCGCGCGAATGTTGCCCGGAGAGGTCGATCACCTCGATCTTTTCGGCAGCAGACGACAACTCGTCAGGAGACGAAGGCTCGCTCATAGTCACCGGAAAACGGTCGGAATGCGCCATGTGCACGAATGCAGACTCGTATAAGGGAAACGAGGTGGGGGAGCTGAAAAGTCGCGTCAGCGTCAAAAGTCGAGCAAGTTGATGTTAAGGAAGGGGTATCTGAGTGTCAAGACAGAATTGCAATTTCGTTCCCACTAAGTCGCAAATTATTGCCTCATTTACTTAGCAGGTGCCGTGTTGGATTTGGCCTTGCGTGACCTTGCATTGTGCGTAAATCTAACACAGCTTTTGATTTAGGCCAGTTTTCCACTTTGCAGAAAAAGACATAGCGTTTGGTAATCAGTGTGCGCCAGTAGGATTGCCAAACTAGGGAAACGCATGCCTGAGAAGGACGCCGAACGTCGAAAATTCCAACGCTTGCCGCTCTCTATCCCGGTGTTTGTTCGAGGTACCGATGACAGCGGAAAGGAATTCCTGGAGTTTGCGACGGCACTAAATATCTCGGCTGGAGGGGTTTTGCTGGCCACTCGGCGCAGTCTGCCGAAATCCGCCAATTTGGCCTTGGAAATCCCGGTAGCGCCACTTCCTGCGGATTCCCTTTCTTCTCAGTCAGTTAGAAGTCTGAAGGCGAAGCTCGTCCGAGTCACCCACGGGGAAAAATATCACCTTCTTGGCCTGAAGTTCACACGAGCGATCCACGCGTAGGTCCGCCCTTTTAGTAAAGCCACAGTTTTAGTTAGGTTTAGCGTCTTCGGTGGGTTTTGTTGTCGGACTCACTGGGGTCCCCGGTATTTTCGGCTCCGGGGTTGGCAATCCTGGAACGACCTTCACTTCCCAGCGTTTCTCCCAGCGCTCATGTCGCCTGCCGTGATATAGGCTGCCCAAGCCCCAATTCTCGCCGGCGTGACCAATCCCGAGGATCAGAAAAACAAAGAACGGAAATACATATCGCAGCTGTTCATCCGGATAGTGCCAGAGCGGTTCGCCAGGTCCTGGCTGCCACCAAGTTGCCAGAACGAAATTGACTTGATACAGCATTCCTAGAAAGCAAACTGGCCGGGTGAGCACGCCGAGAACAAGAGAGATGCCGATGAAGAGCTCAAAGAAACCCAATCCAATGGCGATCTTGGTAGAGTTATGCAGCACATACTTGGTTAAGAAATTTCCATAAAAGTCGACGGCCGTGGTGGAAATGGAGTTATAGAGGAAATCGGTGAAATCGACGCGGGCGAACTCGATAGAGGACACCTTATAAAAGCCGGAATGGATGAATAACAGTCCTACCCCAATTCGTACCAATGCCAGAGTCTTGCGGAGCCGGGAGTGCGTGTAGGCCATCGTGCCCTCAGGAATCCAAGTGGCATAATAATGCACCCTTTCCGCTCGATTTGACGAAGCATTTCTTGACTTGGGACAGGGCCTAAAGGGAACACCTCAGGTCATTCGCTTGAGAAGGCACTTTCCTTGGGGTGAAGTAATTGTGCACACCCTCTGCCCCGATCTCTCGTTTAAGGGGCGGTTTCACTTGGGCTATGGGATCTTCGTAAGTGTCTGATTCCAAATGTGTGTAAACATCTGCAACCAGTAGTGTGCTGAAGTTTGCACAGGTGGCTGCTTTCGTGCAATGAACTAGGCAAATCTAGGCAAATCTATGGCGACCGCTTCACTGACACCCATTGCGCAGTTCTCGGCTAATTCGCTTCCGCCGGAAGACGTGATCTTCGGCAATTCATCGCATATGCTCGTGATCCGGCAGCGGATGGAAAAGATAGCGACCGCCAATGTTCCGGTCTTACTGGAGGGCGAAAGCGGGATCGGCAAGGACATTCTCGCGCGATATCTCCATTTGCGTTCGCCCTGGTCGTCAGGCCCGTTCGTGAAGGTCAACTGTCCGGCGGTCCCAGGGACCCTTATTGAGAGCGAATTGTTCGGCTACGAACGGGGAGCGTTTACCGGAGCCAATGCGCCCAAGCCAGGCCGGGTAGAGATGGCCCATTGCGGCACGCTCTTCCTTGATGAAATTTCGGAACTGGATTTCAACTTGCAGTCGAAGCTTCTGCAATTGCTGCAGGACGGCCAGTTTTCGCGCATCGGCAGCCAGGAAGACAGAACGGTTGACGTTAGGGTGGTTTGCGCGACCAACAAGTTGCTGAAGGATGAAGTGGCAGCCGGAAATTTCCGTCAAGATCTGTTCTATCGCATCAACGTGGTGCGGGTTCATATTCCAGCGTTGCGCGATCGAGCCATGGACATTCCGATGCTCGCCCGGTATTTCCTGGACTATTACAACTTCAAATACAACTGTCGTGCGAAGCCACTGAGCCCAGCTTGTCTTGAGCAAATGCAGCTTTGTTCCTGGCCAGGAAATATTCGCCAGTTGGAGAACCTGATCCGCAGGTATGTCATCATCGACTCAGAAGAAGCGATTCTTCCCGAACTCGTAAGCGCGAGTACCACAAAACTACCGTTCGATATCCCGTCGACTGGTCCAATCTCCCTCAAACGAATCACGCGCAAGGCGGCGGACGAGGTGGAGCGAAAGATGATTTTCGCTACCCTTCAGACTACGAACTGGAACCGCAAGAAGGCGGCTCGGAACCTGGGTATCAGTTATCGGGCGCTTCTCTACAAGTTGCGCGGATTCGGCGATGCCATGGAAGAACAATAGACCAGAAAAAGCTGCCGTTACGGCAGTAAAAGCTGGCAAAATAATTAATTCCGAAGCGGGGGCTTCGGCCGGGACCATACATGTACAAGAAGTTCTTTGGGTTGACGAAAAATCCATTCGAGATCAGTCCGGACCCGTATTTTTTTTACGGCTCAGCGCAGCATAACGAAGCGCTGGCGAATATCTTTTACGGAATTCGCGCACACAAGGGATTTGTCGTTGTAACGGGAGAGGTGGGAACGGGAAAGACCCTGCTGGTGCGTTGCTTGCTGGAAAGTCTCGATCGCAACCAGGTAGCGTTCTCGTACGTATTCAATACTCGCCTGAACGAAGAAGAATTTCTGCGTTACATCATACAGGATTTGAGTCTTCCGGTGCCGAATTCCAAAGGCGAAATGCTGCTGCAGCTCAACGAATACCTGATCGGACGTTATCGAAAGGGTTTGACCACAGTTCTTATCGTGGACGAAGCACAGAACCTCAGCTGGGAAGTGCTGGAAGAGATCCGGTTGTTGACGAACCTCGAGACGACCAGGGACAAGTTGTTGCAGATTGTGCTGATCGGGCAGCCCGAACTGGACGAGAAGCTGGAATCGTACAACGTCCGGCAACTCAAGCAGCGCATCGCGTTGCGTTGCCGGCTAAGTCCGTTGACAGAACTGGAGACGCGCGACTACATTGTTCGACGCTTGCAGCGGGCGGGTGCGAAAAATACTGCTTGGACGATGTTTCCCGATGCGGTGATCAAGAAGGTCTATCAGTATTCAAACGGCATTCCCCGATTGATCAACACCATCTGCGAGAATTCGTTGATTGTGGCTTTTGCCAAGCAAAGTCCAAACGTTACCCCGGAAATGATCGAAGAAGTGGCGAAGGACCTGCGGCTGAACCAACCGTTGCGACCTCCCATCAGTTCGCAGACGGCTAAAGACGATCAGGACAGCAAGCTATTGAAAAGATTGGTGAATTTGTTACACGCCCTGGAGAAGGTCGAGGAGAGCCCGGCGGTGAAGGAACCTGTGGGGAAGGGTTGATTTGTCCGAAAAAGAGTTTCCCAAACGGTTCCGTTTTGGTGTGCAGAGTTTTGCGTGATCTGCTGAGTTGTCAAGAACGGTTCCTTGTAAGTGATTGAAAAATAAGGTTAATTTGATTTGTTGGTTTTGGCACGAAAGCTGCATAAGAGAGAGCAGGGAAGTAAGAGGCCCTGAAATCCTAGGAGGAAGAAATGAAGAGAGTGGTTTTGCTCGTGGCCGTGGCGGCATTGATCCTTTCAACGGCTGCTATGGCAGACACAACGGTGACCTACTCCACAACGGGTGGTTTCAACAATACCGCGTCGACGGTGCTGAACCTCGGTGGGGTCACGGTTACCTATCACCCGCAGGCGAGCAGCACGATTAGCCTGCCGAGCTCTGGCGCACCATTGTATGACTGGGGCACTGCCCAGTTCGGAACGTTCACAGTTAGTGGAACTGGTAGTGGCGATGGAACCGGAAACACGTTCCAACTCACACTGAATCAAACGGTACCGGCCCCCGGCGGCACAGCCGTCGACAGCGCAACCTTAAGCGGCGTGATCACGTCCAGTGGCAGCCACCTGATCGTTGTCTTCAACAACTTGACATTTAACTGGCCAGGGAACGGCGTAAACTACAGCATCATGGCTGGAAGTCCGCTCTCAGGTGTTAACTGGGCTGTGACCGAGCAAACGACAATTCAGCCGGCTGGACAGGTAACGAGTCTGCAAGGTCTCGGCCAGACCACCCCGACTCCGGAGCCGAGCTCGCTTCTGTTGCTGGGCGCTGGCGTTTCGGGTCTGGTTGGAATGATCCGTCGCAAGCGGGCATAAGTCCTGCAAAGCGCGGAATGTCAGTTTGGCAGCCAAGTTCTGCCGACGACAATACCACTCTCCCAGGCTCCGACCACGGTGGTCGGAGCCTTTTCTCTTTTCTCATCTGGACTTCGTCTCGCCCACGTGGAAAGAGCGTTGAGTCGATACTCCGGAACATCCACGTCTTCACCAAAAGCGTTCATCAGCGAAGCCGACCGCTCGAGTGCGGGTACTGTCTCAGTGGCGCGTTCCTGACGCCGTTGCTTCATCCATACGCGCATGATGTGCACCATCCGCAAGTACACCCAGCTGAGCTTTGGCAATGAACTCCTGCTGTGGCATAGGCACCGGCATCGATGATTCACCAGTTCTTGTTCCGTTTTCGTAACAAGAAGGCTTGTGTAGGGTAGATCTGCAACATTCTCATCAAATGCTATCGGACCAGAAATCTTAGGCTTCCACTTCGTTGAGAACAAACACGTTAGCAGCCTAATATCGCCTGGCTTGGTTTCACCAGTCAGATCAGGAATTCCGGAATTTAGAAACGAAATAAATTTTTCTTGCCGATAAAACCCAATTCAAATAATCTCTTCGCCTCGATCCAAAAACAGACGGCCAAAGTATCGGTTTGAACTCGGTTACATCTGCTCCCCACAGCTGTTGCATGAGTTGCGAATCCCGAACGTAAGCACGGCCACAGGTGGTTAGGGCTCCATTGCTTTTGTCACCGGACTACTCCGAGATCGCGCTAGCTGTCTCGGTTTAGTCAAAGCGTTTTTACGACTTCTGGTGCTGTTCTGCCAGCGCGGTTTCATACGAAGGATTCCTCACTTGGCATTCCGGTCGGCGTGTGTTCTCCGTAGTGTCGCAATCGGACTCCTCAGCCTGACACTCCTTGCGAGTGCGGCCGCACAATCTTCGCCGCAAAAGATCGGGTCGCTGGATCTGGCGATAGGCGGTCTGCAGGCAACTGTGACCCCCGCGCAGCCGGTTATCCCCAAGAACATCGCTTCGGGAGTGCAGGTTGTTGTCACGCAGAATGGGCAGCAACTGACCGGAGACCAGGTAGCCCAATATCTGGGTGGCTCCTTTCAACTGGTGGGCGAATACTCGGGACCAGGACTAACGCAGACGGTAGAAGTTCCCCAAGCGACACCCACACAGAATTCACTCATCATTGATTTGCCTGCCGTGAACACCGCCGGCAATTACACGCTCAGCAATTTGCGGTTTGTGGTGAACGGCGCGCCGGTCTTCGATGTGTCCCCGAGTTCCATACCGGTTCAAGTCATCGATCAGGTGATCGTCACATCAGTTCAAACCAAGCCGTTGACGTTAGATCAGATTCAAGCTGCGGGCGTGGTGCTGGATAGCAGCGACTACCAAGGATTCCAATTCAACGTAGGCCTGCAGCTATCATCTCAGGTCGTCAATATTTCGCTTCCGGTAGTCTTCAACCCGAAGGGCGTTGCCGTTCCGACCCCGCTTTCTCCGCCTACGGTGGTTACCACGGGTGTAGGTGTTACCCAGGTTCCTGTCCCGGTAACCGTCGTGCCCATCATGCTCCAAATTCCTGCGAGTGCTCTTGCAGGAACAGGTGGGCAATCGCTTCCCCCCATCAACATCCCCAGCATTCTAGTTATTCCTGGAAACGTTGGTTATCTGAAGCAGTTCTTCTCTGCGCAGCTTTATGTGGCAAACGACACACCGGCCGAAGCGAATCTCGTAGTCGATAACATTACCGGTACAATTCGTCTGCCTGCCGGCCCCAGCGGAGTGGTTGGAGGAAGTGACGAGCCTCTTTCCCTCCCGAATCTGACCAGCGGTCCTGAATCGACCACCATGTCCGTTCTGTCGAACGGTGCCAGCACCCTCGCTGCCGGACAGACTGGCCAAGCCCAGTGGACGATCGTTGCCAATACGGAAGGCTTCTACAACGTCAACTTTGATATCAACGCCACACTGGAAGGGCTGCCCACCGGACCGGTCCCCTTGACCGGAACAGCCAGCGGCGGATTGCTGGTACGCAATCCCTACTTCAACATGACGTTCACCGTACCGGGAGTTGTTCGCAGCGGTGAACTATTCGATCTGTATGCGACAGTCACCAATACGAGCCAGGCGATCGCCAACAATCTCACCGTCGCGATCGACGCGTCCCGGTTGAGCGGGGCCACGCCGGTAAGTGCGACCCCACCTCCCATCCCGACGCTGAACCCAGGAGATTCGGCCACACTCAAGTATCAGTTTAAGAGCCTAACCACCGGCGAGGTGGTTGCCGACTACCTGAGTTTCAACACGGTCAACGGTACGACCGGCTCGTTGAACTTCAGCATGGGCGTCTATCCCAATGGCACACCTTTCTCGCCGGATACGATCGTCCTCCCCTCGACTATCGACAATCTTCCCAGCGACGTTGTCAGCGCCGCCATGCGGGTGCTCGGACAAGCCTGGAGCGTCGCCACTGCTCCGCCCGGGACGCTACCCGCTGGGGTCATTCCAACCACCACTGCGGTGGTGACACGAAAAGCTCAGGCCCTGGCTGAGGCAGGGTTGAGGCAGACTCTTGGCGAACCTATAGGTAACGTGCTGCGCGATCTGGCACCCGATTTCTGGGGAGGATCTCCGGTCGATCCGGGATTCAACCAGGTTCTCGAGACCACTCCTGCAGGACAAAACTTCATTTCGGTCTTAGGCGCAGACCTGGTTCCGTACATGCAGCAGGCCAGTGGCCCATTACCCTACGAGTTACAGCTATCGCAACTGCTGTCTTCGGGACCGAATTTCCTTTCCTTTGCGGTCGGCAGCGGAAATTCAGCAGCACCTGTGACCGTGAGCCTGACGGACTCGACAGGAAATCAGCTCAGCACGGCGACTCCCGGCGGATCCATTGCCGGCGGCGTAATCCTTCCTTTGAGCACCACTGCAACGTCGCCCCTTCTTGGGCTGGTAACTGCCCCGACCAATTCGCCATACACGCTGCTACTAACGCCGCAGTCCTCGGGTTCGGTTGATTTTTCGATTTCCATTCCGCGGGGAGATGGAACCATCATTCGCGCCGCAGCTACCGGTCAAGCCGTAACGATGGGCCAAGCGATGCGAGTGATCGCGGACCTTACCAATCCAAACAATCTTGTCCTGCAAGTGGATACGAATGGCGATGGATCATTTGCCAGCAGCATTCCGCTGACGACTCAGATCATCTCGCCTGCTGGCCCCAATCTGACCTCTGCGACCGTCATTGGACCTCAAACGGTCAGCCAGGCCGGCCCGTTTGGTCTTAACGTCGTGATGTTGTTTGATCGTCCCGTTGATCCGGCGACTGGAGCAATCGCGACCAATTACACAATTCCCAACAATTCGGTAGTAAGCGCTAGTCCTGAACTGTCCGGGCGCCTCGTTTTCGGAAACCTCTCTCAGCCCGAAGGCCCCTATGTACCGACCACGGTTGCCGTAAGCGGAGTGGCGGACACGAAAGGAGTCGTGGGTCCTTCGAGCACCGTGAATTTGAGTTCCACGCTGCAGGATCCGGGCGCCATGGTCACCGGGCAGGTCCTGAGTGCGAACGGTACGCCTTCGACTACCGCGACGGTTACGTATGTCAATAACCCAACAATCGATTGCATCAATAATCCGTTGAAGCCAGTGGGTGTAGCCGCGACTCCGGTCAACTCATCGGGATACTACCAATTCCGTTATGTGTGGCAGAGCCAGTGCGGCTATCCGTTCCAGATGGTCACGACCGATCCACAGACGGGAGCTACACAACAAGTTCAAACGTACGTGAGAACGGCAGGCCAACAGCTTGTGCTGAACCTCGCAATGCTCGGCGTAGGTTCGGTTACGGGGCAAGTGACCGACACGGTGGGGAACCCTGTGCCCGACGCAGCAGTCGTCGCGGTCAGCGGAACCAATCCACAGGTCGGTGGACAGGCATTCACCGACGGAAGCGGCAACTACACGATCAACAACATCACTGTTGGTCCTGTCACCGTCACCGCCGTTCATGGCGCGACGCTGGGCAGTTCGGTCGGGAACATCCAGCTCGCTGGAACCCCCGCTGTCGTGAACGTCGTGTTGAATGGCGGCAACGTACAAGTGTCGGGGACGGTGTTCCAGGTCGTTAACGGAACATCGACACCGGTTGCGGGGATGCAGGTTGTTTACTACGTGAATGGTGTCGCAGCCGCCGTTACGACGACCGCGAACGATGGTACTTACACCATGACCAACCTGCCGACCGGTCCGTACGAAGTCTGGGCCGGCTTTAACTATGCGTTCTACGGAGCACAAACTGGCGTTGCCGCAGCCGGTGATAGGCTGACCATTCCTCTTCAGATTGTGTTCCCCGCCACGGGTACCGTGACGGGCAAGGTTGTCCTGCCTGATGGAACCCCATTTGCCGGCGCTGTCGTTTTCGACAATGGACTGACCGCCGGTGTGTTGTCGGGTCCTGACGGTTCTTACTCGCTCCCCGGTGTGCCCATTTCTCAAAACGCGCAGACTATCGTGGCCAAGACAAGTGACGGCCTGCGAACCGGTCAAACAGTTATTACCGTTCCGAGTTCGACTCCTGTTCCGGGAGTCAACATAACGCTATCGGGCGTGGGCACGGCTCGATTCCTGGTACAGGATGCTTCTGGAAACCCGGTCGTCGGACAGCAGGTTTATCTGGTGTACCCGGGCGTCGGTTGCGCCGGAACTCCTGAGCCCACAGATGCAAACGGAATTGCTACCTTCACTGGCCTAAGTGTTGGCAACGTGCAGGCTGCGGCTATTCAGACCAGCGGTGGTTATACCGATCTTGCGACCGCGACAGCATTCATTTCGCAGGATGGGCAGTCGGCATCCGCCACCATGCAATTCCACGGGCTCGGGACTGTCACAGGAACGGTTGTGGATCCGAACGGCAATCCGGTGCTGGGCGCGGTTGTTCAGCTCACGGCTAACCGGGTGAATCTCGGCAATTGTTCGATTGGGAGCGCTGTGGTGCAGTCGCTACAAACCAGCGCAGACGGCAAGTTCAGCTTCTCCTCTGTGATGGTTGGACCGGTTGGCGTGAGCGCCACGCAGTCCTTCTATCCTGCGCCCGCCGGTTCCCAGGGAGTGCTATCCGCAAATGGCGGCAACATCAATTTCAATCTGCAGTTTGTAAATTCGGTCGCGGGCGTTCTATCCGGTACCGTCTACTTGCCGAACGGGATCACGCCGGCTCCCGGTGTGCAGGTGACCGCCAGCGGCCCATTTCCGAACACGACTAACGTTACCGTTACCACCAATGCAGTAGGACTGTATCAGTTTGCCCCGATATTGCCGGAAGGGAATTACACGCTGACTGCCGCCGACCCGGTTTCAGGCGGCGTTGTGCAGACGAGCCTGATTTATCTGCGTGCCTCGCAGGACGTAACCCAAAACCTGCGTCTCCTCGGCACGGCCACCGTTAACGTAACTGTCGTCGACGGCGCCGGAAATCCGGTTTCAGCCGCGACTGTTACACTGACGGAAAGCAATTATCCGAACGCCAGCTTTAATGGATCGATCAGTGCTGCCAACAACGGTGTCGTCTCGTTCCAGAATGTGTTCGAAGGCGGCTTCAGTGTGCAGGCTAGCGATGCCCTCGGGCGCGGAGGTCGTGCCTCCGCTACGCTGCCTCGCGGCACCTCATCGCTGAACGTTCAGGTCCAACTCACTACTACGGGCACGGTCCAGGGGCATTTCTACCAGGCTGATGGTGCCACTCCTGTTCCTAACGCTGTCGTGCAGTTGACAGTGAATGGACAGATCGCGGGCGAGACAACCACCCAGGGCACGGGGGATGTGGGCTCCTATAGTTTCAGCTATGTCCCTGCTGGCCCGGTCATACTCAGCGCGCAGGATCCGCTAACCGGTCGAACCGGAACTGCCAACGCCAACATCACGACCCAAGGCCAGACCTTAACGCTCGATATCAGCGAGATTGGGTTGGCGACCGTGCAGGGCGTTGTGACCAGCAACGGTACCTCGCAGCCGGGAGCCAGCGTCACCATCACCTCAGGAACGAACTTCACCGCTTCGACCGTTGCCGATTCCACGGGAATGTACTTGATCAAAGGCGTGCCCGTGGGAACCATCGTTGCGACGGCGAATCTCGGCGGCGGAATCCTCAGCGGTACTGCGAGCGCTTCGGTCAGCGGAGATGGCAACACGCTCACTCTGGATGTCGCGTTGCAGAACTCGGGCAGTGTTTCCGGACAGGTGCTTTTATCGGATGGGGTCACTCCAGCGCCGGCTTCGACCGTTGTCCTCCAACTGGGCGGATACGTTCAAAACGTCACCACTTCCGATGCCAACGGAAACTTCTCCTTCGATCACATTCCCGTCGGGACCTGGAACATCATCGCTCGCGAACTGAGCGGAATTGATCAGGGTGCGACGACCGTCACGGTGCAACAGGGAACAAACACGAATGTAACCGTGGTGTTCAACGGCCTTGGCACTGTCACCGGGGTTGTCGAGGATTCCTCCGGAAATCCAGTCGCGGGAACGATTTCGATCACGGGTGGCGGTGGCGCGACCTATTACAGCTACACGACTACCGCGGCGATGGACGGCACATTCATCTTCACCTCGGTTCCCGCGGGACCGTTCAACGCCATTCTGAACGCAAATGTCGGAGGCTTTGCGGTTTATGGCTTCACGACGGGAACCGTTGCGCCTTCGCAAACAACGTCCATCACCATTCAGGCACAGCCTAGCGGTACGGTGTCTGGCCGCGTCTACCATGCCGATGGCGCAACGCCTGATTCCGGCGCGCAGGTTTCACTGACAGGTCCTGGGTTCAGCGGCACTGTAACCACCACTGCGGATTCGGGCGGCAACTACAGTTTCAATGGCGTTCCTTTAGGCATCTTTAGCTTGAGCGTGACCGATCCTGTCACCACCGATCGCGGAGCGACCTCAGGCCAGATCACGTCGAACGGGCAGACGCTTGCACTGAACATTACGTTGAACGGGGTCGGAAGCGTCACCGTGAATGTTGATAACGCGACCGGCGGCGCAGTGCCGAATGCATCTGTCACGCTGACCGGCACCGGTACCTTTGGTGGCATTTACAAAGGCACGACTGGATCGGACGGAATCCTTGCCTTCCCGTACGTCTTGGCTGGTCCGTTCACGGTGACCGCTTCAGATCCAGTGACGAATTACGGCGGCATCACTTCGGGAAGCGTCAGCGTTAATGCGAGCACAACGGTGACGCTGGCATTGCAGCCTGTGTTGACGGTCGAAGGCTTCGTGTACAACACCGACGACGTGACGCCAGTTGAGGGCAGCATGCTCATACTGTCCGGATCGAACAGTAACGGGCCGTTCACCCTCCGGACAGGGAGCGCCGCGGACGGAAGCTACTCATTCACCAACCTGCAACAGGGTTTCTACGTACTCTATTCGTACGATCCGTCTGGTGCGTTACGAGCTCGCAGCAGTAGCTTCACCCTTTCTCCGAACGGTCCCACGAAGATCAACCTAACGTGGCAAGGAATAGGCTCGGTCACCGGCTTCGTTTACGACCCGAACGGCCAGCCCGAGCCTGGCGCGCCGATTCTGCTGCACTCCCAGAATCCGTATTTAACGGAAGATCTGCAGACGGCGACGGACTCAACCGGTGCGTACACCGTGAATGGAGTGCCACTAGGCAACTTCACCGTCTCGGTCAGCTACGGGGCGGCACAACTGTCCGGCAGCGGTTCCGGTTCGATTACCCAGATTGGGCAGCAGGTTCCCGTCAACATTTATCTCGTGAACAGCGCCATCAGTCTGCCCGTTACTCTGTACGATGGCAACTACTACAGCTACGACCCACAGCCAGACGGTTCCATTGGAAACGGCGAGCAAGGCACCTTCAGCGGTTACGGGTTCCTCTCCGGCTACCAAGGCGGCCCGGGTACGGGTGGGCTCGTTCTCGACATTCTTGCCTCGGATACTCCCAACACGTTCACCGGCAATCCTGAGGGAAGTCAGGAACTCGCCGGGAGGCAGATCGACGTCACCCAACTCTCACTCGCGGGACTGAATGTCACCCGCAAGGTATATGTACCGCAGGACGGCTACTTTGCTCGTTATCTCGAAGAATTGACGAACCCGGGCGCGACACCGGTCACCGTCGGTGTGCGTATTACGTCGGCTCAATACACACAATCGTGGCCACTAGGGATCGTGGCTTCGTCCAGCGGCAATGCAACACTTAACGTTACTGATGCGCAGAATCCCGATCGCTGGATCGTTGTGGATGGGTCGGAAACTCCCAACAGTACCGGTGATCCCGCCGTTGTCGCCTATGCCTTTGATGGACCGGGCGCAGCACTGTCGGTCGACAGCGCAGCATTCACTACACCTCTATACGACTCTTCCAACCTGGTCTATCAGTGGAGCCATGTAACCGTTCCGGCAGGCGGTACCGTCGCGCTGCTGCACTTCGCGGTGCAGCAGTCGAGCGCCGCATCGGCCCAGACCTCCGCCGCACGACTCATACAGCTTCCGCCGGAAGCACTTGTTGGGTTAACACCCCAGGACCTCGCAGCCATTCAGAACTTCGCGATTCCGGCAAACGGCACCAGCGCCGTCCCGCCGCTTCCGTCGCTTAACGGCAGCGTGACAGGATATTTCTATTCCGGCGATGGTTCGACGCCAATACCAAACCAGCAGGTCACGCTACAGAGCAATAACCCCTACTTCAACCGGCCCATGGTCGGCTACACGGATGCCACAGGCCAGTTCAGCTTCTCGTCCGTGGACAATAGTGGCTCGCAATACTCGAACGTGTTGCCTGTGGATTCGTTCGTGCTGTCGTTAAGCAACCCGCCCGATTACCTGGCAAACGTTACTGCGACCGGGACCTTCCCTCCTGGGCAGAGCGCAGCGACGCAGGATTTCGTGCTTACCGGAACTGGGACTGTTACCGGTAATGTGACCTACTTCGACGGGACTACGGTGACCAACGGTAGCGTTGGCGCGAATTCAGGCTTCGGCGGCACAATTTCCTTGAACGGTTCATATACGATTGGGGGAGTTGCGGCAGGTCTGGCGCAGTTGACCGCCTCCACGAATCCTACCTACAACACGATTTTGACCGGCACGGCAGAAGCTACCGCGATCGCGGGACAAATCGTTACGCAGAACATCGTGCTGGACGCAACCGGAGTCGTGCAGGGGACCGTTTCCGACAATCTCGGCAACGCCCTCTACAACGCAGAGGTTGCACTTGGTAACAACTACGGCTTCCAGTATGCCTTCGTAAATGGCTCAGGCACCTACAGCTTCCTTAATCTTCCCGCCGGAATGTATTCGATGTTCGTATACTACGCCGGAACTGAATTCGGCACGGCCACAGTCACAGTCGTCGGCGGCCAAACCATTACGCAAAACTTCCAGCAAGCGCCCTTTGGAAGCGTCACCGTCAATGTCACAAGTTCACTAGGCGCTCCGGTCCCGAACTCTTTCGTCATCATCAACAACGCCACTGGCACTGCGGAAACCGGAAACACGGATTCCTCCGGCAAAGTAACGATAAGTAATGTGCCGCTCGGGACCTTCACAGTGACGGCCCACCAGCCGGGCAATTTCTCGGCAATGGGAACGGCTACCGGAGACCTCGAGATCAATGGGTCCACAGTTCAAGTAGCAGTGAGCCTGCCACCGGTGCCGGGAACTGGGTCGATCGCCGGTCAGATCGTTTATGCACGTGGCGTTCCGGCTTCAGGGCTGCGCGTTACCACTAACGATCCTGTTACGTTCAACTACATCTCCACGCAGACCGACGCGAACGGTAATTACACACTGAGCGGCCTGACTTCCGGCAGCATACCCACTATCTGGATATATTCCAGCAATAATACCCAACTAGGCAGCATTTCCAACGTGACCGTGGGAGCGGCGGGCACGACAACTCCGGCGAACTTCACTCTGCCTGCGCTGGCGAATGTCCAGGTCACCGTCCTGACAACGACCGGTACGCCGTCCGCCTTCAACTACGTTTACATCGAAGACGCGAACTATCCGTCCTACTTTGCCTATGGCGCGCAGACGAATTCTTCCGGGGTTGCGACCATCAACTACGTCCCACAAGGATCATTTACTGTACAGACCAACGACCCGTACACCGGACTTCCATCGGGATCGGCCACTGGATTAATAACGGTTGCCAACGATGGCACCACTGTCTCGGTAACCATCAATCTCGTTCACACCGCCAACGTGCAGGGCACTGTCTACGCGGCCGACGGCCAGACGCCGGTTGCCTCTGCCTACGTTATGGCGGTAGATCCCACAAACTCCCAGATGTTGGGTTCCACCGGCACGGCCAGCGACGGCACTTACATGCTGCAGGATATTGCCCCCAGCACCAGTCAGTTCCAGATCGTCGCGACTGCTCCCGAAGATTCTTCGATCAGCGCCACCGCCAACGGGTCCTACAGCATCGTCGGCCAGACGGTGCTTGTGAATGTAACGTTGCCGATATCCGCGGTTAGCGGTCAGGTTACCTACTCCGACGGTACTCCGGTTGCCTATCCGACGGTATTCGTGACGCAGACAGACTCGCAAGATGAGATGACGAGTTATTACCCAACCTCGGTGGATGGGAGCGGTAATTACCTGGTTTACGGAGTTGCTCCGGGGCCATTCACCGTCTTTGCGCAGGATTCAGCCACCGGCTTGAGCGGGTCGGCCTCATCCACGCTGGCGCAAATCTCCACGCCGGTACAGACACAAGTTCAGCTCCAGCCCAGCGGAACTGTTTCGGGTGCGGTACAGGTTTATACCGGAGGCGCAGTCCCCTATGACAGCGTGACCGTCTCATCCGGGGCAATTCAATTCGATCGCACAACACAAACCGACGCCAGCGGCAATTACTCGATGACTTATGTTCCTCTGGGCGAAGTTGTGGTGTCAGCCGTTTCGCCCGGTCCGATTTACCTGGGCGGATCCACTGGCGGCGCGATTGCGGGCGCAATCACAAGCTCAGGTCAAACGCTCACGTTGAATGTGCCCATTGCAAGGACTTCAACGGTCCAGGGTACCGTCTATGCCGCGGACGGTGTGACGCCGGTGCCCAATGCCAACGTAGCCATCGAGAACCTGCTTGGCGGGCTGGCCGAGTATCGCTACAGCGGATACTGCTTTGATGGATGCGCTCCATTCCTGTCGGACGCGAATGGCAATTTCCAGCTCTCGCGTGTGCCGATTGGCGCCGTGCGGATTTCTGCTGCGGCTCCTGATAAGAGTGCCGCTGGATGGATCACCGGGATGCTAAACACAGATTCAACACTTACGTTGAATGTGGTCACGAATAACGCCACCGCGTTCCCCAACGGAAGCTATCTGCTGACCGATCCTAACGGCTTCATTTACGACATTGCATGCGACGGCTCGCTGCTCCAGGGTGGTATCAACTCCGGCGTCCTGATTCCTTCCTACGCGAGTGGAAGCTTGCTGCTGGTGAATTCCAACAGCCCTGATTTATGCCAGAACTACGGCGTTGGCGCTCTCGACCTCGACGGCCAGCAGGTCACGATTGGGCCGAAACCCGGCGGAGCTGCGAATTCTCTGTTGGAAGTCACGCGACAGGCCTACGTACCGCCAAGCGGCGGCTTCATCCGCTATCTCGATAGCCTGACCAATCCGTTGAATGTGCCGATCACGACGACTGTTCAAGTGAATACCAACTTTGATCCGAACGACACTCCCGATACTTTGCTGGTCGATCCAACCACGAATGGTGCTACCGCAGCCGTGGTTCAAGCTTCGACTTCTACGGCTCCAATCCTAGGGTTTGTGTTCGCCGGAACAAATTCGGTACTCGCGCCAACTCCTTCGTTCACGATTGGCTCAACCCAAGCCTCGTACCAATGGACGGTGACCGTTCCCCCGAACTCCACCGTAACGCTGATGCACTTCCTAATTCAGTGGAACAGCGAGGATACGGCGGGAGCAATTGTGCAGGCGAATTCGCTGGTAAGTCTGAGTGACCCCAATGCAACGAATGGAATGAGCGCAGAGCAAAAAGCGCAGGTGGTGAATTTCAATGTTCAATAAAGGACACGAGCTACGGAATTTGTGGACGCCGAGGAGCATCTTCAGCAGCTTTTTGGTTCTGATTCTTTGTTCCTCCGCGTCGCTCGCCATTGCGCCTACGCCATTGCCTGTGATTTCAATGCAGACCCTTGATGGCAGCCCTGTGTCCACTTCGAGCTGGAATCTCAAGGGCAAGTCGCTGCTGATCTACGTTCGGGCCGACTGTCGTTCCTGCTCAGCTCTGTTGCAAAGCTTGAACAAGAAGGATTACCCGCAACTGGCCGCTCACGTCTCCATCATTGTGGCCGACCTTTCACCTACGGGCGCAAAGGCGTTACAGCAACTGTATCCCGACCTGAGCTCGGCGACCTGGTATGTGGACTCGTCGAACGCTACCGCCGCAGCGCTCAAGCTTCAGGGAGCGCCGGTGATTTTCGGACTGAAGGACAACATTGTGCAGTGGGCATTGAGTGGTGTGATGTCGGACCCAGCACAGCAAAAATCGATTTTGAACACGTGGTACGAGAAATAGTTTTCGGTTACTGCCGCCGCAAATG
>Ga0335069_10004622_pt1 | contig 20319 bp, 16 predicted proteins | sample Lox_Sample_11_FD_206714 | JGI IMG/M metagenome (GOLD analysis project Ga0335069, IMG submission 206714) | Soil microbial communities from Loxahatchee National Wildlife Refuge, Florida, United States - Lox_Sample_1.1 | ecosystem: Environmental > Terrestrial > Soil > Wetlands | place: USA... | reverse complement strand
GTTTATGCGGATCGCGATGTGTCCTGTTCCCTGGCCGGAACACGAGGAACCTTGGCACCCAGGATTTGTGGAACGAGGAGCATTGGAGAGACTTGGTTCGTGCTTTCCCAGGTGCCAAAGGAGGCATCTGGGGCACCCGGGTTCATGGCTACAGACACATGTCCCACATTCTCAGGTTCGTATGGATGGGGATGGGGGTTCGGCGGGGCTGGGGCGAGTCGTGGGTGCGGGGCTGGAACCAATTGCCTGGGACGAGCGTAGGTGTGGGTATGAGATCAGTGTGTTGCGCTGCCGGTGTGGCTCTGCTGGTTTGTGGTTTGGTGGGACGGGCGGAGACGAAGAATCTTTGCAGCCAGACGGTGGATCATGTTCTGCCGTCGAGGGCTGTGCTGACGATCGATTCGCGGCCTGCGGGGCTGCACATTGTGGGTACGGACGCGGAGGCGATTCATGTCTTCTGCACGGCGGCCAGCGAGGCAACCGCAGGGGATGTGACGTTTCATTTTTCGCCGACGGCGGGTGGCGGCAAGCTGTCGATCGGGGGCACTCGTTTGAAGACCGGCAACAACAACCTCGAGGTGAAGATCGAGGTTCCGCACCGGACAAGCCTGAGTGTGCGCATGCTGGCCGGCCAGGTGACGGTGGACGAGGTCAAGGGCGATAAGGATATCGAGGTGGGCGCGGGACAGATTACGATCTCGTCGATCCACGATGGGGACTATCGCAGCGTGAACGCATCGGTGGGCGTGGGCGAGGTGCAGGCGCAGGCGTTTGGCTCCGACAAGGGCGGCTTCTTCAGGAACTTCAGCCGGAAGAATGCGAACGGCGACTATCGGCTGCAGGCTCATGTGACGACGGGGCAGGTTCAGCTGCTGGGGAATGCAAAACAGGAAAACGGCGGAGCCAAACCCGATTGATTCCTGCCGGGCGGGCGCTGCGGGTGGCCGGCCGGTTCGTCTAGGACTGGCGACTGGGACTGGCGGTTGGGGCTGGCGGCTGAGGCGACGGGACGGGAGACGCCGGCGTGTCTTTACTCGGCGCGCAGGATCTGGGTGGGGTCGGTGCGCAGGGCGCGAAGGACGGCAGGCAGTGTGGCCACGAGTGCGGTGAGCAGGATGGCACAGGCGGGCAGCGCGATCATTGCGGCGTCGGTAGGTTTGACCTGATAGAAGAGTGTGGCGACAAAACGCGCGGCGCCGATGCCGAGGGCAAGTCCGGCGCAGCCTCCGAGCGCGATCATCAGAAAAACATCGAGGGTGACGAGGCGCACGATGGCGGTGCGGGTGGAGCCGATGGCCATGCGGATGCCGATCTCGCGGCGACGCTGGAGGACGGAGTAGTTGAGCACGGCGTAGAGTCCGATGCCGGCGAGGAGCAGAGCGACGGCGGCGAAGAAGGCGGCGAGTGTGGCGAGGAGGCGCTCGCGCACGGTCTGGTCGCGGACCAGATCGGCCTCGGTGGTGACGTTGGAGACGCGCAGGCCGTTGTGGCGCTCGGCGATGAGCTGGCGGAGGGTGTTGGCGAGGGCGAGGGGGTTTTTTGCCTGCGTGTGAATAATGAACGTCGCGAAATCGACGGATTGGGGGATGGATTTCGAGTCGGCGGCGTTGAAGGGAGTGTAGAAGATCGCGCGGTTGGGCTCCCGCAGGTTGCGGTATGCCACGTCGGGTACTACCCCAACAATCTTGTATGGCACAGTGGGGCCGAGGAATTGGTTGCCGTTGCGGTCAAACGCCCGGCCGAGGGGGTCCTGTCCGGGAAAGTAGGTCTGAGCGAACGTTTCATTGACGATGGCGGCTCCGGGGGCGGTGTCCTGGGGAAGAAAGTCGCGACCGGACACGAGTGGAATCTTCATCACCGCAAGCCAGCCAGGGGAGACGTTAAGGAACCATGCAGGAGTCGGACTGGGAGACGCGCCGTTCATGGAGATGTCGCTGTTGATGGCAATCCGTCCTGGAACCGCCCAGCCGGCGATGGCGACCGCGTCGACGCCGGGGACGGCCCGGATTGCCTCCGCGGTTTGATTCCAGACGACCGGGAGTTGGCCTTTGCTGGTAACGGTCTCGAGCAGGAGCAGGCGGTCGGTGGAGAAACCGAGGGGGCGGTTCGCAAGCCGCTGGAATGAGGCGACGAAGAGCGAAGACAGAAAGAGAACGAGGCAACAGAAAGCGACCTGCAGGGCGATCGCTCCACGCAGGAGACGGCGCGGCGCGTGCGGATCTGCGCCGCCTTTGAGCGCGGCGACGGGCCGGACGGCAGAGGCGCGGAGAGCGGGGAGCAAGCCCAGCAGAAGAACGACGAGGACGATGAGCGCGAAGCCGAAGAGAAGCACACGACCGTCGGCAGGAAGGGCGAGGCGTGCAGGGTTGTCGGGCGGATTGACGAGGCTGAGCACAAAGGGCGCGGACCAGGCGGCGAAGGCGGCTCCGAGGATGGAGGCGAAGAAGGCGAGGAGTGCGCTCTGGGTGAGGATGAGCTGGACGAGGCGGCGACGACCGGCGCCGATGGAGATGCGGAGTGCCATCTCCTGGGCGCGTGCAGCCGCCTGCGCGGTCATCATGTTGCCGACGTTGACGCAGGCGATGAGCAGAACCAGGGCGGCGAGCAGACCGAGAATGCCGAGGAAGCGGCGATAGTCTTTCTGGAGATCGGAGATGCCTGCGCCGGCCGGGGTGACGACGAGCGTCTGATTCAGCCAGCGGTCGATGTCCGTTTGGTTGACGCCTTTGAAACGCTTGGCGTGCTCGGTCTCATAGGCCCGGTTGACGGCGGAGAGATGCTGCCGCAGCGGCTCGAGCGCGGTGGCCGGGTTGACGTCGGGCTGCAACATCAGGAAGGTGCGGTGCCAGGTGACGCTCTCCTGGGTGGCGAGGCTGCTCATGGAGAGGGGCAGAAAGATCTCGGTGACCGTGCCGGTTTCAGTTCCGGTGAAGCCGCGAGGGCCGACGCCGATGATTTCGAAGGTCTGGTCGCCGATGTGGAGGGGGCAGCCGAGGACTCGGGAATCGCGACCGAAGCGGCGATTCCAATAGTCCCAGGAGAGGACGGCGTAGGGAGCGAGGCCGGGACCGCGATCGTCGGCGGGAGAGAGCAGGCGGCCGAGCGCGGGCTCGAGGCCGAAGAGGGGGAACATGTTGCCGGAGACATAGGCGACGTGGGCCTTCTCCGTGTCGTCTTCGGTGGACCACGTGATGTCGGTACGATCGGCATCGCTGACGGCGATGAGGTCGGCCTGGTCCTTTATGGCATCGCGCAAGACCTTGTATTCCGGCGTGGCCCAGTGACCGTCTTCGATTGGCTTGCCGTACAAGCCGATCATCTTGCGGGAGAGAACGTAGAGCTTGCTGGAGTTGGCGATGGGCAGCGGGCGCCAGAGCAGAGCGTCGATGAGGCGGAAGGCGGCGACACAGGAGCCGATGCCGAGGGCGAGAGAGAGCACAGCCGCTACGGATGTGACTTTATTGCGGCAGAGCTGACGCCAGCCGAACCTGGCATCGGAGAAAAGCGACTCGAGAGCTCCGGCAGCGCGAATGCCGTGGGCTGCTTCGCGGGCATGCAGGGCGGAGCCGAAGGCGCGGCGGGCCTCTGCGGGATCGCGTCCTGCTGCGACGGCTTCTTCGATGTGGGCCTGCAGCTCTTCTTCGATTTCGCGATTCAGGCGCTCGCCGTGCATGGCATTGGCAATCCGCGACCAGAACGACATGTCAGGCCTCCCGTAGAACGCGATTGATGGCCAGGCTGACGGACTGCCAGCGCGACTCTTCGGCGCCGAGCTGTTTTTTGCCGGCGGCGGTTAGTTCGTAGATGCGGGCACGGCGGCCGGAGTCTTTCTTGATCCACTCGGCGCGAATCCAGCCGGCTTCTTCCATGCGGTAGAGAGCGGGGTAGAGCGAGCCTTCTTCGGCGCGCAGAACGTCGCCGGAAGAGCTGGCGATGGCGGCCATGATGGCGTAGCCGTGGAGGCGCGGGCGGCGGGAGAGGATCTTGAGCACGAGCAAATCGAGGGAACCCTGGAGAGCGTCGGTCTTAGCCATACTTAGATATCTTTATATAGATGTCTCGGTATGGATGTCAAGGGACGCTGCCTGCGAGTTCGCGCAGGCTACTGGGGCAGACCCCGTTCTTGCCGACGAAGACACGGACAGTGACGCTGCCTACGGGCTGCGATCCGGAGCGCGCGGCGAGGCCGAGGAGATCCGCGCCATGAATTACTGTCTCGACTCCCGCTTGGACAGACCGCAGCGTCAAACCGGTTCACTGTAGATGCCGAGGTCTGCGATGTGCGGCTGGCTGGCGCTGCATGCAAACTCCAGGCGGACCCGCTGCGCTGTGACTCGCTCGACCCTGCGAATGGTTGTGGGGGAAGGCCTGGCGCCTTCGGCGAGCGTGACCCAGCGCGCTCCATCCCAGTGCTGGAACCGGTAGCTCTTGATCCGGCTCTGCGCATAGTCATCCCATCGACCAACCGGTTCGACGAGCGAGACGACGTTGAAGCTTTCGGGCTTTTGCAGATCGACCTCGAGCCACCCTGTGGTCTGTCCTTCGTCGGGATACCAGCTGGAGTGGAAGTCGCCGTCGTTGGCCTGATCGGGGCCGACGGTGTCTGGATAGGAGCTTGCGTGGATCGGTTTGCCGGTCGCCAGATTCTGCGTGGTGACGATCGCGTGCTCGTTCAGTTTGGGCATGGGGCCGGTGTGCTTCCAGGCGTTTCCGATATCGGCCAGGCGGGTGACGACATTGGGAGCGAGGCGCCCTTCGCGGTTGGGAGGAGCATTGAGGATGAGGTTGCAGTGGCGCTGGTTGAGCGGCTCGAGCCATTCATGCACCACTGTGTCGACCGCCTTCAGGTGTCCATTGGCGTCCGCCTGCTTCCAGAACCAGCCATCGGTGAGCGTGACGCAGGAGAGAGCAGGCACATCGCTGTCGTCGGGGACTTTTTGTCCGGCGTTCTGCTCGAAGGCTTTCACGTCGGAGTAGTAGAGGCCGCCAGCGGGATATTGACTGGCGTTGAGGTCGCAGAGCAGGCAATTGGGCTGCAGACGCTTGATGTGTTCGTAGATTTCGCGGAAGGGTACTTCTTCGTATGTAATGCGGCTCCATGGCGCATCCCATCCGTCGGTGATGAGGACGTCCACGTCTCCATAGTTCGTGAGTAACTCGGCGAGCTGATCCTTGATCAACTGCACTTTGGGCGGCGTGACGTTGAAGTGGCGGATGTCATCGCGCAGCGACAGGATGGAGTAGTAGAGGCCGACGCGCAGGCCGGCGTTGCGAAAGGAATCGACATAGCGGCGGACGATGTCGGTGCGATGGGATGTCTGAGCGATGCTGGCGCCGGATGTTTTCGTGGGCCAGAGGCAGAATCCGTCATGATGCCGTGTGGTCAGGCATCCCCAGGTCATGTGGGCGGACTTCGCTGCGGTGGCCCACTGGTCGGTATCGAGCGCAGTGGGATGGAACAGGTCGGCAGGCGCGGTGGGATCGCCCCACTCGCGATCCTGAAACGTCGCCATGTTGAAATGGACGAACATGCCGAAGCGGAGATCGACAAAGCGCTGCTGCAAGTCGAGGAGAGGCTGCGAGCCGAGCGGGGCGGATGGGCGGTTTTGATCTTGTGGCATCGACGCGAAGCTTCCAGTCGCGGGCAGAACAGCCGCGGTGGATGCCGCGGCCAGGCACAAAAACTCTCTTCTCGTTTTCATGGGTTCCCCGTTCTTAGTATGCAGTTCGCGGCTGGTTCGTGGCCGGCGGGAATCGAGTGGCCGATCGCACGTTGCTGCTGCGGGTCGTAGGCGAGGTTGTTCCGCGTGGCGCAGAATTCAAGTCTCGCGGGCATCTGCCCTCGACGCGTTTCAAAAGAAACCACGCACAGCATTGTTTCGCGGTGAGGAGTACACTTGCCGGGTTTACCCGCCGAATCGATGCTGCGCTGAATGATGTTCCGCCACAGGACCTGCGGTGCGATGCGCGTGCCACGAAGACTCCACTTCAGCGGGGAAGTGGCTCCCATTCGTCCAAAACACCGGCCGCCGATCTTCCATGGCAGTCGTTCCGCACTAATCGGAACGGCGGCTTGATGACGCCAGGATTCAAGATTGAGCACGGCCCGTGAGAAGACCCGTCGGCGGCGAAGCCTGATTCGGCGGGGTGAGAGGGTTTGAAGAAAATGGAGCAGCCAGGTATTTCTTCCACTGTCCTTCAGTCGCTCTGCCTGAGGTTCGGAGAGAGAGCAGTCTCCATTCGGCATGACGGCTCGTTATGGATACAGCCGTTGCGTTTGTCCTCTGCGCTATTCATGGCGGCTCTGGTGATTGCCGGATGCGGTTCAGGGTCTTCGAAGAAGACTGCCCAGCCGGGGGCGTCGCTGACGCCGTCCTCCTATGCGTTCACAATCCAGACAACCAACACCACAAGCGGCGCCCAGGAATTTTCCCTCGTGAATCCTGGCGATGCCAGCCTGGATATTGCCGGCATCGGAGTCTCCGGCGCAAACGCCGCGAGTTTTGCCGTGACCAGCGGCAGCGGTTCTTGTGGAAGCACACTGGCGCCGGGTGCGAACTGCACGATCTATGTCACGTTTTCTCCGGCAGCCACTGGGAGTTATGCGGCCACTCTGACGGTGAACGATAATGCGACTCCGGCAGCGCAGACCGTTTCCCTCACGGGGCTGGGAATTGTGGGCAACGTGCCGGGGCAGACACCGGACACGCGCGCCGACGCAATGCTCTCGCTGATGACTCAGAACGAGAAGTTGCAGATGGTGATGGGAGGGGCAACCGAGTGGTGGAATTACACCGTACCGCTGGGCGGGGGATACTGGGTGCCCGCTATTCCCCGGCTGGAAATTCCTGAACTGGTGATGGCCGATGGTCCGGGTGGAGTGGGCGACGGGGTGGGGCCGGCCACGGTGCTGCCTGCCTCTCTTGCCGGCGCCGCGAGCTGGGATCTTAACGAGGCGACAAAGTACGGTACGGTCATCGGCACGGAGCTGGCGGATTACGGAATCAATGTCAACCTGGGCGGAAACATCAACCTGACCAGCCGGGAACCGCGCGACGGTCGAACCTTCGAAACCGCGGGTGAGGATCCCACTCTGGCCGGCAGGACGATCGCGGCTCGGGTTGCGGCCATCCAGGAGCAGCACGTCATCGCCGGGCTGAAGCACTTTGCTCTGAACGATCAGGAGACGGGACGGTTCACGGCCAACGCCATGATCGACGACCGCGGTATGCGCGAGAGCGATCTGCTGGCCTTCGAGATCGGCGTGAAGGATGGCAGCCCGCAGTCGGTGATGTGCTCTTATAACCAGATCAATGGCCAATACGCCTGCGAGAACCGCCATTTGCTCAGCGATGTGCTCAAAACCGGGTGGGGGTTTCAGGGGTTTGTTCTTTCCGACGCACTGGCCACGCACAGCGCGGTCGATGCGGCCAACAATGGCCTCGACCAGGAACAGCCCGACCAACAATACTTCTCCAGCCTCGGAGCGGCCATCACGGCGGGACAGGTGGCGCAATCGCGCCTCGACGACATGGTGCACCGCGTCTTGCGGGCCATGTACGCGGTTGGCCTCTTTGACGTACCGCAGAAGATCCAGGCCATTCACGCCGCGGCGGATGCTGCCATCGCCCAGGAGATCGAGGAGCAGTCCGCGGTGCTGCTGAAAAACAACACGGCGCAACTTCCCTTGAATGGAACCACTCTGAAGTCGGTTGCTGTGATCGGATCGCATGCCGACGTTGGAGTGCTCTCCGGAGGAGGGTCGGCACTGGTGCACCCCATCGGTGGAGCGGCGCTGAACTTGCCGCCGGACTGCCCTTCCAACCTCGTGTCTCCGGGCGGAGCTGCGTGCACGGCGACATTTCTGATCTACGACCCGTCCTCGCCGCTCGCGGCCATCGCCGCCAAGGCTCCGGGCGCCACGGTCGTCTATAACGACGGCTCGGATCCGGCCGCCGCCGCGGCTGTGGCAGCCTCCTCCGATGTCGCCATCGTCTTCGAGAGCCAGTGGGAGAGCGAGGGAATGGACCTGCCCGATTTGACCTTCTCTCACAATCAGGACGCGCTTGTAAGCGCCGTCGCCGCAAGCAATCCACACACCGTTGTCGTAATCGAGAGTGGCGGTCCGCAGCTGATGCCGTGGCTCCCTTCCGTCAGCGCCGTCCTTGAAGCGTGGTATCCCGGCCAGAACGGAGGCGCCGCTATCGCCGACCTTCTCTTCGGATCGGTGAATCCCTCGGGAAAGCTGCCGATCACTTTTCCGGCCAGCGTTGCCGATCTGCCACATCCAACCATTCCGGTTCCCGACCCTGTCGGCTCGACGACCCCATTCAACGTGGATTACACCAGTGACGGATTCAATGTCGGGTACAAATGGTATGACACGAACGGACTGACGCCGCTGTTTCCTTTTGGCTTCGGACTTTCGTACACCACGTTTTCGATGACCGGCGTTGCCGTAGGGAACAACCTGGCATCGGCAAGCGAACCCAACTTCCAGGTGACCTTCAATCTGACAAACACAGGAGCAGTGGCCGGGGCCGAGGTGGCGCAGGTCTATCTGGGTTTGCCGCTGGGTTCCGATGAACCGCCCCGGCGCTTAGTGGGTTGGCAAAAGGTTATGTTGGCCCCGGGCGCTTCTCAGACGGTGACGATCCAGGTGGATCAGAACGACTCCTCGCATCCGATGAGTACATGGGATGTAGCCTCCAACGGCTGGTTGATTCCTCAAGGAGACTTCACCGTCTACCTTGGCAACTCCTCGGCGAGCAGCGATCTGGCAGTCGCCGGAACCATTCACGTTGGGCCTTGATGAGCCTTGATGAGCCGGGACGATGCATGAGGCCCAGCACGGACCGATCGGGATGGACAGCTCGATCGCGAAAAATCGGCTTTGCTGGGATCAACTGTCGGGCTATTGAGGCAGGCCGCCGTTTTTGCCTACGAAGACACGGACAGTGACGTTGCCTACCGGCTGCGATCCGGAGCGCGCGGCGAAGGAGAGTTGTTCCCAGTGGGATTGCGCGGCGGGGGGCGCGGTGAGCTGCACGTGGATGGGATAGCACTCGCCGGGCTCGGAGGGATAGCCGGTGAACTGCGGCTTGATGGTCCAGCCCGCGGGTAGGGTTGGGACGAACTCGAACAGTGCTGGTTGCGCGGTGCGATTGCAGGCAAGAAAGTCGAGCGCGAGGGCGCCGTCGGCATCGGGTGTTGCTTCCGGGACCGGAATGAGATCGGCGAGACGGTCGAGATCGTGGGCTTTCCAGAAGAGCGCGTAGAACCGCCATGGGTCTCCTATTTCAAAGGACAGGCCGCTGGGCGGTTGGGGCTGATAGCCGTGCACGCGGGCGAAGGGGATGGGCTGCGAAGTGACGCCCTCGAAGACGTCGGCAGTGACGGTTCCGGCGACGAGGGATTTGCCGTAGATGAGGTGCGTGGGGTACTGGAAGCCGGAGTAGTCGCCGGACTGGAGTGCCTGGATGCCGAGGTCGCCTTCCTGGGTGCGATAGAAGGCCTGCTGTTCGGCGGTGATCTGGGCATACGACTCGTGACGTGAGGGAGAGAGGGTGGTGGTTTCGTAGACGGGGCCGGTGTGGTCGACGATGGATTTGCGATAGGGGGACAGGGTTGCGGGGTCGTGCCAGTACGGGCCCCAGTCCTCGAAGGCGTCGGTGATGAAGTAGAGCTTTTTGGGTTGCCAGGGGAGCAGGCCTTCGGTGAGGTTGGCCATGCCGGTGCGGTCGCGCGGCGGCGACACCTGCTCGGGGAAGACGGTTGGATCGCCCGCGGCATCGAAGGCTTCGACGGCCAGGACGGAGGAGGCCTGATGGTCGTCGTGATTTTCTCCGACGACGTGATCGGGGAGCCAGGTGAGGATCACGTCGGGCCGCGTGATGCGGACGATGCGGACAACGTCGTCGAGTGCGCGTCCATGGTTCCAGCTGTCGAGGGAGCGGAGGACGTTTTGTCCCGGGGTGTCGTGGCCGGGCAGAAACCACACGTTGTGGATGCCGAGAGAGTCGAGGGCACGGCGCGCTTCGATCTCGCGGATCTGGCCGAGGGACGCTCCGGCTTCGTTGCCGACGGAGTTTCCGCCGCCGTCGCCATTGGTGCAGTAGAGGACGGCGATGCGCTTGTGTTCATCGAGAGCGATGCGCGCCAGGTATCCGCCGGCGACCACGTCGTCGTCGGGATGGGCGACGATGAGGAGCAGGTCGGCTTTGTAGCGGTCGTCGGGTGGGAGCAGAGCGGGGGCCTGCGTTTGCGGCGAAGCGACGCGCAGAGCGAGCAGGAGGGTGAGAGCCGAGAGCAACGGCCGGAGGTTCATATGGGTCGAATACCTTTATCGGCATTCTAAACAGGTGGCGACTGCGCGATTGCAGGTGTGCCATCGGGTGCGCGTCGAGTTGTCGGTTGTCGGCGGGTCAGCGAGTCGGCGGGTCAGCTGGGTACTGCACTGAGTCGCCTGTCGCAAGTCGCTAGTCGCAAGTCGCGTGTGGTGGTTCCCCGGTCCCCAAATGCGCGGGACCGGGGGCACCCGCAATGCGATCACATCGCCGCCGGATCGGGGCCGCCCGACGTGTTGCAGATGCTTAGTTGGGCGAAGGCGGTTCGACGCGGACGACGACAAGGCGATCGGCGGTGCTGGTGCGGGGCACGAGTTTCAGTCCGAGTTGCTGCTGCAATGCGGAGAAGATCGTAATGCCACCGGTATCGACTGCCTGCGGGTTCGCGGCGCCATTGGGTAGAAGGGCGTTCTGTCCGTTGTCGGGTGACCAGTCGAGGTGGAAATCGTACTTCTCTTTCAAGCCGGTCTCATCGATGACGGGCCTTCCGGTCTGTCCTTCGGCGAGGAATTTCGCGAGGGTCGTCATGTCGACGGCGGTGGCGTCGAGTTGGCCATGCGCGGGCCTTGCGTCGAGCTGCGGATTGCCGGAGGTTTTGGTGAGCGACAGCTTTTTCGGTCCTCCCTTGGCGACGACGAGGGCGAAGATGGGCATGGGGGTGGACTCGCGGCGGAGCTCGAGCTGAAAGCGATCGGCGAGCAGACGCTGGAGGCGCAGCCGGGTTGGCTTGTGATAGAGGAGGATCTGATCGGGCGCCATGTTCTTGGGATCGCCGCCGACGGGGATGTCGGGAATGGCGGCGAGGTCGAATCGCTTTGACCCGATCCAGTTGGGACCGCCGGCGAGCTGATCGTCTCCGATGTCGTAAGCGATTTTGATGAGGAAGCGGAGGGTGGCGTCGAAGATGAACAGTTTTCCGCCGGGCGCGAAGTCGACTTTCAGGTTGCTGGAGGGGCCGCTGGGCCGGATGGACGCGACTTCGAATTGAGGCAGGGTGGAGGTTGCGATCAGCTGCGGTACGGGACTGGCGGGCTCCTGCGCGAGGAAGGCGGGTGCGTCAATCAGGCCAAGGATGATCGGGGCTGCGATTGTTGTTGTGCCAACGATGGTCAAGAGCAGCTTGCGGCCCATGCTCAGGCGGTCGGCGATGCGATTGAGCATGATGGACTCGACGCGCCGTTTCAGGTCAGCGCCGGTGACTCCGGCGACGCAGGCAAGCGGCGACTGCAGGTAGAAGCGGCAGACTGTGACGATTCCTTCGGCGTATTCCTGGGGATCGCTTCCCAACTTCAGGACAGCTTCGTCGCAGGCGCGTTCGCGCTCTTCGATGAGGCGCGTTCCAATCCAGTGGACGGGCGGGAAGAACCAGAAGAGGGATTCGACGACCGTGTGGATCGCGTAGGTGAGATTGTCGTGCCGGCGGACGTGGGACAACTCATGGGCGAGGATCGCCTCGAACTGCGGCTGCGTGAGGCGTTGTTTGAGGCCCTCGGGCAACAAGAGCACGGGGCGAAGGATGCCGAAGACGCCGGGTTCGATGTGCGCAGGACAGGACAAGACGGGGATGGGCAAGTTGAGCGCGAGCGGCGAGGCGGCGCGCAGGGCGGCGCGGACCTGTCGCCGATGACGCCCATGGGCCAGGAGGCTGACGGAGAATCCGCACAGCCAGAGACTGAAGAGGACGGCGGGGAGCGGGCTGGATGAATGCTGCGACGATGGGCGGGCCGGCGCGGCGAGCGCAGCGAGAGGTTCTCCGACGTGCTGGATTCTCTGCAACTGCGCCTGGGTGACTGCGGGCGTTTTCTGCCAGTCGATGTGACTGCCGAGGGCGATGAGAATGGAAAACGGAACGAGGAACTTTGCAGAGGCGACGAGCCAGAGCCCATAGCGCACGGCGGCGCGATTGTTTTTGAGCAGCAGGGCTAAAAGGGCTGCGACCGAGGCGAAGAGGGTCGATTGCCAGAGGTGGTTGGCGACCGGGCCGAGTGTTGGGCTGAGTGCGGGGCCGACTGCGCCGGTCATGCCGGTCAAGCCGATCAAGCCGATCAAGCGCGGCCTTCTTTGCGCGAGGACTTCGGCCGGGCGAGGTTGCGAATGGCTTGTTCGGCTTCCTTGAGGTCGTCGAGTGTGAGCCTGCCGGTTTGGACCAGGTGGGCCATCGCGGGTTTGGTTCTGCCGCCGAACAAGGCCAGTGCGTCGTCCAATAGTCGGCGTCCGGCGTCGTCGCGCGAGATGGCTGCGTCGAAGATGTTGGCATTGCTGATACGGCGGACGATCCGGACGGCCTTTTTGCCTTCGAGGAGTCGATAGACGGTGGTCTGCACGGTGGTGTAGGCGGGGCGCTTCGATTCGGGGAAGGCCTCCTGGATCTCGCGGACGGAGCAGGCGCCGCGTTTCCAGAGGATCTCCATGATGCGAAGTTCGAGCTTGGAGAGTTTGGGGTGGGGCATGGGTCGATTCCTCGGGAAGCCAACTACTTTGACTATCGCAGTCTACTACATGTTGTAGTTGGATGGTCAAGGGCTGTTGTCGGCGGGTCAGCTAGTCAGCGGGATGCCTGCACGGCGTCAGTCGCCAGTCGCAGGTCGCAAGTCGCAAGTGGTGGTTCCACGGTCCCCAAGCGCGAGGGACCGGGGGCACCCGCAGCGCGATGAGGTCGCCATCGGGATTGGAGCCGCCCGCCGATGGAGTCGTGGCCACTGTTCGTTTCTAGAGCTTGCCGAAGACGGCTTTGAGCAGAGGGGTGACCTGGGCGGCGGGATTGGTGCGGATCTTCTTTTCTTCGACGCCCATCATGGTGAAGAGGCCTTCGACGCTCTTCTCGAGGACATAACTATTGATATCGAGGGTCTGGGCCTGGGTGAAGGGCAGCTTGGGGGCGGACTGCATCACCTGATCGAACTTCTGGGTGACGCCGTTCGAAGCCATGGATTTCTGGATGATGGGCCGGAAGGCTTCTGTGACTTGCGTTGAAGTGGTGCGGCGGAAGTAGTCGGTTCCAGCCGTGTCGCCGCCGGTGACGATCTTGCCCGCGTCGCCGAAGGTCATGGACTTGAGCGCCTGGAGGAAGATGCTCTTGGCGGCGGGGGCGGCTTGTTCGGCAGCGGCGTTCATGCTGTGTTCGAACTTGTCGACGGTGGCGCCCATGCCGATGGCGCGAAGGCCTTTCTCGGCCCACTTGAGGCGATCGGGCATGACGATTTTGATGAGGGGATTGTTTTCGTATCCGCCGGGTCTTCCAGTTTCAGTGACGGCGGCGGAGATGCCGCGGGAGAGCGCGTCTTTGAGGCCGCTGGATGCCTGCGTGGATGTGATGTTGGGATTGGCGTGAGCGGAAGCGGCGGCGAGGCCGGCGGATAGAAGGACTGCGAGACAGAGCTGTGTGAGCTTCATGACATCCTCCCGCGGAGGCTCGCCGGATGGCAGGATGAGGGGCACCCGACGAGCTGAGTGCATTTGGAAGGACCGATGATAGACAAGGCCGCGGGTGGGGAGCAAGGACATTGCCAGGGGTCAGGGATCAGGGGTCAGGGATCAGGGATTAGAAGACTAGATCGCGAGAAAGCAGTTGACATTTGGCGGCAATTCACTACCATATGGTTGTGGATTGTCTGGACACGACATTTGCGGCTTTGTCTGATCCGACGCGGCGGAAGATGGTTGAACGGCTCTCGCGCGGGCCGGCGACTGTGCATGGCTTGACGGAACCGTTTGCCCTGTCGCAGCAGATGATTTCAAAGCATATTGCCTGCCTGGTACGGGCGCGGATTGTGATCAAGACGAAGCGTGGGCGAGAGAGTGTTTGCACGCTGAGGCCGGCGGCGATCAAGACGGTCAGCGACTGGGCGATTAGTTATCGGCAGTTCTGGGAAGAGAGTTTCGACAAGCTGGATGTGGTTGTGAAGCGAATGAAGGAAGGGGAGGTCAGAGATGACAAAAAACACGGCGACTGAGATGGAACGGATGGTTGTCAGCAGAGTTTTCGATGCTCCACGCGAACTGGTTTGGAAGGCGTGGACGGACCCGAAGTATGTGATGCAGTGGTGGGGGCCGAAGGGCTTTACGGCGCCGGTTTGCGAGATGGATTTTCGCGTGGGGGGGAAACTTCTCTGCTGCATGAAGGCACCGGATGGACAGGAGTTCTGGAATGCGGTGGAGTACCACGAGATTGTTCCGCACGAGAAGATTGTTTCCCTGATGTACTTTGCGGACGCGAAGGGAAACAAGATCGATGCTGCGGAGCTGGGAATCGAACATGAGGCCATCGAGGGTGCGTACGATGTGACGCTCTTTGAGGATCTGGGAAACGGGCAGACGAAGCTCACCTTTATTGGAAATGAACCCATGGAGAGCGCGAAGAACAGCGGTCAGATGGAGGGATGGAAGGAGATCCTGGATAAGCTTGCGGCGGTTGTTGAGGGGTTGGCGCGGGCGAAGTAGGGAGCGGAAGCTCTGACCATCATGAATGCGGGGCCTGCGCAACGGAAAGTAAAGGCAGGCTGTCGAGGAGCCCAGCTGAATCCCCGGTCCCCAAATGCGCGGGACCGGGGGCACCCGCAACGGAAAGTCAAGACAGGTATCGCGCCGGCTGCTTTCAGCCGGTCAGCGGATCAGCAAGTCAGCGAGTCAGCGTGGTACCTGCTTATCAGTGCGTTGACTTCTCTACAGAAGCCGACTTGCACTCGGGATGGCGGAAGAAGCCCGGAACGGCGGCCACTCTGCGGCGGTGTTGCCTTAGGCAGCCTTATGTCGCGTATGTGCGGCGTGCGCATGATGATGCAGGAGGAAGAGGACTCCTGCGGTGAGGGAGGGCACGCTGTAGGCGAGGAGGGTGACGACGCGGGTGGCGATGGGCAGACCGGCGGGCGGATTCAGGGCGTAGGCCGCTCCGCCGGCGAGCCCAAGGGCGATGAGGAGCAGGCCGCCGAAGATCTCCCAGCGCCAGGGGACCCACGCGGCGAGGAAGAGAAGGAGCCCGAGACCGATCCAGGGTGCTGCGGCGCTGAGGGAGGAATGGGTGGCGACGGACTCGACGATGAAGAAGTAGAGCCAGAGGCCGGCCCATGCGAGAGCCAGCAATCGGGCCGAACACTCCAGCAGCGGGAGATTCACAAGGAGACTCCGGCAGAGAGTATCGCCCCAGCGGGGAGGTAAGACAAGACGAGCTATGGAGACGAAAGGTCGTCATGGAGGCGAAATTTCGTCCGGGCGGGTTCGTCAGTTGGGGGGCTGGGCGGGCAGGTTCTGGGGTGGGCGGAGGCTGGGCGGGACGTAACTTCTGTATCGCCAATGTGTGGCAAAACTTGATTCCGATGCGCAGTTTTGGCAGGTGAAGTGCACTCTCTCAGGGTGTCCTGCGGGTTCACGCGTACAGAGGCAGCTGGAACAGGACGGAAGCGATTGAATCGGAGGGTGCGATCATGGCAATTTTTCCCAATCCTAACTTTCCTCTTCTGGCGAACGATCAGGCGGACGTGATGCGGATCTATCTGGAGCTGATGCGTAACTGGGACCGGCATGGACGTCCGTCGGCGGTGGCCAGCAGTCAAACGACTGGATTGCAGGACGATGCGGGTGGGGCTCGTTCCTCGGGGGACGAGCCGGATCGCGTGTAGGAGACGGCAGCCGGGCTGCTCAACCGGAGATTTGTTGCAGGGCTCGGGGCGTTCGAGGGAGCGGCCTGGGTAACTGGCGATGGAGTGAAATCTGGGGATGGAGATGGTCTGGCGGGGCTAGCCGCTTGGGGACTGTTTCCATCCTTTTCTAATTTTTGCGGTCGACGAGCAGGGTAGCAGGCCTTCTGAGCTTGATGGCAGGCTGACGCGAAAGTGTTCCAGCAAGGGAATGCGCAGAGGCAGTTTTACTGAGTGAACGAGAGCGCCGAAGAGGCCGGTTCACCTCAAACGCTGACGTGAGCGGAAGGCTGAATCGCCAGCCTGCCGACCCAGTGTCGCGTGATTTGTGAGTCGGCAGATCCGGCTGCTGCTGCGAAACACGCATCCACCCGTGTGCTGGTGGTTTGTCACCCGTTGGGCGGAGACTTCGTCAAAGCGAGACACAGTTTATAGTCGCCTTGTTGAACAACATTCAGCCAATGGAGGATTCAGGGTGTCTTCTCCGAAATATGCTGCCTACAAGGCCGCTGCGCCTTACTTCGATCTGGTGCGGCGGGCGTTGGGCGACCGCGTCGATGGCGAGCATTTCTTTGACATCGTCACGGACGAGACCGTCTATGAGGTTCTGTACGATCTTGGCTGGCCTCGCGTCCTTCGAGGACGAGCCGGCCTGATGGATGCATTCAAGGGTTACGTCGAGATCATCAAGCTGCAGTCCGCGGATCACCTGGTTGTCCACACGGCGGATGCAGGCCGTGTCGTGGTCATAGAGTATGAGGTTCACGGGACCGTGCTCGCGACAGGCGGGAAGTACGACAATCGGTTTTGCTCCATCATTCAGCTGGAGAACCGGAAGATCGCGCATTGGAGAGACTATATGGACTCTCATGCGGCATGGACTGCATTGTCTCTGCGCGGATAGGTCCTGACGCAGAATCGCACGAAATCGGCCGTGACGCCAAACAGCCCGATGCGTGGTCTCAACGAAAACGCTTCCTAGGGAGCAACCCCCACCCCTATTCTTGGAGCCATGCTTCCCTTTCCTGTGATCCATGCGTAAGGTGCTTCTCCTGGTGATCGCCGCGCTGACGCTGCCGGCGTGTGCGCAGGTGTTCGATATGGGCCGGGACCGCGTGCCGATGGCGGCTCTGGACGGTGCGATGCGCTTCCACACCGGCGACGATGCGCATTGGGCCGAGCCGGGGTTCGACGACAACAATTGGGCGTCGATCTCTTCCGAGAAGAGCTGGAGCGAGCAGGGCTACGGAGACTACGGCGGCTTTGCGTGGTACCGGTTCGCGGTGATGCTGCCGCGCGATGACCGTCAGCTTGGCCTTTACATTCCGGGCGTGAGGACCAGCTATGAAGTGTTTGCCGACGGCAAGCTAATCGGCTCGTTTGGAGGATTTCCGCCGAAGGGGACGGTGTACGTGGTCCGGCGGCACGTGGTGCTGTTGCCGCGCGAGCACGGCGACCGGATGGAGATTGCGCTTCGCGTGTGGCACTGGCCGTATTGGGCGGCGGCTTACGGCGGAGGGTTAACGGGCGTGCCGCGGATTGGCGACGCGGAGACGCTGAACAACTGGGCGGCGTTGCAGGACAAGGCTACGTTCTGGGAATCGTCGGCGCGGAATTTTATCGCGCTGCTTTGTTTCCTCTACTGTGTGTCCGGCTTTGTGCTGTTTCGCATACGGCCCAAGGAGCGCGAGTACCTGTGGTATGGCTTGCTCGGCTTCTGCTTTTGCGCCGCGCCGCTGGTCTCCGGCTACGCGTTGTTTCACGATGTGCCTCTTCTGGTGGAGTCCGGATTGGGGGACATGTTTTCGGCGGCGGGCTTTTTCTGCTTTGTGATGTTCACCTGGATTTTGCTGGGCCGCAAGGGCACGGTGTGGGTGTGGGTGAGCGTTGGGTGCTTGGCGTTGAAAGCGGTGTTCTGGATCCTGCCTCCGCTGGTTGGTCTGGAGTTCTCAAGCGGCAACTCGATTCTGACGCTGGTGGACCTGCCGATGACGATCGGTCCCATGGCGATGCTGATCCAGGGCGTGAGGCGCCGCAATCCCGATGCGCGCTTGCTGGTGATTCCGCAGGGTCTGAATACCCTGGCGAACTGGATCAACGATGTTCTCCTGGTGAGTCTCGGTGCGGGGCACGCGGGGGTGAAGCCGATCTGGGCCTTCTGGAACGAGACCTTCCATTGGCCGTTCCCGTTCGGACTGTACGATGTTTCGATCTGGATGATTGTGCTGGCGGTTCTTGGGGTTGTGGTGTTGCGATTTGCGCGCTCGCGTCACGAGGAAGACGTGCTGAAGAGCGAGATGGAGGCCGCGCGAGAGGTGCAGCAGGTCCTGATTCCGGATGCGATTCCCAGCGTGCCCGGGTTCAAAGTGGAGAGCATCTACAAGCCGGCCGGCGAGGTTGGCGGCGATTTCTTTCAAATCCTGGCTACGCCCGAGGGCGGCGTGCTGATCGTGATTGGCGATGTTAGCGGCAAGGGCATGCCGGCGGCGATGACGGTGTCGTTGCTGGTGGGGACGTTCCGGACGCTGGCGCACTACACGCAGAGGCCGTCGGAGATTCTTTCGGCGATGAATCAGCGCATGCTGGCGCGCAGCCGGGGTGGCTTTACGACATGCCTTGTTCTTTGTGCGAAGGCTGACGGCAGGCTGACGATTGCCAATGCCGGCCACATTGCGCCTTACATGAATGGCGAGGAGATCACTCTGGAAGGTGGGCTGCCGCTGGGGCTGGCGGCCGAGGCTATGTACCCGGAAGCTGCTGTCAAACTACCGCCCAACGTGCAACTCACGTTGCTAACCGATGGCGTTGCCGAAGCGCGCAACGCATCGGGCGAGCTTTTTGGATTCGAGCGCACGGCGGCGATTTCGGCGCAGCCGGCGGAAGGCATTGCGCAGGCGGCCATCGATTTCGGTCAGGAAGACGATGTCACGGTGGTCGCGCTGATGCGACAGGCGGAAGGGGAACGGGTTTCTGCGGAAGCGCCGCCGGCGGCTCCGGCGCTGGCGTAGAGTGCGGTAGGACCGGGTTCGCATCACGGCCCCGTCGCGGCAAGCCATGGTGTGAGAGCAATCATGCTCTCCCAGGTCCGGACACACGGACCTGGGGCACCCAATGTCGTGCGGGTTGAAAGATCCTTCAAACGAAAATCAGATGGTTAACCCAGCTAGGGCAGCTCTTTCCGGCGCCTGCTGTTGGTGGGTTAGTGCGTGGCTTGCAGGTATTGCTGGAGCCAGGCGACGGAGCGGGTGAGTTCGTCGCGCTGGTGCTCGCGCTTCACGAAGCCGTGTCCTTCGTCGGGATAGTAGACGGCGTCGACGGTGCGGCCTTCGGCCTTCAAGATACTGACGACCTGTTCGGCTTCTTCTTTGGGGACGCGGATGTCGTTGTCGCCCTGGAGGACGAGCAGGGGCGCGGTTTCGTTGCGAATGTATTTGAGGGGCGAACTGGCTTCGTAGACGGCGAGGTCTTTGGCGGGGTCGCCGAGGAGGGATTTCTCGTACTCCTGGAGGCGGGGGTCTTCGTGCTGGAGCATGCTGAGCCAGTTGAGGATGCCGTACTCGTCGACGGCGGCGGACCAGACGGATGGGGTTTTGCCGATGGCCATGAGGGTCATGTAGCCGCCGTAGGAGCCGCCCCAGATGCCGATGCGTTTGGGATCGACGAAGCCGGTGGCTTTGAGGAAGTCGACGCCGGCGATTTCGTCTTTGAGGTCGCCGCCACCGAGGTCTTTGACGTTAGCGTTCTGGAAGTCCATGCCATAGCCAGTGGAGCCGCGGACGTTGGGAGCGATGACGACGAAGCCGCGGGAGGCGAGGAGTTCGGCGCGGCCGTTGAAGGAGTCGACGGTTTGGCCGGTGGGGCCGCCGTGGGGCATGACGACGGCAGCAGCGGTGGCGTCGCGCTTGAGATTGAAGGGGACAAAGACGAAGGCGGAGATGAGGCGGTTGTCGAAGCTGCGATAGGTGACGAGTTGGGATTTGGGCAGGTCGGCGTGCTGGAGGGTTTCGTTGGCGTTGTGGGTGATCTGGGTGAGGGTGTTGTCGGGGGCGAGACGGAAGAGCTCGCGTGGATGGCTGGAGTCTTCATGCGAGAGGAGCATGGAGCCGTCGGGCAGGAAGGAGGTTGGTGCGGCGGCGGGAAGGTTGAGACCGACGGGCACGCCGCGTTCGGAAGCCTGCATGGTTTTGAGATCGATGAAGCGGAGGGAGACGCGGCCATCGGCGTTGAAGAGAACGACGGCGCGGTCGCCATCGGGGGTGAAGGCAACGCCGTTGGCGGACCACTGGGTGTCAGTGAGCCAGTGGAGCTGCTTGGTGGCGAGATCGAGCAGGGCGGCGTTC
>Ga0335069_10004621_pt1 | contig 20320 bp, 17 predicted proteins | sample Lox_Sample_11_FD_206714 | JGI IMG/M metagenome (GOLD analysis project Ga0335069, IMG submission 206714) | Soil microbial communities from Loxahatchee National Wildlife Refuge, Florida, United States - Lox_Sample_1.1 | ecosystem: Environmental > Terrestrial > Soil > Wetlands | place: USA... | reverse complement strand
GCTTCCGTCGCCGCTCACGCAGTCGATCAATTTCGCCCAGGTCCACACGTCTTCGAGTTACGCAAGATTCCTGCCGACGCTGAACCTCACCTATGATGTAACGGACGAGTTCAAGATCCGCGCCGCTGCGACGGAAACCTATGGCCGTCCGGAATACGCCCAGCTGGCGCAGAACAGCGCCGCCAGCGCCACCGGGAATATTGCATCGGAAACGATTTCCAATCCGAACCTGAAGCCCCGCACCTCGGACAATTTCGACGTCTCGGCCGAATGGTACTGGGCCCCCGGCGCGATCGCCTCTGTCGCGGTCTTCAACAAGCAGGTGCAGAACGAGATCGAGACAGTGACCTCGATCATCAGCAACGCGCAGAACGTTCCGAACTGTGCCTCGCCCTGTACGTTGACGCTGACGACATCGGAAAATGTGGGCAGCGCGGTCATCCAGGGCGTCGAGCTCAACGCTGCCGACGTAAAATTCGATTTCCTGCCGGACTTCCTTTCGGACTTCGGCGGCGCGGCAAACGTCTCGTTCGTCACCTTCGATTCGCCAAACCTGCCGATGTCGGGAGGCGTGCTGCGCAAGCTGCCGCAGCTGCTCTATTCGTCGAAGACGGTCGAGAACTTCACGCTGCTTTACAGCCACGGGCCGTTCAGCGGCGAGGTCACCTACAACTACACGAGCAAGATGCCGATCAGCTTCAACACGGGCAATGCCGTCAACGACCAGTGGTGGAGAGGCATCAGCACGGTGGATGCGCAGGTCAAATACCAGGTGACCGACTATCTGTCGCTCCGGGTCCAGGGCAAGAACATCTTCGACTCGCGGCCGCAGAAGGTTGTGGGGCCGGGGCAGCTGCTGAATTATTCGACGCTGGAAAACGGTGCGGCCATCTATTTCGGCGTGGGGCTGACCTTTTGAAGATCGGACACCTCGTGGCGGCGGCTGCGGTGCTCATGGCCGCCGCGACGCCGGCGGAAGCCCGACCGCACAAGCTGCTTGTGCTGTCGGTCGACGGCCTCGACTGGCGTTATTTGCGGGATCGCGACACGCTCGGGCTCTCCATCCCGAACATGCGCCGTCTCCTGGCGCAAGGGCAGGTCGCCGACGGCGTGATCGGCGTCTGGCCCACGATCACGTGGCCGTCGCATACCTCGATCATCACCGGCGCAAGGCCGGACCAGCACGGCATCTTGAGCAATGCACGCGGACCGATCGATTCATCGCTCAGCTACTGGTCCGCGACCAAGCTGAAGGTGCCGACGCTGTGGCAATGCGCCGGACAGCATGGATTGACCACGGCGGCGATCACCTGGCCTGTCACCATGGATGCGGCGATCACCTATGATCTCCCCGAGGTCTTCGCGCGGCGGAACGGCGGCTCGATGGACCTCGATTCGGTGGCGGCGCACGCCACGCCCGGACTGGTGGATGAGATCCGCAAGGACTATCCCTCCTTTGCGCAGCAATGGGTCGACGACCGTACGCGCACGCTGGCGACGCTCTATCTGCTGAAGCACAAGCAGCCCGATCTGATGCTGGTGCATCTGGTCGATCTCGATTCCGAATCGCATGACCGGGGCCCGTTCACCGAAAACGCCAACGCCATCCTCGAACGCACCGACGAACTGATCGGCGACATGCTGAAGGCGCTGCCGAAGGATTACGATTTCGCGCTCGTCTCCGATCACGGCTTCGAGAAGATCGACCACATCGCCAATCTGAAAGCCGAGATGCCGGCGGATGTCGCCGGCGGCGATCTGCAGGCGATGGGCGGCATTGCCACGACCACCGATCCGAACGTGGCGGATTGGCTGCGGGCGCAATCCGGGAAGCCCGACAGCGATGTCGGACGCGAAATCCCGCATGACGAGCTGGTCCGCTACGCGCCCGGGCTCGCAAACGTTCTCGCCGCTTTCGAACCCGCCGACCACGTCATGTTCTGGCACGAGGGGCCGGCGCATTCTCCGCCGCCGGAGAAAGGCAATCACGGCTTCTGGCCGCTCCGCCACGATTATCGCAGCATCTACCTGCTCTACGGTCCCGGCGTCGCGAAGGAACGGATTCCGGCGCTGGAAATGGTATCGCTGGAAGCGCGCCTGGCGGCTGTGTTGGGGATCGATTGCCGGAAGTGACCTACGCGGCGATGGCCTTGAGGCCGTCCTCGCGCGGGATGCCGGCGAGCTCGAGCAGCTCTGCCAGTTCCGCCATCGCGTGTTCGGGCGCTTCGCCTTTTTTCATCTGCGCCAGAAAGCCTTTCAGGAAGCCCGGCTCCGCCAGCGCCGACAGCACGATATCGCGCGCCTTGTTGCGCACGCGGCCTTCGGTCAGCACGTTGCCCATGCACAATTTGAGGACCGCCATGGCCCGCTCGGCGGGTTCCGCCATGTTCTCTTCGATCGTCTTGAACACTTTGCCGCGACTCTCGATCTCGGTGGCGAGCCCGTCGAGGATTTCGGCGAGCTCCGCGCGCAGCTCGTCACGCAAGCCGGAGCGGCGGACGCGCATCTGAAGATCGGCCAGCCTGCGCAGGCGGCCCATCAGCGGCAGGCCGCTGTTCGTGAACTGGTCGGCGAACTCCTGCGAGCGCAGGGTCTGTTGCAGGATGGCGGCCAACTGCTTCTTGTTCGATGCGCCGGCGATGTGTTCTTCGACGAGGAGAAGACGCTCGACCTTTTCGTCCGGCATCGCAACGCCTGCGAGATATTCGGCGATCGACTCGTTGGAGACGAGCCGGCGCGAGCGCAGCGTAAAGGCCGCCGTCAGGCTGTCCCGGCTCAGGCTGCGCGGATCGGCGATGGCGAGACTCCTGTCGACCTTGCGCAGGAAACGCAGCTCGTCGAGGCGCGAGGAGGGACAGAGCCTGCGGCTGCTCTTCAATTCCGCAATAATGCGGTTGCCGATCGCAGCGCGCGTCTCGGGAAGCTCGCCGGCATTGAATTGTTCGGAAAGCGTCGACAATGCGGCGTATTTCCCGCCGCGCACCGAAAGCGTGCCTAGCAGGAGCTCGATCAGAATGGAAAGCGCCTCGCCCAGGGATTCGCTTTCTCCGATCAGATCGCGCAAGGCGGACGGATTGGCGACAATTTCCGCAGTGACCGCGTCGATCGCGCCGAGGAACATCGCGCGGCCTTCGCCTTCATTCGGCACCTCCGGGACCAGCGCCAGCAAGGAGGAGAGCTTTTCGCCCCAGCCTGCCGATGACGACAGATGCCGCGCCAGCGTGCCGCTGAAGATATAGAGGCCGTCGCGCTCGCCGGCGAGCTTGACAGCGAGAGTTCCGAAGCTGCCCGGCCCCGCCTCGGGGAAGTAGTCCCGCTTGTGGTCACGCTGGACGCGCGCGATCGCCTTCGCGACCAGTTCGTTCAGCGCCTTGATGATCTGCTGCACGGGCACATTCGTCGACGAGGCCTGCGCCACAGCGACTTTCTGTACCGCGTGCTGGAAAACCGTGCCGGCCGATTCGAGTCTTGCAAGGCAATCGGCGCGATGGATGAGCTCCGTCACCGTGATCTTGTTATGCGCAAGGAAATCCCGCAGCAGGCGCGCAAGAGTCGCGCGTGCAGGCTGCGCATAGAGATCCTCGGGTTTGAAGCAGGGCAGAACCGGCGCGTCTTCCGCGGCGGGATCAAGCTTCAGGTTCTTGTGACCTTCTTCGTAGATCGTCAGCGAGAAATGATCGCCCGTGTCTTCGCCGTGATATTGCTTGACGACCTTGACGCTGATGTCTTTCTCGGCGCGCCGGAGATCGGCTGCCATGGCGATCGCCTTTTCGCGCACATTCGAGACGTCGTGCAACACCCAGGCCGCTCTCGGATCCCGGCGCTGAAACACCTCGAAGTGAATGTCGCTCTGGCTCATCCCCTGGCCACGACGCCGTGACGACGCACTCTCGCGGCCGCCGCTTAAACCGCGGTTAAAGAATGACGCATTTGCGATAAATTATTTCAGTCTGGTCCTGCACCCGCGCGGATGACCGCATGAGAGCCGCAGAGGCGGCACTGCGGATCGGGACGCACGCGCACGCTGCGGAAACGTGTCGACAGGGCTTCGTAAATGAGAAGTTTCCCCGCGAGGCTTTCTCCAAGATGGAGAATTTCTTTCAGGACTTCGAGCGCCTGCAGCGTGCCCATGACGCCGGCGGCGGCACCGAGGATTCCGGTCTCCGAGCAGGACGGTGCGCTGCCCGGCGGCGGCGGCTCGGGGAACAGGCAGCGATAGCAGGGAAAATCCGGCCCGGCATGCGGCTTATAGGTGGAAAGCTGTCCGTCGAATTCGGTGACTGCGGCGGAGACAAGCGTCTTCTTTGCGAAATAGCACACGTCGTTGACGAGAAAGCGCGTGTCGAAATTGTCGGAGCCGTCGGCGACGATGTCGTAGCGCGCGATGATCCCGGCGGCATTCTTCGCATCGAGACGGACGGGATGAAGCTCGATCGCGATTTCGGGATTGATGGCGGCGACGGAGTCCCGCACCGAGTCCGTCTTGAGGCGTCCGATATCTTTGGTGCGATGGGCGATCTGCCGCTGAAGGTTGGAAAGCGCGACGGTGTCGAAGTCGACAATTCCGAGCGTTCCGACGCCCGCGGCGGCCAGGTAAAGAATGAGAGGGCTGCCGAGGCCACCCGCCCCGATCACCAGGACCCTGGCCGCTTTGAGCCTGGCCTGGCCGGCTCCGCCCACCTCGCGAAGCACGATGTGCCTGGCGTAGCGCTCGAGCTCGCTGTCGGAAAAAGCCATGCCGGTTCATAGCCCAAAGCCGGATCGGTCCGAAAGTCGGCCTTTCCCCTAGGAATCCTGTGACGATTGGTCTTCACCCTAACCTTTGGAAGCCGTTGAACTTTCGGCTGCGCTCTGTAGTTGGTTCCTTGCGAGCATTAGCCAATGGGGCCTATCCTCCCCTTCCGGGGTGCGGCGAAGACCGCAAGGAGGCCCTTCGGCCGCAAGGCCAACGGGTATTCAGGGAGAGCACATGTCACAGGACGGGCGGCAGGCGAGCGCATTCGGGCTCGAGGACCAGGGCTTCCGCAATCTCAAGGCCGTGCATTGGAATCTGACAGCCCCGCAGCTTTACGAAGCGGCCGTGGCGCGCGGCGAAGGTCACGTCGCCAAGAACGGGCCCATCGTCGTGCTGACGGGACAGCACACCGGCCGCTCGGCCTCCGACAAGTTCATCGTGCGTGACGGCCAGACGGATACGCAGGTCTGGTGGGACAACAACAAGGCGATGACGCCGGCCCATTTCGACGCGCTCTACCACTCGATGATGTCCTACGCGCAGGGCCACGAGCTTTTCGTGCAGGACCTTTTCGGCGGCGCCGACCCTGTTCACCGTGTGGCGGTGCGCGTGGTCACGGAATTCGCCTGGCACTCACTATTCATCCAGCATCTGCTGATCGAGCCCAACAAGGGCCAGCACGAGAAATTCGCGCCCGACTTCACCATCATCGATCTGCCGGGCTTCCACGCCGATCCCAAAGTGCACGGCTCCGAGACCGGCACCGTGATCGCGGTCAACTTCTCCAAGCGCATCATCCTGATCGGCGGCACTTCCTATGCCGGCGAGATGAAGAAGTCGGTCTTCACGATCCTCAACTATCTCCTTCCGCCCAAGCGCGTCATGCCGATGCACTGCTCGGCCAATGTCGGCGCCAACGGCGAGTCCGCGATCTTCTTCGGCCTGTCCGGCACGGGAAAGACGACGCTGTCGGCCGATGCGTCGCGCACGCTGGTGGGCGACGACGAGCACGGCTGGTCGGAAAACGGCGTCTTCAATTTCGAAGGCGGCTGCTATGCGAAGGTGATCAAGCTGTCGCGCGATGCGGAGCCGGAGATCTACGCCACCACCGAGCGCTTCGGCACCGTGCTCGAGAACGTGGTGATGGATCCCGAGACGCGCGAGCTCGATCTCGACGACAATCGCTACACGGAAAACACCCGCGCCGCCTATCCGATCGGCTTCATCCCGAATGCCTCGCGCACGGGCACGGCCGGCCATCCGAAGAACGTCATCATGCTGACGGCGGACGCCTTCGGCGTGCTGCCGCCGATCGCCAAGCTGACGCCGTCGCAGGCCATGTATCACTTCCTCTCCGGCTTCACGGCGAAAGTGGCCGGCACCGAGAAAGGCCTCGGCAAGGAGCCGCAGCCGACGTTCTCGACCTGTTTCGGCGCGCCGTTCATGCCGCGCCATCCGGCCGAATACGGCAATCTGCTGCGCGATCTCATCGGCGAACATCGGGCGGATTGCTGGCTGGTGAACACCGGCTGGACGGGCGGCGCCTTCGGCACGGGTCACCGCATGCCGATCAAGGCGACGCGCGCGCTGCTCGCGGCGGCGCTCGACGGCACGCTCGCCGATGTCGAGATGCGCATCGATCCGCATTTCCGCTTCCGCGTGCCGGTGGCTGTGCCCGGCGTCGACGCGAAGATCCTGAACCCGCGCGACACCTGGGCCGACAAGGCCGCGTATGACGCGCAGGCGAAGAAGCTCGTCGCCATGTTCCGCGAGAACTTCAAGAAGTTCGAAGCCCATGTTGGCGCGGACGTGCTGCAGGCCGCACCGCAGCTGGCGGAAGCGGCGGAGTAGTTTCACTTTCCTTCCGTCATCGCCCGCTTTATGCGGGCGACCCAATTTTCTCGGCAAACAAAATGGGTCGTTCGGACAAGCCGGGCGATGACGGATGTTTGAGGAGAGTGGCGTTTCGTTTAATGCCCGCCGACATCCGGCTCGGTGACGGTCGGGCGGCTGAGCGCATAGATCGCGATTCCGATCCAGATCACGTTGAGCACGGCCGAAGGAATGGCGCCGTTCCAGCCGCTGTTGGCGGCGATGCCGACCGCGCCAAGAAGATTCATCACATGATACGCCGTCGAGTGTCCATCGATCCGCCGCATCGACAGCAGCACATAGGCGACCAGCACGAGGACGGCGCCGGCCCAGCCAGCCACGGCAACGAACAACGACATCCTATGCCTCCGGGTATTTTGTCGATTCCGTTTTGCGATAGACCCAGACGCGGGCCGGCGGAATGTTGAACGCGATGAAGGCGGCGCGCGTGACGCTCGCGCCTTCCGGCGCGGGCACCGGCGGCTTCACGCCATAGGAAAATTGCACGAACGGCGCGCCCGGTTGAAGCCGCGCGAAGATCTGTTGCAGCAGGCTCGCGCGCGCCTCGCGCGGAAAGTTCAAGAGCGGCAGGCCCGAGACGACCGCCGCGAAGCTTTGCGCCTGACCGAGCGTTCGCGCCAGATCGAACGCATCGCCGCGAATGACGGTGACACCGGGAAAGCGCGTCCTCAGCAGGTTCGCGAAATGGGGATCATATTCGATCAGCGTCAGCGCGCCGGGCGCAGTGCCGCGGGCGAGAACGGCTTCGGTGATGACGCCGGTGCCGGGCCCCAGTTCGAGCACGGGTCCGTGCGGGATTTGGGCTGCCATGGCGCGCGCCAGCGCTTTGCTCGACGGCGCGACCGCGCCGACGCTTCGAGGGTTGCTCAAAAGGCGGAGCAGAAATCGCGTCCGGTCGACTAGAAACGGTGGAATTAGGAGCGCACGTGTCATGACAGGATGGCTTTGCGGACTAGATTCCGCCTTGGAGAAACAGGGAGCATCGCGCTCCACAACAGGGAGACCATGTCATGTCCCAAACCCAAATGGCAGCCCGCTTCCGCGCGCTGCACAAGGGCTTTCTTGTGCTTCCCAACGCCTGGGACGTCGCCAGCGCGCGCATCGCAGAGGATGCAGGGGCCGAAGCCATCGCCACGTCGAGCGCGGCGGTCGCCTGGGCGCATGGCTATCCGGACGGCGAAAAGCTGCCCAAGGCGCGGCTGCTGCAGCTGGTCGGCGATATCGCGCGCCTGAGCAAGGTTCCCGTGTCGGCCGACAGCGAAGCCGGATTCTCCGCGACGCCCGCCGAGACGGCGGCTTTCATCGTCGCGCTCGCCAAAGCCGGTGCGGTCGGCATCAACCTCGAAGACGGCACGGATGAGCCGCCGCTGCTGGTCGCGAAGATCAAGGCGATCAAGGACGCCTGCGCCCGCGAAGGCGTCGACGTCTACGTCAACGCGCGCACGGATGTGTATCTGAAGACGCTCGTGCCGGCGGAGCGGGCGCTCGACGAAACGCTGGCGCGCGGCAAGCTATACAAAGATGCCGGCGCCGACGGGTTCTTCGTGCCGTGGGTGGGCGACATTGCGGCCATCGCCAGGATCGCGGCGACGATCGATCTCCCGCTCAACGCCCTGACGTTTCGCAATCTGCCGTCGGTCTCCGAGCTGAAGAGCGCCGGCGTGCATCGCCTCAGCGCGGGCGCCGGCACAGCCCGCGCAGCCTACGGTGCGACGCGCAGAGCCGCGCTCGATCTGCTGAAGGGAAGCTATGCCGCGATGAATCAGGAAGCGGAGGGCTGTCCGAATTTGAATGCGCTGATGCAGCCCTAAGAGTTGCAGGTTTCAGCACTTTGTGACCGCTACAGACTGGCAGGATCCCATGGGTCGTTAACTGATCGGCCTTCGATTACTATCGCATAAAGGCCTTTCCAGCGCTTCTGCCAGCGCCATCCTTCGGCTGTGCCGGGCGCGTCTCGCTCAATGTAAGTCGTCGCGATCTCCGCGGACAATGGTTCATGGCAATGAAGACAGCGCGGCGATGCGTCGGCCCTGAAGTTACCGCCGCATTCACATGACGCGAGGAATGACTCTAGGTATGAGGGCAAGGCGCCCAGTCCAAACCGCGTGGCTTCCTTGGGCTTCTTGGACCACCACGAAAAAATTGCTGTGCGCCCGCATGTATCGCAGTAGGCGAAGTTCGAATCGTTAAATCCATTGTGAATGAGCGCGTATGAGAACTCGCGCGTGCAGTGCTCACACGTCCCCTTAGCGCTCATGCTCGGACTCCACAGACACTATGGACGAGCGCGAGGCGTTGGAGCCTCGACGTGAGGCGGACCATTACGCCTCGCCGTTCACTTTCCAGAATTCGCGGACCCGCGCGAAGAATCCTTCGCTCTCGGGATGACAGCCTTCTTCGCTTTCCTTCTCGAAGGCGCGCAGCATGTCCTTCTGCTTCTTGGAAAGTCGGACCGGGGTTTCGACGGCGAGCTCGACATAGAGATCGCCGGACATCCCGCCGCCGCGCATCACCGGCATGCCCTTGCCGCGCAGGCGGAACTGGCGTCCGGTTTGCGTGCCTTCGGGGATGGAGATCTTGGCCTTGCCGCCGTCGCAGGTCGGCACTTCGATCTGTCCGCCGAGCGCCGCCGTGACGAACGACACCGGCGCGCGGCAATAAAGATCGTGGCCGTCGCGCTGGAAGATCGGATGCGCGGTGATCGACACAAAGATGTAGAGATCGCCCGGCGGTCCGCCGTTCAGTCCGGCCTGGCCTTCGCCCGTCAGACGGATGCGCGTGCCTTCCTCGACACCGGCGGGGATCGCCACCTGCAGCGTGCGCTCCTTCTGGACATGACCCGTGCCTTTGCAGCCCTTGCACGGGTTGCGCACGAAGCGGCCCGAGCCCTGGCAATGCGGGCAGGTGCGTTCGATGGTGAAGAAGCCCTGCTGCGCGCGCATCTTGCCGGCGCCCTGGCAGCCGGGACATTGCTCGGGTTTTGAGCCGGCTTCCGCTCCGGTGCCGCCGCAGCCTTCGCAGGCGACCGCCGCATTGACCTTCAGCTGCGCGTTCTTGCCGTGGAAGGCTTCCTCGAGCGTGATCTCGAGATTGTAGCGAAGATCCGCGCCGCGGTTGGAGCGGCGGGCTTTGCGCCCGCCCATGAACTCGCCGAACAGGTCGTCGAAGACATCGGTGAAAGACGAAGCAAAGTCGAAGCCGAAGCCGTTGGCGCCCGGTCGGCCGCCGCCATGCTCGAACGCAGCATGGCCGAAGCGGTCATAGGCCGCGCGCTTGTCGCCGTCCTTCAGGACGTCATAGGCCTCGTTGATTTCCTTGAACTTGTGCTCGCAGGTCGCATCGCCGGGATTGCGGTCGGGATGGAGTTCTTTGGCGAGCTTTCTGTAGGCGCCCTTGATCTCTTCGATCGACGCGCCCTTCTGGCAACCCAGAATCTCGTAATAGCAACGCTTGCTCATGGTCAGAAATCAGAACACGGAATACAGGGATCCAAAAGACGCCATCGCATATAAATCGCCCCTTCCGAATCCCTGCCGTCCGTTTCCGTTCTCTGTTACGCCGCGCCCTTTTTCTTGTCGTCGTCGACTTCCGAGAACTCGGCATCGACCACGTTGTCGTCGGGCTTGGCGCCTCCGGTTTCCGCAGCCCCGGCTTCGCCGGCCTGCGCCTTGTACATCGCTTCGCCGAGCTTCATGGAAGCCTGCGCAAGGGCCTGCGTCTTCGACTGGATGTCGTCGATGTCGTCGCCCTTGACGGCTTCCTTCAGCGCAGCCATCGCGTTCTCGATATTGGTGCGTTCGGTCGTGTCGATCTTCGAGCCGTGCTCGGCGAGCGCCTTGTCGGTCGAGTGCACCAGCGCATCGGCATGGTTTTTGGCTTCCGCAAGCGCGCGCCGCTTCTTGTCGTCCGCGGCGTGGCTCTCGGCGTCCTTGACCATCTTCTCGATGTCTTTGTCCGAAAGGCCGCCCGACGCCTGGATGCGGATCTGCTGCTCCTTGTTCGTCGCCTTGTCCTTCGCGGTCACCGACACGATGCCGTTGGCGTCGATGTCGAAGGTGACTTCCACCTGCGGCACGCCGCGCGGCGCGGGGGGAATGCCGACGAGATCGAACTGGCCGAGCATCTTGTTGTCCGCCGCCATTTCGCGCTCGCCCTGGAAGACGCGGATGGTCACCGCGGTCTGATTGTCTTCCGCGGTCGAGAACACCTGGCTCTTCTTGGTCGGGATGGTCGTGTTGCGCTCGATGAGGCGCGTGAACACGCCGCCCAGCGTCTCGATGCCGAGCGACAGGGGCGTCACGTCGAGAAGGAGCACGTCCTTCACTTCGCCCTTGAGCACGCCCGCCTGGATCGCGGCGCCGATGGCCACGACTTCGTCCGGGTTCACGCCCTTATGCGGTTCCTTGCCGAAGATCTGCTTGACGACATCCTGCACCTTCGGCATCCGCGTCATGCCGCCGACGAGGATGACTTCGTCGATCTGGTTGGCGGAAACGCCCGCATCCTTCAGCGCCTGCTTCACCGGCGCGATGGTGCGCTGGATGAGATCGTCGACGAGCGCTTCGAGTTTGGCGCGCGTGATCTTCATCGTGAGGTGCTTGGGACCCGTCGCGTCCGCCGTGATGAACGGCAGGTTGACTTCGGTCTGCTGCGCGCTCGAGAGCTCGATCTTCGCTTTCTCGGCCGCTTCCTTCAGGCGCTGGAGCGCGAGGCGGTCGGCCCGGAGGTCGATGCCGTTTTCTTTCTTGAACTCGTCGGCGAGATAATTGACGAGACGAAGGTCGAAGTCTTCGCCGCCGAGGAAGGTGTCGCCGTTGGTCGACTTCACTTCGAACACGCCGTCGCCGATTTCGAGGACGGAGATGTCGAACGTGCCGCCGCCGAGGTCATAGACGGCGATCGTGCCCGACGCCTTCTTGTCCATGCCGTAGGCCAGCGCGGCGGCTGTGGGCTCGTTGATGATGCGCAGGACTTCGAGGCCGGCGATCTTGCCGGCGTCCTTGGTCGCCTGGCGTTGCGCGTCGTTGAAATAGGCCGGAACGGTGATGACGGCCTGCGTGACCTTCTCGCCCAGATGGGCTTCCGCCGTTTCCTTCATCTTCTGCAGGATGAAGCCCGAGATCTCGGACGGCGCGTATTTCTTGCCGTCGCGGCCGGCGACCCAGGCGTCGCCATTGTCCGCCTTGACGATCTTGTAGGGGACCATGCCCATGTCCTTCTGGGTCATGGGGTCGTCGAAGCGGCGGCCGATCAGCCGCTTGATCGCGAAATAGGTGAATTCGGGATTGGTGACGGCCTGCCGTTTGGCCGCCTGGCCCACCAGACGCTCGCCGTCCGAGGTAAAGGCCACGATGGAGGGCGTCGTGCGCGCGCCTTCCGCATTTTCGATGACTTTTGGGGCAGAGCCCTCCATGACCGCCACGCACGAATTCGTCGTGCCGAGGTCGATGCCGATAACTTTAGCCATTTTATTACCCTTTTCTATGGCGGGCGGCTTCCTGGCCTCATGCGAGCGCCCTCCGGGCCGTCCCCTTAGCATGCTGAACGCGACGCTGAGATAGGCCTAAAAGCCCGCACCGCGACTGGGGGGTATATAGGGTTGAGATAGGGGCGCCGCAAGGCGGGGAGGCTGCGGAACGGCCCCGTTTCCACTGGTTAAAACGTTTCTAACTCGCTGACAATGCGAGGGGTTTTGGGGGGCGGTTTGCCGGCTCGCCCCCCGCCGCGCGAACTAGGCCGGCACCGGCATCACCATGATCAGGCACGGGTTCTCCGGTCCCCAGATGGCCGTGAACTCCTCGAGAGGCGCAAAGCCCACGGCTCCATAGAAAGCCCGCGTCCGCTCATAAGGCTCATAGGGTCGCGACGGCCCCCGGGTTTTGACGGTCAGATATGGGCGCCGGAGCGCACGCGTCTCGGAGAAGGCGTGGCGGACAAGAGCACGGCCGACGCCCTGCCGGTGCGCGCTGCGACGCACGGCCAAAAGATGGATGTCGATCGCGGAAAAGCCGGTGTCGGCCAGAATCATGATGCCGAGTGCGTTGCCTTGATCCTCCGCGATCCACGCCGGCGCGTGCTCGGCGAGCGCAATGTAGGATGCATTCGATTGGGGTATGCCGAACCATTCGGGAAGCTCGGCGAGGATCGACGCGCAGTCTGCGCCGGCGGCCCGGCGCACGATGTTCAATGTCATGGATTGTCTCGACAGGTTGGCGATGGCAACGAAAGGCCGTTAGCGCGAGAAGCGCTGGCGAAAGGCGCGGCTATGAACGGCTTCCTGTCGCGATCAGAATAGCGCGATCGGGCTTTCGGTCAATCGAGCCCCGCAAGGCGGGGAGAGCTGCATTGCCCGGGTTATAGCAGGCCGTTTATAGACGCCCACTTCTGCCAATCGATCTCTTCGAAATCGACTTTGTCCAACTTTTGGCTCAGACCATGATTTTCGGTGAAGATGATCAAGTTTTCACAGTCCCAACGAGCCGAAGGAACGAGCAGCCCGTCGAAGCCCAAGAAATTCAGCGCCGCGCCAATCTCTCTGGACCGGACGTAGTTGCGCTCCTGATAGTCAGTCCGAGAAATCCCCAACTTCTCAAGTTCGGCCATGGTTAGTCTTAGGGCCTTTTGGGCCGTAACGTCTAAGCGATGCAAATGCAGCGGACGCGACGGCATTGGGTTGCTGAGTGCCAAATAAGAGGCGACTTCGGCAATCGCCCCATCCCAACTAAGGCTAGTGTAAAGCACTGAGCAGCCCCCATCAGAAGCCAAAGGAAATGCCCAACGGCCGCCACTCCCGCTTGGCGCAAGTGGGTCGACGCTCTGTCCGGTAACGCGAAAAACTCGACCTTCGTATTGAATTTCCGGGAGCCGACTTATGGCATCCGTCAATTCAAAGTTATGGAGCACCTTCGCTTAGCCCTACATAAAAACGCCATCTCGTAGCTGGCTTATCAATTGCATAACTCGCTCTATGCGCCCAGTTCGGATAAGGCTTGCAGGCGACTCGCCATCGAGAAGCTTCTGCGGCGCAAATATCCATTGGCGCGCTTCGTTGGGTGAATAGAAATCAGAGAGTTGATCCACAACATATTCCAGCTCTAGCAGCGTTCGTTCGGTGTCGGACTGTGGATATGCTCTCCCTTGCTTCCATCGCGAAACGGTCTCGGGTCTAGTTCCCAAAAGATTTGCCACATCGACATTCTTCATCGCCGCTTTGTGACGGATGGAGTCGAGCCTCCTAGCAACCGCGCCAGTCATTTTCGCCTCCTAAATACGAAAGTAAAATCATTGGTACTCCAAGCTCATTTTTTGTGTTGCGTCTCACGCGCCGGCCTGCTGAGTGGCGGGTCAAGCGGCTCTGGTGTCCGGTATATTTGAGCGAAGTGCGACATGGCCTGTCGAAAGCGGCCCGCCATTTTGTTCCGTCGTTTTATGACGTTTTTCAGATCGGGCGAAATGGACGGAAAGTCGCTGACCGCCGCAACACTATCGGAAATCGGCCTGACATAGTCGTCCATGTACCGATTGACTCGTAGCGCAAGGGGCGTCGCACTTAGCTTCGATATTTGCTCTGATCTCGTGTGAACGTAGTGCCGCGTGGGATTATCGACTTGGTCTTTAATGCCTCCAGGACAGCAATGAGTATTGCGGCATCCAAATTGCGTTCTGACACGAGTCGAACTTTCAAGAAATGCGCGCGCATCTTTTGGCTTCAGCAGCATATCAAGTTGTTGGATGTAGACCCGTGTTGAAACGCCGCCAGCCTGTTCACTTTCGGGCTTCGGTCTACGCCATCCGCCCGGTTTGAATGACTCGAACAGCGTGATGCCGTGAGCCAAACCGCCAACCGCGCCGAAGGCCAGCAAACCCAAACCTGCGAGCCCTCCGGCGTAGTCGGCAACAAGCGGCTTTCCAAGCTCACGAAAATCGGCGCATGCCTCGATATAGGCTGCGAGTTTCTCCCCAGTTGCGTCCTGACCAAAGTTCTCAATCCTCAACCAAAGAGCATCATTCGGAGCATCCGCGATGGCGGCAATTATGGCTTGTCGTTGCGCAGCATCTCTGAACACCTGCACTGGTATCGCCAAGGGATAGATGAGCGGCATGGTGGGGCTCAATTGCCTCAGTTCGTGGTGAACCCAGCCCATCACCTCGATATCGCGGCGCAGCCAAAGGTCGTTTGCGCTCGAAAGCAGATGAGTTGGACCGAGCAACTGGGTGAAACCGTTCTCTACGACAAATTGTGCAATTTTCTTCGCTCGTTCGCGGCCTGCAGCTCCCGCGAAGTCGTCTGCGCGATGTGGGCGACTTAATCCCCAAGGCAGGGACGCCGCAGCCGCCGTATGTCCGCCAACAGTGGCCATCGCGTGCGTATTTGGATCCAGCACGACATCCAGCTGTCGGCGAAGAGCTTCGGTCTTTAGCTCCCGGTGACGTTGTGTGTAGCGCGCGTCGATAACGAGGCCGAAGAAATCCATTTCGCCCTGAGCCAACACATCAAGCAAGTCTTTGTGTTGGTCTCTCCCTACTCGAAGGTACAGGCCTAACGGGGCGGCACGCTCGCGATCCTTCTGTGGACGTGGCAGGCGAACAACATTGCTCATGGCTAGACTCCTCTAACTTGACGATACCATTGACTTATATGTTGCGCAATACCTTGCGTAAAAAATTGACATTTATGATGATCTTTGCCATAACGCATTGATAGAATGTATATTTATCGAGTCATCGCTTTGAAAATGACCATAAAGGCACCTTCTCGGCGGCGCTAAGTGCGCGGCACGATCAACGTCTACGGGCGAATGCGGACGTCCAAGCACGCGCGTCCGGTGAGTGCGTGAGTTCGTGCGTTGCGAGATCGAGGATCAGTTTGGCGAGTTGACTAACACCGCGAGCGCTTTAGTGCTCTTCATGGCCAAAACGGACGCACAGTGCCCGCGGCCATATCCATCGGCATCATAGAATGATGCACAGGCCACTTCGCCTCGACCCTTACGTCCGGTGTTAGGCCGAGAGCTTTTCGCGTCGTCCGTTCGGCTTGTTGAGGGTCAGCTTCCGCTACAAGGACGGGTTCAAGCTGAGGCTCCCCTCCGCCTAAGCGCTGAGTAGTAATCAGAACTATCTGGCCATTCGTCATGCAAGAGCTATCGCATACATCGTGCAAAGGTCCAGAGTATTAGATCAAATGGATTTACCGTTGGGAGGCTACTTCTCCCCCGGCGGGTCGAGCGCCTGGGCTTCGTTGGCGTGGGTCTGCACCTGGATGTAATCGGCATGGCCGATGCTGGCGATCAGGCGCTGCTGCGTCATCAGATAGTCGACGTGCTCTTCCTCGTTCCTGAGGATCTCTTCGTAGAGCAGCCGCGAGCCGTAATCCTGCACGCTCTCGGCATAGGCGATCGCCTCGCGCAGATCCTTCAGCGCCTTCTCCTCGAATTCGAGATCGCAGGCGATGATCTCTTCGACGGTTTCGCCGATCAGCAGCTTGTCGAGATATTGCAGGTTCGGAAGATCGCCGAGGAACAGGATGCGCTGCGTGAGCTTGTCCGCGTGCCGCATCTCGTCGACGGATTCCTCATATTCCTTCTTGGCGAGCTCGGACACGCCCCAGCTCGCCAGAATGCGCGCATGCAGGAAGTACTGGTTGATGGCGGTGAGTTCGTTTTTGAGGATTTTCTGAAGGTGTTCGATCGTCTTGGCGTCGGCGATCAGCGCCTTGCTTACGCCGCTTCTTTCTCGTCCGCCGCTTCGTCCGCGTCCCTGACCAGCGCCGCGATCCTGTCCTGGCATGTCCCGCAAACCTTCTTGCAGCCGTGATGGGCGTAGACGCCATCCGGGCAGTTTGCCCCCGAGGCAATCGCCTCGCGCACCTTCGTGTCGTTCAACCTATTGCAGACGCAAACGATCATCCAACCGAACTCAGAGACTTCTCCACGGAAATGACCCAGTTGCGAATGATTGTCAATATCAAGATGGGTTAACGCCGGCCGAGGGTGTGATCGGGCGCCGCTCGCGCCCCTATCCCGCCAGCTCGGCCGCGGCCGCCAGCCGCTGGGCGTAGTGCCCCCGGAGCAGCACGAATTGCCAGGCGACGCCCACGAGCGCCAGCAGCAGGATCGCCCAGAGCGGTGTGCCCGACCACGAAAGGAATGCCGCCGTCACCAGACCGAGCGCACCGCCCATGTCCCAGCCGGCCTCCGTCGCCACATGGAAGCGGAGCGTGCAGGGCGCACCCTTGGCGAGCGTGTAGACCACCGTCATCACGGTCGGGATGTAGAGGCAGCCGCCCAGCGCGCTCATGGCATTGGCGGCAAAGGCGAGGCCCGGGTCGTGTGTCGCCGCCGCGCGCATCAGCAGCACGAGGCCGAACGAGCCCAGCGCGATGGTGACCGCGCGCCGCCCGCCGCTGTCGATATAGCGTCCGAGATAGAGCCCGCCGACCGCGCCGACGATGGCGGCCACGGCCAGCGCGCCGCCGAACGCCATGAAATTCTCGCGCAGCGACTGGAACAGCGCCACCTGCCAGACGAAGACATAGATGCCGCCGGTGAAGCCGTCGCCCATGAACAGGAGCACGCCCGGCAGCGCCGCGCGGATGGCGCCCGCAGCGCTTTTCGCCACGCGAAATTCCGGCGTCCACAGAAGCGGCACCGCGGCGAGCGCGACGATCCCGGCCGTGATGCCGAAGGCGAGCCGCGCGCCGAACGTGACCAGCAGGAAGCCTGTGAGCAGCGGACTGACGACGCCGATGATCGCCACGATCGCCTCGCGCGCGCTAATCTGATGGCCGCGATGTTCGTCGTCGCCGACCCGCGCGAAATAGGCGTGATAGCTCGGCCAATAGAAAGTGTCGGCCACCGAGCCGATGGCGATGATTGCATAAAGCGCAGGCCCGACACCGTGCACCCTTGCGAGCAGGGGATACTGGCAGGCGCTTAGAAGCGTGCCGACGATGATCAGCACACGCATGCCGAAGCGGGCGGCGAGCGGGATGATCATCGGACGGATCAGGAACCGTCCCGTCAGGATCGCTGCGAAGGTGAGGAACACACCGGGCACGGAGACGCCCGCCTTGAAGAGATAGGCGGCGAAGAACGCGCCGGCGCCGGTCATGGCGATCGAATGGATCGCGTAATGGATGTTGAGGAGATTGACCGCGGAATTGCGGAAATAGGCCATGGGACTGCCTCGAAACGAAGGATGGAGCGAACGCGCGCGAAATCCGGCAGCAGCCGTGTGCTCACGGAGCCCGGAGGCGGCTTATTTTGTTCGACCCACTGACAAAGCGAGGCATCCTCAGATCGGGGCGCACGCAATCTAGCGGCGGGACCGCGCGCTTTCAATACGCCGCAGCGGCGTGCGCGCTCCCATGTCGACGCGTTCTATGCCGCTTGCGCGGCCGCGTGCGGTTCCTCATAGACCGGCGTCAGCGAGCGGCCAAAGGCGATGCGAATGGCGAGAAGCACGACGCCCGCGCCCGCGATCAAACCCGCATGCATCAGCCAGAACTGCGTGCCGCTCATATGGTCGAGCTGGGCGCCGAGCCAGCCGATTCCGAGCCCGCAGAAGAAGAGGCTCAAATAGCATATCGGCACCATGATGCCGGCATATCCCTTCGGCGACGCGCGCGTGTAAAGCGCCAGCATCACGGGGAAGACGTTCGCGAAACCGATGTCGTTCAGGACATGGAAGGCGATCGCGTAACCGAGAGAGACGCGATGTCCCGTGGCGGCGAAGGCGGCGGCCGCGGCGGCGAGCGCCAGCGGGCCCGAGGCGCTGATCAGGACGCCGATGATGATCTTCGACAGCTCGTCCGGTTCGCGCCAGCGCGCCGCCCACCAGCGCCAGAACATGATGCTCCCGACCATCGTCACCGTGCTGACGATGGAATCGACGGAGACGAGCCACGTGACGGGCATCGAAAAGCCGAGGAACGTCAGGTTGAAGACTGGTCCCGCCCAGACGAGATAGGAATTGAAGATCTGCTGGTTGCCGATGGCCGAGACCGCAAGCACGGGAACGAGAAGAACCAGCACCGCGATGTTGAAGCGCCCCTTTGCATCGAGCGGCGGACGGATTTGTTCGCCGGATTTCGCCTGCGCGAGCGGTTCCGGCGGGAATGTCGGACGCCCGAGAAGATAGATGCACAGTCCGATCAGCATGCCGACGCCGGCGACGCCGAAGCCCCAATGCCAGCCATAGCGATCCGCAAGATAGCCGCAGAGGATCGGCGAGCCGATCACCGCGATCTGGATGCCGATATAGTAGATCTGAAAGCCGTCGGCGCGCCGCGGGTCCTCGGCGCCGTAAAGATCGCCGACCTGTGTCGCGATGTTGCCCTTGAAGCAGCCGACGCCGGTCAGAAGACAGAGCAGCGCAACCAGGAACGTCGCATCGAACGCCATCAGGAAATGGCCGATCGCCATCAGGACGGCGCCCAGTGTCACGGCGCGCGTGCGACCGATGAAGCGTTCGGCGAGAATGCCGCCCGCGATCGGCGTCAGATACACAAGGCCGCTGTAGAGGCCGACCGTGGCCGACGCGATGCCCTTGATGCTGTGCGTGTGAAAGAACGATCCGACCAGGCTGCGAAACAACGCGAAGCCCCAGACATGCTCGACATGGCCCGGCAGCTGAAGCTGGTTGACCATATAGAGCACCAGCAGCGTCAGCATGCCGTAATAGGAAAAGCGCTCCCAGAACTCGGCGCCGGAAAGCCATCCGAGGCCGGCCGGGTGGCCGAGGAAAACCTTGTCGTTCTTGCTTGTCTGTGTCGTCACCAAAACCAGCCCGGAAATCTTGCGGGCACGACCCTATCGGTGTCATGTCCCGTACGCCAGCCGGCAATGCACAACGCGTTTAACGGCGACGATTGACAGCACGCATCGGCATCATACGCTCCGGGTAAGGAGCATTACGCAGCCGTCATGAAGCGCATCGGAATCCTCGCGCACAGTGCCGAAGGCGCGGCGCTCTGCTTTCTCGAAGCCTGCCATGCGGGCGAAGCGCGTCTCGGCGCGCACAACCATCCCGCGATCACGCTCGACATCGTCGCCATGGGCGAAGCGATGGATCTGTGGGAACGCAACGATTTTGCCGGAGTGCGCGAAATCCTTGCGCGAAGTTGCGAGCGTCTGGCCCGTGCCGGTGCGGATTTCTTCGTCTGCCCGGACAACACGGCGCATCTGGCGCTCGAGCTGGACGGCGCGCCGCTGGCGCTGCCGGGTCTCAATATCGCCGGTATCGTCGCCGAGACGGCCAGATCGCGTGGCTTTGGTCGTGTCGGTTTGCTCGGCACCAAATGGACCATGAACGGGGCGACCTATGCGAACGCCTTCGCGCGCGCGGGCCTCGACTGCCGCGTGCCGCCGGAGGGTCAGCGCGCCGACATGAACGCCATCATCTTCGACGAGCTGGTGCGGGGAAAATTCCTCGACACGTCACGCGCGCGCGTCGTCGCCATGATCGAAGGCCTGAAACGCGAAGGCTGCGATTGCGTCGCGCTGAGCTGCACGGAGATCCCGCTGCTTGTTTCGCAGGACGTCTCGCCGCTTCCAATTCTGGATTCGACGCGGCTTCTCGCGCGCGCCGCGGTCGCTGTCGCTCTCGGCGAGAAACCGATGCCGGTATGGCGGGGCGGCTCAGCCTAATCCTCCCCCGCGCGAAGCGTGGGGGAGGGGGACCGCGCAGCGGTGG
>Ga0335069_10004620_pt1 | contig 20321 bp, 9 predicted proteins | sample Lox_Sample_11_FD_206714 | JGI IMG/M metagenome (GOLD analysis project Ga0335069, IMG submission 206714) | Soil microbial communities from Loxahatchee National Wildlife Refuge, Florida, United States - Lox_Sample_1.1 | ecosystem: Environmental > Terrestrial > Soil > Wetlands | place: USA: Florida... | reverse complement strand
ACCGGTCTCGAAATCGCTCTCCCAGTGGCCCACGTGCGCGATGCGCTGCGCCTCCTCGAGCTTGCGCTCGCTGTCCTGGAGGCGGCGGAACATCAGGAGCCCGGTGAGCGCGTCGGCGAGTCGCCGGCTGATCGCGACGAAGAGCCGCTCCTCCTGCGCAGTCCACACGCGCGGTGCCGAGCACTGGTGCAGGCCGAACAGATAGGGCCGATCGACTTTCGGATGGATTCCAGTCGCCATCTGCGAGCGAACGCCGAAGCGCTCGGCGATCGATGGCGGGACGGGCTGCGGCTGGGCCGGTCCGTACTGCACCGCGCCGTCGGTGGCCAGCGCGGCCCGGAAGGCGGCCGCCATCTGCGGCGATGTGGCGAGCTCGGCATCGAGTGCGAATGCGCCGGGAAACTCCGGCCGCGCCCGCTCCATCACCACCCGCCATGACGGCGCTTCGGGATCGCACGGATGGACCAGCCATGCCCGATCGCAGCCGAAGATGTCGAGCACCGCGTCGAGCACGTCGCTCATCATCCGGGCCGGATCGCTCGCGCTCTGCATGGCACCGTTGATCCGGTCCATGCTTTCGAGAACCCACAGACTTGCGGCGCGTTCCTCCTCGATCCGTTTCCGATCCTCGATGTCGGCGAGCAGGCCGTACCACTTCAGCACGTGTCCCTGCTCGTCGCGAACCGGGGTCGCGCGAACCAGGAACCAGCGGTATTCGCCATCTGCGGCGCGGAAACGCGATTCGTGCTCGAACGGGTCTCCGGTGGCGAGCGACGCGCGCCACCGGGCGAGGTGGCGGTCGACGTCGTCGGGATGCAGGGCGGCCTGCCAACCCCAGCCGATCGATTCTTCCGTGGACAACCCTGTGTATTCGCACCAGCGCCGGCTCACGAACGCCTTCGATCCGTCCGGCAGCGTCATCCAGGCCATCGCCGGAATGGTCGCGATCAGGTCGCGCAGCTCCTTCTCGCTCTCGCGCAGCGCCTGCTCGGCCCGCTTGCGCTCGGTGATGTCCTCGCACACGACCAGCAGGACAGGCTGGTTCTTCAGGAGCACGGCGTTCGCCGTCTCGCGGACCCACAGCGTGCTGCCGTCCTTGCGCACCTTGCGCGCCTCCCACCGCGAGCGCTGACCGACATTCGCGAAGCAGCGTTCGGCGTTCTGGCGGACGCGCTCGCGGTCTTCGGGCACGAAGATGTCGAGCACGGGTCGGCCGATCAGGTCCCGGGCCTCGTACCCGAGCTGCTCGGCGCCGTAGATGTTCACCGACGACACCGTGCCCTGCGCATCCACGATGAAGTACATCGTGGGGTTGCTCGCGAACGCGGCACGCCATTGCTCCTCGAGCTCGAGCCGCGCCTGCTCGGCGAGCTGGCGGTCGGTGATGTCGTTGTTCGTCGCGAGCACGCCGATCGGCCGGCCGCGCTCGTCGCGCTGCAGGGCCCAGCGGCTCGCCACCGGAAGCGCGGTGCCGTCGCGCCGCCGGTGCACGAGCTCGCCCTCCCAGTGGCCGGTGGCCTCGAGCTCGGCCTCGATCGCTTCGATCGGCGCCGGGAATTGCGTGCGCAGGAGCTCGTGCGAGCGGCGCCCGATCGCCTCGGACCGGCTCCATCCGTAGGCCTCCTCGGCACCGCGATTCCAGTACGTGATGACGTTGGCGGCGTCGCGCACGAACACCATGTCGCGTGTCTGGTCGAGCAGCGCCGCGTGCTCGCGCAGCGACCGCTCGCGCGCATCGAGGCGGGCGAGCTGCCTGACCAGCGCGGCCAGCAGGGCTGCGCTGAGGAGCAGCAGCAGCACGGTGCGCGTTCCCGTGTGCACCGCCTGCTCGCTCCACCCGCCGAGGGCGACGGCCTCGTCGCGAGTCGCCATTACGAGGAACGGCGTTCCGGCGACCGGTGCCAGCCAAAGGTAGCGCGTAGCTCCGTCCTGCGCCGTTGGGGGCAACGTCGCGGCGGCGCCGCGCTCCGCCTTCAGCCGCCGGGCTTGCGCGAGGTCCGGGTAGGTGCTGCCGACGAAGCCGCGCCCGTCGGGGTAGCGCGCAAGGATCAGGCCGTCGTCGCGCAGCAGGAGGAGCCGGTTGCCGGCCGCGAGGTGGATGATCTCGTAGAGCCGTTGGAACTCGCGCAGATCGACGAGCGCGCCGATGTGTGCCTCGACCGCCCCGTCCGCGCCTCGCAGCTCGCGCGACTCGAGCACCGAAGGCTGCCCGTCGAGGGTCCCGAGCGCACCGGTCGGCCCGTTCAGCACGTCGGGTGGCACCGGGTCCGAGGCATGGAGCAGCGCGCCCCGTGCATCGCTGACGAACAGCGCATTCAGCGGCACGCCGGTCTTGATGAGCTCGAAGGCGACGCGCCACTGCTCGGCATCGGCCTGCCGCCCGAGGCCCTGGTACCAGGCCCCGAGCGTGCGAAGCGCGGATTCGCTGTTCTTGAAAGCGTCGGCCGATTGCTGCGCCAGTGCCTTCGAAAGGTTCGCGAGCTCGCGATCGTTGTCGACGAGCGCTTGCTGGTACGAGCGCCAGACGTCGACGGCCGCGGAGACCGCGAATCCGAGAATCAGCGCGACGCCGACGACGACGATGCCGCGCCGCAGGCGCAGCTTCCTGGACCGGCCGGCGCTCATGCGGATGCCGATGACATGATGGTCCGGGCAGGGTTCCGCAACGGGGTTCCGGTCGGATTGCGCGTTGGTTACGGTTGGAATGAACGGTGAGTCTTGCTCCTCCTCTCATTTCGAAGGTCAGGTTCGGACGGATGCCTGAGCGAGCGCGCGGGCGAGCGAGTCCGCAATGTCGCGGGCGACGAGCGGCTTGTGGAGGATCTCGCGCACGCCGGCGGCCTGCGCGAGCGCGGTCAGCTGCGGCCCCTTGTAGCCGCTCATCAGCACGATCGGCACGTCGGGGCGCAGGTGGCGGATCTCCTGCGCGAGGTCGGTTCCCTTCAGCTCGGGCATGGTCTGGTCGATCAGGACCAGGTCGTAGCGCTGCGGCTCGGCGCGAAACGCTTCCAGTGCTGCCACGGGTGAGTCAAAGCCCGCCGTGTCGTAGCCGAGCTGCGCCAGGGTCTCCTCGGCGAGCCGCATGAGCGGCTGCTCGTCGTCGACGATCAGCACCGACTCGCCGTTGCCGCGCGGCAGCTCCGCGCTGGCTTCGGCCGGCGGTCGCGCGGTCTCGCCACTGCAGGGCAGCCAGACGGTGAAGGTCGTGCCGGCGCCTTCGTGTGTCGCCACGTCGATCGCGCCGCGGCTGTCGACGACGATGCCGTGCACCAGCGACAGCCCGAGTCCGGTCCCCTTGCCGACACCCTTGGTGGTGAAGAACGGATCGAAGATGCGCGCCAGCACCGCCTGCGGGATGCCGCTGCCGGTGTCCGATACCGTCAGGCGCACATACGCTCCCGGCTCCAGGACGCCGTGCGAAAGCAGCTGCTGCTGCGCGACTTCGATCTGATCGAGCGTGACCGTCAGCACGCCGCCCGCGGCCATCGCCTGGATCGCGTTCGTGCACAGGTTCATCGCCACCTGGTGCAGCTGCGTGGCGTCACCCACCACGGCGGCATCGCCGGCAGCGAGCCTTTGCTGCAGGCGCACGCCCGCCGGCAGCGAGGCCGCCAGCAGCGCCAGTGCCTCCGTGACGACCGACTGCACGTGCACCGGAACCTGATGGCCCAGGCCGCTGCGGCTGAAGGCGAGGATGTGTTCGACCAGGCGCTTGGCGCGCTGGCCCGCCTGCATGACCTGGTCGAGCTCCTCGTCGATCGCGCGGCCTTCGCGCACCTTGCGTTGCGCGAGCTCGCCGTAGCCGAGGATCGCGCCGAGGATGTTGTTGAAGTCGTGCGCGATGCCGCCGGCCAGGGTGCCCACGGCTTCCATCTTCTGCGAGCGACGCAGCTCGGCCTCGAGGCGCACCCGATCGGTGACGTCGCGCAGGATGACGGTGAGCACCAGCTCGCCACCCACCTCGAGCTTGGAGATGGAAGCATCGGCAGGAAATTCGCTGCCGTCCCGTCTTCGGCCGGACACCTTGCCCCGTTGTCCCATGGTGCGTGCCATGTCCGCCGACCGTGCGAATTCGTCGACGTGCTTGCGATGGGCGTCCGCGAATTGCGCGGGGAGCAGCAGATCCAGGGGACGGCCGATGACCTCGGCTTGCGCATAGCCGAACGTGCTCTCGGCGCCCTGGTTGAAGAGCGTGATCCGGTGCTGTGAATCGATGGAGATGATCGCGTCCAGGGCGATGTCGAGGATGCCTTCGAAACGGGCCTTGGCGGCGCGCGCTGCTTCCTCCGCGCGCATGCGGTCGGTTCTCTCCCGGCCTTCGCGCAATGCCCGGTGCACCGAGGGCACGACGCCGGAGAGCCGTTCCTTGAGGACATAGTCCGTCGCCCCCGTCTTGAGGGCTTCGATCGCCACCTCTTCGCCGAGCGTTCCGGAGACGAAGATGTACGGCACGTCCGGCGATCGCTGCGCGGCGATGTGCAGTGCGGACATGCCGTCGAACGAGGGAAGCGAATAGTCGGCGAGGATCACGTCGAAGTCGCCCTTCTCGAGCGACGCGATGAAGTCCTCGCGGGTGTACACGCGCGTGATGACGCAGGTGATTCCACCGGCCTCGAGCACGTCGCGGACGAGCTCGGCGTCCCGGGCGTCGTCCTCGAGGTGTAGCACGCGAAGCGCGCGACTCAACCTACTTCCTCCCGTTGACGCTGCCCGGCGGCGGCTCGTTGACCACGGCCCAGAAGATGCCGAGCTCCTTGACGGCGTTGACGAACTCGTGGAAGTCGACCGGCTTGACGACGTAGGCGTTCACGCCGAGCTGGTAACTCGCGACCATGTCCTTGTCCTCGCGTGAGGAAGTCAGCACCACGACCGGGATGAGCTTCAACCTCTCGTCGGCGCGGATCTCGCGCAGCACTTCCAATCCGTCGACTTTCGGCAGCTTGAGGTCGAGCAGTACTACGGCAGGGTTTCCGTTGCCGCGCGAGGCGAAGCTGCCCTTGGCCCGGAGAAAGTCGAGCGCCTGCGCGCCGTCTCGCACCACGACCACCTCGTTCGCGAGGTTGTATTCGCCGAGCGCGCCGAGCGTGAGGTCGACGTCCTTGGGGTCGTCTTCGACCAGCAGGATCCGTCCGAGTCCGTTCATGTCCGCTCCTTCAGGGTCTCGGCAGCGAGAAATGGAATGTAGCCCCGCCATCCACCGCGCCCTCGGCCCATGCGCGCCCGCCGTGGCGCGCGATGATGCGCTGGACGGTCGCGAGGCCGATGCCGGTGCCTTCGAATTCCTCGGGCAGATGCAGGCGCTGGAACACGCCGAACAGCTTGTTCACGTATTTCATGTCGAAACCGACCCCGTTGTCGCGCACGAACACCACCACGTCTTCGGTTCCGCCATTGCAGCCGATCTCGATCACGGCACGCGGCCGGGTGCGGGTGAACTTGACCGCATTGGAAACCAGATTGACGAGCGCGAGCTTCAGCATCGAGCGGTCGCCGTGCACGCTCGGCAGCGGCTCCGCGATCCTCCACTCGACGTCGCGACCTTCCGTCTCGCGCTCCATCTCCCGCACCACTTCGCGTGCGAGCTCGCCGAGGTTCACCAGGGTCATGCGTGTCTCGGCCCGGCCGATCCTCGAAAACGCGAGCAGATCGTCGATGAGCATGCCCATCTTCTTGGACGCATCCAGGAGGTTGGCGACATAGCGCCGGCACCGCTCGTCGAGTGTCGCGGAGGCAGTCTTCTGGAGCAGCTCGGCGTACGCCGCGATGTGGCGCAGCGGCGCGCGCAGGTCATGCGACACCGAGTATGCGAAGGCCTCGAGCTCCCGGTTGCTCGCTTCGAGCTCGTGGCTGCGACGCTCGAGCTGCGCGTTCAGGTGGCGGATGTCCTCCTCCCGGTGCTTTCTCTCGGTGATGTCGGTGTTCGTATCCAGGATCGCAAGCGGCCGTCCTTGAGCGTCGCGCTGCAGCGACCACCGGCTCGTGACGACGACCTGTCTGCCGTCGGCCCGTGTCTTCGTGAGCTCCCCTTCCCACCGCCCGGTGCGCAGCAGCTCGGCGCGGATTTCCCCGACCGGCCTCGGGAAGACCGTCTGCAGAAGCTCGCTGGCGTGCCTGCCGACGGCTTGCGCGGCGGTCCATCCCATGAGCTCCTGCGCGCCGCGGTTCCAGTACGTGATCACGTCGTCCATGTCGCGCACGAAGATGGAGTCGTGGGTGAGGTCGAGCAGACTTCCCTGGTGGGTGCGGACGGCGATTTCCTCGTTCAAGCGGTCGAGGGTGCTCCTGAGCGTGTGCTCGACCCGCCGGCGCTGCGCGGTGAACGCACCGATGACGAGCGCGAAGAAGCCGAACAGGCCCAGGTTGACGAGATCCTGGCGCTCGAACGAGAACTCGTAGAGCGGCGGAGTGAAGAAGAAGTCCATGCAGAGGGCGCCTGCGAAGACGGCGGCGATTCCCGGCCCCGTCCCGCAGTACCAGACGACGGCGCCGATCGTGATGAGGAGGAGCGGTCGCTCGAGGCGTCCGAGCCCGAGGTGCGGCGCGGCGAGCGCAAGGACGACGCTGACCGCGATCGCGAGGAGAGCGAAGCCGTAACGGCGGAGCGCGCGCATGCTCATTCGCAGGCACTCGGTGTAGGGTGCAACGCGCGGGCGAGCGATACGGCGATGTCGAGGCTGACGAGCGGCTTGTGGAGGATCTCGCGCACGCCGGCGGCCTGCGCGAGCGCGGTCAGCTGCGGCCCCTTGTAGCCGCTCATCAGCACGATCGGCACGTCGGGGCGCAGGTGGCGGATCTCCTGCGCGAGGTCGGTTCCCTTCAGCTCGGGCATGGTCTGGTCGATCAGGACCAGGTCGTAGCGCTGCGGCTCGGCGCGAAACGCTTCCAGTGCTGCCACGGGTGAGTCAAAGCCCGCCGTGTCGTAGCCGAGCTGCGCCAGGGTCTCCTCGGCGAGCCGCATGAGCGGCTGCTCGTCGTCGACGATCAGCACCGACTCGCCGTTGCCGCGCGGCAGCTCCGCGCTGGCTTCGGCCGGCGGTCGCGCGGTCTCGCCACTGCAGGGCAGCCAGACGGTGAAGGTCGTGCCGGCGCCTTCGTGTGTCGCCACGTCGATCGCGCCGCGGCTGTCGACGACGATGCCGTGCACCAGCGACAGCCCGAGTCCGGTCCCCTTGCCGACACCCTTGGTGGTGAAGAACGGATCGAAGATGCGCGCCAGCACCGCCTGCGGGATGCCGCTGCCGGTGTCCGATACCGTCAGGCGCACATACGCTCCCGGCTCCAGGACGCCGTGCGAAAGCAGCTGCTGCTGCGCGACTTCGATCTGATCGAGCGTGACCGTCAGCACGCCGCCCGCGGCCATCGCCTGGATCGCGTTCGTGCACAGGTTCATCGCCACCTGGTGCAGCTGCGTGGCGTCACCCACCACGGCGGCATCGCCGGCAGCGAGCCTTTGCTGCAGGCGCACGCCCGCCGGCAGCGAGGCCGCCAGCAGCGCCAGTGCCTCCGTGACGACCGACTGCACGTGCACCGGAACCTGATGGCCCAGGCCGCTGCGGCTGAAGGCGAGGATCTGCTCGACCAGGCGCTTGCCACGGTTGCCGCCTTGCATGACCTGGTCGAGCTCCTCGTCGATCGCGCGACCTTCGCGCACCTTGCGTTGCGCGAGCTCGCCGTAGCCGAGGATCGCGCCGAGGATGTTGTTGAAGTCGTGCGCGATGCCGCCGGCGAGGGTGCCCACGGCTTCCATCTTCTGCGAACGACGCAGCTCCTCCTCGAGGTGAGCACGCTGCGCTTCGGCATCCTTGCGCTCGCTGATGTCTCGCGCAAGGGACACGCGCAACATGCGGCCGCCCTGCCTGAACGCGCGCACGCGGACTTCGACCGGGAATTCCGAACCGTCCTTGCGGCGATGGCGGCTCTCGAAGGTGACCGTTTCGCCGCCCGCGAGTCGTTCGCGGATCTCTCGACGAGAGGTCTCGTCGGCGCCCGGATCGAAGTCGGAGACGTGCATGGCGATCAGCTCTTCGCGCGCATAGCCGAGGCCGGCGCACGCCTGGCGGTTGACGTCGAGGAGGGTTCCGTCTTCGTCTTGCAGGAAGAATGCGTCGGCGGCGAATTCGACCAGGGTGCGAAAGCGCGCCTCGCTCGCGCGCCGGTCTTCCTCGGCCTGCCGCAGCTCGGTGATGTCCTGCACCATGCCGAAGAAGCGCTTGGGCAGGCCCGATTCATCGCGCTGCAGATTCCTGCGTGCGAGGAGCGTTCGGACCTCGCCGTTGGGTCGAACGACGCGGTATTCAAGCTCCGACGAGCGGCCGCCTTGCGCCGCCACTGCGAGCGCCTGCAGCACGCGCGCGCGATCTTCGTGATGCAGCAGGTCCTGGAAGCGCCCCCGCCATCGCGGCAACTCTTCCGGTCGCAGGCCATGGATGCGGCAGGCTTCGTCCGACAACGTCATGTCGCCGCTCTCGATGTCGCCTTCCCAGTAGCCGACGTGCGCGATGCGCTGGGCCTCTTCGAGCTTGCGCTCGCTCTCCTCGAGGCTGCGGAACATCAGAAGGCTGGTCAGTGCGTCGGCGAGGCGGTGACCGATCTCCTCGAAGAGCCGCCGCTCGGCGTCCGACCAGCGCCGTGCGTGCGAGCACTGGTGCAGCCCGAACAGGTAGGGTCGATCGACCCGCGGATGCACCGCCATGGCGAGGAAGGAGCGGATGTCGAAATCCTCTTCGAGATGGGCGGGTACCGTGGCATCTGCCGCGGGACCGAAGCGCAACGAAGTGCGCGACGCGAGCGCCCGTTCGAAGATGTCGGCTACCTCCGCATCGAGCGGCACGTCCCGTCCCAGTGCGAACGCGCCGGGGAACTCCGGTCGGGTGTGCTCCATCACCGCGCGCCAGGCCGGTGCCGAGGGATCGCAGGGATAGACGAGCCACGCCCGGTCGCACCCGAAGGTCGTCAGCACCAGGTCGAGCACGTCGCTCATCATGCGGGCGACGTCGGTGTTGGCCTGGATCGCCCGGTTGATCCGGTCCACGCTTTCGAGAAACCACACGTGCGCGCGGCGATCGGCGTCGAGGCGGGCGTGCTCCAGCGAGATGGCGGCGAGCGAAGCCAGCACCTTGAGGACCGCGCTGCGTTCGGGCGTGAAGACCCCCGGCGCGAGGTTGTTCTCCAGAAACAGCACGGCGACGAGGTTCGCGCGATAGGCCAGTGGCAGGCAGAGGATCGATCGGGCCTGGCGCGCCTGCACGTAAGGATCGGTCGCGAATGGCGCGTAGGTCGACGCATCGTCGAGCGTCACCGTCTCGCCGGTGCGCAGGACGTACTGCACGATCGACTGCGGCAGCGGTGGCACGCCGGCCTCCACGGCGCTTACGCGGACCACGATGCTCCCTTCGCGGATGCTCGCTTCGGCCTCGACGGTCGGCACGTTGTCGCGTACGACCATGAGGACGCCTCGTTCGGCGCCCGCCTGCTCGATCGCCGTGCGCATCAGCCGGTCGAGCAGCTTTTCCGGCTCGCGCTCGGCCGTCACGGCCTGCGAAATCTCGAGGACCGTCGCGAGGTCGAGCCGTTCGACGGCAGCGACGATGGTGCTCGACGAACCGCTGATCGGGGCAGCGTGCCGCAGGTGCGGGTAGCGGTCGTCGAGCTGACGAACCTTGGCGGTGGCGCCCCAGCGCTCGTAGCACTGCCTTGCGTCGAGCAGATAGGCGCGTGCGATCCGGTCGAGCCCGCGTGCCCCATGGAAGCGGGCCGCCACCTCGTTCGCGATCGCTTCGTCGTGCACGAAGCCGTGCCTGGCGGCGGCGTGGATCGCCTGTTCGTAGAGCCGTTCCGCCTCGAGCTCGCGACCCTCGAGGCGCGCCACTTCGGCGGCGACCAGGCGCGTGCGTGCCTGGAAGTTGGCGGGGCAGTTGCGCTCCCACGTCTCGAGCCGGATCTGGTGCGCTCGTACGGCTTCGACCAGCACGCGCCGTTCCGGCTCATCGGCGTGGTCGTGCATCGCGGCGCGCGCGAGCGCCGCGTAGAAATGGAAGTCCGCCACCTCGATGTGCGACGGCATGGTCCAGAGGTGGGGCTCGACCTTGGCCGCGGCTTGCGCGGCCTGCCGTACGTCTCCCAGCAGCACCTTGCCCTGGAGCTTGCGCACCCAGTACCAGCCGATCGCGACCCGCAGGCCCGGGTCCGCGTCCAGACGTCGCTCGAGCTCGTTCCGGTCGGGACGCGACGCCGCGGCGCGGGCGCCGTGTCCGCGCAAGTCGTCGATGAGGTCGAGCTGCCCCGAGACGATGTCGACGATCAGACCAAAGCGCAGGCTGCGCGCGAATCCGAGCTGTCGTTCGGCCTCTTCCTGTACCCGCTCGAGCGGCTCTCCAGCCGCCAGCAGCGCGGAGACGAGGTTGCAGCTGCTGTAGGCCGCGAAGTTGAGGTCGCCGATCGCATTCGCCGCGTCGAGCGCACGTCGCACCAGCTCCGGACCGGTGCGTGCGTGCTGCATCCACGGAATGACGACGTGCGAGAAGTCGAGATAGACCCGGGCTCGGTAGCGATCGAACCCGCCGCGGCTCGCGAGATCGAAGCCGAGCCGGCCGAAGGCGAGCGCCGCGTCGTAGTCGCCGAAGCGCGGCCCGAGCAGCAGGCCGAGCCACACGTAGGCGAGGCACGAGCCGTCGCAGTTGCCGTGCTCCAGGCCCAGGTTCGCCATGCGGCCCACCGTGAGGAACAGCAGGTTCGCGTCGGTGAAGAGGGCCGGCGGCAGTAGCGTCGTGAGCACGTCCATCGCCGCCTGCCGGTCGGGGTCGGTCATCCGCGGCAGCTCGCGGAGCGTCGCGATGTCACGCTCTCCGAGGCGTTGCCGCATCCGGTCGAACTCGCTCCGCACCTCTGCATCGGAAGGGTGCGGCGACCAGGCGACTCCGAACGACCGCAGGACTTCGAGCCCGATGCCCACGCTGTGGTCGCTGCCGTCGAGCGTCGTCTGCAGGTTGATGCGCAGGCACGCGACGGCGGCGCGTTCGGTCGACGTGGCCGCGCGGCGCGCGAGCTTCGACAGCCGTTGCTCGGCCGCGGTCGGGTTCCCGGTGAGGAACTCGCATTCGGCGCGATCGAGCTCGAGTTCGAAGGCGAGGGTGCGGTCGCGCTCCCAGGGCTCTTCGGCGAGCAGCTCCGACCCGGTCGCGAGGTAACCCAGTGCCGATGCGTACGCGCTCGCGGCTCGCGCCCGGCGCGCCGCCGCGAGGTTGAGGCGCGCCAGCTCGTCGCGCTCGTCGCGCCGCTCCATGAGGCTCGATCCGCGATTGAGCTGGTTGACGATCTCGAAGATGCGCTCTTCGCGATCCGGCGGTGCGATCCGGCCGAGCAGCACCCGGCCGAGCCACAGATGCATCTCCCGGCGCGACGCCTCGGGAATCGCCGTGTACGCGGCCTCGTGGATGCGGTCGTGGGCGAACCGGTACCCGCCGTCCGTTCGGGCGACGATGCCGAGGCGAACCGCGGGCAGCATGCGCGCGTGGACCTCGGGTTCCGGAACGTCGCACGCGATGCTCAGGACCGCACCGTCCGCCCGCGTTCCGAGGCATGCGAGCCGATGCAGCAGGTGGTGGGTCGCGCCGGGCAGGCGGTGCAGCCGCCCGACCATGAGGTTGATCACGTTGTCGGTGTAGCGCCGGGCGCGGATCCGGACCAGGTCCCATGACCAGCGCGCGGCGTCGTCGTCGAAGCGCAGGAGGCGGTCCTCGGCGAGCGCGTGCAGGAACTGGACGGCGAAGAACGGATTGCCGGCGGTCTTCTCGCGCACCAGTTCGGCGAGTGCGGCAGCGTCGCCCGGCTTGCAATGCAGCGTGCCGGTGATGAGCTGCTCGACATGGCCGGTGCGAAGCGATCCCAACTCGATCTCGTGCAGCGCAGCGCCGGATGCGCGCATCGCCGCGACTTCGCGCGCCAGCGGATGCACGGGGGTCACTTCGTCGTCGCGGTAGGCGCCGACCAGCAGCAGATGCCCTGCGTCGCGGTGCTTGACCAGCTGTGCCAGAAGCCCGAGCGTGGCCGCATCCGCCCATTGCAGGTCGTCGAGGAACAGCACGAGCGGGTGCTCCGGCCGCGCAAAGGCGCCGATGAATCGTCGCAGCACCAGGTGGACGCGAGCCTGCGCATCCTGCGCCGGCAGCGGTGGAACGGGCGGCGGATCACCGATGACGTGACGCAGCTCGGGCACCAGCTCGCACACCAGCGCGCCGTGTGTCCCCAAGGCGGCTTCGATCGCCGCGCGCCAGCCGGCGAGCTCCGCGTCGCTCTTTGCCAGCAGCGATCGGACGAGGCCTTGGAACGCCTGGGCCAGCGTGGCGTAGGGGACGTCGCCCCTGTAGCGCTCGAATTTCCCGGCGGCGAACAGGCCGCGCGCGGGAACGAGCGACTTGTGCAGTTCGCTCACCAGCGTGGACTTGCCGATGCCCGCGGGGCCCGAGACGAGAACCAGCTCGGGTGCGCCCGACGCGGACATGCGCCGGAACGACGCGAGCAGCGCCGCGGTCTCGCGCTCGCGACCATAGAGCCGCTCCGGGATCAGCAGCCGGTCGGGTGTGTCCCGCTCGGCGAGGGCGAAGGGCTCGACGCGGCGGTGCGCTTCCCACTGCGCGATGCATCGCCGCAGATCGTGCTCGAGCCCCGTTGCGGTCTGGTACCGCTCCTCGGCCGTCTTGGCGAGGAGCTTCATGACGAGCGCCGACACCACCGACGGCAAGTGAGGCACCCGCTCGGAGGGCGCCGGAGCGTTCCGCGCGACGTGGCAGTGGATCCACTCCATCGGGTCCGACGCGCTGAACGGAAGCGTGCCGGTGAGCGCGCGGTAGAGCGTCACGCCGAGCGAGTAGAGGTCGCTGCGCGCGTCGACCGAGCGATTCATGCGGCCGGTCTGCTCGGGCGACATGTAGGCGAGTGCCCCGGCGATGGCGTCGGGCGTCGCCGGCGCGCGCCGCTCCCGCGGGTGCCGCGAGGCGATCCCGAATCCGGTGATGCGCACCTCCTCTCCGCTGTCCTGGACGATGAGGTTCGCCGGCTTGATCTCCCGGTGCACGAGGCCGCGCTGATGGACCTTGCCGAGGGCCACCGCCGTGCCGATGGCGATGCGCAGGAAGATGCCGAGCTCCAGCGGCTCGGTGAGCAGCGACTCGAGCGGCAGGCCGCCCGGATCATCGAGCAGGAGCACGGTGCGTGTGCCCTCGCGCACCAGCGCGCGCGGGTGCAGCGCCCACGCGCCGTCGAGCTCGTCCGCGAGCTCGTGTTCGCGCGCCAGCCGGTCGAGGATCGATGCCGGAGGCGGATCGGCGGTGGGCACCACCGCGATCAGGGCCGAGGCGATGCCGGGCTCGCGCCAGCCCCTGTACATCACGAGCGGGCCGTCCTCGACGAGCACCGTCAGTCGGCGCTCCTGCGCGGTGCCGTCGGTGAGGTCGTCCTGCAGCATCGCTACTTCACGATCCCGATCGACCGGCGATCGATCGTTGCGGCAACGGCCACGACGACCAGCAGCCCGTAGGCGAGCGGTTCAAAGGCGGGGGCAAGCCCCGCGATGGCGACACCGACGCGCAGCACGACGACGATGAAGACGCCGAGCAGCGTGCGCAGCAGACTGCCGTGGCCGCCCGTGATCGCCGTCCCGCCGATCAGCACCGCCGCGATGCTCGGCAGCAGCAGGCTGTCGGCGATGGACGGGTTGCCGCTGCCGCTGCGCGCCACCATCGCGGTGCCGGCAAGGCCCGCGCACAGTCCGCTCGCGGCGAACGTCAGCACCACGACACGTCCGACCGGCACCCCCGACAGCAGCGCGACCCGCTCCGCCAGGCCGATGGCATGCAGCTCGCGCCCGAATCGCAGCCGGACCATCGCCGCGTGGAAGCAGGCGAGGGTGGCCAGCGCCAGCGCGAACGCATGCGGCATGCCCCACGACGACTGTCCAAGCCACTCGAGGAACGGGTCGCGCCCCGCGATGGGCACCGTCGTCTTCGCAACCGCGAGTGCGATGCCCGACCACAGCCCGATCCCGGCCAGGGTCACGATGAACGACGGCACCCGCGCCTTCACGTGGACCACGCCTTGCCACGCGCCGATCGCGGTGGCGAGCAGCAGCGCGGCCGGCACTGCCGCGGCGCCGAGTCTCGGCACTGCCAGTGCGACGAGCACGGACACCAGCGATGCGATCGCAGCCGTCGACAGGTCGATGCGGCCGAGGATCACGACGAGCGTCTGCCCGGTGGCCAGCAGGAGGATCGCGCTCGACTCCTCGGCCAGCACGCGCAGGCTGTAGGCCGAGAGGAAGGAGGGCGCGAACGCGCTCACCGCGATGACGAGGACGGCCAGCACGGCCGTCGGCGCGAGGGAGCTCGCCGCGTTCGAGCGGACCGCATCCATTTCAGGCCGCCCTTTCGACGGGCACCCGCAAAGCCCGCGTGGCTGCGCTCGTCGACCGGTCTTCGCGGATCCGCCCGTCCCGCATCACGGCCACACGATCGCAGATGGCCGCCAGCTCCTCGAGCGCATCGGCGATGACGAGCACCGCGCTGCCGTTGAGGGCCGCCGCGCGGATCGCGTCGACGACGTCGCGTCGTGCCCGCACGTCGAGCGCGCGCAGCGGATCGTCGAGCACGAGCACGCGCGGCCGCGGCCCGGCGAGCCATTTCGCCAGCGCCACCTTCTGCTGATTGCCGCCGCTCAACTCCGAGACGCGTGTCGATGCGGATGGCGTTGCGATGCGCAGGCGTTCGATCCAGCGCGCGGCGACGGCCCGCTCGCGCCGCCGATCGATGCGCCAGCCGGTGCGGTCCGCGAGCGCCAGATTCTCGGCCACGCTCAGGGCACCGACGACGCCTTCGCTCGCGCGATCCGCAGGCACGTAGGCGATGCCGTGCGCCACCGCATGCGCGGGGTCGCGCAGCACGACGATCCGGCCGTCGATCGACATGCGGCCGCGCTGCGGCGCATCGATGCCGGACAGCGTGCGGCCGAGCTCGTGGCACCCCGAGGCCGTCGCGCCCGTGAGCCCCATCACCTCGCCGCTGCGCACCGCCAGGTCGACGTCGGCGTAGCCGGGGATGCGTGTCAGCTGTTTGAGCTCGAGGCAGGTTCGCCCGGGAGCGTGCGAGCGATCCCGGCCGTACGCCATCTCCACGGCGAGCGTACGCCCGGCCATCAGGTGTTGCAGCTCCTGCGCCGTGGTCGCGGCGGCGGCGCGCTCGGCCACGCACCGTCCGTCCGCCATCACGACGATGCGGTCGCACACGCGCAGCACGTCCTCGAGCCGGTGCGAGACGAACACGATCGATGCGCGCGCGCGCAGCCGCTCGATGCCGCGAAGCAGCGCTTCGACGCCGTCGGGGTCGAGCGCCGACGTGGGCTCGTCGAGCAGCAGGACGGGTGCCTCGGGCGTGCGCGTGCCGGCCGCAAGCGCGCGCGCGAACGCGACTCGGCGCCGCTGCTGAAACGACAACGACTGCGTCTGCGCTCCGGGCGCAATGGTCGGATCGATCTCACGGAGCGCCTCGTCCGCCAGCCGATTCATCGCGCGCCAGCGCACGAGGCCGAAGCGCATGCCCGCGCCTTCGCGGCCGAGCAGGATGTTCTCGGCGACGGTGATGCCCGGCACCATCGACGGCTCCTGCGGCATGAAGCCGATGCCCGCATCGGCCGCGTCGCGAGGCCGCCGCCAGCGGACCGGCGCGCCGCGCACCACGATCCGCCCCTCGTCCGGGCGGGCAACACCCGCGAGCAGTTCGAGGAGCGTGGACTTCCCGGCACCGTTCTCGCCGACCAGGCCGACGACCTCGCCGGCTTGCACGTCAAGGGTGACGCCCTGCAGCACCTCGTGGTCGCCGTAGCGCTTCCTCAGCCCCTCGGCCCGGATCGCGACGGCGTTCATTTCACGACCCTCAGACGATCGTGCAGGTGCACCCCTGCCAGCAGGGCCGCGACGAGGATGATCGCGCCTTCGATCGTTTTTTGCAGGTGCGGCGTGGCGCCGACGTACACGAGGCCGTTGGCGACGACGGCCAGCGCCAGCACGCCGATCGCCGACCCGAGCACGCTGCCCGATCCGCCGGCGAGCGAGGTGCCGCCGATGATCACGGCGGTGACGGCGCCGAGCATCTGCCCCGCGCCGACCTCGACGTGGCCGATGCCGAGACGCGCCGATTCCAGCGCCGCCGCGAGGCCGCTCGTGAGCCCGGCGAACGCGAACACGGCGACCTTGTGGAAGTCGACGTCGATGCCTGCGCGGCGCGCCACGTCCTCGGCACCGCCGATGGCAAAGCCGTAGCGGCCCAGGCGCGTGTAGCGCTCGACGACGAGACCGGCGCCCAAGCACGCGGCCGCGGCGAGCGCGAGATTGGGCAGGCCGATCGTTCGCCCGAGCGCCCACTGGCGCAACGCCGCGTCGCGGATGAGCGGCGGCTGGTCGCTCGACAGCAGCATCGCCGCGCCGAGCCCCACGGAGCCGAGGCCGAGCGTGGCCATGAACGACGGCACGCGCAGCCGTGTCACGACCAGCCCGTTCGCGAGGCCGAAGACCGCGCCCAGCGCCGCGGCGATGGCCAGGGCGAGCCAGCCGAGGTCGAATGCGGTGCGGTCGTTCGCCACCGCAAGGGCGAAGACGAGAGAGCACGCGGCCATCATCCCCTCGACGGACAGATCGATCGACCCTTGCCGGATCACGAAGGTCATGCCGACGGCGAGAACGAGGGGCACGGCGGCGCTGTCGAGGATCGTGCGCAGGTTGGCGAGCGAGACGAAGCGCGCGTCGCCGAAGCCAAAGCCGACGACGAGCACCAGCAATGCAAGCAGGGGTCCCGAAGTGCGCATCCATCCGGGCACGGTCATCGCAACCCCGGTTCGCATCGGCACCGTGCGCTCAGAAGGTTGCGCTCAGAAGGCCGGGCCGGTGGAGCGGCTCCACAACTGGTCGCAGCGCCACTCGTCGATGTAGCCCTCCGCCGCAGGCTCGCTCGCATGGCGAGCGGCGTTCTCCCGCGTGATGACGACCGTGCGCAGGTAGTACTCGCGCTGCGCCTTCGTCCATCGATCCGGTGGGGGCACCTGCCCCGTCAGCATGCAGACCCCCATCGCCAGCCCGATGCTGCCCTGGTAGAACGCGTCGCTCGACACCGTCGCGGTCAGCTCGCCGCGACCGATCGCGGCGATCGCCTCGGGAATGCCGTCGACGCCGACCACCGGGATGCGTCCGGCGAGGCCGGCGGCCCGCAACGCCTCCAGCGCCCCGAGCGCCATGTCGTCGTTGGCGGCCCACACGCCGCGGATGCCGGCGCCAAACTTCGACAGCCACGCCTGCATGATCGGAAACGCCGCACGCCGGTCCCAATTCGCCGGCTGCTCGGCGAGCACCGTGACGCCCGGGTGCTTTGCCAGCACGGCCTTCAGCCCGGCAAAGCGCTTTTGCGCCGGATCCGTGTCGAGGCGGCCATGCAGCACCACGATGCCACCCTTGCCGCCGATCGCCGCGACGAGCTGCTCGGAAACGGCGCGCCCCACCGCTTCGCTGTCCACCGCGACGTGAGCGACCCAGTGGTCACGGCCCTCGAACGGATGCAGCCCCGGCGGATGCGCCCAATGGGTCACGATCCAGGCGCCGGTTTCCTGTGCGGTCTCCACCATCGGCTTCACGACGACGTCGGCGTTGGGCTCGATGTTGAAGATCGTGCAGCGGGGGTTGGTGGCCAGGATCGAGCGCATGAGCGCGATCTGCTTGTCCGTGTCGCCCTGGTTGAGCTGCAGCACGTACTGGCTCTCGAGGCCTGCCCAGCGCGCGAACGCGCGACCGCCCTTGTTGAGGTCGGCGTGATACGGCTGCGCGAGCTCGCGCATCGAGTTCACCAGCCGGATCTGCGAGCGCTCGCACAGCGCTTGCGCATGCGCCGCCAGCATGGGCACCGCCAGCGCGAGGCCGATCGCCAGCCCGAGCGCGGCCGGGTGCCGTTGTGCGACCTTGTGCGTCATGGTTCCTCCGACGCAGCCTGGGCGGACCCGCCGGCGATGCCGGCTGCGCCCGCGAGCGGCTGCCGATGGTGGTCAGTTTGGTCGGTAACTCACCTCCGCCACGAATTCACATCAGCGTGCGCGGCTCGACTCGCCCGGTTCGGCTGTGTCACCTCGTGCCGACAAGGCGCGCGCGAGCGACTCGGCGATGTCGCGCGCCAGCAGCGGCTTGTGCAGGATGCCGATGACGCCCGCAGCCTGCGCGCTCGCGTTCAGCTGGGGGCCGCGGTAGCCGCTCATCAGCATCACCGGCAAGTCGGGACGCAGGGTGTGGACCTCGCGTGCCAGCTGGCTGCCGGTGAGGTCGGGCATCGTCTCGTCGGTGAGCACGAGGTCGTAGCCATCGGGGTCGGCGGCGAATGCCTCGAGCGCCGCGCGGCTCGAATGAAAGCCCGCCGGTGCGTATCCGAGTTGCGCGAGCGTCTCCTCGGCCAGCCGCACCAGCGCGGGCTCGTCGTCGACGATCATCACGGCCTCGCCGTCGCCGAGCGGCAGCTCGGCCGTGTCCTGCACGCGGGGAGGGGCGGTCTCGCCGCAGGCCGGCAGCCAGACGGTGAAGGCGGTGCCAGCGCCCTCGCGGCTCACGAGCTCGATCGCGCCGTGCCAGTCGGCGACGATGCTGTTCACCAGCGAAAGGCCGAGGCCCGTGCCCTTGCCGATGCCCTTGGTCGTGAAGAACGGATCGAAGATGCGATCCTGCACCCTGCGCGGAATGCCGGTGCCAGTGTCGGAGACGACGAGGCGCACGTGGTCGCCCGGCTGCAGCACGCCGTGCGAGAACTTTCGCGGCTCCACCACGGCGACGAGATCGACCGCGACCGAGACCACGCCTCCCTGGGGCATCGCCTGCACGGCGTTCGTGCACAGGTTCATCGCCAACTGGTGCAGCAGCGTCGCATCGCCCTCGATCGCGGCGTCGCCGGTGCACAGCTCGCGCTCGAGGCGCACGCCGGCGGGCAGCGACGCCTCCAGCAACCGCAGCGTTTCGTCGATGACCGATTGCACGTGCACCGGCGTACGCTCGCCCGACGCGCTGCGGCTGAAGGCGAGGATGTGCTCCACGAGCCGTCGGCCGCGGTGCCCGGCCTGCATCACCTGCTCGAGCTCGTCGGCGATCGGCCGGCCGCCGCCCGCCTTGCCCCGCGCCAGCTCGCCGTAGCCGAGGATCGCACCGAGGATGTTGTTGAAGTCGTGCGCGATGCCGCTCGCGAAGCGCCCGATCGCTTCCATCTTCTCGGCCTGGCGCAGGCGCTCTTCGAGCAGGGCGCGCTCGGTCTCCAGGCGCTTCCTGTCGCTGATGTCGGTGTGGGTCTCGATGACGGCGACCGGCGTGCCGGCGGCGTCGCGCTGCAGGGCCCAGCGGCTCGCGACCGTGATGCGCGTCTCGTCCTTCTTCGTGTGCACGAGCTCGCCCTGCCACCGGCCGGTGCGCATCAGCTCCGCCTCGATGCCGCCGAGCGGGGCGGGGAACACGGTCTTGAAGAGCGCGTGCGCGATGCGGCCGACCGCTTCGTCGGCGCGCCAGCCGTAGAGCGCTTCCGCCGCGCGGTTCCAGTATTCGATCACGCCGTCGAGGTTGCACACGCAGATGGCGTCGCTCGTCTGGTCGAGCACGCACGCGACCGGCACCGTGCGGTTCGTCGCGTCGCGGTCGGGCGCCGGTGGCTGCGGCCGGGGGGCGAGGGGAAGGCGCATGCCCCGAAAGAAGCTGCGCCACGGCGCGAACGCGTCATTGGCGGTGGAACGGCTTTCGAGAACGTGCGCGGCGTCGAGCGCCATGACAGTTGCCGTCTTCATCCCGGACCCCTGACTCGAAGGATGCGAGCCCGAAATCTGAACCGGGTGTTCCGCAGGGGACAGCCCCGGATGGTGTCTCGTTGGCGCTCGCTGTGGGGGGGAAGTCCCCTGACCGAAAGGGTGGGAGAAGACCCCCCACGATCGGCGTCACCGAGGCCGAGCGGTCGACCTCTCGAAGCGTTGGCGAGCCGGCGTGAAGGGATGACGGGCCCGATGACATCCGACGCCGGCGAGGTCGCGCACGGACCCCTCGGGTGCGATGTGGTCGCCGATCTTTGTTGGCGTCGAGACCGTCGCTTCAGGAGCCACGACCATGAACCCAGGAACGAACCGAGCCCCCCGAGGGGCCAAGTACGAGCTTCGCTTTCGTTCGCTCTTCGAGCCGGGACGCGGCTACACGTTTCCGTGCGACGCTGCCGGTTGCGTCGACCTCGACGCTCTCGGCGAACGCGAGCGCAACAGCTACTTCCGGGCGCGAACGACCG
>Ga0335069_10004619_pt1 | contig 20326 bp, 15 predicted proteins | sample Lox_Sample_11_FD_206714 | JGI IMG/M metagenome (GOLD analysis project Ga0335069, IMG submission 206714) | Soil microbial communities from Loxahatchee National Wildlife Refuge, Florida, United States - Lox_Sample_1.1 | ecosystem: Environmental > Terrestrial > Soil > Wetlands | place: USA... | reverse complement strand
TGACCCCTGAACATCGCCTCGTCGAGCTGATGCCGCACGTCTGGAAGCCAACCGTCCGCATCCACTGACCCGCAATCAACGAGGACGGGATGCCCGGACGCTTACGGATGTTCGACTGTCGGCTGCGGATGTCGCTGCCCTGCCCGCACAGCAGCAGCGATGTACGCGACGCGCCCATCATGGTCTGTCATCGCCATTCTCGTCACCGTGCTCGGTGGTGCTTATGGCTGCTTTGCGCTTCTAAGTCGAAGCCGCACGGCGCTGCTATTGTTCTACGCATCCCTTGTCGGTGTCTTGCTTCAAGACATTGGATCTTTGTCGTTGCAGGTGCCGGCAGAGCCGGCAACGCTGTACCCATCGTTCTGCAAGGGCTGGTGCTGGCTATCGCCTCTTCGGGCGCGGCCGGCCGACACTTATATATAGGACCGGTGGTAGCGCCGATTTAACGATAAGTACTTCGCATAGTGGCGAGCGAGTGAGCGGCGCGATCAACAGACGCCGACGACGCCGCCTGACAAAGCGCGATGTCCGGTCGAAGACGGGGCTGCTCCAGGGCTGCCAAGAGCGACGACGACATATCGCATTGACCTGAAAGGTAACGCTCTAAGCTGGTCGTCGAGGACCACGACTCAGCCTAGCCCGCGGGGCCGGGCGTCCGACCTAAGATGCGCTTCTCCGCATGCCTTGTTGGCCAGACCTGCTCGAATTCGAGTCCAGACAGTTTCGCATCGGCGACGCGTTTCTTGAATCCCGCCGACACGTAGATCAACCCGCGTGGCATGGCCGAAAGCTTCCATATGTCGCTCCCGAGCGCCGCCTCGTGGAATTCATGCGACTGGATCATCAAAATGCTACCGTCGTCGTTTGCTCGAAATACGCGTGATCTATCGACGTCAAGTGCCGGGATGAGATTCGTCACGTTGAACGTCCAGAAATGGCTTTCCTCACACGCCAATGGCAGCACTTCCCCGTAACGATCTAGGTACGACGCGAGAGCAAGGAAAGCGCGCTCGCCGAAAGTGAGCAATTGCCCGCCGGAGCACGAGACAAAGTCAGCGGGAACGAGGCGACTGCCACTAGTGGCAAACTTTAGCCGTCTCATGGCGATCGGCCGCCACGACGCTCGGCGGGGCGTTCCGTCGAAGCGAAGTGCGTCAAAGTCATCGCCAATGACCGGAAGCAGCCACTCGTGTCCTTCGCCGTAGTCCAACGTAAAAACACTAGACGTGTTCGCGGTTACCACGGGAACGTTCCATTGAGGAGGCCCTGCCTTATAGTCTCTAATGATGACGGCGCCGACGCGCGCGAACGTATAGACCATGGTGGCAATAAGCGCGCGATCTCGGAGGCCCACGAGCGAGTTCGACGGAATCGGTTAAAGCCCTGCACTGAACTAGAAGCCAGGGACATTCATCTCCCGCACAATAGCGGCAAATCGTGGATCGGAGCGCAGTGAATCCAGATGAGGATCGCAGGTCAGCTTCGGCGTCCAGGCATCGCGCTCCCTGTAAGCCTTTTCGAGCCAGTAGAGGGCAGCCTCCCGTTCGCCGAGCGCGGTGTAGACGCGAGCGACCATATACGGCATCACGTATTGTTGGCCCGACTTGTTCAGTAGCTGTGCCAACAGCTCTTGCGCGATGTCGGTGTTCCCGGCTAGCGCATGCGTCTCAGCCAGCAGCGCCGTAAACAGCACAGCCCCGCCTGAGCCTTGGAGTGCCAATTGAAGCTCTGCGATTGCCGTTTCGAAGTTACCCGCTTCCAGGCTTCCAAACGCGAAACCCCAGTGAGCCTGCGGCGCGTTTGGGTACAGTTCGACGACTGCCTTGGCGTATACCAGCAGCGGTTCGAACCTACGTGTCAGCCAGTAAACGTAGGTGAGCGCGGCTCCCGCGGCGGCGGAATACGGGTCAACGCTGATAGCCTCCTTGGACTGCGCAATGGCTTCGTCGCTGCGTCCAACGCAAGCCAGGGCGATGGCGTAGTGGAAATGCGCGAGCGCATAGCGCGGGTCGAGTGCGATTGAGCGCTGATATTCGCGCTCCGCCGTAGGGAAATCAAAATCCAGGTATTGGGCAACCCAGCCTAGTGCCGCATGAGCGGGCGCGAGATTCGGGTCGATCTCAAGAGCCTTAAGTGCCAATACCTTCGCACGTGCGCAGCTGTCTTGCGGGGCAAGGTAGCCGTAAAAACCCAGAACGTTGAAACATTGTGCCAAGCCTGCATAGGCAGGCGCAAAGTCTGGTGCACGCGCTATAGCCTGCTCGAACGCCTGAATCGCCTTCCTCAGGGCGTCGGGAGATCGCTTGTCCCAATAGCTAAGACCGAGCAAATACGATTCGTAGGCCTGGGCATCAATTTCGGTGACATGCGTCAAATGGATTTGTTCGTCCGGCGTGATCGTGACGCGGATCTCCCGGGCTATCGCCTCCGTCAGCTCCGCTTGCAATGCAAGGATGTCCCGCAGATCGCGGTCGTAGCTCTCGGCCCAAAGATGCTCGTCTGTTGGCGCATGCACGAGTTGGATGGTTATGCGGACCCGACCCTGTGACCTCAGCACTGACCCCTCAACGACTACATCTACGCCAAGCTCGCGTGCAATCTCTGGCAGAGGCTTCTGGATGCGTTTGCAATATTCCGCTGTAGTCCTCGACAAGACTCGCAATGCCTTGACCTTTGCCAGGGTTGTAGTGAGTGCTTCAGTAAGTCCGTCTGCAAAGTGCGCCTGCTCGGGGTCCTGAGATAGGTTACTCAAGGGGAGAACAAGCAATGATCTGGTTTCTTGCGTCTTTCGATCGATATGCCCGACAAAGCGATATCCCCGCCTCGCGAGGGTCTCGATGAACCGCGGGCTGTCTGCCGAGTCCCCGAGCGCCTCGCGCAACTTGTTAATTGCCCGGTTCAGCCCCTGATCAAAGTCGATATACGAATTGCTCTGCCACAGAGCGGCTCGAAGCGCCTCGCGGGAAACGAGCCGACCCGGGTTCTCGAGAAGCATCTGCAGGATCCGGAGCGGCTGTTCCTGTAGCCGCACCTTGACCCCCTGTTTGCGCAACTCCGCAGCGTCGGCGTCCAGCTCGAACGCGCCGAACCGAATCGTCTGGAAGTCCCCCTGGACTCTCGTCATTGGGGCCGTGCCTCACCCCTTGTTCGCGTCCACCGAGCGTAGCACGGGCAGTGATTTGCGCCCCATCGGCCAGGGCGCAGGGGACTTCTCTGAGTGCAAGGCATTGAATCAACGGTGAAATGTTAGGAGAGAAGTGGCGTATTGACCTGCCGGCATTCTTCGGTCCACGAGATCTTTGGCAGATGGCTCACACCGGGGCCCCCTGCCGCACCGCAGCGTACTTCGTGTAATGGCCGAGAGGTTCGCAAACAAGGGCGCGCTGAACGGCTGTGCGACCCACGTGAACCGGCGCGCCGACATCACTGCGAAGTTGCTATTGACGCCCTATGCACCAGGTGCGCGGCTAGATGAGAGGGCAGCCCGTACTCGACGCGGCCCTCGTGTAAGCGCGTCTGGCGCGCGGCGCACATCGTTCGACGGATAGGTCAAGGCGTTCCGCCGGCGCGTAACGACGATCGGCATTCGGAGCCGCTCGACCCGCCTTTTCGACCGTTCGACACGATCTGACGCAGGTCCGGGAAGGCGCGGGTATCGTTCATCCACGATGAGTGAGGCCCCCGACCTTCTACAGCAGCTGCGGCTCGACCGCGGCGACAATCACGCCCGATCCGCGCGCGCCTGGAGGCCGATATGGATTGCGCTCGCCGCACTGGTCCCGGCGAGTGCCGGTATCTGGTGGCTGTCTAGTCGGGCCGGTGACCCTCCTGCCGCTGCCGTCGCGACGAAGAGCGCGGCGAGGAACATGCCGGTAGCCAGCGTGCCGCCTCCCAGGAAGCCTTCGACGCTCGAGGCCTCCGGCTATGTCGTGGCGCGACGCCAGGCGACCGTATCCGCAGAAACGACCGGCCGGGTCAGTGAAGTCCTCGTCGAGGAGGGCCAGCACGTCGCGAACGGCCAACCGATCGCGCGGCTCGACGATGCGAGGGCGCGCGCGTCACTTGCCGAAGCGACTGCACGCCTGGCGCAAGCGCAGGCTGATTCCGATGCGGCAAGGATTGCGTTCGACAATGCCTTGCCGATCTATCAGAGGACTGAGAAGCAGTACGCGACCCGGACCATCAGCGCCCAGGCATTCGACACCGCCCGCGCAGCCTATGAAGCAGTCAGGGCCGATCGCGAAGTCAAGGAGCGGGCCGTCGACGTGATGCGAGCGATCCGCTACAGCGCCCAGCACAACTGGGAGGAGACGATCGTGCGCGCCCCGTTTGCGGGCGTGATTACCGTCAAGGCAGCCCAGCGAGGTGAAATCGTCTCGCCGCTATCTGCAAGCGGCGGATTCGCCCGCACAGGGATTGGCACGATCGTCGACATGGATTCCCTGGAGGTCGAGGTCGACGTGAACGAAACGTTCATCGGCCGCGTCCGGCCGGGCCAGGCTGTAATAGTTCATCTCAACGCGTATCCGGACCGCGACATCCCCGGCGAGACGATCGCGATCGTGCCGGCCGTCGACAGGGCGAAAGCGACCGTCAAGGTACGGGTCGGCTTTAAGACCCGAGATCCTCGCATCCTTCCCGACATGGGGGCGCGAGTGTCATTTGTCAATGACTGAGGACGACCAACACATGACCACCATCGTTTCGCTCAAGCGTGTGACGAAGCACTACCTGCGCGGAAACGAGCGCACTGAAGTGCTACGCGATCTGGACGTCGACATCGACGCCGGCGAGTTCCTCGCTCTCATGGGCCCCTCCGGCTCCGGCAAGACGACGCTCTTGAACCTGATCGGTGGAGTGGATCGAGCCGACGAAGGCGAGGTCGTCGTCGCCGGCGAGCGCATCGACACACTGGCGGGCCGCGCCCTGGCCGGCTGGCGGGCGCGCCACGTGGGCTTCGTGTTCCAGTTCTACAACCTGATGCCCATGCTGAGCGCGGAGCAGAACGTTGAGCTGCCCTTGCTCCTCACGAGGCTCTCGAAGGTCCAGCGACGCGTCAACGTGCGGGCGGCGCTGCAATTGGTAGGTCTCAGCGACCGAGGATCTCACAAGCCCTCGGAGCTGTCCGGGGGGCAGCAGCAGCGAGTCGCGATCGCCCGCGCGCTGGTTGCCGACCCGACCATTCTCGTCTGCGACGAGCCCACCGGGGACCTGGACCGCCAGATGGCCGAACAGATCCTGGATCTGCTGCAGCGGGTGAATCGCGAGCAGGGCAAGACGATCGTCATGGTGACGCACGACCCGAAGGCCGCGGCGCGCGCGACACGGCAATTGCACCTCGACAAGGGCCGACTGGTCGATGCGGAACTGAGTTCAGCCGCATGAACTACCTGCCGCTGGTGTGGGCCAACCTCTGGCGTAAGAAGGCGCGGACAGCGTTCACGCTGCTCTCGGTTGCGATCGCGTTCCTGCTGTTCGGCCTACTGCAGGGGGCAAACGCCTGGCTGAATGGCTTCGCGAGCAACGCTCAGGCGAACCGGCTCTATGTGGTCAGTCGCATCAGCCAGCTCGAGCCATTGCCGAAGGCCTACCTGGAACAGGTCGAGCGCGTGCCCGGGGTCCGGAGCGCGACGTACATCGGCGCGCTCTCGGGCACATACCAGCAGCGCAGCAACACGGTCGTCGTCTACGCGATCGACCCGACGAGGGTGTTCGATCTCTATCCCGAATGGAAGGCATCCGACGCACAGCGTCGGGCGCTGTCGGCGACCCGTACCGGCGCGCTGGTCGGAGCGCGACTCATGCAGCGCTACGGATGGAAGATCGGGGACCGCATTCCACTGCGCACGTCGACCGTCAAGCAGGACGGCAGCACGGACTGGAGCTTCGAAATCGTCGGTGTCTACGACGCCGTCGGCGGCTCGGCCCAGGCTGACCGCGTTCTCGCCAACTACGCCTACGTGGACGAGGCTCGCCGATTCGGCCAGGGCCGGGTATTCGGCTTCGTCGTCGAAATCGAGGATCCGGCGCGGTCGACGCAGGTTTCGGCGGCGATCGACGCGGTGTTCGCGAACTCACCGGACGAGACGCTGACTCAGGACGAGAAGGAGATCGTGCAGGGCCAGATCAGGCAGATTGGCGACATCGGGACCGTGGTGAACGGCATCGTCGGGGCGGTGCTCTTCACGCTGCTGTTCCTGATTGGGAACACGACGATGCAGTCGGTGCGCGAGCGCATCCCCGAGCTCGCCGTTCTGAAGACAATCGGATTCTCCGACGGCACGGTGACCGGGTTGGTTCTCGCGGAGTCGCTGATACTTTGCATCCTGGCGGCAGCGCTCGGACTCGCCTGTGCCGCGGCGCTGTTTCCGGTGACTGCAGCGCTAGGACTGGCCGGAGCTTCCCTGCCGGTGAGGTTTGTCGCCTTCGGACTCGCGATCGCCGCGGCGCTGGCCGTCGCGAGCGGCCTGCCACCCGCACTGCGCGCGCGGCGCCTGTACATTGTCGATGCTCTCGCTGGTCGTTGAGAGGGACCCATGGGCAACTGGAAGCAAATCGTCGCCATCAGCACCATGAACGTCAAGAGCATTCCGCACAGGTTGGGCACTTCCTCCGTCGTCATCGTGGGCATTGCCGGCGCCGTCGGCGTATCAGTCAGCATTCTCGCCATGGTGGGCGGTATCGGCCAGATGACCAGCAGTACTGGCCAGCCGGATCGAGCCATCGTCGTGAGCAGTGGCGCGAGCTACGAGATCCTGAGCAGCCTGTCCCGCGAGGCGGCCGTCACGATCGCCTATGCGCCCGGAGTCAAGCGCGGTTACGACGACAAACCCATCGCCTCCACCGAAGCGCTCGTGATCGTTCGTGCGCCGATGCGGCGGGAGAGCCGGGACGGGAATCTGACGCTGCGTGGAGTCGGCCCGGCGGCACCCGAGCTTCGCCCCGAGGTCAAGCTGGTGGCGGGCCGAATGTTCCAGCCCGCCTTGCGGGAACTGATCGTCGGGCGTACCGCCGCACGCCAGTTTCGCGGCTTGGAAGTCGGGAGCCGGGTCTCGCTGCGCGGCACGGACTGGACCGTCGTCGGGACCTTCTCGAGCCGCGGTGATCCGCTCGAGGCGGGGATGCTGACCGGGTCGGATACGCTGCAATCCGCCTTCCGGCGCGACGCATTTCAATCCGTCGCGGTTCAGCTCGAATCCGCCGACGCGTTCGAGGGATTTCAGGCGGCATTGGCTGCCAACCCGTCGTTGGCGGTCGATGTTCTGCGCGAGTCCGACTACTATGCAGAGCAATCGCGGTCGTTCACCCAGATTCTGTCCGTGATCGCGTACCTTATTGGGGGCATTATGGCGGTCGGCGCCGTGTTTGGCGCGCTCAATGCGATGTATGCCTCGGTCAGCGTTCGCACGGCCGAGATCGCCACGCTGCGGTTGCTCGGCTTCGGCGCGGAAGCGGTCGTGACGTCCGTGCTCGTCGAGGCGTTGCTGCTCGCCGCGGTGGGCGGAGTCGTCGGGAGCGGCGCGGCATGGCTGGCCTTCAATGGGAATGTCGTCAGCACTACCGGCGGCGGGGTTTCGGAGCTCGCAGTGCCCCTGCTCGTCGACTCGGGTCTCGTCGGGCGCGGACTGTTTTGGGCATGTGTCATCGGCCTGCTGGGGGCGGGGCTGCCTGCGATTCGCGCGGCGCGTGCCCCACTGGCCGCGGCGCTGCGCGGAAGCTAGTTCGGTGACTGAGCTGCTCGCCCTCGGCCGCCCACGGTCACAGCGCGCCTACTGGCTGTGCCAGTTGACCGGTTGGGGTTTCTATGGACTGTCCCAATTCTACGGGACCATCTGGCTATCCGACGTCTCGTGGAGCCGCGTCGCGGCGGAGGCGCTGGTCCTGCACGCCTCCGGGCTCGGGCTCACCCACGCGCTGCGCCACTACGTTCGGCTGCACCGCTGGAGCGGTCTGCGCATCCCGCAGCTGGCGTGGCGCATTCTCCTGGCCAGCGTCCTGTTGGGGATCCCGATGGGACTGGCCACCGATTTCACGAGCGTGGGCGCGATGCACAATCCCACGACGATGGACGTACCCGAAGGCTCCCTAATTCGCACCGTCGGCCTTCTTCCACTTCTGCAAGTCACTCTGCAAATCGCGAATTGGACGGCGCTATTCGCGGCATGGCTCGTCATCTACTTCATCGTTGTCAGGCTGAGGGAGCAGCGGCTGGCTGAGCTGAGACAGTCGGAGCTGGCGAGGGCGCTGCAATCCGCCGAGCTGCGTCTGCTGAAGTCGCAGCTCAACCCGCATTTCCTATTCAACGCCCTCAACACTGTGCGCTCCCTGATCGCCGATCAACCGGCGCGCGCCCAGGATGCCGTCACGCGGCTCGCAAATACCCTACGTTACACGTTACACGCCAGCCACGACGAGCTGGTAACGCTGGCTCAGGAGCTGGAAATCGTCAAGGACTATCTTGACCTCGAATCGATGCGGTTCGAAGAAAGATTGAGAGTGGATCTGGACGTCCCAGTAGCGGCAAGCGAAATGCACATCCCTGTGATGCTGCTGCAAACCGTCGTCGAGAACGCGATCAAACATGGGATCGCCGAGCTGCCATCCGGAGGAGTGCTGCGAATCCGGGCGACGCTCCAGGACGATGCACTCCTGATCAGCGTGCAGAACCCGACGCCCCCGACCCCTTCGAGCAGTGCTCGCGAGGGCGTCGGGTTGAAGAACTCCGCTGAGCGCCTGAGACTCTTGTTCGGGACGAGTGGCGGGCTCGAACTCGACCTGTCGCAGGCGGGCGTCGCTACCGCCAGAATTCGCGTTCCACAAAGACCATGAAGGCGTTCATCGTTGATGACGAGTCTCCGGCGCGCCGCGAACTGCGACGGCTGCTCGCGGAATTCCCCTGGGTGAATATCATCGGCGAGGCCGGCAATGTCGCGGAAGCGGCGAAGGAGATTGAAGCTTCCGGCCCGGAGCTGCTGTTCCTCGATATTCAGATGCCCGGAGGCTCGGGGTTCGACCTGCTGGCCCGCCTGGAGCACGTTCCGCAGGTCATCTTCACGACCGCGCACGACGAGCATGCGGTTCGCGCATTTGAGGTCAACGCGCTCGACTATCTGCTGAAGCCTGTAGACCCCCGTCGACTTGCCGGCGCGCTGGCTAGGGTCAAAGACGCCGCTACGTCCCCTGTTCCAGAGCCGGGTCACGTGCTGGAACAGATGTTCGTCCGCGATGGCCCGCGTTGCTGGTTCGTTCCGTTGCGAGAGGTCCGGCTGCTGACGTCGGAGGGAAACTACGCGCGATTGTCGTGGGGCAAGCTTCAGCCGCTAGTCGGACGAGCCCTCGCCGCAATCGAGCAGAGACTCGACCCCAAGCTGTTCTTTCGGGCCAACCGACGGCAAATCGTCAACTTGGACTACATAGAGAGCGTAGAGCTGGGTACGAACGGCAGCCTTCACGTGCAGTTGCGCGATGGTCCGGAGGTGGAAATCTCGCGTCGACAGGCCCGGCTGTTCAAGGTGAAAACTGCCATTTGACGATATGCTAGCCGGCGCTGTCGGCACCGTTCGCAACTATGCCCGCCAATCGATCGAACCACGGCCGCGGCCCGGATTGACGTCCAGCGCACCTCGCCTCTTGCACTGTCGGTAGTTGCGATGCTGGGAGACGCGGTGGATGCGGGTTCGGCAGAGTGCAAGACTTTCCCGGCTAGGTCTGCCTGCTGCAGCGCAGTGATCTTCGCATAACGGCGAGTGAAGCAGGTTGGCGATGAGCAGGGACCGAGCGCGACGACGCTCGCCGGGCCTCGGTCATGAAGAAATGTGTTTTCTGTATATAAGCCCCCCCCTGAGTCAAGAGGGCGTTCCTCCTTTTCTACTCGCTCATCGAAGCTCTCCAGTCGCTGCGGTCGTCAGCGAGCCCTGTTCAGCTGTTCGAGCGTAAGGCCTGAGCTCTTGCGGAAGGTCGAGACTGCGTTTCTGTATTCGGCCGCTTAGTGAGCGTTCGGTCGGCGATCGCCACCGACGTGGGCTCGGGCCCTCATGTGAACCGCGCGTCCGGGCCTCATTCATTATGCGGCCGGTGTCCCACGGGACTTGGCCCAAAACATATGCAGGCTCTCCGGACGCCGGTCTGACCAGTGCTACAACTCAGGGCACGTCTCAAGGGAGGGGCTCGCCTAGACTCAGTTGCTCGTGCTCAGATCGCAGCTGCGACGTCGGGTTGCTGTCGAGCCAGCAACGCCCACACGATTCGCGCGTTCTTGGCCGCCACGGCGACACATGCCCGATGCCACCCGCGGCGCTCCTTCACCTGCAGCGCCCACCGGTGCAAGCCACTGTCCTTGTGACGCGCTGCCGAGCGCACGACGTGCCGCGCTCCGAGGATCAGGAGCGTTCGCAGGTATGTGTCACCGCGCTTCGTGATACGGCCGAGCCGCGTCTTGCCTCCGGTCGAATACTGTCGCGGCACCAATCCGAGCCAGGCGGCAAACTGCCGGCCGTTGCGGAAGTCGCGGGCCGTACCGACGCTCGCAACCAGGGCTGACGCCGTCAACTTGCCGATGCCGGGTCGCGCCATGAGGCGCCGACTCGGTTCGCTCAGGCGGACGAGATCAGCGATCTGTCGGTCGTACTGGCGAACGCGCTCGCCCAGATGAATGAATTGGGCATACACGTCCGCGATCGCGCCGGCGGCCAGCGCCGGCAGATCCTCGAGCAACGCCGGTACGCGCCGCTGGACCTCAATCGGCCGGAGCGGCATAACCACCCCGAACTCCGCCATCAGGCCTCGCATCCGATTGATGATCGCCGTGCGCTCCGTTACGAAACCCTGGCGCACTCGGTGGACCGTCAGGACCGCCTGCTGCTCAACCGACTTGATCGGGACGAAGCGCATGCTCGGCCGGCTTACTGCCTCGCAGATCGCCTCGGCGTCGTTGCCGTCGTTCTTGTCGCCCTTCCGATAGGCTGCAATGAATCGCGGCGCGATTAGACGCACGTCGTGTCCGTGTTCTTGGAAACGCCGGGCCCAGTGGTGGGCGCCGGAGCAGGATTCCATCCCGATTCGGCATGGCGGAAGGTTGGCGATGAGCTCCGCCAGCTGCTCGGCCCTGACCGTCCGCCGTAACGCCGGACGTCCTTGGCTATCAACCCCGTGAACCGAACACACCTGCTTGGCCAGATCGATGCCGACCGTTTGGACCTGCGTCATGGCTTGAACTCCCGCGGTTAGGTGGCTACCGAGTGGATTCTGCCTCCCGACCCTAGCAATGGGCGGGGGCGCCATTTACATTCATTATATAAGGCACGGCCCTTGGCCGACCGGACGCTCACGACCTGGCGATCATTCGACCCCTAGAGAAACCGGTCCCGAAACGCCGGGGAAGGGAGGTAGCAGATCTCCCGTCTGCCGAGCAGCCGGAAGCGATTCCGCGCAATGAGTTCGTACAGCCAGTCGCGAAACGGAAGCGGCAGAACACGGAACGCCCCCGCGAGGCGCCACGGGAGGCCAAGACCTTCCGCCATTCGGATCGAACCCTCGGACTTCAGCCATGCGATTCCGTCGGCCAACAGGATATTGGTCTGATAGTCGTTGGGGTCGAGGCCCAGATGTACGTAGAGAGCCCGCCCAAGCGGCGACTGCGCGGCGAGGAGGCGGTACCTGTCCCCGCGATCATGGCGCAGGATGAAGTTCGCCCAGCCCGAGCACAGGACACAGTGTCCGTCAAAGATAACGATCGGGCGATCGTCCGCGAAGTCTGGAACCGTCGAGTCCCGCCGGTAACTGTATGCCCCGTTCATGTTGATGTCGTTCCAGGCGTCCTGAGCCAAGAGTTGGAGGGCTCGACCTGAGGGCTCCCTCAGCCAATCACGGCCCGGATACGGTCACGCGAGCCGAGTTGGCACGGCGACGAAGCTTCTCCGCCGACATCAGAACCGGGACAGCAACGTGGTCATACAATGCTGCAGCGATCTCTCGTGCGATGGGCAGGCTCACGAGGGCGGAAAGCCACCGGTAACCGGGGGTTTGCGCCCAAATCCTCGTCAGCGCCGCCATGCCGCTGACAACCTGTCCACCGGCTGTCCTCACGTAGATTCTGCGTTCCAGATGGTCCCGGCGAAGGCCGTAATCCGCGAGGTCGCCGTGGTGGACCGATGAGTCGACGAAGGTAATGGGGACCGCGGCGGCCTTGCAGCGCTTCGCGTAGTGACCGATCTCCGTCCGGCACACCGGGCACGCGCCGTTGAAATACACAGCCTGCTTCGTCGCGACCGAACCCAACGGAGTGGGGTCAAGCAGCTGCCGTAGCGCGGCTCCCAGCTGCTCGTAGCGAAACCGGAACCCCTCGGTGACCGCCCGGGAGGGGACAACACGCTGGCCGTCGACGAGCAGCTGCGCCATCTCACCCAGGGCGAGTCGAATGGCGGCGCTGGGTATCCTGAACCAGAGAGGACGGTGAAGCGTTCGGGCGAGCTCAGTCTGGAACTGGGCGTGAGTGACGGCGACTGGCGCCACCGCGTTTACGGCGCCCCGCAGCGCCGGCGCACCAAGGGCGAACTCGACCAGTCGGACAACGTCCTCGATGTGAACCCAGGACACCCACTGGTGCCCGGAACCCATGATGGCGCCCAGCCCCAGGCGGACCGGTCGCGCCAGAGACGGCAGGGCACCGCCGTCGCGCCCGAGTACCAGACCGAGCCGAAGGGTCACAACCCGAACGCCGAGGCTGGCGGTAGCTCGAGCTGCCGCTTCCCACTCCTGGCAGAGCGTCGATTGAAATACCTGCTGCGGCGCCGCCTGCTCATCGACGGCTTCGTCGCTTCGGACGCCGTAGTAGCCTATGGCGCTCGCACTCACAAGAACGCGCGGTGGACGATCAAGCCGTGCGCAGAGGGCGGCCAGCGCTCGCGTCGTGTCGATACGGCTACGAAGCAGGGTATTCCGGCGTTCCCGGGTCCACGGCCACCCGAGAATGCGTTCGCCGGCGAGATTCACGATCGCGTCGACGCGGGTATCGGCCTCAACCGCCCCGAGATCGCCGATGATCCGGACGTGCGGTCCGAAGCGGTCAAGCGCCCGCTCGGGATCCCGGGTCAGCGCAATGATCGCGTCACCACGCGCCAGCAGTCGGCGGACGACGTAGCCGCCGATGAACCCCGTCGCCCCCGTCACCAGAATGGTGCGACCGGACGGTGTGGCAAGCGTCTTGATGGGATCGCGAACCCACGCCTGGGGGCGCGTGTGGGTCAGAACTGCGAGTGCATTTCGCACAGACCAGGCCAGTACGCCGACCGAAAAGGCAGTGAACACCCAGGAGATGGCTCCGTAGGTGACGGGTTGAACCGCCCTCGGTGCAGACCACCAGGCATGGAGAACGGGCGTGAGGACGATGAATATCGCGCCGACGTTCATTGCCAGGATGGTATGGAGCACGCGTTCGAGCTTCGGCAGGCGGCGCGTCTGGTCTTCGACAATGAAGTCGGCGAGCGTGATGACGACCTCGACGGCAAATACGGCCCCGATCAACACGGCCCAGGCACCGCGCCACTCGTACCAGGCGATGGCGAAGAACAGGAAGGCGTACAGGAACTCCCGTGCCGCATGGAGCGCCAGCTCGGGCGCGGCTGATCGCCTGCTGGGTAGCCGTTCGGTGATTTCGTGGTGCCACAGGTTGTCGAATCCGCCGAGAATCGCCTGAGCCACGATCAGAGAGAAAAGTAGAGTCATGACTGCGCTCCCGCCGCCCTAAAGCGGCCGGTCTGATGGAACATTTCGCCGAAGATCGGGTGCGTGACGGTCATCGTGAACCGAAACCACCCATCGGCCTCGTCCTGGTGCTCAACATGCGTGGTGCCGGGCGAAAGCCACGGCGGCAGCGGCACCTTGATCCGCGTTCCATCAAGCCGCTTGCCGAGGTCGAAGTAATAGCCGCGGCTGACGAAATGGAGGACGCCTTTCACCTCGTAGACATCAAGGGGCATGCACAGCCGCGCGGGGAGCCGCTCGACCAGGCTGCCATCTGCGTCGATGATTTTCGTCGACCTGACGAGGCAGGCAGGGCCATCCGGCCAGCGATACTCGCGATTCCAGGCAACGCCGCAGCGGGTAGGGCCGACGTGGACGATCGCCGGAACGCTGGCGCCGGTTCTGGGTACGACCGGAGTGCCGAGCAGCTGACAGGCAAGCGCCACCAGGCGTCCCAGCCAGCTTGCGCGGACGATGTCGAACTCGCCGACGTAATCGACCGCGACAGGCGGCTCACCGAAGCGAGCGCGGACTGTCTCCGGTAGGCGTGCCCACGCCGCATCGCCAAGCACCCAACGAAGGCCGCGGTGCCTCGGCACGCTCGTGCCGATCGCGGGGATGGGTCGGGCGAGGGCAGAGGAGCCGGCGCTCATCGGAGTGCCCTATTCGCCGATGACCTTGGCGATCCGGTGCCCGAGACGCATCATCTTGATGAGCGTCTTGCGCGGCAACGTCTTGATCGAGTCGTACCAGTTGGTGAGCGTTTCCAGGAACTCGAGCTGGCCGGCGATCCGGTCGCGAACGGCGGCAGGCGTCTCGGAGTCGGCCGCAAGTTGCGCGACACAGTCCCGCAGGACCGCAACCGTAGGGTCAATCTCGCGCCGCTTGCGGCCCTCGATGATGACGCGGATGACCTCCCACGGGTCGTGCTGGGCGACGAAGAAATCGCGGCGGTCGCCGAGCGAATGCGTGATCTGGACGAGGTCCCACGCCAGGAGTTCCTTCAGGCCGACGCTCACGTTTGAGCGAGCGATGCCCAGCGTCTCGGCGATTTCGTCAGCGTGAAGGCCTTCCGCCGACAAGTACAACAGCGCGTGGATTTGGGCCACGGACCGATTCATTCCCCACCGGCCGCCCATTTCGCCCCAGTGGACGATGTATCGCTGCATGACCGGCGTTAGGCGCATCTTTGACGTCCGTAAGTTCTGTCGTTACAGACATACTAGTCGTCTCAGAAATGAAGTCAAGCGGCGTACTGCGGGGCGATGCTTAGGATTCTCCCGTTTGTGACGCGGTCTCAACATTCCTTCAGGACAATCAGGCACTTGCGGGGCCGGATTGGGCGGCAGGAGGTGAGGCGTAATGCGTCTGATCGGGTGCTGGTTTCGACGAAGGCGGTACGTCTTGCTCCGCTCTGAGCCCGATTCCAGGTCGGGCCGAGGAGCGGTGAATGCCGAAGAACTGTGTCTTCGTGATTCCTGGCGGAGCATGGCGGCTAGTGGGAAGCCTGCCGTCGGCCTCGTCTATGCTGCCTCATCCCGACCCGCGTCGGCCCGGGTCGAATGAAGTCGCGCCGCCTTGCCGCGCAAATGGCGCCAGGAACGCAAGCATGGTGACTGGTCCTGTTCGAGTTCTGATATCGACGGCCGTGCTCTGCTCATTGCACGTTGGCTCCGCCGCCGCGCAGGCCGATGGCGGCCTCGGCGGCCGCCGATTTACCGTCCGTGATTCCATCGAAACGGCCGATTTCACCGATGTAGGGGCTGTGTCACCCGACGGACGGTGGTTCGCGACTGCGACGCAGCGTGGAATGCTGTCGCAGGGCGTCACGGAAGGAACAATTTGGCTCTTCGACGCCGCGAATGTGATGCGGAGGTTCCCAAAGTCAACGACTTCAGCGGTGCCGACGCCAACGGCGCTCGCGCGGCTTACGGCGTCTATCAACGGCGGCGGCGGTGATCTCGGTCACGGCAACATCATCATGCGGCCGACGTGGGAGCCGGATAGCCACGCGTTGCTATTCCTCGGCCGAAGCGGAAGGGAGAACCGCCAGCTATTTCGCGTGAGCGTGAGTGATCACGCGCTCACCGCACTAACGCCAGCTACACAGGACGTCGTGCACTTTTCGACGGCCGGGGAGGAGGTTCTCTATCTCGCGGGGCCCGACGTGGCCTCCGACCGCGTCTGGTGGTCGAACGACCCGTCGGCACCGGATATCGTCGATGGGACGGGAGAGTCGCTTCTGGATCTGCTCTACCCGGCGTTCAAGACGAACGCCAGATACATGCCGACGGAATTTGAGGTTTGGCGCGTGCGAAATGGCGTCGCGGCGCCGATTGTGGACGCAGCGACCGGAAAGCCAATGCGCGTTCTTGGAAGCTACTACGTGGGCGCGATCGGCGTCTCACGAGATGGGTCGAAGATGGTTGTAATCGCGCATGCCGACCGTATTCCCGTGGCGTGGGAGCGCTACGAAGTACCAAAGGATCTCGATAGTGAGCCGTTCCACGCAGATCCGCCCACTGCAGCAGGCTCGGACGTCCCACTAACTGTTCGCAAGGGCGACTACACGCGAGGACTTCAGTACCAGCTGATCGATCTCGTAGGCGGCACGCGCCATCCGCTGTTTGGTGCGCCGGCGACAGATTTCTTGCGAGGCGGTGTCGATGAATCGCAGGTCGCCTGGTCACCGGACGGCCGCTTTGTCGCCGTCACAGGGACCTTTCTACCACTTGATATAGAGGGCGTCGCCGAGGCGCGGACGCATCCATGCGGCGCGGCTGTGACCAGTGTCGACGGAGCGGAAGTCGAGTGCTTGATTGACCATCGGAGTCCCAAGAGCGGGCCCGTATCGAAGCTCACGTGGAGCGATACGGGCAGTCGGCTTGCCATCCATCTAGATGGTTCGGCGACAATGGAGTTCGAGCGGACCGGCGGCCACTGGCGGCTGTCCGGGCGGCATCCGAGTGCCGCGCCGGCGCTGACGTTGACCGTCCGGCAGGACCTTAATGTTCCGCCCGTCCTGTTTGCCAGAGACGCCCGAAGTGGGCAAGAGGTGAGAGTTCTTGACCCCAATCCGCAACTCAAGAACATTGCGCTCGGCGAAGTGACCACATGGTCGGGGAAGGACCCGCGCGGACACGTGATACATGGCCAACTGGCCAAGCCTCCGGATTTCGTGCCCGGCCGTCGTTACCCCCTCGTCGTCCAGACGCACGGGATCGTGAGGAACCGATTCTTCAAGACCGGCTTCGATTCCGAAACAGCGAATGCCGGCCGAGTACTGGCTGGAAGAGGCATCCTGGTTCTCCAGGTTGGAGAACCTCACAACGAATCCGACGGAACTTGGCGCGAGGCGACCGAGAGAGGCACGGAAGTCTATCTCGCCGCGGTCGACCAACTCGCCCGGGAAGGACTTGTTGATCCGAGGAAGGTCGGTATTTCCGGATACAGCAGACGCGGACCTTTCGTTCTGAAGGCGCTCGAGGAGGCGCCCGAACGATTCGCGGCCGCGTTCGTCACAAATGCGGAACCGGGCTCGATGTTCGGTTACTTTGCTTTTGTCGATCGCAGGAGTCCGGGCGACACCAAGAGGATGGCAGACTTTCTGGCAGGCGCACCGCCATACGGCGACGGTCTGCAAAAGTGGTTCGACAGAGCTCCCGGATTCCTCACCGACCGGATTCGCGCACCAGTGCTGATCTCCGCGGGCGACCCGGATCACTTGATCGCGCTCTGGAGCCTTTACGCACCGCTTCGGGACCAGGGAAAGCCGGTCGAGCTCCAGTACATCCGCAACGGGCAACACAATCTGACGAAGCCGCTCGAGATATTCGCGCACCAAGAAATGCTGGTCGACTGGTTCGACTTCTGGCTCAACGGTCACGAGGACCCAAATCCAGAAAAGGCTGCCCAGTACGCGCGATGGCGCGAGCTGCGGCGGAAACAGTCGAGCAAGAATTGAGCCAGAATCGATGGCGACAATGGCCGCGCGCCAACACCTAAAAGCGATTCAACTTAAGCCTTAATTCGCGCCGTTCGCTGCGCTGCAGCATGCTTCGCATTAGTGGCGACCCGCGTAACCCGGGCGGCTAACTGTCGCTCACATATGCCGGCAACACTCCGCGCCATGGCTGGCCGAACAGGGGGCCGGTCGGGGTAGGCTGCGCGGATTCGCGTCGGGACCCGAAGAGGCTTCCGTCGAGCGTTCGGACACCGGTCGGCTGTTGACGACCTGAGCGCTTGGGGCGCTCCCGCAACGCGGGTCAAGCAGACCGGGCAAGATACTGGCTGCCGTGCGTACGAGATCGTGGCGGCCGGGGGGAGGGCATGGACGAGCACCGGTTCGAGGCGATGGTGGCGCGGCTGGAGGAAGAAAGCCGCGCCTCGCCCGCCCTCTACAAGCTCAAGGTTGCGCTCCTCGCGCTGCTCGGCGTCGGCGTGCTCCTTCTCGTCCTCACGTTCGCGAGCCTCGGCATCCTGCTGCTCGCCGGTCTTGCGGCGCTCGCCGTATTCTCCGGTGGCAAGGCGGCGCTGCTTCTCCTCAAGCTCGGCAAGCTGCTGGTCCTGCTTGCCGCGCCGCTCTGGATGCTGCTCAAGTCCTCCGTCAGTGCGCTGTTCACGCGATTTCCCGTGCCCGCCGGGCGCGAAATCACCCGGCCGGATGCGCCGCGCCTGTTCGCGGCAATGGACGACATGCGCAAGCGCATGAAGGGTCCGCCATTCCACCACGTGCTGATCACCGACAACATGAATGCGGCTGTCGTACAGCGTCCGCTGCTCGGACTGTTCGGCTTTCCCCGCAACTACCTGATTCTCGGCCTCCCGCTCCTCGAGAGCCTGGCACCGAGCGAGGCGTTGGCCGTCGTAGCGCACGAATACGGGCACCTGTCCGGTGCGCATGCCCGCTTCGGGGCGTTCATCTATCGCCTTCGCAACACCTGGAGCGCGATCCAGGGGATCGCATCGCAGTGGAAGGGTATCGGCGGGAGCGTGCTGCGTCGCGTCATCGGTTGGTACGCGCCTTTCTTCAACGCCTACACCTTCGTGCTGGCACGCGCGAACGAGTACGAGGCCGACGCGGCATCGGCGGAGCTCGTGAGCCCGGCCACGGCGGCGAGCGCGCTCAAGCGTGTCAACGTCGCCGCCGCGCACTACGGGGAGTTTCTGGAGGACGTGTTCGCCACCGTTCGGGAAACTCCCGTACCCCCTGCCGATGTCGCCGAGCGCTGGTCGCGGGATGCCGTCATCATGCCGGCCGAGTCGTTCGTGACGCGTTGGCTGTCCGAGTCGCTCAACCGTGAGCGGTCGGTGTTCGACACTCACCCGGTCCTTCGCGCGCGTCTCGAGGCGCTGCCCGGGCAGGCCGAGAGCGTGGCGTCCCTGCCGATGCCGCTGGCCGGGGATTCGGCAGCGGCGGCCTGGTTGGGCAGGACAGCGGCGGAGCTGCGCGCAACGCAACAGGTACTGTGGCGGCAGAGAGTCGAGGAAGAGTGGCGACACCGGCACGCGGAACTGCAGGCGAAGCGGAAGCGCCTGGCGGAACTGCGAGCCCTCGAGGCGCCGAGCGCCGACGACACGGTGGCGCGATTGCGCCTGCAGGTCGAACTCGAACCCGAGGGCGACCATCTGCCGGAGCTCGTCGCGTTCAATCGCTCCGTTCCGGATCGTGCCGCGACCCTGTTCCTGGAAGGGGACCTGCGGCTGCGCCGCGAGGACGACAGCGGGATTGAGCTGCTGAAGCGGGCCATGGATCTCGACTCCGACGCGGTCAAGCCACTCTGTGAACGCGCCTATGGCTACCTGATGCGCCGCGGCCTGCCGCAGGAGGCGAAGCCGTTCCAGGATCGCTGGCATCAGCGCCACGCCTGGGAACAGCAACGGGAAGCCGAGCTCAGAACGCTCGACCCAACCCATGAGTTCGTCGCGGCCGAGCTCGACCCCGGGCTCCTGCGCACCGTGCGCAACCACCTCGACGCTCACTCCGAGAGCATCAGTCGCGCACGGCTTGCGCGTCGGGTGCTGCCGACGGATCCGAGCGCACTGACCTACGTCATCGCGATCGAACTCTCGCGCTGGGCCCGATTCCGTTCGAGAGGTCCGGCAATCGTGCGCGAGCTCGCGGCACTGGAGTGGCCGGTTCACCTGTTCATCTGTACCGTCGACTCGAACAAGGTGGTGGCGGAGAGGCTCTGGAAAGTGCCAGGGTCGGAAGTGTTTCGGGCTCGATAGCCCATCGCCGAGCGGACAGGGCGCCGTCCGCACGCGACTCGGTGTGCCACATGCGGGTTCCGGGGCTCCCGATATCGGCGAACCATTCCTGCTCGGGCGGGACGTCCTTGAGCTTCGAGAACTCGGCGGACCTCAGCAAGCGGCGGTCGAGTGACCGCTGCACCGGAAGGCCCCGCAGGGTCATCGCTCCACGACCAGCGGGAGCACCGTCACTCGCGTGCGCCCAGGATCAACACTCTTCAGTGCGCCGGCGTGCAACTCCGCGTCGAATTGTCCGAGCGCCGTCAGAACGGCAGGTCCTCGAACGCTCGTATCAGGTCTGAAAGTGGCAGCGACGGTTTGGCAATCAGCTCTC
>Ga0335069_10004618_pt1 | contig 20327 bp, 22 predicted proteins | sample Lox_Sample_11_FD_206714 | JGI IMG/M metagenome (GOLD analysis project Ga0335069, IMG submission 206714) | Soil microbial communities from Loxahatchee National Wildlife Refuge, Florida, United States - Lox_Sample_1.1 | ecosystem: Environmental > Terrestrial > Soil > Wetlands | place: USA... | reverse complement strand
GCCGGTCGGCCCCAAGAACAGGAACGAGCCGATCGGACGGTTGGGATCCTGCAGTCCCGCGCGGCTTCTGCGCACGGCGTTCGAGATCGCGCGCACGGCTTCGTCTTGCCCGACGACGCGCTTTTCGAGCGCTTCTTCCATGTGCAGGAGCTTGTCGCGCTCGCCTTCGAGCATCTTGTCGACGGGAATGCCGGTCCAGCGCGACACGACGCCCGCGATATGCTCGGCCGTCACCGCTTCGCTGGCGAGCGCGTCGCCTGATTTTTCCTCGATCTCCTTGAGCTGCTTCTCCAGCTCCGGGATGACGCCGAAACGGAGTTCGCTCGCGCGCTCGAGATTGCCCCGCCGCTGCACGACCTCGAGCTCTCCGCGCGCCGCATCGAGCCGCTCCTTGAGAGACTGCACGTTCTGGACGGACTTCTTCTCTTCGTGCCAGCGCGCGGTCAATGCCGCGCTTTTCTCCTCGAGATCGGCAAGCTCGTGCTCGAGCGAACCGAGACGATCCTTCGACGCCTTGTCGCTTTCCTTCTTCAGCGCCTCGCGTTCGATGCGGCGGTCGAGCTCGTCGAGCTCTTCCGGCTTGGAGTCCACCTGCATGCGCAGGCGGCTCGCCGCTTCGTCCATCAGGTCGATGGCCTTGTCGGGCAGGAAGCGGTCGGTGATGTAGCGGTTGGAGAGCGTGGCCGCGGCGACGATCGCGGAATCCGTGATCCGCACGCCATGATGGACTTCGTATTTCTCCTTCAGGCCGCGCAGGATCGAGATCGTGTCCTCGACCGTCGGCTCCGTCACGAAGACCGGCTGGAAACGCCGCGCCAACGCCGCATCCTTCTCGACGTGCTTTCTGTATTCGTCGAGCGTGGTGGCGCCGATGCAGTGCAGCTCGCCGCGGGCAAGCGCCGGCTTCAACAGGTTCGACGCATCCATCGCGCCTTCGGCCTTGCCGGCGCCGACCAGCGTGTGCATCTCGTCGATGAAGAGAATGACTTTGCCGGCCGCGGCCTGGATTTCCGTGAGCACGGCCTTCAGCCGCTCCTCGAACTCGCCGCGATATTTCGCGCCGGCGATCAGCGCGCCCATGTCGAGCGCCATCAGCCGCTCGTCGCGCAGGCTTTCCGGCACGTCGCCATTGACGATGCGCAGTGCGAGGCCTTCAGCGATCGCAGTCTTGCCGACGCCGGGCTCGCCGATCAGCACGGGATTGTTCTTGGTGCGCCGCGCCAGCACCTGGATGGTGCGACGGATCTCTTCGTCGCGGCCGATGACAGGATCGAGCCTGCCCGAACGGGCGAGCTCCGTCAGGTCGCGCGCATATTTCTTGAGCGCGTCGTAACCGGACTCCGCGGAGGCGGTGTCGGCGGTGCGGCCCTGCCGCAATTCCTTGATCGCGTTGTTGAGGTTCTGTGCGGTGACGCCCGCATTCTTCAGGATTTTTCCGGCGTCGGTGCTCTGCGCCATGGTGAGCGCGAGAAGGAGCATCTCCGCGGTGACGAAACTGTCGCCGGCTTTCTTTGCGATTTCTTCGGCGGAATCGAACAGCCGCGCCGTTTCGGGCGCGAGATACATCTGACCCGCGCCGGAGCCCTCGACGCGCGGCAGCTTCGCCAGCGCTGCTTCGACATTCGCGCGCACATCGTCCGGCTTGCCGCCGGCGGCACGAATGAGCCGGGCCGCAAGACCCTCTTCGTCGTCGATCAGGACTTTGAGGAGATGTTCGGGTTTGAAAACCTGGTTATTCGACCTGAGCGCCAACCCTTGCGCAGACTGAATGAAGCCGCGCGCGCGCTCGGTGAACTTCTCGATATCCATATTGGCCTCTCCGCCCCTTCCGATCCCCGTTCTGGGCAATCCGGATCGAGCTGTAGGAATTCACGCGGCCCCGTTCGAGCACCACGCTATGCCAATATGTAGTTCGGGGTTAAGGCGCCACAAGGCTTTGAGAGCCCCTCTCCACCGCTTTGCGGAAGGAGACTACTCCGCCGCGCCCGCTTCCTCGCCCTCGTCCTCGGCTTCGTCACCGCCCTCGGCAAGTGAGAACGCCGCGCCCGAACCTGCATTGTTGTAGTACTCGCCGTTGCCGTTCGGACGGCCGCCGCCATTGCCGTTGGGCTGGCCGCCGTGCTGCTGCGGCTGGCCGCCCTGCTGTTGCTGATATTGCTGCTGCTGCGCCTGGGCCGCGCTCATGACGCGATAGTAGTGCTCGGCGTGCTGAAGATAATTTTCGGCCATCACGCGATCACCGGCGGAATTCGCATCGCGGGCCAGCTGCAGGTACTTCTCGTACACATGGGCAGCCGAGCCGCGGATCTTCACTTCCGGGCCGTTGGAGTCGAATGTCCGATTGGGATTGTGACTGTTATTATTGCCTTGCGGCCGACGGCCGCGTCCACGAGAGCGCTTCACGAAGTCCCCTTTACACTGTCATTGCGGTGCCGGATGGCGCACGCCGTACGGGTTTTTGCATTGCCTGTTATGCCGTGCCAAAGGCACGTCCACGATTGCCGTTTCAAACGCCGTCGTCCGCGCTGTTTAGGTCTGGCGTGCGCTATGCGCCGCTACCGCCCCTGCGGTTCCGTCCGGCAAGCCTACTCGGCCATTCATTGCCGGGGGGCCCCATCTCCCCACTCGCGGCGGGAAGCTAGCGGCAGTGCAGAAGCTTTCCAACTGTTTTTTCCGCGGGAGGGCCCGGCAAAAGGCCTCAGGCGCGGCCGGCCACTACGGCACGGGGAATACCTGCCAAATCGGGCAGGACCATCACGATTTCAAGCCTCTGGCGCAAAAGAAGTTCCCGCACGGCCGCTTCCTGGCCGGCACCGATCTCGAGGATCACCCGCCCTCCGGGCTTGAGCCCCGCGGCCGCAACCGGGGCGAGCGCGCGATAGGCGTCCAGGCCGTCCGGGCCGGCAAAAAGGGCTTCCCGCGGCTCATAGGCGGCGATCTCGCGGGCCAGCCCCTCGGCCTCTCCCAGCGCCACGTAGGGCGGATTGCAGAAGATCAGGTCGAAACTGCGGCCCTCGGCCGCCTCCCATCCCCCCCTGTTCCACGTGGAACGGTTAATAATTCCTAACCGCTCCGCATTGCGGCGGGCCCAGGACAGCGCCTCGGCAGAACAGTCGATGCCGGTGCCGCTTGCCTGTGGGTAGTCGGTGAGAAAGGCGATGAGGATAGCGCCCGAACCCGTTCCGAGATCGAGGACTTCAAGCGGCTGGTTGTGGTCGGGAAACAGGCGCGCCGCCGCCTCGAGCAGTGCCTCCGTTTCCGGTCGCGGGACCAGGACGCCGGGACCGACCGCGAAGGGGAGACTCCAGAACTCCCGCTCTCCGATGATGTAGGCAACCGGTTCGCGCGCAATGCGCCGCTCGAGCAGCTCATCGTACCGGGCGAGTTCGTCGCGCGACGGCTCGCGGCCCGAGATCGATTCGCCCACGGAAAGGCTCATCGTGTGCGCGAGAAGGACACGCGCGTCGAGCCGGGCGGAGTCGATCCCGGCGGCCGCCAGGCGTTCGGCGCCACGCACCCAGACGTCGCGAATCGAGGTCATGCCGCGTCCGAGTTTTCGAGCTCGGCAAGCCGGTTCGCCTGATCTTCCGTGATCAGAGCGTCGATGATGTCCCCGAGTTCGTCGCCGGCGATGATCCGGTCGAGCTTGTAGAGCGTGAGGTTGATCCGGTGATCCGTCACCCGGCCCTGCGGGAAATTGTACGTGCGGATGCGCTCGGAGCGATCGCCGGAACCGACGAGGCCTTTGCGCTCGGCGGCGCGTGCGCTTTGCTGCCGCTCGCGTTCGGCTTCGAACAGCTTCGCCTTCAGGATCTTCATCGCCTGGGCCTTGTTCTTGTGCTGCGATTTCTCCGTCTGCTGCGCGACGGCAATTCCGGTCGGCAGATGCGTGATGCGCACCGCGCTTTCCGTCTTGTTGACGTGTTGACCGCCGGCGCCGCTGGCGCGGAAGACGTCGATGCGAAGATCCTTGTCTTCAATGTGGACATCCACTTCCTCCGGTTCGGGAAGGACCGCCACTGTCGCCGCGGAGGTATGGATGCGCCCACCGGCTTCCGTCACCGGCACGCGCTGCACGCGATGGACGCCCGATTCGAATTTGAGCTTGGCGTAGGCGCCCTGACCTTCGACTTCCATCACGGCTTCCTTGATCCCGCCCAGATCGCTTTCACTCAGCGAAAGAAGGTCGGTTTTCCAGCCCTGCAGTTGTGCGTAGCGCTGATACATGCGCAACAGATCGTCGGCGAACAATGCCGCCTCGTCACCGCCGGTGCCGGCGCGGATTTCGACGATGGCCGATGAGGAGTCCGCGGCATCCTTCGGCAGCAGACGGATCTTCAGCTCGCGTTCAAGTTCGGCGAAACGCTTCTTGAGGCTCTCGCGCTCTTCTTCGGCGAGGCTGCGCATCTCGGCATCGGCAGAAGAGTCGTTCGCCAGCGCTTCCGCCTCGGCCAGTTCGCGCGCCACCGTGCGATAGGCTTCGATGGCCGCGATCACCGGCGCCAGCTCGGCGTGCTCCTTGGACAGTTTCACGAAGGATGCGCCGCCGGAGCCCGAGGCCAACTGCGCTTCGACGGCCGCAAAACGGTCGACGAGCCGTGCAAGCTTCGCTTCGGGGATCATGTCGTCGCGCTACTGCGCGGGTTCGAGCGCCGCTTTTTCCCCGCGCGCGGCTTCGATTTCCGCGGCTTTCTTTTCGCAGAGCTCGACGACGTGGTCGATCAGCTTCTCGTTCTCGAGCTTATAGGCGGGCTTGCCGTTCAGATAGATCATGCCGGCGCCGGAGCCCGAACCGCCGCCGGTGAAACCCATGTCGGTCTCGCGCGCTTCGCCGGGTCCGTTCACGACGCAGCCGATGATCGACAGCGTCATCGGCGTCGCGATGTGCGCAAGCTTCTCCTCGAGCACCTTCACCGTATCGATGACGTTGAAGCCCTGGCGTGCGCAGGAGGGGCACGAAACGATGTTGACGCCGCGGTGGCGCAGATTGAGCGATTTGAGGATGTCGAAGCCGGCGCGGATCTCTTCCACCGGATCGGCTGAGAGCGATACGCGGATCGTGTCGCCGATGCCGGCCCACAGAAGCGAGCCCATGCCGATGGCCGACTTCACCGTGCCCGACATCAACCCGCCCGCCTCGGTAATGCCGAGATGGAGCGGACAGTCGATGGCTTCGGCGAGCGCATGATAGGCGGCGACCGCGAGGAAGACGTCCGACGCCTTCACGCTGATCTTGAATTCGTGGAAGTCGTTGTCCTGCAGGATGCGCGCATGATTGAGCGCGCTCTCGACCATCGCTTCGGGGCAAGGCTCGCCATAGCGCTCGAGCAAATCCTTTTCGAGCGATCCGGCATTGACGCCGATGCGCATCGAGCAGCCGTGATCCTTCGCGGCCTTGACGACTTCCTTCACGCGCTGCGCCGAGCCGATATTGCCCGGGTTGATGCGCAGGCACGCAGCGCCGGCGTCGGCGGCCTCGATGGCGCGCTTGTAGTGAAAATGGATGTCCGCGACGATCGGCACCCGCGCGGCGCGCGTGATCGCCTTCATGGCCTTGGTCGAATCTTCGTCGGGACAGGACACGCGGACGATGTCGGCGCCGGCCTCCTCCAGCGCGCGGATCTGGGCGATCGTCGCATTGGCATCGGCCGTGATCGTGTTAGTCATGCTCTGGACGGAGATCGGCGCGTCGCCGCCGACTTCGACTTTGCCGACCCTGATCTTCCGCGACTTGCGGCGCGCGATATCGCGATAGGCTCGAACGCTCATGAATACGCGATCCTTAGTCCGGTTTGTTGAAGCGATCCACGATCGCCTGCGGATCGAGGGACAGCGCTTCCGTCATCTGTGAACCTTCGCCTGCATATCCCATCAGTTGGCCATCGAGTTCAACTGCAACAGCGGCCCCGTTGGGCGTGGTGAGCGTCAGCCCGACCCTGTTGGGAACGTTGTAGCTGTCTCCTGGCTGCAGGATCTTGTTCAGGAAGACCGTGCCGTCCGCCCCCTGGATCAGGACCCGCGTGGTGCTATGGGCCCTCAGGACCACCCGGACATTAGGGCCCTTGGCACCGTAAACATGGCCTGGAGGCAGTTGGGCATCGGCTGTGGCCGCCGCCGTGGGAGCCGCGGCAGGAGCCTCGGCGGCCTGCTCGGTGCCCGCCTGGCCGGCCGGAGGGGCGCCCGACGTCGTTCCGGAGGCCGGCGGCTGATTCGGGGTCGAAGCCGGTGCAGCTCCGGCCGTTTGGGCCGGGTTGGGCGTGCCGGTGGGTCCCTGAGTCGCGGCCGCAGGGGCCGGTTTGGGAGGGATGGCCGTCACAACTGTCGGTGGCGGCGGGGGTGCCAGATGGGCGGGGACTGCGGCCACCGGCTGCCGCCCCAGCAGCGAGTCGGCCGTGCGGGCCAGCTGGATGGCGACATAGACAATGACGATGAAGACGACTGCGCCGAACACGATCCAGCCCTGCGGGAGCTTGGTCGTTTCGACGTCCGGCGGCGGACCAACAGTCGGCTGGGTTTCGCTGCGGCCGGCAATCTCGGCCTTGAACCGCTCCACGCATTGAAGGGGATCAAGACCCAGATAGTCGGCATAGCTGCGCACGAATCCGACCGCATAGGCGCGGCCCGGCAGCGCTTCGAACCGGTCTTCCTCGAGTGCCTCGAGGTGGTCGCGGCGGATTTTCAGCGCCCGCGATACTGTCGCAAGATCGTCACCGCGCCGCAACCGGGCGGCACGCAGATCCTGGCCAACGGTTTCGAGCGGTGCGTCCGCGTCGCCGGAGATTTCACGCAGGTGAATTCGTTTGCGGCTCAGCGCGCCGCGCTCGTCGAGCGTCAGATGAGTTACCTTCGTCATTGCTGGAACGAATAGCGCCAAAGCGCGCCGCTCGCCAGCCGGTCGCTGAAAATCTTATCGATTTCCGCGGGCCGTTTTATCCGGCCTGCTTACACGCAAACGCCTAACAATTCGTACCCGCGTTACAGGAGCGCTGCATCTGTTGATGGAATAGCGCTTCCTGCGCGTCCCGCTTGATCTGGTCCCATTCTTTGCGCGTGTGGCAGACGCGCGGACCGGGGAACCGGGAGCCCAGAACGGGCTCGCCGGTGCGGCAGATGACCTCGTTTGGATCATCGGCCGGCGCAGCGGGCTGCGTCGCCACGGGGGCTTGAGCAGGGGCTGGCACTGCCTGCTGTGCGGAAGCCCACGAAATCGATATGGCGCCAAACGCAGCCGTCAAAATCGCAAGCTTCCGCATGTGGCGGCCCCCTGTTCTGGCGTCAGTGACCTCCGCCGCTGGAACGCTCCATCTGCTGATGGAAGAGCTCCTGCTGCGAATCTCTCTGGATCTGATCCCATTCCTTGCGCGTGTGACAGACGCGACCGGTGGGGAAACGGGAGCCGACGATCGGCTGGCCGGCGTGGCAGATGACCTCGTTGGGATCTTCCGCCGGCGCGGCCGGCAATTGCTGCGTCGCCTGCGGCGCGGCGTCAGGCTGCCCGGCCGGAGCCGTCTGCTGCGCATAAGCCGTCGACATCATGACTACGCCGATGATGCCGGCGAAAAGCGTAACCTTGTGCATACATTCAACTCCGCTTGGTTTGGTGAATTCAGTGGCCGCTACTGCTCGAACGTTCCATTTGTTGATGGATGAGCGCGTCCTGCGAATCGCGCTGGATCTGGTCCCATTCGCGGCGCGTGTGGCAGGTGCGGGGTCCAGGAAACCTCGAACCGAGCTCCGGCTCGCCGGCGTGACAGATGATCTCGTTGGGGTCGTCCGCCGGGGCAGCCTGCGTGGCAGGCGCAGCGGCCGGAGCTGTCGCCGGCGCGCTCTGCGCCATCACGGTGCCTGCAGACCCGAGAAGACCGCTGAGAGCGACGACAACAATCCCGAGGCTTCGCATGATCGTACCCGCGAGGAGAGATTTCCGCGGGCGAATTTACGGCTCCCCACACGATAAAATCAAGCGCGGAGCCCAGCACATAAGCATGCTTGCTATTTGATCACGATGCCCCGCTCGGCGGCGAAGGCCGCCAATCGCGTCCGAAGGCTATGATCGGTGCGTCCGCACAACTTACCGACGAATTGTGCCACCTCACGGGTATCAATGCTGCGGATCATCATCTTAACCGGACCGATATTGGCCGGGTGCATGGACAACGTCCGCAGGCCCATGCCAATCAGCGCCATGGCCTCCAGGGGCCGACCGGCCATCTCGCCGCAAAGCGAGACCTCGCCATTGGCTTCGGCGGCGCTCCGGACGATCTGACGGATCAGCGTCAGCGTCGCCGGATTGAGCGTGTCGTAGCGCCGCGACACGCGCGGGTTCGTACGGTCGACCGCGAAGACGAATTGCAGAAGATCGTTCGAACCGATGGAAACGAAATCCGCGCTTCTGAGTATTTGCGGCAACATGAACATCAGTGCTGGCACCTCGAGCATGGCGCCGACCAATGTCTGTCGCGGCAGCGGCAGTGCGAGAAGCCGTGCCCGCTCGATCTCGCGATCGATCAGCGCGCGCGCGCTGTTGAACTCCGCAACATTGCTGATCATGGGGAGCAACAGGCGCAGGACTTTGCCTGCGGCCGCGGACAGAAGCGCGCGGATCTGGTAGCGCAGAAGCGCCGGACGATCGAGCGCGATGCGGATGGCGCGCCAGCCGAGCGCGGGATTCTCTTCGCGCTCCCAGCGGCCGTAGGGCAGGATCTTGTCGCCGCCGAGATCGAGCGTGCGGAAGACGACGGGCTTGTCTTCCGCAGCTTCCAGGACCTTGCGGTAGAACTGCGTCTGGTCGGCGAGCCGCGGCATGGCCTCGCCGATCATGAATTGCAGCTCGGTGCGGAACAGCCCGATGCCGTCCGCACCCGACTCCTTCAAATGCGGCATGTCGAGCAGCAGCCCCGCGTTCATCATCAGCCGCACATGCACGCCGTCGCGGGTGACCGCGGGCAGATCGCGCACTGCGGCGATGCGCGCGACCCGTTGCTCGCGCAGGACGCGGCGCGCCTCGAAGGCGGTGACGACTTCTTCCGGCGGACGCAATTGCGTCTCGCCGGTTTCGCCGTCGACGGCGATCATGTCGCCGGTGCGCGCGGCGTCGACCGCACCTTCGACACTGCTGACCAGCGGCAGGCGCATCGAACGGGCGACGATGGCGACGTGCGAGGTAGCCGCGACGTCCTCGAGCACGAGCGCCGCGAGGTTGTCGCGTCCGTAATCCAGAAGCTCGGCCGGACCCATGGCGCGGGCGACCAGCACGGAATCTCTCGGAAGATCGCGCGGCGCTGGGCCGTCGCCCTGCAATTGACGCTGCAGCCGGCGCGCGAGATCCTCGAAATCGTGGAGCCGATCGCGCAGGAAGGAGTCTCCGGCGCGGATCACGCGCAGACGCAGTTCGTCCTGGACGCGCTCGACCGCAGCCTCCGCGGTCAGGCCCGTGCGCACCGCGTCGCGCAGCTTCTGCCGCCAGCCCTGGTCCTGTGCGAACAGACGATAGGCCTCGATGACTTCGCGGCTTTCGCCTGTCAGGTCGAGCTCGCTGGAATCGAGCATGCGGTCGACGGCCTCGCGCAGGCGCGTCAAAGCCTCCTCCAGCCGGCGAAGCTCCGCCTGCGGATCGTCGGCGATCATGCGGTCGACCTTGACGCGGGGCTCGTGCAGCACGACGCGGCCGACTGCCACGCCTTCGGAAAGGCCTTCCCCCTTGAAGGAGATCGGCCGGTCGGCGCGCAGCGCCGGCTCGTCGAGCTCGGCGATGTCGAACAGCGTGCCGTGAGCGACCACCTCGGCCAGGACCATGGCGACCGTCTGGAGCGCTTCGACTTCTTCTTCGTCGTATTGCCGCGCGGCGCGGTTCTGCACGGTGAGGACGCCATACACCTGGCCGCCGCGGACGATCGGCACGCCGAGGAATGAGCGGAATGGGTCTTCGCCCGTCTCCGGACGGTAGGCGAAGCGCGGATGGCCCGGCGCGTCGCTCAAATTCACAGGCTCGGCCGTTTCGGCGACGAGGCCGACGAGACCCTCGCCTTCCTTCATCCGCGTGCGGTGTACGGCGCTGCGGTTGAGGCCTTCGGTGGCGAACAGCTCGAAGGCCTTGCCGGCGCGGCGGAGGTAGATCGAGCAGACTTCGGCGACCATATTGGCCGCGATCAGCGCGACGAGCCGGTCGAGGCGCGCCTGCGCGCTCGCCTGCTCGGCCATGATCTCACGCAGGCGCCGGAGAAGAAGCCGAGGTCCGCCTGCGCCCGCCATCATGCAGCATCTAACTCGTAAGCCGAGTGGAGCGCGCGCACGGCCAGCTCCACATATTCTTCCGCGATGAGCACGCTGACCTTGATCTCCGACGTCGAGATCACCTGGATGTTGATGCCCTTGTCCGACAGCGTACGGAACATCGTCTGCGCGACGCCCGGATGGGCGCGCATGCCGATGCCGATGATGGAGATCTTGGCGACGTTGGAATCCGAGGTGAGCTCGCGATAGCCGATCTGCGACGCCGCTTTCTCGATCGCACTCATGGCCCGCGCCAGCTCGCTTCGTGCCACCGTGAAGGTGAGGTCGGTCTTGCGGCCGTCCTCCGACACGTTCTGCACGATCATGTCGACATTGACGCCGGCGTCGGCGAGCGGCCCGAAGATCGCTGCGGCGACGCCCGGCTGATCGGGAATCTTGAGGAGCGTGATCTTGGCCTCGTCGCGGGAATAGGCGATGCCGGTGACGGGTTTCTTTTCCACGATGTCTTCCTCGTCGCAAAGTAGCGTGCCGCCCTGGTCGGCGTCGAATGTCGACAGCACCCGGACAGGCACACGGTGAAGCATGGCGATCTCGACCGACCGCGTCTGCAGGACCTTGGCGCCCAAAGACGCCATCTCGAGCATCTCTTCGAAGGAGACTCTCTCCAGCCGCCGCGCCTTCGGCACGATGCGAGGATCGGTCGTGTAGACGCCGTCGACGTCGGTATAGATGTCGCAGCGATCGGCTTCGATGGCCGCCGCGACCGCCACGGCGCTGGTGTCGGAGCCGCCGCGGCCCAGCGTCGAGATGCGATTGTCGGGTGCGATACCCTGGAACCCCGCCACCACGGCCACCTGCCCTTCGGCCAGACGGATGTCGAGCTGGGTCGGATCGATCGATTCGATGCGGGCGGAACCGTGCATGGCCGAGGTGCGCACGGGAATCTGCCAACCGAGCCAGGAGCGCGCGCTGACGCCGAACGCCGACAGCGCAACCGCGGTCAGGCCAGCGGTGATCTGCTCGCCCGCGGCGACGACGACGTCGTATTCCCGCGCGTCGTGGAGCGGCGACAACTCACGCGTCCAGCCGACGAGCTTGTTCGTTTCGCCGGCCATGGCGGAGACCACGACGGCAACCTGATGGCCGCGGTCCACCTCCCGCTTCACCAGCTTGGCGACGTGGCGGATACGGTCCAGATCGGCCACCGATGTGCCGCCGAATTTCATGACTATCTTGGCCATCTGCTCTGGCCCCGCTCCTTAAAGCGCGTATGTTCGACCTCGGCATACATAGACGGGGCTCGGCCCACGCTCAACGCCGGAGGTGCGCTGTGACGACGATTGCAACGGACCCGACTGTCGATCCGCAAGAAGTCCGAAAATTCGCGATTTTGGCCATCGAATGGTGGAATCCGCGCGGCAAATTCGCGCCCCTGCACAAGTTCAATCCGGTGCGGCTGAAGTTCGTCCGCGAGCAGGCTGCGCGACATTTCGGGCGCGACCTGAAAGCCCTGAAGCCGTTCGAGGGGCTGACGCTGCTCGACATCGGCTGCGGCGGCGGCCTCCTCTCCGAGCCCGTGGCCCGCATGGGCTTTGCCGTAACGGGCGCCGATGCGTCGAACGACAATGTCCAGATCGCACGCGCCCATGCCCAGCAATCAGGCGTCGCCGTGAACTATCGCTTCACGACCGCCGAAGCGCTGGCGGCGGCACATGAGTCCTTCGACGTCGTCCTCAACATGGAAGTGATCGAGCACGTCGCCGATCCGAAGCTCTATCTCGAATCCTGCGCCGCGCTCGTGAAGCCGGGCGGACTGATGTTCGTCGGCACGCTCAACAAAACGCTGAAGTCGCTCGTGCTGGGCAAGGTGACGGCGGAATATGTGCTCGGCTGGCTGCCCGCCGGCTCGCACGACTGGTCGCGCTTCATCCCGCCGCGGCAGCTGACGCGCATGCTGAAGGATGTCGGCCTCAAGGTGACGGCGTCGCGCGGCATGAGCTTCAGTGTGCTGACCTGGACGTGGACGCTCTCGTCCGACATGGACATCAACTATCTGCTGGTCGCGGAGAAGCCCGCCTCAAACGCCACCACTCCATAGTGCCATTCCCGCGAAAGCGGAAAATCAGGCGAATGGGAAGCGCAGCGGTCTACGAACTCCGGGTTCCCGCTTTCGCGCGAAGTGCGTATTGGATGGGAGCGCCTAGTTGGCGTCGCTCAGATCGGGCGGCAGCGGCGCGACTTCGACGCCTTCCTCGATCAGTTCGCGCGCCTCGTCGAGCGTTGCCTCCCCAAAGATGTGCCGCTCTTCGGTCTCGCCGTAGTGGATCTTGCGCGCTTCTTCCGGAAAGCGCGGGCCGACATATTCGGCGTTCTGCTCGACATATTTGCGCAGGCCCGTCACGAACTGGCGCATCTTGCGCAGCTCGTTCGCCGCGCCGGCAGCCGGCGTGCTTTTGCGTTCGCCCACGGCGCTCGGAAGCGAGGGCGCCATCGGAGCCTTCGTAACGCTCCGCGAATCGCAAACGGGACAGACGAGCTTGCCGTCGGATGCCTGCGCGTCATAGGCCGCGCTGTCCTTGAACCAGCCTTCGAACGCATGTCCCTCGGAGCAATTCAGACTGTAAACAATCACGCGCGCGACTCCGCCGCTCCCTGTGTTCACACTACAAGATGGGGGTAAACCGGACTTTCCGCAAGCACTCGAGCCGCCCGAGTGCCAGGCCTACGGGGCCGTGAAAGCCCGATCATGCTGAAGATTCGGTATGCGCGTGCGCGCATCTTTCGCGGCTTCGGGATCGATATCGGCGACAATGATGCCCGGGTCGATGCCGGCTTCCGCGATGATCTCGCCCCATGGCGCCACGATCAGACTGTGGCCGTAGGTCCTGCGGCCGTTGGCATGCAGACCTCCCTGCGCCGGCGCAATGACGAACGCGCCGTTCTCGATCGCGCGGGCGCGCAGAAGCACATGCCAATGCGCTCTGCCCGTCGTCTCCGTGAAGGCAGACGGTACGGTGAGCGCGAACGCGCCGGACTTCGCCAGCGCACGATAGAGCTGCGGAAAGCGCAGATCATAGCAGATGGTGAGTCCGATCTTGCCCCAGGGCGTATCGGCCAGCACAGCGGCGTCACCGCCGGCGACGGTGTTCGACTCGCGATACTTCTCGCCCGACGGAAGATCGACATCGAAGAGATGGATCTTGTCGTAGCGCACGGCGATGCGGCCCTTGGGATCGAACAGGAAGGAGCGATTGGCGGTCTTCGTCTCGCTCACCTTGATGGCCAGCGAGCCGATCAGGAGCCAGATGCCCAGCTCTTCCGCCAGCGCCGCGAATTTCGGCAGCGCGCGATCGTCGGCCTCGGCGAAACTCTGCGCGAGCTTGGCGCCGCCGTCGGGCGCCATCAGCGTCGTGTTCTCGGGCGTCGCGATGAACTGCGCGCCCTGCGCTTTCGCCTCCCGGATGAGCGCCGAGGCGGTGCGCAGATTCTCGTCGATGTCGTCGGAGGAACGCAGCTGCACGCAGGCTGCGCGGAAGCCCGTCATCAGGCGGCGCCTTGCAGCAGCGGATCGAGCTTGCCGGCGCGGTCGAGCGCGTAGAGGTCGTCGCAGCCGCCGACATGGGTTTCACCGACGAATATCTGTGGAACGGTCTTCCGCCCCTGCGACTTCGTCTCCATCTCGGCGCGCGCATCGGCGTTCATCAGCACGTCGACTTCCTCGACCTCGACGCCCTTCTTCTTCAGCAGCGCCTTCGCCCTTACGCAATAGGGGCAGATCGGGGTCGTATACATCCGGACGCGCGCCATGGTTCCAACCTTACTCGTCACCGGTAAAATCCTACTCGTCACTCTATGACGATTCTATATAGCGCTGGAGGCCGGCCGGACAACGCGGGCCAGGGTCAGCACGAAAATCCGCTGGACTTTCACGCGCTTGAGGGCCCGGGCGCAGGCCTCGAGCGTGGCCCCTGTCGTGTAGACGTCGTCGACCAGCAGGACTTTTCGGCCCGACAGCAACTCTTTGTTCACCACGCGGAACGCGCCGAGAACGTTTCGGCGGCGCGCCTTGGCGGAGACCATCTGGCCCTGGCTTGGAGTCCGGCGCACACGCTCGAGCGCAAAGAGCTGCGCCGGCCGGCCGACGCGGCGCGCGAGCGCCTGCGCGAGCAGCGCGGACTGATTGTATCGCCGCTGCCAGAGCCTCGCGGGGTGGAGCGGCACCGGCACGATCACATCGCATTCGTCGAGCAGAGGCTTTCCGACACGCGCAAGCCAGTTGGCGAAGGCCGGCGCGAGGTCGAGGCGGTCGGCGCGTTTGAAAGCGAGCACGAGATCGCGGCTCTTGTCGTCGTAACGCATGATGGCGCGCGCCGTGTCGAATGCGGGCGGCCTCGCCAGACAGCCGCCGCAACGCGTGTCTGCGCCCGGATCGAAATCGAACGGATAGCCGCACTGCGCGCAACACGGTCCATCGAGAAATTGAACGGCGCGCCAGCACGCAGCGCAAAGACTGTAAGGCTCGCCGACCGGCGCCCGGCACGACGCGCACAGCGGCGGGAACAGCAGATCGAGCGTGCTGCGGCCGAGGCGGCGCGCGATCTCGTGCAGCGCGTGCACCGTCCCGGTCTGCGGTCCTTCGGACATGGCAAATGATCGCCTGTTTCGCCGCAATGCTCGGCGAGAGGTGCAGCCTTCGCAATCCTCGCCTTGTCAAAACCCGTCGCAAGGCGATATCGCAGACACGCGTTGATACAGGATCCCGCATGGCGGACCTTCCCCGCATCTTCGACAGGCGTCTTTACGCACAGAGACGGGCGAAGGCACGGTCGAGCTTTGTGAGCGCCGATGTCGCGGGCAATCTCGCGCAGCGACTGGGTGCGGTGAACCGGCACTTCGTTTCGGCCCTCGATCTGTCGTCGCGCGACGACGTCTTTGCGGCGATATCGCCCTTCGCGGAGCATTGGACGCGGACATCGCTGCACGCGGCGGGCCCCCTCGTCGCCGATGAAGAGTGTCTTCCCTTCGCCGCGGAGACGTTCGACCTCGTCGTCAGCGCACTCTCGCTGCACGCCGTCAACGATCTGCCCGGCGCGCTCCTGCAGATCCGCAGCGTGCTGAAGCCGGACGGGCTGTTCCTCGGCGCGCTGTTCGGCGGCGCGACGCTTTCCGAATTGCGCAGCGCCCTCGCCTTCGGCGAAAGCGAGGTTGCCGGCGGCGCCAGTCCGCGCGTGGCGCCGATGGCCGATGTGCGCGAGCTGGGCGGCCTCCTGCAGCGTGCCGGATTTGCGCTGCCCGTGGCCGATGCCGAGAAGACTCTCGTGCGCTATCGCAGCTTCACGACGCTGGTGGGCGACCTGCGCGCGCTCGGCGAAACCAATGCCCTGTCCGACCGTGTACGGACATTTCTCCGTCGCGACGTCGTCGCCGCCGTGCTCGATGCCTATGCCGCCGACAATGCCGACGCGGAAGGCCGGCTCCTGGCCACCTTCGAGATCGTTTTCCTTACCGGCTGGGCGCCGCACGAAAGCCAGCAGAAGCCGCTGAAGCCCGGCGCCGCGCGCATCCGCCTCGCAGATGCTCTGCATACGGAGGAGCGTTCCGCGGGCGAGCGCGCGTCTCCCAAACCGCAGGACGAATAGAGCGCAAGCGCAGCGACACGCAACGCGAGAGAAAATCCCGCGCAAACTGCGGTCGCGCAGTCGTGATCGGTTAAATCATCCCAATCCGCGGCAACGAATGACCGCGTTTTCCGCTGTCTTCCTGTGGCTCTCCGCCCGAGGCACGGCAGCAAGATGCTCGGACGGATGCCCTCGAGAGGGACACGAGCCAAACGCATCGCTCGCGATGCGGACGAAGACAGAAGGAGAGCGAAGATGAAAACGATCGCGAAACTTGCATTAGCGGCCGCTACGGCGGGCGGGCTTGCCGTGGCCGCTGCAGCGCCGGCGGATGCAGGCGTCTATTTCGGTATCGGCACGCCGGGCTACTACGGCGGCTATTACGCGCCCGCCTACGGCTACGGCGCGACCTGCTACGACGCGTGGGGCAACCCGTACTACTGCGGCGGCTATGGCGGCTACGGCTACTATGGCGGCGGTCCGTATATCGGCTTCGGCTGGGGCGGCGGCTACCATCATGGCTGGCACGGCGGATGGCACGGCGGCGGATGGCATCACGGCGGCTGGCATCACCGCTAAGCACGGCTGACTCCAAAAAGCGCGGCGATCGAAAGGTCGCCGCGTTTTCTTTTGAGCCCTTCGCAAATTCGTGATCGACGAATTTCTGCCCTGCGCATCGCGAAAATCACAGCAATACGAAGCCGTTGCCGACCCGTCCCCGGGGATGAACGCGGGATGAATGCACGCACAAGCTCAGGTTCATGGCCGGTGCCTATGTTCGTCATGACACGAAAACGCATCCGAACTTTCGAATGCGGCACCGAAAAGGAGACGACAATGAGAACGATGACGAAGATTGCAGCCGGTGCGTTGGTGGCGTGCGGTTTGGCCGTTGCGGCGACGGCGCCGGCGGATGCCGGCGTGCGCATCGGCATCGGTCTGCCGATCTTCGCGGCGGCGCCCGCGCCTGCCGCGACCTGCTACGACATGTTCGGCAATCCATATTACTGCGGCTATCCCGGCTATTACGGCTACGCGCCGGGCGTCGTGACCTTCGGTTTCGGCGGCGATCGTGATCACTGGCATGGCGGTCACTTCGATCGCGGCGGCGATCGTGGCGGCTTTCACGGCGGACATCGCTGAGTAAAGGCTGAAGGCCCGAAAGCAGCGGCGGCCCTGACCGGCGGCCGCGCTTTCGCATTTGACGCGTCCGTACTATCGTTCCGACATGGGGCGGAAACTGTTTCTCGGAATCATCGCGGCCTTCGCACTCGTTCAGGCAGCCGTCGCCGGCGCGCCGAGGCAGATCCCGTTCGACATCGACACGATCATCATGCCGGCCGACTCGCCGCTCAAATTCAAATCGTTCGACAAGGAAGAGATTACGGCCCATTTCGCCGGCCGCGTCGTCCTGTCGGGCACCTATCATTATGGGATGAACGAGCAGGCCGACGACTGGAGCGTCACGCTGACGCTCGATCCCGCCTCGCGCGGGCTCCTGCCCTATTGGAAGAACCGGCCCGGCGACGGGACGCTGTGGATCGACAACGAGGCGGATTTCATCCGCGCCGTCATTCCGCGCGCGATGATCGATGCGCTGAAGCGGAAGAAGTCCGGCTCGATCAGCGCTCACGTCTCGATCGTCGCGGAAGATTACAAGGCGGCCGTCGTCTGCGATGCGCCGGATTATTCCGTCCGCTTCGTCAGCCTCGCGACCACGAGCCTGGCCGCGCTCAACACCCGGCCGGCCGAATTCGGCTGCTGAGGACGGCGCCTACACCACCGTCGCCACTTGCTGGAAGACGCCGGTGACCGACTGGCCCACCGAATCGACCGCGGCGATGATGACGATGGCGATGCCGGAGGCGAGCAGTGCGTATTCGATGGCCGTCGCCGCGCCGATATCGCCGAAGAACAGGCGGACGCCGAACAGACGCTTCAGATCAAATCCCGAAGCATCGGAATGAGCGGCACATCCGCCGGCGGCATCGGCAACAAGCTCAAATCTTTCGGTCTGACCCATTTGAGCGCTCCATGTTCCTTCGCCGTCACGATCCCTTCCCAGCGCCGGCAAAGATAAAGCGGCATGAGAAGGTGGAAATCCGCGTAAGTGTGCGAGGCGAAGGTGAACGGCGCGAGGCAAGGCTCCTTCACCTGGATGCCCAGCTCTTCGCCAAGCTCCCTGATGAGCGTCTCTTCGGGCCGCTCGCCGGGCTCGATTTTGCCACCGGGAAATTCCCATAGCCCCGCCATGCTCTTGCCTTCGGGTCGCTGCGCAACGAGCACACGGCCGTCGGGATCGATCAGGGCGCACGCCGCAACGAGAAGGAGTCTGGTCCCGGTCATGCGCTTGGTTCCATCTTCGAGGAGGCCCATTAACCTGCGTTTAAGCGATCGCGCCGCAGTCGCGGAAAATTCTCAACTCTTGTTCATCAACTGCGATAGGCGCCGTTGATGCGGATATAGCCGTCGGTCAGATCGCAGGTCCAAACGCGCGCGCGCCCCTTGCCGAGGCCGATATCGACGCCGATTTTCACCTCGCGGCCCGCGACGGCGCGCGTGGCCGCTTTTTCGTCGTAGGTGGACGCACGCTCGCCGTTCTCGGCGACGAGCTGGCCGCCGAATTCGATCTTCAGCCGGTCGCGGTCGGCGGCTTCGCCGGCCTTGCCCACCGCCATCACGACGCGGCCCCAATTGGCGTCGCCGCCGGCGATCGCGGTCTTGACGAGAGGCGAGTTGGCGATCGAGAGCGCGATGCGCTTCGCGGCCGCGTCGGACTCCGCACCCACGACCTCCACTTCGATCAATTTCTGCGCGCCTTCGCCATCGCGTACGACCTGCAATGCGAGATCGCGCAGCACGGCGTCGAGTTTCTCGCGGAAGTCGGTGAGACGCCTGTCGCTCGCTTTGGCGATCGGGTCGTGATGGGCGCCCTTGCCTGTCGCGAAGAGCAGAAGCGTGTCGCTGGTCGAGGTGTCGCTGTCGACGGTGATGGCGTTGAACGAGCCGCGCACGCCCGACGAGAGCAGGTCCTGCAGCACACCCGCCGGCAGGCTCGCATCCGTGAAGACGAAAGAAAGCATCGTCGCCATGTCGGGCGCGATCATCCCCGAGCCTTTGGCGATGCCGTTGACGGTCACGCGGTGCCCGTCGATCTCGGCTGTGGCGGTGGCGAGCTTGGGAAAGGTGTCGGTCGTCATGATGGCTTCCGCGGCGCCGCGCCAGCCGTCGGCCGCGCCGGCTTCCGCGAGCCGCCCGAGGATATTCGTGATGCGGTCCGCCGGCAGCGGCTCGCCGATGACGCCGGTCGACGCCATGAAAACTTCGTTGGCACCGCAGCCGACCACGGCCGCCGCGATGTCGGCGACCTCCTTGACCGCCTCGCGGCCTTTGCGGCCGGTAAAGGCGTTGGCGTTGCCGCTGTTGACCACCAGCGCCCGGGCCAGCCCCGCCCTGGCCTTCTCCCGGCACCATTCGACGGGCGCCGAGGCCGTCTTGGAGGTGGTGAAGACGCCCGCGACCTGCGTGCCGGGCGCCAGCACCGCCAGAAGGACGTCGGTGCGGTCCTTGTAGCGGACGCCCGCCTCGCCCGTGGCGAGCCGGACGCCGGCCAGCGGCGGCAGCTTCGCGAAGCTTTTGGGGGCCAGCGGCGAGATGGCATGCGACGCTTTCGCCTTGGCGGCGGTCGCCTTTGGGGGGCTGGCGCGGCGCTTCGAGCGCTTCCCGGCGGGGCGCGTGGGCTTCGCCCGCGAGCTCTTGGCCATGTCCCGGCGTCTCCTCTACTGTTAAGTGTGCGCCCCGCGAAAGACGCGGCCGAATAGGCCGGATTCGCTTGAATTGACAAGGGGGAGAGCGGTTCTTATCTCTCTCGCCGCGCGGTGGGGCGCCAATTCGGCTGTCCGAGACGCGCATACGCCGGGACGCCCTCTCCGAGGCACAGTCGGCCAACACGAGGATTGCATGCTCGGCTTAAGCGGAATCGCGCAACGATTCTTCGGTTCTTCCAACGACCGCAAGCTCAGGCCCTATTTCAAGCGCGTCGAGGACATCAACGCGCTCGAGGACCAGTTCAAGGCCAGGTCCGACGCCGAACTCCGGGCCATGACTGAAGCCTTCAAGGCCCGCCTGGCCGACGGCGAGGAGCTGGACGACATCCTCCCGGAAGCCTTCGCCACCGTCCGCGAGGCGGCCAAGCGCACCCTCGGCCAGCGCCATTTCGACGTCCAGCTGGTGGGCGGCATGGTCCTCCACGGCGGCAACATCGCCGAGATGAGAACCGGCGAAGGCAAGACGCTGGTCGCCACCCTGCCCGTTTACCTGAATGCCCTGACCGGGCTCGGCGTCCATGTCGTGACCGTCAACGACTACCTCGCCAGGCGCGACGCCGACTGGATGGGCCAGATCTACCGCTTCCTCGGCCTCACCGTCGGCTGCATCGTGCACGGGCTGACCGACGAGCAGCGCAAGGCCGCCTAT
>Ga0335069_10004617_pt1 | contig 20327 bp, 21 predicted proteins | sample Lox_Sample_11_FD_206714 | JGI IMG/M metagenome (GOLD analysis project Ga0335069, IMG submission 206714) | Soil microbial communities from Loxahatchee National Wildlife Refuge, Florida, United States - Lox_Sample_1.1 | ecosystem: Environmental > Terrestrial > Soil > Wetlands | place: USA... | reverse complement strand
GCCACCGAGCTCCCGGTCGTCAGCGCGGCGAGCACGTTCCGGATGGAGCCGGACGTGCCGCTGCTCATTCCTCCGGTGAACGCGGCCCACCTGGGCCTGCTCGCGGCCCAGCGCGCCCGCGGCTGGCGCGGCGCGGTCGCGCCCATCCCCAACTGCACCACCACCGGCCTCGCGGTGGTGCTGGCCCCGCTTGCCGAGCGCTTCGGCATCCGCTCGGTGGTGATGACCTCGCTCCAGGCCGTGTCGGGGGCGGGGCGTTCGCCGGGCGTGGCCGCGCTCGACATCCTGGACAACGTCGTTCCTTACATCGCCAAGGAAGAGGGCAAGGTCGAGGCGGAGACCCGGAAGATCCTCGGCTGCTGGGGTCCCGGCGCCTCGAGCGTCGAGCCGCTCCCCTTGAAGGTCTCCGCCACCTGCACCCGGGTCGCGGTCCAGGACGGGCACACCGAGGTGGTCTCGGTGGGGCTCGGCCGGCCGGCGAGCCTCGACGAGGTCAGGGATGCACTCCGGAGCTGGGAGGGCAGCCCGGAGGCCCGGGACCTGCCCTCGTCGGCGCCGCGGTGGATCGAGGTGCTCGAGGCGCAGGACCGGCCCCAGCCCCGGCTGGACCGGGAGACGCACGGGGGGATGGCGACCAGCGTGGGCCGGCTCCGGGAGGACTCGGTCCTCGAGAACGGGGTCAAGCTGGTCCTCGTCTCGCACAACACCAAGATGGGCGCGGCGAAGGGTGCGGTGCTGGTGGCCGAGCTGATGCGCGCCAGAGGTTTCCTCGCCAGGTAGTTCCTTTTCCCTGCTTGCCCCGGAGGAGCGGATGCGCTCAGTTGGCGCCCGCGCGCTCCCTCCCGATCGAGCGCCTCACAAGCGGAGATTCGCCGCCATGGCTTACGTCGTCGCCGACCCTTGCGTGAAGTGCAAGTACACCGATTGCGTGGAGGTCTGCCCGGTCAATTGCTTCTACGAGGGGGAGAACATCCTCGTCATCCACCCGGACGAGTGCATCGACTGTGGCGCCTGCGAGCCGGTGTGCCCGACCAAGGCGATCTTCCCCGAGTCGGACCTCCCGGAGAAGTGGGCCGAGTACAAGGAGATCAATGCCACCTACTCGAAGTCGTGGCCCAACATCTCGGAGAAGAAGGACCCGCTGCCCGAAGCGGAGGAGTTCAAGGACAAGGAGAACAAGCGCCCGCTCCTGAAGCTCTGAGACCTCGTGTCTCGAGGCTCTGGACCGAGAGTCCGCGGGCCTCCAGGGCCTGACGGAGCTCACCCAGCTCGCGCGCGGAGGGGGGCCGCGGGGAGGCCAGCCGGATGGCGATCGCCCCGGGCGCGACGCGCTGGAGCTCGAGCTCCCCCGGGAGCCCGCCCCGGAGCGTGAGCGCGAGCGAGGGCCGGCCGCTCCGGACGAAGCGCTCGATGCGCTCCACGAGCGCGAGCGCCCGCTCCACCCGCTCCTCCGAGGTCGAGCGGGGCGCGCCGGCCCCGCTCCCCGCGATTCCGGCCGGGGCGACGCCCGGCCCGGTGGGCAGCACCGGGGCGAGGCCTCCGGGGGCCGGCCGCGAGGAGTCGGCCGCCACGGTGGGAGCCTCTGCCCAGGAGGCGGCCTCGGTGCGCAGCGCGGCGTGGAGCAGCTCCGCGGCGCGCGCCTCGAGCCGTCCCGTCGCCTGGGCCGTGGCCACGGTGCCGTCGGACATGCGCTGGCGCGCGGAGGCGTCCATCTCCTTCCGGGCTTGCCCGCGCAGCGTTCCTGCGGCGAGCGCGACGCGCCGCTCGATTCCGGGCGGGCGCGCGGGCGCCGCCGCCCGCTGCCGGCGCGGCGGTGCGGGCGGCTTCCGGGCCGGGCGATCGGTGTGCGCCCGGAGCAGCTCCTCGAATCGCTTCCGGGGTGGCACGGGGGGACGCTCCGTCCGTGGTGGGTCGACGCGTTCGGGTTGCATGCGGGGTTCGGTGAAACAAGGTTCGTGCCGCCGGTCCCTCACTCGCTGCTGTTGCGCTGCCCGTCCCCCGAGCGGGACCGACCGTCCGGACGGTGAGCCCCGTCGGGCGCCTGTCGTTCCACCCGCGGTGTGCGCGTCGCGCGCGCCGGTGCGCAGGTCATTTCGCACCGGGCTGCCGTGCGTACCGCGGCCTGCAGAGGGGTTGGCAGGACAGTCCCATGCGGTAGGTTGCGACACCGGAATGACGGCCCCTGCGGACACCACGCTCGTCGTCGCCCAGGTGAAGAACGAGGCCGAGCTCTTCCAGGCGCTGGCCATCCGCGAGGTCGTCTTCATCGAGGAGCAGCACGTCCCGGAGACGATCGAGCGCGACGCCGAGGACGCGCGCGCCTACCACCTGCTCGCCTTCGCCGAGGGGCATGCCATCGGCACCGGACGCCTGGTGGTGCTCCCTGCGGCGCCCGACTGCGAGACGGGCACCTGGGGGCAGATCGGCCGGATGGCCGTGCTCCAGTCCAAGCGCAAGCACGGGGTGGGCAACCTGCTCCTCGCGGAGCTGGAGGCCGAGGCCCGCCGCAGGGGCCTCACCGGCATCCTCGTCCACGCGCAGCTGTACGCGCTCGGCTTCTACGAGCGGCACGCCTACCGCCCGGTGGGCGCGGTGTTCGAGGAGGCGGGCATCGACCACGTGGAGGCCCGCAAGCGGCTCTGACAGAGGAGCTGGGCCCGCGCCGCTAGCCGACCGCGCGCGCTCCGGCGCGGGGCACGCGCGGGCTCTCCACCATCCGTTCGAGAAACCGCGGCAGCTGCAGCGCCCGCTCCACGCTCCGGGTCCGGAGCAGCCGGGCGCGCTCGCGAAATCCGTCGCGGGCGAGCGCCAGCTGCTCCGCCGCGGGCTCCAGGCCGAGCACCTCCCGGATGCGCCGGAGCATCTCGTCCGTGCGAGGCGCGTAGACGCCGAGCCGCTGCGCTTCGATGTAGCCCACGTGGGCCCGCTCGCTCCCGGGGATGAAGTGGAAGAGGAGCAGCGGCCCGAGGCCCACCTCGAGCAACTCCTGGAGCGTGGCCGGAGCGAGGCTGCCGAGTACCGGGACGTCGGCCAGCCCCATCAGCGCGGCGAGCACGTCGGGCGCCACGAAGCCGAAGACGTGGAGGCCGTCGCGCGCGATCCGACTCAGCTGGGCCTCGAAGGCGGGGTCCCGCCCGGAGACCACCACCACGTTCGCCGCCTCGCGCAGCGCCGGGTCGGCGAGCACCGCGTCGAGCACGGGCTCGGTCTTGGCGGTCCACGCCGATCCTCCGAGGAAGAGCAGCGTGGGGCGCGAGAGGTCGAAGCTCGCGAAGCCTGGATGCGCGGCCACCACCTCGGCCTTCAGCGCTGCGCGTGCGGTGCCCCGGTCCTCGGCGCGGAGCCGGGCGCCGACGCGCACGAAGGGCTCGCGGGTGAGGAACCCGGAGAGGTGCAGCCGCTCGTCCGGTACGCCGAGCGACCGGTAGTGCTCGAGGGTGTTCTCCTCCATGACGATGAGGGCGTCGGCGCGGAGCGCCGGCAACGGAGGGTAGTAGCCCGTGGGTGGCTCGCCGTAGTCCGGGACGGCGGTGACCAGCGGCGTCGTCAGCCCGAGCTCCCGGCGCACCCGGGCGAAGGTCAGCGACTGCACCGGGTGCGTCGTCACCAGCAGGTCGAACGGCTGGTGGCGGAGCAGCGCCGTCGCCTCGGCGTGCAGCTGTGGACTGAGCGTCATCGCGGTCTTCACCGCCCAGGGCTGGCCACTCAGCTCGACGATCTTCCCCTGGAAGCGGGGAAGGAAGCGCACGCACATCGAGTAGAACCAGTCGATGAACCGGTCGGCCGAGCTCCACACCACCGGAGCGAGCCGTTGCTGGTCGGGATCGATGCGGCCCAGCGCCGCGGCGAACGAGTCGCGCAGCGCGTGGTGACCGCCCCCGGCGTTGAGCGAGGCGAGAAGGACGCGACGAGTCATCGGGGGTCCAGATGCAAGCTGCGACGCAGTAACATTCCACGCCGACGGTCGCCAGTTCCACGAGCGTTCACGAGAGCAAACCTGTCCTCAGCCCCGCCGGGGCGCCGGAGGCGAGGCGTGGAGCGGGTCTTCCGGCCAGGCGTGCCGGGGGTAACGACGTCCGAGCTCGCGCCGGAGCGAAGGGTAGTGCCGGCTCCAGAACCCGGCGAGGTCCTGGGTGACCTGGACGGCCCGCTGGTTGGGCGCGAGCAGATGGAGCACCAGGGGCACGCGTCCCCGCGCGAGCGCCGGCCCCTCGCGCAGCCCGAAGAAGTCCTGGAGCCGGGAGGCGATCCACGGTGGCTGGCCACGGAGGTAGTGGACCTGGACGGAGCGGCCTCCGGGAAGCGCGATTCGCTCCGGGAGCTCGCGGGCCAGAACGCGCGCCGCCTCCGGCGGGAGCGCACCGAGCAGCTCCGCGGCCGGGTCGGCCTCCCGGACCTCGGCGAGGCTCCTGCGGCCGTGGGCCAGCACCGCGGCGAGCCCGGCCTCGTCCAGCTCTGGCCAGTGCTGCTCGGGAAAGAGCGTGCGAGCCAGCTCGAGCCGGCCCCGGAGCGCCTCGGCGCGCTCGGTGTCGACGACGTGGCCGAGCCCCCGCGCCCGGAGCGCCTCGGCGAGGACCGCCTCGGTGGCTTCCGACGGTTCGGCGGGCGTTCGCCGCTCCTCGAGCGTGACCGCGCCGTACGCGAGGCGGGTGAGCCGCTCCACCCGGCCCGCCTCGTCGGAGAAGACGAGCCGGTCCTCGTCGCCGAGCCGCTCGGGGAAGAGATCGAGCAGCCACTCGGGCTCGATCGCGCTCGCCACCCGGACGCGCACCTCGGGGCCTCGCGCGCCGAGGCGCTGCTCGGCGTCGAGCGCAAGGAGGAGCATCGGCTCCTGCACCACGCTCACCGGATCGAGCACCGCGCTCCCGCCTCCGGACAGGACCAGCTCCGGTGCATGGGGCCTCCGGCGGCGCGCGACACGGTCCGGAAACCCGGCGAGAAGGGCGATCAGCAGCGCATCCTCGCGCTCGGACGGAGGGGCGCGGTGGCGGCCATGCACTGCGCGCACCAGCTGCCGCGCGGTGCGCTCGACGGCCTGTGCGGCGCCGCTGCGCGCCCGCTCGCCCGAGCCGAGCGCTTCCAGCTGCTCCAGGACGTCGGACCGGCCGCTGAGGGTCGGGCCAGTGCGCCGCGCCTCGCCCAGTCCGGGCCCTCCGGGCCCCTGGCGGGGCGGGCGCTCGGAGAGCACCGCCGCCGCCCGGGCCGCTTCGGGACCGACGCCCCGTCGCTCGCCCTCGACCAGGATGCGCCCCAGGCGGGGATGCACGGGGAAGGTGAGGAGCCTTCGCCCGAGCTCGGTCGGCGTTCCGTCGGGTCCGCGGGCCCCGAGCTGGGACAGCAGCTCCTCGGCGGCCTGGAGCGCCGAGGGTGGGGGCGCCTCGAACCACCCGAAGGTGCGTGGGTCGGGAGCGCCGGCCGCGGAGAGCGCGAGCACCGTCTCGGCGAGGTCGGCGCGGGCAATCTCCGGCGCATCCCGCTCGGGGCGGCGCTCGAGGTCCCCTTGCGTGTAGAGCCGGAGGCAGACGCCGGCGCGGGTGCGGCCCGCGCGACCGGCCCGCTGCGCCGCGCTCGCCCGGCTGATGGGCTGGACCCGCAGCGAGGGCAATCCGCTCCAGGGCGAGTGCGTCGCGACGCGGGCCAGCCCGGAGTCGATGACCGCGGCCACGCCATCGACGGTGACCGAGGTCTCGGCGACGTTGGTGGAGAGGATGAGCTTCCGCTCCTTCGACGGCCGGACCGCCCGGTCCTGCGCGTCGGCCGGGAGATCGCCGTGGAGCGGCAGGACGCGGAGCCCGTGCCGCTCGGCATAGTCGGCGCAGGCCTCCTGGGCGCGGCGGATCTCCGCGGCACCGGGCAGGAAGACGAGCACGTGCCCGTCGGTGAGCCGTGGACCGAGGCGCTTCAGCCCGGCGAGCACCTGGGCCTCGAGCGGGCGGCTGTCGGCGGCCGGGAGGTGCTCGATCTCCACCGGGAAGACGCGGCCCTCGGAGGTGAGCACCGGGGCATCGCCCAGGAAGCGGGACACCGGCACCGGATCGAAGGTCGCCGACATGACGACCAGGCGGAGGGCGGGGCGTCGCTCGCGGAGACGGCGGAGCAGCGCGAGCCCGAGGTCCGTCGGGAGGTGGCGCTCGTGGAACTCGTCGAGCACCACCGCCCCCACGCCCCGCAGCTCGGGGTCGGAGAGGAGCCGGCGGGTGAGGATTCCCTCGGTGACGAAGCGCACGCGGGTGGCGGCCGAGGAGACCTCGTCGAAGCGGATCTGGTAGCCGATGCGGCGGCCCACGGGCTCGCCGAGCTCCTCCGCAACCCGCGCCGCGGCGAGGCGGGTCGCCAGCCGGCGTGGCTCGAGGACCCACAGCTCGCCGTCGAAGGCGGCGGCGTCGAGGAGGGCGCGGGGCACGCGGGTGGTCTTTCCCGCGCCGGGTGCGGCCTGGAGCACCAGGGTGCCCCGGGTCCTGATGGCCTCGACCACCGAGGGGAGGAGGGGATCGATGGGGAGCGGCGAGAGCGCCATGCTCAGCTCCGTCGGACCGGCCGCGCCTTCCCCGCTCGGGCGTGACGATTCCCGGTGCCTGGGCGCGCGTCTCCCTTCGACGCGGGCCCGTCGCCATTGCCGGCCCGGGACTCGCCGGCCCGCGTGCGCCGGGGACCGGCAGGTGAGGCGGCTGCGGCCCCTGCGATCGTGTCATCCGCGAGCGCGGCCGCCGGGGCCTCGCCGTCGTCGCTTCCGGGTGCCTGCTCGTCGTGGCCGCTCGAAGCGTTCGCTGCGGGGGGCTGCGACGGACGCGTGCGTCGTGGAAACACCACCTCGGCGAGGTCCGACCGGTCGGCCAGCGCTGCACGGGCGACCCAGCGGATCCGATCCGCCAGGCGCGCGGTCTCGCCGGCGACGGTGAGCAGGCGGGCCCGGGCCTCGTCCGCCTCCGCGCCGGCGAGGGCCGGCCGGTCGCGTTCCGCCGCCCACGCCTGGCGGGCGGCGTCGAGCGCCTCGAGCGCGGGGCGGAGCGCCGTCTCCGTCGGGGCTTCGGCCAGCCGCCGGGCGACGTAGCCCGAGGCGAGCCGTCGCTCCAGCTCGACCTCGGCGGCCAGCGCCTGATCGGCGTGCCTGCGCAGCGACGATCCACGCCAGTCGGGGAACAGCGCCTCGGCCAGCGGCCCACGCTCCGACTCGTTCCCGTGGATGGCCGCGCGGAGGGCCTCGGCGGCTCCGACCCACGCAGACAGCAGGAAGGCCTTGCGCGCCCGGGCCTCGGGGACCAGCTCCTCGAGCCACACCGCAGCCGCACGGGTCGAGGTCCGCTGCGCCTCGCCCCGGTCGAGCAGCTCCGCCGCGCCGCGGAGCCAGCCGGCCTCGACGTCCATCGTCTGGCCGAGCGCCCCGGCGGCCGCGCGGAGGCGAGCGGCGAGGCTCTCCACCCGTCCGAGCAGACTCCAGGCGGCGCGCGCCGAGGAGGGGATGGAGCTCAGCGCAGCGCTCCGAGCACCGCCTCCATCGCCCCGGGGGAGGCGAGGTTGGCGAAGGCACGGGTTGCTCCGGAGCCGAGCAGCTGCTCGGCAGAGAAGCTGCCGGTGCCGACGCCGATGGACTCGGCGCCGATGGCCCGCGCGGCCGCCACGTCCTTGGGCGTGTCGCCGATGACCACCACCCGGCACTCCTCGAGCGGCGCGCCGAGCAGCGAGGCCCCGCGCTCGGCGCCTCGGCGGATGAGCGCGGTGCGGTCCTCGGCGTCGCAGCCGAAGCCGCCGAAGGTGAAGCGCTCGTAGATGCCGACCCGCTCGAGCTTGATCCGCGCCCCCTCGCGGATGTTCCCCGTCCCGAGCCCCACCGCGACGTGCCTGTGCGCGGCGGCGGCGTCGACGGTCTCGGCCATCCCGGGATGCAGCCGGTAGGTCGCTTCAGGCGCGGCGGCCACCTCCTCGGCGAGGACCACGAGGTAGTCCACCAGCACCTGGTCGATGAGGGCCTCGGTGGGCTCGACGTCGATGGCCCTCATCCCGGTACGTACGATGGCCCGGTCGGTCATCCCGTCGAGGCGAAAGCTGCGGCAGGCGTCGCGCCGGCCGCAGGAGCGCTCGAAGGCGATCTCCAGCGCTCGTCGGCCGACGCCGCCGGTGGTGACCAGGGTGCCATCGACATCGAAGAGGAGGACGGTGGGTCGCATGTTCAGGGTTGGGCCTGGGCCAGGGACGCCTGGAACCGCTCCCGCACCCCGGGGTCCTCCTCGCGCTCTAACCGGTCCTCGAGCGACTTGCGAGCCGCAGCGCCTCCGGCCCGCCCGAGACCGCGCGCGGCGGCGGAGCGAACGGAAGGGTCGGCCGCGCCGAGGAGCGGCCCGAGCCGGGCCACCGCTTCGTCCCGGTCGTGCGAGCCGAGCTCCTCGGCGACGGCGTCGCGCAGTCCCGGCGAAAGCCGCGGCGAGGCGACGGCGTCACCGAGCACGCCGAGCCCGGCACGCTCCGGGAGCCCGGCCAGGGCGTGGGCAGCGGTCAGCCGGCGGGTGTCGCTCGCCTGGGGGTCGAGGAGGGTGAGCTGGAGCGCCGGCACGGCCTCGGCACCGACGCTGGCGAAGTCGGCCGGGCCAGCGTCTGGCGCGTCGAGCAGGGCGGCCACGCGGGCCCGCGCCTCCTCGCTGCTGCGGGCAGACCCTACCGTTCGCGCGCAGGCCGCGGAGCAGAGGACGACGAGCACCAGGGCGAGACCCAGCCGGGACATGAGACGGCGGTGGAGTGTACCCTCTGGGCGAGACATGGCTGGACGGGTCCTGTTCATCGTGCAGCGCGGCGGCTACGAGCCGGCGTACCAGGCGGGGTCGATGGGCATCACCGCGGCGGCCCTGGGAGACGAGGTGGTCTTCGTCTTCGCCTTCGAGGCCCTCCGCCAGCTCTGCCGCGGCGATTTCGGCCGCGCCCAGTCCGACCGCGAGCTCGCCGAGGGGGCCCGGGCCGAGGGCGTGGGCGTGCCGCCGCCGGCGCAGCTGTTGACCGAGGCGCGCGGGCTGGGGGCCCGCTGCATCGCCTGCGACACGATGCTCAAGCTCGCCGGCGTCTCCCTGGTCGAGGCCGAGCGGGTACTGGACGAGGTGCTCGGACTGGCAGCGCTGTGGCGCCTCACCGAGGGCGCACGCGTGCTCACCTTCTGACACCACTCGGGTGCCTGGTAGTCTCGTCGGTCCCGGATGCGTTCCCGCCCGCTCGTCCTCGTTGCCCTGCTCCTCGTCGCCGGGCTCGCCTGCCAGACTTACGACTTCATCCCGGTGGAGCCGCTCTCGGTCTCGCAGGAGGAGAGCAGCACCCCCATCGTGATCAAGAAGTTCAAGCCCAACGTCATGGTGCTGGTCGACAAGTCCGGGTCGATGGATCAACCCACCGACTCGAGCCTCCCGGGGTGCACGCAGGCAGGGACGATCTGCGGAACGGGCGCCAACGCCAAGAGCAACCCCTGCAACGTCAATGTCTGCCCCACGCGGTGGAGCGAGCTGAACCTGGCGCTGGACTCGTTCCTCCAGGCGCAGGCCCAGACGGTGCGCTTCGGCCTCTCCTTCTTCCCCGAGCCGGTGGCGCAGGCCGAGCAGCCGAACTGCGTGCCGACCTCCGCGGCCCGGGTGGGTCTCCCGTCCGACACAGAGGATGACTCGCCGGCGACGCTCTCGGCTCTCTCCTTGGCGGCCCGCACCGCGCTGGCGTCGGTGAGGAGCCAGAACCCGCCCGGCCCGACGGGCACCGGCGGGGCGACTCCCACCGGGCCGAGCCTCGAGTTCTTCTCCGGCTACACCCCGCTGCTCGACCCGCTGCGGCTCGATCTGGTGCTGCTCCTCACCGACGGGTTGCCCAACTGCAACGGTGGCATCTCCGCCGACGGCTGCATCTGCACCGCCACCGCAGACCACTGCCCGCCGCAGTCCTCGGTGAGCTACGACTGCCTGGACAAGGACCGCACGGTTCAGGCGGTGCAGGACCTCTCCGCGCGCGGCGTGCACGTGGTGGTCATCGGCTTCGGCGACGAGACGCGGGCCAGCACCGACGGAGGCGTGCAGGCGCCCATCGTCCTTCAGGAGATGGCGCTGGCCGGGACCTACCCCCGCCTCTGCCCCGGGCCGCAGCACGACCAGCCGTGCGGCCCGGCGAACCCATGCCAGGGCGGGGTGTGCCTCCGGCAGTACTACCAGGCTCAGGACAGCCGCGAGCTCGGCGCGGCGCTGGCGGAGATCACCGCCAGCCTGGACCGCGAGCCCTGCCTGCGGGCCATCACCCCGGCACCCACGTCAGAGGACCTCATCCTCCTGACGCTGAACGGCACGAAGTACGGGCCCGGCCCGGACACCTGGCAGTACGTCCCGCCGGCCGACGGGGGCCCGGGGATCCGCTTCCTCGGATCGCTGTGCGCGGCGATCGAGGCCTCCACTGCGCAGAAGCCGGTGCAGCTCGATCTCCGGATCCTCCGCGTGCTCTGAGACGGAGTCGCGGCGCGCGTGTGCCCCGCGCCGGCCGTCGAGGCGGGGACTGCGGGCTGCCCGAGTCAGCTGGAGGGTCCGGTCGGCGGATGTGGGATGGCCTTCCGAAATGGGGCTGCCGGCCCCCCGAGCAGATATGCTCGGACACCGCGCATGCCCACCTCGCACGTCCCTCGTGGTGCCGCCCTCCTCGCGCTCGCCCTCTCCGCCAGCGCCTGTCAGACCTACGACTTCGAGCCGGTCAAGCCGCTCTCGATCGGGCAGACGCAGACCAGCACCGACATTGCGGCCGTGGCGAACAAGCCGAACTTCATGCTCCTGGTCGACAAGTCGGGGTCGATGGACCAGCCCGTCGACGCGACGATCCCGGCCTGTCACGTCGGAGGCATCAACGGCCCTCTCTGCGGCGATCCCCAGAAGTCGAACCCCTGCAACACCGCGGTGTGCCCGACGCGCTGGAGCGAGCTGACCAAGGCTCTCGACAACTACATCGCCCAGTATCCGCTCATCGGCCGCTACGGCCTGTCGCTCTTCCCCGAGCCGGAGAGCAACGGCGGCTGTGGCCCTACGAGCAAGCAGACCAGCTCACTGCCCACCTCCCCGGCGGACGACGATGCGACGCTGCAGGGGGCCGCGGACGCGACGCGCGCGGCGCTCGACGCGGTCAAGAGCAGCAACCCGCCGGGCCCCACCGGGACGGGCGGCGGGACGCCGACTGCGGCGAGCCTCGCCTTCCTCGTCAGCGTGCCGCAGCTGGTGTCGGACAACACCCGCGAGCAGATCGTGATCCTCTTCACCGACGGACTTCCCAACTGCACCGGTGACCCCGCGGTGCAGGACCTCGCCGGAACGGTGGCCTGCCAGTGCACGTTCGGGCCTGCGCTCGACGACTGCGCTCCCAGCATCCCCCCGTACAAGGGAGCCGGCTGTCTCGACGTGGATCAGGCGGTGAAGGCAGTGCAGGTCCTCGCCGAGAGGAAGGTGCAGACGTACGTGGTGGGCTTCGGCGCCGAGGCGGGAACCGCCACGGCGCGCGACACCCTTCAGCGGATCGCGGTCTCCGGGGACGTCCGGTTCCCGCGCATCTGCCCCGGGACACCGCCGAACCAGCCGTGCGGCTCCGACAACCCATGCGATCTGGCCACCGGCCGCTGCACCAAGCAGTACTACCAGGCCAATGACGCCTCGAGCCTGGGAGAGGTCCTGAAGCAGATCACCGCGCCGGTGGCGGGGGTCTGCGAGCGGCCGCTCACCGAGGTTCCGACCGACGTGTCTCTGCTGAGCGTGCTGGTGAACGGCACCGCCATCCAGCCCGGTCCAGAGACCTGGGTCTACGTCCCGCCGGGGAGCACCACGTCGGTCAACGCCCTGCCCGGCCCGGCAGTGGAGTTCGTGGCGGGGAAGCCGACCTGCGAGCAGCTCAAGGCGTCCACCGGAGCGAACCCGGTGAGCGTGCAGATCCGCATCCTCAAGGTGCTCTAGCCTCCCTCCACTTGCCCGCGCCGGGGCGTGGGTCATACGGTCGGCTGGAGGCCCGTGCGACTCACCATCCTCTCGCGCTCCGTGTCCGTCCCCTCCACCGCCCGGCTGGTGGCGGCGGCGCGTGCGCGCGGGCACTCGGTGCGGGTGCTCGATCCAGTGCAGGTGGAGATGCACCTGGACGGGACCCGCGGACACCTCCTCTACCGCCGCCGGAAGCTGGTGCTGCCGGACGTGGTGCTGCCGCGCATCGCCCAGTCCATCACTCCCTACGGGCTGGCGGTGGTGAACCAGTTCGGGATGCTCGGCGTGCCGGTGATGAACACCGCCGCGGCCATCGCCCAGGCCCGGAACAAGATGCGCTGCCTGCAGCTGCTCTCGGCGCACGGCATCTCCGTCCCGGCCACGGTGATGGCGCGAAACGCCGGGGACCTCAAGGCGATGGTGCAGCTGGTTGGCGGGGTGCCGGTGCTGGTGAAGCTGCTCGGCGGCGTGGACGAGCGCGGGGTGATGGTCTGCGAGACGCTCAACTCGCTCGAGGCGGCGCTGGAGGCCATCCTCGGGCTGGGCCACAACCTCCTGGTCCAGGAGTACGTGCGGAAGGCCGGCCGGGACGTGCGGGTGCTGGTGGTGGGAGGCAAGGCGCTGGCCGCGGTTCGACGGCGGCCGCGGATGAACCGTCTGGCCCACACCCTGAACCGGGGCGCTCGCTTCGAGCGCATCGCACTCACCGAGGCCCAGCGGCGGGCCGCGGCCGAGGCCGCGCGGCTGATCGGGCTCGAGGTGGCGGCGGTGGACATGCTCGACGTGCAGGGACATCCCAAGGTGTTCGAGGTTCACTCGAGCCCCGGCCTCGCCGAGATGGAGAAGGCGGTGGGCGCCGACCTGGCGACGCCCATCGTGCTGAGGGCCGAGCAGATCGCCCGCGAGCGGCCGCCGGCGCTCGATCCATCGCCGCTGCCGGAAATGTCCAGGCGTGCGCGCCCCGCCCCCCGGGCGGTGAAGCGGGCCAGGGCTTCTTGTTAGGGTGATTCGCCCATGCGGCTCTCGAGACTGATCCCCGTGGCAGGGATGCTCGCCGCCTCGCCCGCCCTGGCGGCCGAGGTGGATCCGACCACGCTGTACACGCTCAGCACCCAGGGGACGACCGCGAAGGTCTCGCCGGGGAAGAAGGGCACGCTGGTGCTCGAGATCCAGAGCCTCAAGGGCGCGCATGTCTCGGACGAGGCCCCCTTGCGGATCCACCTGTCGAGCACCGGGGCGGTGACGCCCGAGAAGACGCAGCTGGTCTACGCCGACTCGGTGCGCAAGCCCTCGCCTGGGGTCAAGTACCCGGACCCCCGCTTCGAGGTCCCGCTCGCGGCGCTGGGCAAGGGCGCGGGCACGGTGGAGGCGAAGATGACCTTCTTCGTCTGCACCGAGCAGCTCTGCCTCCGGCAGCAAAAGACGCTCCTCGTCCCGGTGGCGGTGGAGTAGCGCCGCCGATGCCGGGCGAGAGCCGGACGGTGCACGGCATCCATCCGGTGCTCGAGGCGCTCCGGGCGCACCCGGGCGACGTCGAGCGGGTGTACGTGCTCGAGGGCAGCGTCGCCCCGCGCGCCGCGGCGAAGATCCTCGCCCGGGCGCGAGCGGCGCGGGTGACGGTGGAGCGCGTGCCACGCGAGCGGCTCGTGGCCATGGTGGAGGGCGGAGTGCACCAGGGCGTGGCGGCCCGGCTGCGCGAGTTCGCCTACGCCTCGCTCGACGATGTCCTCGCGGCGGCCACCGCATCGGGGCACCCGGCCCTGGTGGTGGTGCTCGACGGCCTGCAGGATCCGCACAACCTCGGGGCGGTCATTCGCTCGGCCGATGCGCTCGGCGCGCACGGGGTGGTGCTCCCCAAGGATCGCTCGGTGGGAGTGACCGCCGCGGTGGCGCGGGCCTCGGCGGGCGCGATCGAGCACGTGCCCGTGGCCCGGGTGACGAACCTCTCCCGGGCGCTCGAGGAGCTGAAGGTGGCGGGGCTCTGGGTGGCCGCAGCGGACCCCGAGGCGGACCAGCCGCTGTGGAGCGCCCGGCTGGATGGCCCCCTGGCAGTGGTGGTCGGGGCGGAGGGGGCGGGGGTACGTCCCGGGGTGCTGAAGCACTGCGACCTGCGCCTGCGCATCCCCATGGCCGGACGGGTGGGTTCCCTCAACGCCTCCGTCTCGGCGGCGCTGGTGCTGTACGAGGTGGCCAGGCAGCGGGCGGCGCCGGGGGCGGTCGCCTTGACTCCGGCCAAGTCCGTCCCATAAAAGGCCCAGCCCTTCCGGGGCCCTGGCGAAGTGTACCCTGGGGCCCCCGGCGAGCTGCTTGCCGGTGTAGCTCAGCAGGTAGAGCAACTGATTTGTAATCAGTAGGTCGCGGGTTCGACCCCCGCCGCCGGCCAGGAGGCGATCAGGACGGCGTAGGAGAGGAGAGCGGCAGCTGCCGGACGAGACGAGTCATGGAGGGGTACCCAAGCGGCCAAAGGGAGCAGACTGTAAATCTGCCGGCTCTACGCCTTCGTTGGTTCGAATCCAACCCCCTCCAACCAGGCATGAGGAGCAGCAGGCGGGAATAGCTCAGTTGGTAGAGCGTCAGCCTTCCAAGCTGAATGTCGCGGGTTCGAATCCCGTTTCCCGCTCCAACACGTAGGCGGAGCGACGACCAGCAGCAAGCCCTGATAGCTCAGTTGGTAGAGCGCATCCTTGGTAAGGATGAGGTCTCCAGTTCAATCCTGGATCAGGGCTCCATTCGAGGTTCGAGAGACAGAGGAGCAAGATGAGCAAGGAAAAGTTCGAGCGCACCAAGCCCCACGTGAACGTGGGGACCATCGGGCACGTTGACCACGGGAAGACCACCCTCACCGCCGCCATCACCAAGGTGCTGGCGAAGCAGGGCGGAGCCCAGGCGCTGGCCTACGATCAGATCGACAAGGCCCCCGAGGAGCGGGAGCGCGGCATCACCATCTCCACCGCGCACGTGGAGTACCAGACCAAGAACCGGCACTACGCCCACGTGGACTGCCCGGGCCACGCCGACTACGTGAAGAACATGATCACCGGCGCCGCCCAGATGGACGGGGCGATCCTGGTGGTGAGCGCGGCCGACGGCCCGATGCCCCAGACCCGCGAGCACATCCTGCTCGCCCGTCAGGTCGGCGTTCCGTACATCGTGGTCTACCTGAACAAGGTGGACATGCTGGACGACCCCGAGCTCCGCGAGCTGGTGGAGATGGAGGTCCGGGATCTGCTCAAGAAGTACGAGTTCCCGGGCGACAAGACCCCGATCATCCCGGGTAGCGCGCTGAAGGCGCTGGAGGGTGACACCAGCGAGATCGGCGAGGGCTCCATCATGAAGCTGATGGACGCGCTCGACACCTACATCCCGACCCCGGAGCGGCAGACCGACAAGCCCTTCCTGATGCCGGTGGAGGACGTCTTCTCCATCGCCGGCCGCGGCACGGTGGCCACCGGCCGCGTGGAGCGCGGGAAGATCAAGGTGGGCGAGGAGGTGGAGATCGTCGGTCTCCGCCCCACCACGAAGACCGTGGTGACCGGCGTGGAGATGTTCCGGAAGCTGCTCGACGAGGGCATCGCCGGGGACAACATCGGAGCGCTGCTCCGTGGTCTGAAGCGCGAGGACGTGGAGCGCGGACAGGTGCTGGCCAAGCCGGGCAGCATCACCCCGCACACCAAGTTCAAGGCGCAGATCTACGTGCTGACCAAGGAGGAGGGCGGGCGCCACACCCCGTTCTTCAAGGGCTACCGGCCCCAGTTCTACTTCCGGACCACCGACGTGACCGGGACGGTGAAGCTCCCGGACAACGTGGAGATGGTGATGCCGGGGGACAACATCGCGATCGAGGTGGAGCTGATCACCCCCATCGCCATGGAGAAGGAGCTCCGGTTCGCCATCCGGGAGGGCGGCCGGACGGTGGGCGCCGGGGTCGTCGCCGAGGTCCTGGAGTAGGAGTAGGATGATCGCCCCCGGGAGGTGACTCCCGGGGCCGGCGTCGCGGAGGGGAGGGCTGCCTCGCCAAGCAGCTTTCCCCTCTGTGCCGTTCAGGAGAACGAGGAAGTCATGCCGAAGGGAAACAGGAGCATCATCTCGCTCGAGTGCCCGGTGTGTAAGCGCCGGAACTACTCGACGACCAAGAACCGGCGGAAGAGTCAGGACAAGCTCGAGCTGAGCAAGTTCTGCCCCTGGTGCCGGAAGCACACGGACCACAAGGAAGGGAAGGTCTGAGCGCAGGGAAGGAGCAGTTCTAGGCCAGTAGCTCCAACGGTAGAGCAGCGGTCTCCAAAACCGCGTGTTGGGGGTTCGAATCCCTCCTGGCCTGTAATCATGGCAGCCAACGACGCAACGACCGTAGCCAACCGCTCCGCGATGACGCCCGAGCGGCTGGTGGTCATCTTCACGCTCTGCCTGGCCATCGTGCTGGTGCTGTTCCTGAAGCACGTCATCGCCCCGCTGTGGGTGGCGGTGGGGTGGCCGGACCGGCCGCTGATCGAGGGCGCGGAGGAGTGGACCTACAGCTCGCTGGTGGCGGTGGCGCTGACCGTGGCGCTGCTGGGTGGGGCGTGGTCGAGCAGCAGGATCCGGCACCTGGCGTTCGAGACGGCGTCGGAGCTGATGCGGGTGACCTGGCCCAGCCTCGAGGAGACGCGGGTCTCGACGATGGCGGTGGTGATCGCCTCGGTGGTGGCGGGTGTGGTGCTCTTCTTCATCGACTCGCTGAGCTACAAGCTGATGGTGGAGTGGCTGCCGGCGCTGTGGGGGAAGCTGTGATGGGCGAGAAGCGCTGGTACGCGGTCCACACCTACTCGGGCTTCGAGAACAAGGCGAAGAAGAGCCTCGAGGAAAAGATCCGGATGGAGGGGCTCCAGGACTCGTTCGGCGAGATCCTGATCCCGGTGGAGCAGGTGGTGGAGATGGTGAAGGGGGAGAAGAAGACCTCCAAGCGGAAGTTCCTCCCTGGCTACATCCTGGTCCAGATGGAGATGAACGACCGGACCTGGCACCTGGTGAAGAACACCCCCAAGGTGACCGGGTTCATCGGGGCGGCAGCCAACGAGCAGCCGCCGCCGATCCCCGACCGGGAGATGGAGCGTCTGACGACGCAGATCTCCGAGGGAACGCTCAAGCCCAAGCCCAAGGTGCAGTTCGAGGAGGGCGACACCGTCCGGGTCATCGACGGACCGTTCAGCAACTTCAACGGGACGGTGGAAGAGGTGAACCCGGACAAGGGCCGGGTGAAGGTGCTGGTCTCCATCTTCGGCCGGGCGACCCCGGTGGAGCTGGACTTCATGCAGGTGGAGAAGACGAGCACCTAGCTCGTCAGGAGTGAAGTGGGCCGCACGGAGCGCGTTGCTCCGGACAGCGTGTTCGGCCGTGGGAGGGCAGCCCGCCCGTATGCACCACGGTGAGGTGAAGAGATGAAGAAGGTCACCGGACAGGTGAAGCTGCAGATCCCTGCGGGCAAGGCCAACCCGGCCCCGCCCATCGGGCCGGCGCTCGGCCAGCAGGGCGTCAACATCATGGAGTTCTGCAAGCAGTTCAACGCCCAGACGCAGGCGCAGGCGAAGGAGGGTCTGATCATCCCGGTGATCATCACCGTGTATCAGGACCGCTCGTTCACCTTCGTGCTCAAGACGCCTCCGGCCGCGGTGCTGCTGAAGAAGGCGGCCGGCCTGCACACCGAGAAGAAGAAGGGCTCGGGGGCGCACAAGCCGGGCAAGGAGAAGGTGGGCCAGGTGAAGAGGAAGCAGCTGGAGGACATCGCCCGGCTGAAGATGCCGGACATGACCGCCGGCTCGCTCGAGGCGGCGATGAACACCATCGCCGGAACCGCCCGCTCGATGGGCATCGACATCGTCGACTGACGGCGCGCCCGGAGACTCCAGACATGACGACCAGGACTGCGAAGAAGTTCCGTGCGGCGGCCGAGCTGGTGGACCGCAACAAGCGCTACACCGTCGACGAGGCGTTCAAGCTCCTCAAGGAAACGGTGGCCAAGCGTGGGGTGAAGTTCGATCAGACGGTGGACGTGGCGATCAACCTCGGGGTGGACCCCAAGCACGCCGACCAGATGGTGCGTGGCGCCGTCGTTCTCCCCAACGGCATCGGCAAGACGGTGCGGGTGGCGGTGTTCGCCAAGGGGGAGAAGCAGCGCGAGGCGCAGGACGCCGGCGCCGACGTGGTGGGCGAGGCCGATCTCGCCAAGCGGATCGAGGAGGGCTTCATGGACTTCGATACGGTCATCGCCACGCCGGACATGATGGGCGTGGTGGGCCGGCTCGGAAAGGTGCTCGGCCCCCGCGGCCTGATGCCGAACCCGAAGGTGGGGACGGTGACCGCCGACGTGGGCAAGGCGATCCGCGAGGCCAAGGGCGGCAAGGTGGAGTTCCGCGCCGAGAAGGCGGGCATCGTCCACGCCCCGGTGGGCAAGGCGTCGTTCCCGGCGGAGAAGCTGACCGAGAACTTCAACGCACTCATGGAGCTGGTGATGAAGCTCAAGCCGTCGACGGCGAAGGGCGTCTACCTCAAGTCCGCTACCATCAGCGCCACGATGACCCCGGGTATCAAGCTGGATGTGCAGGAGATCGGTGCCCGGTACCGGTAGACGCTGAGCCGCGGGCCCTCGGCGGGGCACCACGTCCTGCTCGCTCCGAGGGCTCGCGGAGCTGCTGCCACGCGGGGTGCCTGTCAGGGGAGGGAGCAGGTGGGCCCGCTCGAGCAAACGACCATCGATCGCTGGCCCCTATCGTCCGGCTGGAGCCAGTCCGGAAAGGTGCTCGTGCTCGCGGTCGCAGCGGCGCTCGTGCTCTCCGGGCTGTTCCTTGCCGTGCCCTTCTTCTTCCCGCTGTTCGGGGGATTCCTCCTCGCGCTGATTCGCTGGAGAACCTTCCCGCTGACCGAGGTGGAGACGGACGGGCGGGTCCTCTTCGTCTTGAGCTTGCGGAAGCGCGCGGAGGATTCGCTCACGGATGTGCAGGAGGTCCGGCTGGGATTCCGATTGGCGCGGCCTCGAGGCAGGTGCACCGGGGCGGGTGGTCGTCCCGGGGAGATGAGAAGCGCCCCTGTCGAAGCCGGGGGATGGCGGGCGGTCGGCGCAGTGCCGGGACGGCGCTCGCCGTGGCCCCGGACCGTGGCGGGTTGTCGCGCGTGCCCAGCAGACTCACGGCGCCGTTCCTGCTGCTCCCCGAACGCGACTGAGGGACAAATTGGAACGGTCGCCTCCCGGGGTGACGTCGCGAGGTCCCGTTCGGCGTTCCAGAATGTTTCGCGGACACGACCTGGGAAGCCGTTCTCACAGCGACGTACAGGCTGGTCGATCGCGAAATGTCAGAGGCTCTTGATCTGACGTGCCGGGGAGGTAGCGATGCCCGGGCCGTTGTCGCTGGACCTCAGGATGAGAGCGCTCGCGGCGTATGACCGTGGCGAGCAGTCGATGAAGGAGGTAGCAGTCACGTTCGGGGTGGGAGTAGCGAGCCTCAACCGCTGGCTCCGACGACGGCGGGAGACGGGGTCGGCTGCGGCGCTTCCGCACGCCGGAGGACCCAAGGCTTGGGTGCGAGGAGAGCGGCTCGAGGTGCTCCGGGCGGTGGTGGAATCCGGGCCCGACGCCACACTGCCGGAGCTCGCGGAGCTCTTCGCCAGCCGGAGCGGCTTGCGCGTCAGCAAGGCGACTATCGTCCGGGCGCTACGAGCGCTGGGGTACACACGAAAAAAAAGACGCTGGTTGCCTCCGAGAGAGGCGCCGCCCGAATCCAAGCGCTACGCGAGGTGTTTTGCGCGAGGGCAAAGACCCTGGACCCTCGTCATCTCGTCTTCATCGACGAGGCGGGCTCGCACATCGGGATGACCCGGGAGTACGCCCGGCCTCCCAGAGGCGTGCGCGCCGGCGGTGAGGTGCCGAGGAACCGTGGGCCAGTCACCACCATGCTCGGGGCGATGGACGCCAATGGCGTCCGCACGCTGATGACCATCGAGGGCGGAACATCGGCAGAGGTCTTTCAGGCCTTTGTCGAGCAGATGCTGGTCCCTAAGCTGCGCAAGGGAGACATCGTCGTCTGGGACAACCTGGGGGCGCACAAGACAGTGGCCGCTCGCGCGGCGATCGAGAAGGCCGGAGCGAGGCTCATGTTTCTCCCGCCGTACTCGCCCGACCTGAACCCCATCGAGCTCTGTTGGTCGAAGCTGAAGCAGGAGCTCAAGCGGCTCCGGGCTCGCACCCACGCTGCCCTCGACGCGGCGATAGCAGCCGCGATGGACCGCATCACCCCACAGGACGCTCAAGGCTGGCTTCGGCATTGCGGCTACCGTGCTCAACCAGCCTGATCGCCGCTGTCAGGACCGGTTTCCCAAACTTCGCGAGGGGAACATTTCGGA
>Ga0335069_10004615_pt1 | contig 20330 bp, 15 predicted proteins | sample Lox_Sample_11_FD_206714 | JGI IMG/M metagenome (GOLD analysis project Ga0335069, IMG submission 206714) | Soil microbial communities from Loxahatchee National Wildlife Refuge, Florida, United States - Lox_Sample_1.1 | ecosystem: Environmental > Terrestrial > Soil > Wetlands | place: USA... | reverse complement strand
TCCGCCAGGTCGCGACGTACGCGCTCCAGGGCCGCTGGATTTCGCCTGACCAATTCAGCCGGCCAGTCCAGGTAATGGGCACCTTGGAAATGCGCTTTTAGCGCCCGGAAGAGCGCGTAATCGTCTAACCAATGAGCCTGTTCAAGACAAAACTGATCAAAGTGAACCCGCAACGCTGAGCGCCGGGCGACGCTGAAGTTCGTCCAGGCCTTGTTCAGCAGCCGGTGTTTGAAGCCAATGACCCCGTTGAAATCAACCACGCCTTCGGGAAAGGATCGCGCTTCGTCACAGTCGGAAGCGCATATCAATCCCTGCTCGATCAGCAGCTCCGGGCTCACTAGCAGTCCGTTGCCGGCGAACGAAGACAAGCATTGGTAAGGCGAGTTGCCATATCCCGTGGGGCCCAGCGGCAGAGCCTGCCACCAGCGTTGGCCGGCCTCGTGGAGCCGGTCCACCCACTTAAACGCGGTCGGGCCCAGATCCCCGATGCCGTAACGGGATGGCAGCGATGTCACGTGCAGCAGCATGCCTGAAGTTCGGCAGTCTGACCTGAAAGGGGGAAGACTCACTAGACGTTCGCCTTCAGTCATGGTTCTCCTTTCGAAGGCGGGGTCCGTGACCTGGGGATCCGAGCGCGTTGTTCACGATCTCCCGGGCCTCCCGTACGATTGTGTCCAGATGTTCCTGGCTCTTTAAACTCTCCGCGTAGATCTTGCACAAGCTCTCGGTGCCTGAAGGACGGGCCGCAAACCAGCCGGCGGCGGCGACGACCTTCAAACCACCGATGGGCGCGCTATTACCTGGAGCGCGGGTCAACTTGGCCGTGATCGGCTCACCAGCGAGCTTCGATTCTTTCACTGCTTCCGGCGAAAGCTTCTCCAGCTTCGCTTTCTCGTCGGGCGTGGCGGGAACATCAAGGCGGGTGTAGTACGGTGTGCCAAACTCGGCGTTAATTTCTCGGAGATGCTCGCCCGGCTCTTTGCCCGTCACAGCGGCGATCTCGGCTGCCAGCAGGTCCATGATTGGTCCGTCCTTGTCCGTCGTCCACACTGTGCCGTCATGGCGCAGAAAACTCGCACCGGCGCTCTCTTCGCCACCGAAGCAGCAGGAGCCGTCGAACAGCCCTGGAGCAAACCACTTGAACCCGACTGGCACCTCGCACAATTGGCGACCAAGCTTGAGCACCACGCGGTCAATAATGCTGCTGCTTACCAGCGTTTTACCCACGGCCGACTGCACTCGCCACCGGGGGCGGTGAGTGAGCAGGTATCGAATTGCCACCGCCAGGAAATGGTTAGGGTTCATTAAACCCACCGAGGGCGTGACGATTCCATGGCGGTCCGAATCGGGATCGTTGGCAAAGGCGACGCTGTAATTATCTTTCAGGCTCACGAGTCGCGCCATGGCGTACGGGCTCGAGCAATCCATTCGAATCTTGCCGTCATGATCAACCGTCATGAACGAGAAGGTCGGATCGAGCCTCGGATTCACGACGGTAATGTCCAACCGGTAAACCGTGTTGATCGGTTCCCAGTAGGGCAAGGCGGCGCCGCCGAGCGGGTCCACGGCCAGCCGTAGGCCGGAGGCGCGTATGGCAGCCATATCCACGACGTTCTGGAGGTCCTTGACATAGGGCAAAACAAGGTCTTCCTGGTGCAAAGTGGGCACCTTCATGGCCCTGGGGAGCGGCAATCGCCTTACGTCGGTGTTCTTCTTTCTCAACAACTCGTTGGCTCGGTCCTGGATCCAATGGGTCACATCAGTGTCGGCCGGCCCGCCGTTGGGTGGGTTATACTTGAGGCCACCGTCCTCGGGCGGGTTGTGCGACGGTGTAATGATGATGCCATCTGCGCGGCGTTCCTTAGGGCCGCGGTTATGCACAATAATGGCGCGCGAAATGACCGGCGTTGGGGTTACGCCGTCATCGCGCTGGATGACGGTCTCAACATCGTTGCCCGCCAGTACCTCAAGGGCGGCTCGCTGAGCCGGGCCCGAGAGTGCGTGCGTATCCTTGCCCAGGTAGAGCGGGCCGTCGGTGCCCTTGGTGCGGCGAAAGTCGCAGACCGCTTGGGTGATCGCCAGGACATGCGCTTCGGTGAACGTGCTACGCAGCGATGAGCCTCGATGGCCGCTCGTGCCGAAACTGACCCACTGGGTGGGGTCTGTGAGGTCGGGCTGGCGCTCATAGTACTCTCGTTCGAGCCGCGCCAGGTCCACCAGCATCTCCCTGGGGGCCGGCTTGCCGGCGAGGGGGGAAATCGTGGTTGCTTTGTCCGCTTCCTTGTTCACTATTTATGAAGGTTGTTGTGGCTGGCGCAATGGGCCCACTCACGTCGTTTCATCGCTTTGGCTGGTTGATCGCCTTATGAAACCGGACACGCCTCGACCTTCCAGATTTCCGTTGCGTACTCGGCAATGGTGCGGTCGCTGGAGAATTTCCCGGAGCCGGCCACATTCAAAATGGCCTTGCGAGCCCAGGCGTTCGCGTCGCGATACAAGTCGCCCAGCCGCTGGTCTGCTTCGAGATAGGAGTGTAAATCCGCCAGGTGCAGGTAGTAGTCCCCGTGCGTCAGGAGGGTATCGTGCAGCGGAGCGAAGATGCCGGGCTCGGTGGGGCTGAAGTGGTTGGAAAGCATCAGGTCCAGAGCCAGGCGCGTCTCCGGTTCGTTTTCGTAGTGCCAATGCGGATTATACCAGCCGCGGCTGTTGGCCACTTGCTCCGCCGTCAGGCCAAACAGGAAGAAGTTTTCTTCACCTGCCTCCTCGGCCATTTCGATCGTCGCACCGTCCCGCGTGCCGATGGTCAGTGCGCCGTTCATCATGAATTTCATGTTACTCGTGCCGCTGGCCTCGTAGCCGGCAGTCGAGATCTGGTTGGAGACGTCGCTGGCGGGGATGAGTCGTTCGGCCAATGTGGCGCAGTATTCGGGCAGGAACAGCACCTTGAGCCGCCCGCGCATCGCTGGATCCGCGTCAATGACAGCAGCCAGGTTGTTGATGAATTTGATGATGAGCTTGGCCAGTTGATAAGCCGGCGCTGCCTTCCCCGCAAAGAGGAACGTCCGCGGCGGCAACTCGAGTTTGGGATTCTGGCGCAGCCGGTTGTAAAGTACCACCACGCGCAGCGCGTTAAGCAATTGCCGCTTGTATTCGTGGATGCGCTTGACCTGGCAGTCGAAAATGGTGTCCGGATCCACCACCTGGCCGGTGACCGCTTTCAGCCAGTCAGCGAATCGTGCCTTTGCTTCGCGCTTGGACCTGCCGAAGGTTTCCTGAAAGCTAGGGTCGTTGGCCAACGGTCTGAGTTTGTTCAGTTGACTCAGGTCAGTAACCCATTGATTGCCGATGGCCTCGGTGATGGCACGGGCGAGCGACGGATTGGCCAGCAACAGCCAGCGCCGCGGCGTGACGCCATTGGTCTTGTTGCTGAAGCGCTCGGGCAACATCTCCGCCAAGTCCTTGACCGTCACTGTGCGCAAAAGGCCGGAATGAATGGCCGCCACGCCATTGGTGCTGTGGGAGCCGATGATGGCCAGGTTGGCCATACGAACCTTCCGCTGCGGGCCTTCCTCGATCAGGCTCACGCTGGTGACGCGGGCCTCGTCTCCCGGGAAGCGGGCTCGCACGACTTCGAGCAAGCGCCGATTGATTTCAAAGATGATCTCCAGGTGGCGCGGCAGAAGCACTTCAAACCAGGCGACCGGCCATTTCTCGAGCGCCTCAGGAAGGAGCGTGTGGTTCGTGTAGGCCAAAACCTTTTGGGTGAGATCCCAAGCGTGGTCCCAGCCAAGTTGCGCTTCATCCAGCAAAATGCGCATCAATTCCGGGACCGCCATTGACGGATGGGTGTCGTTGAGCTGGATGGCTACCTTCTCCGGAAGTTGGTTCCAGTCCGTGTTGGTGTGCCGGAAACGTCGGATGAGGTCCGCCAATGAACAGGCAACCAGGAAAAATTCCTGCACGAAGCGCAACCCCTGGCCCAGGCTGGTCGAGTCGTCAGGGTAAAGCACCCGCGTCAGCGATTCCGCGGCCAGCGTCTCCGCCACCGCCCCGACGAACTCGCCGTGGCTGAAGATCTTGAAGTCAAAGTAATCGGGCGTCGTTGCCGCCCAGAGCCGCAGGGTGTTGATGGTCTTGCCGCCAAAACCGACGACGGGCCGATCGAACGGGACGCCGATGAGCTTTGAGGGCCGCCCAGGAATGGCGCGCAAGCTCCCGCCGCGCACCTCGAAGGAGCAGTTCAACTGGACTTCGACCTTCTCGTGGGGGCGGGCCACTTCCCAGGGGTCGGATCGGCGCAACCAGTTGTCGGGCTGTTCCTGCTGCCAACCGTCCTTGATGGTCTGTTTGAACATGCCATACTCATAGCGCAGACCATAGCCCATGGCGGGAAGCTCCATGGTCGCCATGGAATCGAGGAAGCAGGCAGCCAAGCGCCCGAGCCCGCCGTTGCCCAAGCCAGCATCTGGCTCCTGTTCCAGCACTTCCAGCAAGTCAATGTTCTTTCGCTTCGCGGCATCCTTGGCCAGCGGATCAAGCAGGAGATTCGTGACATTGTTGGCTAGGGATCGGCCAAGGAGAAACTCCATCGAAAGATAATAAACGCGCTTGGGATTCTGCCGGGCGTATGTCTCTTCGGTACGCACCCAACGTTGCGACAAGACATCTCGCACGGAGCGCGCAAGGGCATCAAAGCGTTCGCGTGGCCCTGCCGCCTCCAGATTGATCACGTTGTCGAAAATGAGGTGCCGCTCGTAGGAGGCATTGTCCGAGCCGGCGAATTGGATCGGGCCGCAACCATACTGGTCGAGGAGTTTGGCCATGCCATTCGCGGCAGGAGCATTCCCTAGTGTTTTCGGCTGCGATTTTGATCCTTCCGATGTCGAGGGTTCCTTCAGCGGCAGAGGTAATTCAGGTCTTTTTGTGCTTGTCGAGATAGCTTTCATACTTGGGCCATTGATAATGTCTTCTTCACGGTTCAGTTGGTTTGTATAGAGTCACTCGGGTTTGGTTGCCCTTACGCGTCGCCTCTCACGCCTCAGTCGCCCACATGGCGAGAATCGTCCCACAGGCGGATCGCCGGCTGTGACAGGTTGTGTTCGTAGCTCACGGCGCTCAGGCTCGCCGTGCTCAGGAGGAAGAACCTGCCCGCCGCCGACTCGAGTCCAAGCCAACGCGCGGCAAGTACCCGCAAGAAATGCCCGCTGGAGAAAAGAAGGACGTCGCATTCGAGGGCGCGTAGGTGCCGCAGAACACGATCGGCCCTCGCACCGACTTGCCCCGGTGTTTCCCCTCCGGGACACCCATCGCGGAACAGTTGCCACCCGGGACGTTCAGCGTGGATTTCAACACTACGGCGGCCCTCATAATCACCGTAGTTCCATTCGAGCAAGTCAGGTTCAACCTGGGCGACCTTTCCAAACCCAGCCAGTTCACAAGTCCGGACTGTGCGTTGCAAGGGGCTGGTTAGCACCTGGGCAAACGTGAGACCGTCCAGCCGCTTTCCGAGGCGGCGGGCGTTGCGCTCGCCGCGCTCGGTCAGCGGTAGGTCGGTCAGTCCGGTGTGCTGCCCGGAAATGCTCCAGGCAGTCTCTCCGTGGCGTGCCAGATAGACGGTGGGAAGTTGTTCGCTCATGCCACCCATGATCAACTTAGCAGGGTTGTCAGCCGGGCCAGGTCCACTGATCCATCTCGGGTTTATCAATGCCTTGCTCGTAAGCGTAGCTCTGGCAATCAATCTGCATGTCGCGCAGCTTTTCCTTCACGGGAGCGCCGGCCACGCGCAAAGCGGGTACGCGGTCAATCACGTCCATTGCCAGGCTGAACCGGTCTATCTGGTTCCGGATGGCCAGATCGAGCGGGGTGTTGATGTTGCCCTTCTCTTTGTACCCGCGCACGTGAATGTTGCTGTGATTTGTGCGCCGGTAGGTCAGCCGATGGATCATCCAAGGATAACCGTGGAAGTTAAAAACAACAGGCTTGTCGAGGGTGAACAGGCCGTCAAAGTCGCGGTCCGAGAGGCCGTGAGGATGCTCGCTTGAGGGCGTGAGCTTAAAGAGGTCAACCACGTTGATGAACCGGATCTTGAGGCTGGGGAAATGCTCGCGTAACATAACGATGGCCGCTAAGGCCTCCTTGGTGGGAATGTCTCCGGCCGAAGCCAGGACCACGTCCGGCTCCGTTCCCTCGTCATTGCTCGCCTGAGGCCAGATACTGATCCCCTTGGTGCAGTGCGTGATGGCCTGGTCCATGGTTAAGTACTGGAGGTGCTTTTGTTTGTCGGAAACGATCACATTGACGTAGTTGGTGCTCTTCAGGCAGTGATCCGCCACGCACAATAATGAGTTCGCATCCGGCGGCAGGTAGATCCGGCAGATATCCGGGCTCTTGTTGACAACCACGTCCAGGAAGCCAGGATCCTGGTGGGTAAAGCCGTTATGGTCCTGCCTCCAAACGGTTGAGGTGATAAGCAGGTTGAGTGAGGAAACCGGCGCGCGCCAGGACAGCCCGCGGCAGCTCTCCAACCACTTCGCGTGCTGGTTGAACATTGAATCAATGACGTGGACGAAGGACTCGTAGGTGGAGAAGAATCCGTGGCGCCCGGTGAGCAAATAGCCCTCCAGCCAGCCTTCCAGTGTGTGCTCGGAAAGCATTTCCAGCACCCGCCCGTCCGGCGCCAACTCGCCGCCGTCCGCGTCCTCCGGCAAGTAATCGGCCAACCATAGTTTCTTGCTCGCCTCGTAGACCGCGTCGAGCTTGTTCGAGGTGGTTTCGTCGGGGCCGAAGACGCGGAAGTTCTCCATGTTCTGGCGCATGACATCGCGAAGGAACCGGCCTAGAGGCCGGGTGTTCTCTGCAGTGGCTTGGCCCGGCTTTTCCACTTTGATGGCATAGTCGCGGAAATTCGGTAGACGCAAGGGCCTGCGCACCCGGCCCCCATTGGCGTGAGGATTGGCACTCATGCGCCGGAAGCCTTTAGGTGCCAGCGCTTTGAGTTCCGGAAGCAAGCGCCCTTTTTTGTCGAAAAGCTCCTCCGGCCGGTAACTCCGCAGCCAGTCTTCCAACTGCTTCAGGTGGGCCGGGTTTTCGCGGACGCCAGCCAGCGGGACCTGGTGGGCACGCCAAAAGCCTTCAACCTTGTGACCGTCCACTTCTTTGGGTCCAGTCCAACCCTTGGGGCTGCGCAGCACGATCATGGGCCACCTGGCCCGAGTTGCCTTGCCACTCGCCCGCGCCTCCTTCTGTATGCGTCGAATCTCCAGCACGCAATCCTCTAGGGTTGCCGCCATCTCTTGGTGCATGATTTCGGGGTCGCTTCCCTCAACGAAATGTGGCGTCCACCCATAGCCCTCGAACAAACTCTCCAGTTCCTCGTGCGAAATGCGGGAAAGGATTGTCGGGTTATTAATCTTATAACCGTTGAGATGCAGAATTGGCAGGACCGCCCCGTCGCGGATCGGGTTCAGAAATTTGTTGGAATGCCAGGCCGTCGCCAACGGCCCGGTTTCTGATTCTCCATCTCCGACCACGACCGCCACCAGCAGGTCGGGATTATCGAAGGCGGCGCCAAAGGCGTGAGAGACGCTGTAACCCAACTCGCCACCCTCATGGATGGAGCCCGGGGTCTCGGGGGTGCAATGACTGCCGATGCCCCCGGGGAAGGAGAAATCCTTGAAGAACTCAAGCATCCCCTCCGCGTCTTCGCCTTTATTCGGATACACCTCCGAGTAAGTGCCCTCCAGGTACGCTGGCGCCAGAACGCCGGGTGCCCCGTGGCCCGGCCCCGCCATGAAAATTGTGTCAAGGTCGTACTTATTGATCAGTCGGTTGAGGTGGATGTAGATAAAGCTCAAACCGGGACTCGAACCCCAGTGCCCCAGCAGCCGCTGCTTGATCTGCTCCAGCTTCAGGGGCTCGCGGAGCAAGGGATTAGAGCGCAGGTAGATCATACCCGCAGCCAGGTATTTGCAGGCCCGCCAGTAGGCGTCTATCTTGCGAAGCTCGTCCGGTGACAGCCGGTCGGCGGTGCGCTTAGTGGCGCCAGTTGCCGGACCCTTCGTAAGCTCCATCACATTTGTTGCGTTTCTCATGTAATCTCTTTCGTTTTGAACGCCCCAGTCGAAACCGGGGACAGTTTGGTTGTTTGCTGTCTTGATTAGACTTTCTTGTTTGTTACTCCCCAAAATCTGCGGTCACCGCGGCCTCCGCGAACTTGTCCTTTGCTTCGATTAATCCCCTTGTCTCGCGAACAATGGTCAAATCCTCCCGCGTAGCGATGACGAGGACGCGGGCGGATGAACCTGGCAAAGAAACGTCACTATCGGGTTTGCATGAGGCGTTGGCGGCCAGGTCAAGCTCAATCCCCATGTAAGTGAGGTTCTCGCAAGCCCGTTTGCGGACCTCGGCCGAGTTCTCCCCGACGCCGGCGGTGAACACCAGGCCATCAACTCCCCCAAGCGATGCCGCCATCGCCGCAATAGTTTGCAGCAGCCGGTGGATATAAACCTCCAGCGCCAGGCGAGCCGCAGGGTTTTCCTCACTCGCGGCCAGAATCTGGCGCATGTCGGAAGAGAGCCCCGAAATGCCTAACAAGCCAGATTCCTTGTTGAGAGCGTCGTCGAGTTCCTGCAGGCTTAAACCTTTGTGCCGCAGCACGTAAAGGAGCAAACCGGGGTCAACGCTGCCGCTCCGCGTGCCCATCACGAGCCCATCCAAAGGGGTGAAGCCCATCGAAGTATCAACGCAAATCCCGTTCCGCACGGCCGACACCGACGCTCCATTTCCCAGATGAGCAATGATCAACCGGGATTCCGGTTGGTCCAACATTTCGACCGCCCGCGTAGCACAGTAGGAATGGCTCAACCCGTGAAAGCCGTAGCGACGCAAGCCCCACTTTTTGGTCCAGGTCCGCGGGATAGCGTAGGTCCTGACGGCCTCGGGCAGGTTTGCGTGGAAGGCAGTGTCGAAGACCGCCACTTGAAGGATTTGAGGCAGAACATGCCTTACCGCTCTTATCCCTTCCAGGCTCGCCGGATTGTGTAGCGGAGCCAACTCGGTTAGACTATCGAGTGCCCGCTCTACCTCCGGCGTGACCATGACCGCCGCGGTGTAACGATCCCCGCCATGGACGATTCGGTGTCCGACCGCGTGCAACTCGGAAGGGTCTTGCAGAGGAGCTTCCGGCCCCGCTTGCAGGTCCTGCAGGATTCGAGCCAGCGCCTCCCGGTGTTCCTGCAAGGCCAACTCCTCTCGAAGGACGGGCTGTCCCCGGCGTCGGAGGACCAACCGTGTAGGCGTCGTGGTCCAATCAATACTGCCCTCCGCTAACAACACCTCGCCCTCTGCCTCGAACAGACTGAACTTGAGGCTGCTTGATCCGGAGTTACAAACCAGAATCTTCATTTTAGAAGAACAACGTAAGGCCTATCATCCCGACAACGTCGTTCACACCGAGGTTTGGCTTGTCAATCCCTGCGCAGGACAGGTGCATGTACTTGACTTCACCAGTCAGCGCGAGGTTATCGCGCACAAACCAATGCATGCCAACAGCGGGTTGCAGGTTAAATTCGAAGGTGCCGCCGAGGTCCGGATGAGCAATCCCGGTCGCCGTGACACCTGCGCCGACATCCAGAAACGGAATCCATCGGGTTCCAGTCGCAAGGTTGTAGCGCAAATGAGGCGTAAGTCCGATCAGCCACTGGCTTTCCGGTGAGTACTGGCCGCCCCCAAAAAGCTCCACTCGCCATTCGAAGTTGCCACGATACCAATGGCCCTCGCCGAGCACCGGCCCCAGCATGTGGCCGTATGACAGGCTGATCAGACCAAGGTCATGGGCTTGGCGACTCCCGAACGCCGCCATCCCAATGCCAACCCCAGCCTCCACGTTGAACGTATGGACTGTGGAACGAAAGCCTTGCCCTACACCATCTTGCCAAATGGCCGTTTCAGGGGCCTGAACGTTGAGTACCGATCCAGTGCTGGTATTCCCAGGCGGTGGCTGCGACAAGAGCTCAGCACTGTTTGATGATGTCAGTGTGGCAGCCCACACGGTTAGGACGGATACTGCGAATTTGCATGGCTTAATCATAACTCAGGTGTTTTCTTTGGTCTGGTGAAAGGTTCACTCCGCTCGCGCTCTCGGGCGGGCTGATCATGCCAGACTAGGCCATAGAGAGCGGTCAACAAGGTGGTACTGACAAGCAGAGTTAACATCAATTCACTCACTATTAATTCTCCGTAATGTTCGATCGCGTTCTATTTTGTTTCGGCGTTCAACGTTCCCTTCATAAGAGACTCGTGAACTGTTTCACACGAGACAGCTTGCGTCTGAATTGATCTTGGCACCATCAGTCGTGCAGTGGATTTTCAAATGCCCCTTTCGGACGATATGCGTGGCTCTCGGAAGACGCGGTGTGGACGTTTAATCCGACATCTCCTCGCGCGACTGCAGCACGTAGCCCAGCCTGCAAGGCCGACTCGACCCTTTCGACGGTCTGCTCGGCGGCCAACTTGAGCCCCTGCATATACTCAATGACTCGTGGTCGCGCACCATGATCGGCTACCAGTCGGTCATAAGCCGCGCGCTAGACGGTGGTCGGATAAAGCGCCTCGGGGTTTCGGTAATGGTAAAGGCTCCGGGTTTGAGCAGCGGCGGTCCGATGACGTGCCGGAAATCCAACAGCTCGCCGCGGTCCCCGCGTAGGCGGGTCAAACAAAACAGGAAGTCCCAGGCTAAATACACCTTCAGTTCGGCCTCGTGTAACTCCGCCCGTAGCGTGTGCCCGATCAGCCTCCAGGGCCCCGAATAGCTGTGCTTCCGGACGCGGATCAAGCCGTTAGGGCCCGATTAACGCGGTGGCAGCCAGCAGGGGCACGTTTTTAGACCGACCAGCCCGCCCCAGTCTCTGCCTATCCCCTCCCTAGCCGATACACACCGTCGTACCTCTGCAAACTTAGCAGAGGTACGACGGTGTGTATCGGGAGGGGCTACGGTGCAGTGCCGGTGGGATAGAGTCCACGAGCGCAAGAACCCATGGCCTAAGAACTTACGGATCCGAGTCCCATGAGGGCAGAGATTAGTTCGAGATTGGGGATGGCGGGTCTCAGCTCGGGGGCGCGGGCCGAAGGGCCGTAACTCTAGTCATATCTGTAAGCATCTGTGACTGCGAGCTTTACTCTTAAAATCCGGCAGCATCAAGCGCTCATCTTCAAAACCCACTTCGAAGTGGCTCAGATTCACCCTACGAGCAACCGCGTGCCCCTCGGGGGATGGCTCGGCAGGCTATTTTCCCTGGTTTGAGCATCGCCAAGCGACGGTTGAGCTATCATGAACCTCCGCTGTGGCAGTCGGTGCATTGGAAGGCCGGGTCATAAAGGTCCTCGGGATGCTTGAACTTCTGGCCTTCCGCGCTGAGTTGGCGGAGTTCCGCGCCCTGGCCCTGAGCCAGGATGGTGTGGCAAGCGTTGCAGTCGTTGGCCTTGATCGTTCGCCCGCCGTCTTCGGATTTGTGCTTGCCGTCATGGCAACGGAAGCACCCGGGCCAATCCCGGTGGCCGAGGTTGTCCGGATAGGCTTTCCAATTGGCCTTCATCGCCGGAAAGAAGTTGTTGGCGTAAATCTGTTGAACCGCCGGGATGGTCTGGCGCATACCCGGATCATCCGGGTAGCGGCTGGCCAGGAAGGCGGCGATGCCGTCCCGCGCCTCTGTCCGCGCCTCCGTTTCGGGCCGGTAAGGGCGAGTGAGGGCATAAACCGCGTTGCTCTTGACATAGGGCAAAGCGCGATCGATCTGCCCCTCTGCGATGGCCAGATTGACCGCGTCGTCCGGGGAGGAATAACGATGGGCAGGCCGGTTGTGGCAATCCATACAATCCATCCTCCTGATTTCGTAATGGCTGAGGTCGTTGGTAAAAGTGGCTTCGCGGAAGACGGTGACGACACCGGTCGGGTCGGTCAGGCGAACCCAAGGGATTTTCTGACGCGCTTTGTCGGTGGCAATGTACTCGACCTTGTTGCTGACAGCCATGTGCCAATGGATGCCGCCGACGAGGCCGTGGGTGGGGTCCCCCCCGCCGACTTTGAGGAGCAAACGGACGGAGAAAGGCGTGTTGGTCCGGTCCCCGAGAAAGTAATTGTACGTCCGGTCGAGGTTGCCGACGAATTTGCTGGGCCAATGACAGTGTTCGCAGGTTTCCCGGGCCGGGCGCAGGTTGCGGATTGGGGTTGTGATGGGGCGTGGGTATTTTTTGGACACCAGGTCGTAAAGCTGGTGAGTTCCGGCGAACTTCATGCGGACATACCAGGTGGCGCCTTCACCCACGTGACAATCGACGCAGTCAACGCGCGCGTGCGGCCCGTGCAGGTAAGTCGTCAGTTCCGACTGATGGATGGTATGGCACACCTGGGTGCAAAACTGATTCGACTCGGTGTAATGAAAGGCTTGGTAGCTCCCTACAGAGGAAATCAGCAGAAAGCACAGACTGCAGGCAATAAAGATTCCCAGAATGCGGCGGTCGCGCTGCCGGGAGAGATCCACCTGGAGGGCATGGGGCAGGGCTCCGAGCTTCAGGCGACGGCGATGCCATACTGCTCCCAGGATCGTGATAAACAGGCCGGCAAAGAAGAAGGCTGGAGCTACCACGTAGGTCAGAATGCCGATATAAGCATTCGCCGCGTGAACGATCGAATCCAGGGTAATCAAGATCACATAGGAGAACAGGCTGCCAAGGGCAATCACCAGGCCAGCCAGGCTGACCCAGTTGTGCAGCAACCGTGTGCGCGGGTACTTGGAGGCGGCATCTTGTTGAGCGTCTGTCTTCATAGGCGGCAGCATCGGTCCGAACCGATCGCTGGGCCATCGCTCAGGCAGGGGATTTCTTAATGCCTCTTTGGGAGGATAAGAGCGATAGCGCGGAAGGCCTCGCCTAGAGAATTCATGTGTTATGCATGCTCGCTAAGGTGGTGCTCAAGCTACCTTGTGTCATGCACCCCAGGACTCTCCGAAACTGCTCACCGGGCAATGCCTCCACCATGCCCCACTCCGGCCAAAATCTCCCCAGAAGCAATGTGCGCGCGAAGGGGTTGCGGCGTTGAGAGGTCTCCCGAAAGGGGTAGTCAAGAATCACCCATAAGACCGATGGTTCGAAAGCCGCGCCTGAGTCATGGTCTTTCGAGTGAAAAGGTTCACTAACCTTCCATTAGAAAGGCGCTGAACTGGGACTTATAAACGAGCACAACTGAATGTTACTGTTCAAGATTATGTGGCCAATGACGGCAAGACGGCGGGAATAAAAAGGCAATTTCCTATGACTGAGATGAACCAATACACGGGGGACTTTTGGAAGCGCGGCGAGACGCTGGGCGAGCACTTGGAGCGGCGCGGGGTGGACCGGCGGGAGTTCCTGGGCTGGTGCGCGAAGATGGCGGTGCTGATGGGCCTGGGCCCGATGGTGGCCGCCGGGTCTGAATCGAGCGCAGGGCAGGAACTGGCCGCCAAGCTCGGGGCGTTGAAACGGCCTGTGGTCATTTGGCTGCAACTTCAGGAGTGCACGGGATGCCTGGAGAGCACGCTGCGTTCCTACGACACCGGCATCGGCGACCTGGTGCTCAATCTCGTCTCGATGCAATACGTGGAACTCGTCATGGCGGCCGCCGGGCAGCAGGCCAACGACGCGCTGGAGGAGGCTTCCAGTCAGGAGCACATCCTGCTGATCAATGGGTCCATACCGCGCGGCGCCCGCGGCGGGTACTGCACCATCGGAGGTGAAAGCGCCGAGGTTGTGTTGCGCAAGGCCGCGGCGAAAGCCAGTCATATCCTTGCCGTTGGCGCATGCGCCTATTACGGCTGCGTGCAGGCCGCCAGGCCAAACCCAACGGGGGCGGTCGGTGTCCAGGACATCCTTACTGACCGCACGGTGGTCAACGTCCCGGGCTGCCCGCCGATTGGCGAGGTCATCACGGCCTGCATCACCTACATCCTGAGCCAGGGCCACGCGCCGCCATGCGACGCGGAGGGCCGCCCACTGTTCGCTTATGCAGCGCGCATTCACGATAATTGCCCGCGGCGCGCTTATTATGATGCCGGCCAGTTTGTGGGCCGGTTCGACGATGCCGCCGCGCGAGAGGGGTACTGCCTCTATCACGTGGGCTGCAAAGGCCCCGCGACGTTTGCGGCCTGCCCGGTGGTCAAGTGGAATGGCGGCACCAGCTTCCCCATTCAAGCCGGCCACCCCTGCATCGGTTGCACCGAGAAGCACTTCTTTGACCGCATGACGCCGTTTTACTCCATGCTGCCCACCGTGCCGGGCGTCGGCGTCGAAAGCACCGCCAACAAAATCGGCGCCTGGGCGGTGGGCGCCGCGCTGGTCGGGATTGCGGCCCACGCTACGGGATCGGCCATCGGCCTCCGGAAAGCGCGAATGAAGGAGGATGCCGTGGTCTCGCTCCCCGTCCTGGGGCAAGGCGGCGATCAACCCGGAGACGGAAAATCAAAGTAGAAAGGAAGGCCCGGTATGCCAGCCGAGAACACAAAACGAATTGTCATTGACCCCCTTACGCGAATTGAAGGCCATTTGCGCATCGAACTGGAGGCGGGCGACGGTGTCGTCAAGAATGCCTGGGCGTGCACCACGCAGTACCGCGGGATCGAAGTGGTGATGAAGAAGCGCGATCCACGCGACGCCTGGGCGTTCGCCCAGCGCATTTGCGGCGTCTGTACCGCTGTCCACGCCCTGGGCTCCATCCTTGCGGTCGAGGACGCGCTCGGCTACCCCATCCCGGAACAGGCTCAATTGATCCGCCGGCTCATCTCCATGATGCAGATCGTGCAGGACCACGTCATTCACTTCTACCACCTCCAGGCGCTGGACTGGGTGGACGTGGTCAGCGCGCTCGCCGCCGATCCGGCGGACACGGCCAAACTCCAAACCTCAATTTCTCCCGCCTGGCCCCGCAGTTCGACAGCCTACTTTGCCGGCATTCAACAGAAGATCAAGAACTCGGTTGCCGGGGGCCAGTTCTCGATCTTCACTAACGGCTACTGGGGTCACCCAGCCTACAAATTGCCTCCCGCGGTTAACCTGCTTGCGGTGGCTCATTACCTGGAAGCCCTCGAATGGCAGCGCGACATCATCAAGGTGCACACGATTTTCGGCGGCAAGAACCCGCATCCGAACTTCCTGGTCGGCGGCATGGCTTGCGCCATCAACCTGAACGCCGAGTTGACCATTAACCAGATCCGCCTGGACCAACTCAAGGACCTGGTGGACCGAGCGGCGACTTTCGTCGAACAGGTTTACTACCCGGATACGTTAGCCATTGCCGGGCTCTACCCCGACTGGCTCCGCATCGGCGCCTCCAACCCCAACCTGATGGCGGTGGGAGAGGCGGGCGCCTTGTTGAGCGGCACTCCCCAGCAAGCCGGTTCCATCCAGCCAGGGCTTTTGTTGAAGGGCGATTACCGAAACGTGGTTCCATTCGACATGAAGAAGATCGTCGAGGACATCACCAGTGCCTGGTATATATACCCGGAGGGCAAAGAGACCGGGCTTCCACCGTGGGAAGGCGTGACCGAGGCGCGCTACACCGGACCCAAGCCGCCCTATCAATGGCTCTCGACGGACAAGCGCTATACATGGACCAAGGCGCCACGTTACGACGGTTATGCCGTTGCGGTCGGGCCGAATGCCCGCGTGATGCTCGGCTACGCCCAGGGAGTCACTGAGATCAAAGAGGTGGTGGACGACGCACTAAACCGCCTCAAACTGCCGGTTGACCTGGGTTTGCTGAACTCCACGCTAGGACGCATCTTTTGCCGAGCGGTGGAGTCGCTGACCACGGCGCGGCGGCTGCGCCTGGCCTTCGGGCAGTTCGTCGAACGCATCAAAGCCGGGGAGACTACGACCTTCAACTCTGCCAAGTGGGAACCTTCCTCCTGGCCGGAGACCTGCCGCGGGGTGGGCTGGGTGGAGGCGCCTCGCGGGACCCTGAGCCACTGGGTGGTGATCGGGAAGGGCGCCATAGTGAATTATCAAGCGGTGGTGCCGAGCACCTGGAACTCGAGCGGCCGCGATGCCATAGGTCAGATGGGTCCGTTCGAGCATTCCCTGGCCCAATCCGGGTCGCATCCGCTGGTGGACCCGTCCAAGCCGCTGGAAGTGCTGCGCACAATTCACTCTTTTGACCCCTGCCAAAGTTGCGCCGTGCAAATTCTGGACAAAGCAGGCGCCTGGAATTTGGAGGTAGACGCCCTATGACGGACATGGTCGAGAAGGGCTCCTATTGCGTGGCCATCCACGAACCAGTGGACGCGGAGCAGGCCAAGCCGCAGGAGGTCCTTGCTCTGTGCGCGGCTGCCGCCCGAAATGGCTCTGGCGATCCTGTTGATCTGGCCATAGTGCATAGCGCCTCCAGCCGGGGGGGGTCCATTCCGTTCGAACAGGGCTCTTGGAGCGGTCCCAGTCCGGAGCGCCGGTACTCTCTCGCGCAACTGCGGCGCGTGACTGACGGCCGCGAAATCCGCGTCGCGCGCGGGGACTTGGAGAGCATCCTGACCCTCACCGCCGCCTCCGGCGAGCGCCGTGAGCGCATCCACAAATCCCTCGCCGGCCTGGAAAACGAGGGCTTCGTTGGCGTTGGCGTGGCGGTCGCTGAAAACGGCGGCGCCTGGCGCCTCGGGGGGGTTGTCCCAGTTCGCCTCACACGCGCGCGTCCTTCGTTGAAGAACGCACCAGCCGATTTCCGCTACGTCCATGTCTGGGACTGGCAATTGCGTGTGCTACACTGGCTTTGGGTATTGCTGATTGTGGCGCTGGCTGTGACGGGGCTCATGATCGGTGAAGGCTGGCTGCTGTGGTACGGCGACCTGGCGAATGGATTCGCCTTCGGTTGGATACGCCTGGTTCATTATGTCGCGGGCTGGCTGCTGGCGGTGGTTCTCCTGTTGCGCGCCGCCCGCTGTTTTTTCGGCTCGAACCGATACCAGCGATGGAGCGCGCTGGTTCCGCTCTCCCTCCGCAGCTTGAAAGATACTGTCATTACGGCCAAGGACTATCTGCTCATGCGGTCCTGGAGGAACCCGCGCTATATCGGGCACAACCCGCTTCAGCAGTGGACCTACACCGCGATCCTGCTGCTACTTGTGGGCATGGTCGTAACCGGGTTTTCCATGTACGCCATGTACGAGCCCCGCCACTGGTTTTTCCGGTGGTTCATGTGGCTCAACCACCTGATTGGAAGCCCCAATGTCCGCCTGATCCACACAATCGGCATGTGGCTCCTCCTGCTGTTCCTCCCGGCGCACATCTACCTTTCCATCCTGGCCGACAACGTGGATCGCGAAGGGGCGATCACCTCAATCATCAGCGGCGGTCGCTGGGTGCGCAAAGGCGTTCACTTCGAGGACGAGTAGGCGCGATGGACCGGCCAACCCTAGTGCTCGGATTGGGCAACCCGCTCATGGGCGATGACGGCGCCGGCTTGGCAGCGCTGGAGGCGCTGCGCCGCGGGTACGCCTTCGGCCCCGGCGTTGAGCTTGAAGACGGTGGGGCGCTCGGCCTGGCGCTGTTACCCCTTGTGGAAGACGCCGGTTCCCTGCTAGTGCTGGATGCGGTGCGCCTGGGCGGCCGCTCCGGAACGACCGTCGCGCTGGAGGGCGACGAAATTCCGCGTTGCCTCTCGCTCAAGCTCTCGCCTCACGAGGCAGGGTTTCGCGAGACGCTCGCACTGGCTGGACTCCGCGGGAACCTGCCAGCGCGGCTCGCCCTGATTGGCGTGGAGGTGGCCGGCACGGAATATGCCGAGCCGCTGTCCCAGGAAGTGCAGAGCGCGTTGCCGGCGATGGTGGCCGCCGCCGTCGCGAGGCTTGGGTCCTGGGGATGCGGCGTTCACCGCATCGTGGACCCAGGAGGGGTTAGTCAACCGACAGGTCATCAAAGGGCAACTCCCTATCCATGGCAATTTCCGGCGGAAGGCGGGATTACGTCCCCCACTTCGCCGGGGAACAGAAACAGTTACAACGAACAAAGTTAATAACAGAATAAGAATACTAGCAAATACCTATGAGAAAATTGATGCTAATAAGCGTGGGGCTGCTTTTGACGGGCGCCGTATCGCTTCGCGCGGCAGATGCCAAAGACACCTACGACGCGCAGCACTGCGCCATGTGCCATGGCGCAGACGGCAAAGGCAAAACCAGGATGGGTGGAAAGCTCGGGGTCAAGGATTGGACCGATGCCAAGGTTCAGGAGGGACTTAAGGACGCCGACATGATCAAGGTGATCAAGGAAGGCGCGAAACAGGACGACGAGACCAAGATGAAGGCCTACAGCGACCTGAGCGACGACGAAGTCAAAGCCCTCGTCGCGTACATCCGCGCGTTCAAGAAGTGACCTGAGTCGCCAAATGCCCTGGGGTGGTATCAGGAGGATTCCCGCAGCCTAAGGACCTGTGCAAGAACTAATTCCGGGTTGTCCTGGGGAATACAGTGTAATTGCAGTCAGGCAGGGTAGTGTGCGCAAGCAGGTCCATTGCGCCCATCTGGTCCTTTGAGATAGCGATTTTGGTTGGGTAATATCGGGTGTTTAAGGTGCAGTGAACCCGTAGACCAGTCCGGGTCCGCGTTTCTCCGATTAGGCGAACCATAGTCGCATAATCGGCCAGCGGCTGGCCAGCCCAATGCTTGCTGATCTCGCTAAAGACGCGATGCTCGATCGGATTCCACTTGGAGGCGCCGGTGGGATAGTGACAAACCGTTACCGCCAATCCGAAGGAGTCGGCGATTTTCTCCTGAAGAGCAAGCCTCCAGGCTCGGCAGCGCGGTCCATTGCTGCCGCCGCTGTCGGCCAGGATCAGCAGTTCGGGGGCTTGGGGATAGCGGCGGCGGCCTTCCTGGCGCCACCATTGACAGATGGCGTCGACGGCGAAGTCGGGAGTATCATGCGAGGTGCCGACCATCACCGTGGCCCGGTTGGCACACAGGTCATAAATCCCATAGGGAGTCGCCAAGCCTTTCGCTTGGGAGCGGAAATCATGGTCTTGGACCAGGGTCGGTGCCTGAGCCCATACTCGCCCGTTGTTTTTGAACTGGCCCACTAGTTCCTTCTTCTTGCTGTCCACGCTGATAACAGGATAGCCCTCCTGGTAGAACTGCTGGCGCTGGTAAGTCAGATAAGCGAATTGCTTGTCGCGGTTGGGACTGCTCGAACAAAGACTTTTGCGGTTGGCACGCAGCGCGTAGTCTAGTTGGCCGAGCAGACGCCGAACCGTGTTGGGACAAACCCGCAAACCTAACTGGGCCAACTCGCGGCTGATGGCCCGCAGGCGTTTGCCCGTCCAGACACCCCGGCGTCCCATCGGGTCGCCCGCCGTATCGTCCCGGAGCAGGGCACGCAACCGGTTCAGGATTTCGGGTGTTTTTTTTCCACCGCCGGGCGACCGCCGCCAGGCCGACGCACCCGCTGGTGCAGCACCTGGCGACTGAGCAACTCGCGCTCCCCCCGGGCAACGGTGTCCGTATCCAAACCAAAGCGCTCGGCCGCTCGTTGCTGGCCGCCATGGCCCAACTGCAAGCTCTCCAAGCCGGCGTAAAGCCGCCGTTGTTGTTCATCCAGCAGGCTATAAAACAACGCCTTGGCCGCCTGGAGATCGTCACTCGCCCTGGACTGGGCCTGCCGGACAGCCCACTGTTCCTGTCGACGCCGGCGGTCCAGCGCACAATACAGATAACGGCCCTCCCACTCCTGCCGGAAGAGACGCCCGCCCTGCACCAATTGGCGCAGCGCATCTTTGACGGCGACGTGAACCACCGCCTCCAGTTCGGGCACTTGGTAACCGGCGGGCGACTGGGTCACTAGCACCTCGGCGGTGTTCAACAAGGTACCCTGCCGCGAGAAATGGATGTCGCGGTAGGACCAGAGGCCCCGCTCGTCGTAATGGGCGATGGAATCCAACGTGAAAAAAGTGCCACCATGCGAGTAGCTACTGCGGTAGCCCAACGGAGTCAGTTTTCGCAGCACGGTATAGCTGACCGAGGTCCCCAGGGCATCCTTGAGTTGGGACATCGTGGCGACTTTTTGGTCGTTTAACAGGCTGACCAGTTTCTCGGCGGGATAGTGGACGACATTCATAATGTGAATATAACGCCCACTCTGCGATTGTCGAGCGTCATATTCACATTTAAACCAGCCATGCCGAGAGCCGGAAAGGCCACCGTTGCCACCCAAAGATCAGCCTATTGAGGCATGCACCGCAGTCCTCACGGCGGATGCGGATGTCGGTATTTTTGTGATCTGTCCGCCTTTGTGTCGGAACTTGTTTATGCACGAACCCTAAG